>Ga0196971_1000166_pt1 | contig 63474 bp, 57 predicted proteins | sample S1v_1013CmetaG_FD_148660 | JGI IMG/M metagenome (GOLD analysis project Ga0196971, IMG submission 148660) | Soil microbial communities from Anza Borrego desert, Southern California, United States - S1+v_10-13C | ecosystem: Environmental > Terrestrial > Soil > Desert | place: USA: California... | reverse complement strand
TCTTCTGGTCCATAGGTGTTGTTTCGCTCCAAGGCATAGGGCACCTCCTTGAGATACCCTTTTAGTTTGGCAAAACTGTTACCCATGTCCCCGGACTAAACTGTTACCTATGTCTCCAGACCGTACCGTCAAAAAATCTTCCTTATCTGGCTGTGCTTCCTGGTGCTGGCGCGTGCTCAATGCCTGTTCCTCTTTCTACTCAAGCATACGCGCAAGTCACTTTCATTCTTTCCCTCCTCAATGAATCTCCTTTAGAACCTATTTCGGTAGAAAACAGCCCCGGGTTGGGAGGGCGAAAAAGTGCGTCGGCAAGGCGCATAGATGTGCATAGCGAGCTATGCAAGACGAGCAACATCGGCGATGTGCGCTTTTACCCCAAACGCGGCGGGGGCATACCTTGCACTGTGCCCCAATACGTACCGGCGCGGGGCTGTTTCCTATGGAAATAGGCACTTAATCGCTCGTCAAGCATTTGCATGCCTGTCAAGAAATAATTGATTTCGTTTTTTGAATTTATTAATAAGCATAAGTTTTAAAAATAAACGGAGTTGTACCGCGGTTTTTCATTAAAAAATGTTGATGTGCCTGGTTTGAATACAATATAGGTCCGGAACCCACTAAAATTTCGCCACATGATTACCGGTGTGTTTTTGGCGCCATTTGGGGCAGTGGATGCCGGTGCAACTTTCAACTTTTCAGGAGATGGGGAATGAGCAAGACCGTGTACACACAAGAACATGAATGGCTGCGCATTGAGGCTGACGGCCTCGTCACGGTAGGTATCACTGACTACGCTCAAGACCATCTCGGCGACCTCGTATATGTCCAGTTGCCAGAGGTTGAGAAAGAATTTAACAAGGGCGAAGAAGCTGCAGTGATCGAATCGGTAAAGACTGCCGGCGAGATTCTGATGCCGGCTGGCGGTGTTGTCACCGAGGTCAATTCAACGCTGGCCGATGAGCCGGGCAAGGTCAATGAAGATCCCATGGGCGCTGGCTGGTTCTTCAAGTTCAAGCCGACCCAGGCGGATGACCTGAGTGGTTTCATGGATGAGGCGGGCTACAAGGCGTATATCGCTTCACTTGGCTGATTCACTTCGGTCGATCTTCAATCCGGCGAGTGCGGTTCTGCATTCGCCCTTACGTAATTTACCCGTATGCCACAGCGCATGCGAGGCATCATTCCAGTTTGAGAGGTAACCATGGTTCAGAAGCGGGCTACGTTTGCAGAATTGCAGCAACGTACTGATTTCATTGACAGGCATATCGGTCCGGGCGAAGACGAACGGAATGCAATGCTTGCGGAGCTTGGCTTCGAGTCCATGGATGCATTCGTCAAAAAAGTGGTTCCAAATGCCATTCTGTCGCACGAGCCGCTGAAGCTTGGCGAGTCCCGGAGCGAGCCGGAAGTGCTGGACGAGCTGCACAAGATCGCATCGAAGAACCAGCTGTTCAAGTCGTACATTGGCATGGGCTATTACAACTGCCACACGCCGAATGTCATCCTGCGCAATCTGCTCGAGAATCCTGCCTGGTACACCGCGTACACTCCCTACCAGCCCGAGATTTCGCAGGGACGTCTGGAAGCTTTGCTGAACTTCCAGACCATGGTTTGCGACCTTACTGGCATGGAGATCGTCAATGCCTCCTTGCTGGACGAGGCGACTGCGGCGGCGGAGGCGATGACCTTCTGCCAGCGTGTTTCGAAGAGCAAGAGCAAAATCTTCTTCGTTTCGGAGGAATGCTTTCCGCAAACTATCGACGTGGTGCGTACCCGTGCCGAGCCGATCGGCATTGAAGTCGTGGTAGGGGATCATCGCACCGATCTCGATCAACTGGACTGCTTTGGCGTATTGCTGCAGTACCCGACGCTGGATGGTGAGATCCATGACTACAAGGACACGGTTGCCAGGGCGCACGCGAAAAGTGCACTGGTCGTGGTGGCCGCCGATCTGCTGGCGCTGACCTTGGTGACGCCGCCGGGTGAATTCGGTGCCGACGTCGCGATTGGTTCGGCGCAACGTTTTGGTGTGCCGCTCGGATACGGTGGCCCGCATGCGGCGTACCTCGCTACGCGCGATGCCAACAAGCGCCTGATGCCCGGCCGTATTGTGGGCGTGTCGATCGACAGCCACGGTGACAAGGCATATCGACTCGCAATGCAGACGCGTGAGCAGCATATTCGCCGCGAGAAGGCGACCAGCAACGTTTGCACGGCGCAGGTGCTGCTCGCGAACATGGCGAGCATGTATGCTGTCTACCATGGCCCGAAGGGCCTCAAGACGATTGCACAGCGAGTGCATCGCTTGGCTACAACGCTTGCTGACGGACTGCGCAAACTCGATCTCGACGTCCGCACGGCGGGTTTCTTTGACACGATCACTGTCCACACCGGCGCCCGGACGCAGGAGATTCATGCGCAAGCCCGCAAACAGTCGATTAACCTGCGCGAAGTCGACGCTGCGACGGTCGGCATTTCACTCGACGAGACAACCACGCGCGAGGATGTTGAGGCGCTCTGGGCCATTTTTGCCGGCAACAAGACTGTGCCATCGTTTGCTGCCTGTGAAGAAGCTGCGGCCGACCGGATCCCTGCAGCGCTTGTGCGTACCAGCGAATACCTGACGCATCCCGTATTCAACAGCCATCATTCCGAAACCCAGATGCTGCGTTATCTGCGGGCCTTGGCGGACAAGGACCTGGCGCTTGACCGTACGATGATTCCGCTTGGTTCCTGCACGATGAAGCTGAATGCGACGACCGAAATGATTCCTGTGACATGGAAGGAGTTCGGCAATATCCATCCGTTTGCACCGTTGGAGCAGGCACAAGGCTACCAACAGTTGACCTCGGAGCTTGAGCAGATGCTGGTTGCGTGCACGGGTTACGATGCCGTGTCACTGCAGCCGAATGCCGGCTCGCAGGGGGAATACGCCGGCCTGCTTGCGATCCGCGCTTACCATCAGAGCCGCGGTGAAGGGCATCGCAATGTTTGCCTGATCCCAAGCTCGGCACATGGCACCAATCCTGCGACCGCACAGATGGTCGGCATGCAGGTGGTTGTCGTGCAGTGCGACGAGCGCGGTAATGTGGATGTCGCCGACCTGAAGGCCAAGGCAGAGAAGCATGCTTCCGACCTTGCAGCGATCATGATTACCTATCCTTCGACGCACGGCGTGTTCGAGGAGGCCGTCACCGAAATCTGCGACATCGTGCATGCGCACGGCGGCCAGGTGTATATCGACGGCGCGAACATGAACGCGATGGTTGGGCTTTGCCAGCCGGGCAAGTTTGGTGGCGACGTATCCCATCTGAACCTGCACAAGACATTCTGCATTCCCCACGGCGGTGGCGGCCCCGGCGTCGGTCCGATCGGCGTGAAATCGCATCTGGCACCGTTCCTCCCTGGTCATCGCGTGCTGGAGAACAAGTCGGCACCGGTTTGCGCTGCTCCCTGGGGCAGCGCGAGTATTCTGCCGATCAGCTGGACCTACATCAAATTGATGGGACGCCAGGGGCTGAAGGAGGCCAGCCAGGTCGCGATCCTGAATGCCAACTACATTGCAAAGCGCCTCGCACCGCATTATCCGATCCTGTACGCAGGCGAGAACGGAATCGTCGCCCATGAGTGCATCGTGGACTTGCGTCCGCTGAAGGACACTGGCATTACCGTCGATGATGTCGCAAAGCGCCTGATGGACTTCGGCTTCCACGCGCCGACGATGTCGTTCCCGGTGCCGGGCACGCTGATGATCGAGCCGACCGAGAGTGAGTCGAAGGATGAGCTGGACCGCTTCTGCGAGGCGATGATCACCATTCGCGAGGAGATCCGCGCCATCGAAAACGGAAGCGTGACGGCGGAGGACAGCGCGCTGCGCCACGCACCGCACACTGCAATGGATATCGCCGGCGAATGGAACCGGTCCTATTCGCGTGAGCAGGCGGTGTTCCCGGTCAGCTCACTGCGCGGCAACAAGTACTGGCCGCCGGTTGGGCGGGTGGACAACGTGTATGGCGACCGCAACCTCGTCTGCTCCTGCCCCCCGATGTCGGACTACGAATAAAGCAGGGCGGTAACCAGAGGGGCGGTGAACGCCTGGTCGTATTCCGGCGTCCAAGCTGTATTGCATCTTCATTGGAACAGGGCGGAATATCATGGCCATCAGCGTTTTCGAGTTGTTCAAGATCGGCATCGGACCGTCGAGTTCTCACACCGTGGGTCCGATGCGTGCCGCACTCATGTTCGTGACGGGACTGAAGGACGCCGGGTTACTTGCGCGTACAGAATCGCTCAAGGCGGAGCTATACGGCTCGCTTGGCGCCACCGGAAAGGGGCACGGCAGCGATAAGGCGGTGCTGCTGGGCCTGCTTGGAGATGCACCCGACACGGTCGATGTCGATGCCGTGCCGGCCAGGCTCGAGCAGGTCAGGAGTTCCGGACGCATTACGCTGCTTGGCGAGAAAGAGATCAGATTCGCCGAGAGCGAACATCTTCTGTTCTACAAGCGGCACTCCTTGCCATACCACCCCAATGGCATGCGCCTGACGGCATATGACGCTGCCGGCACCGAAGTGTTGAGCAAAGTCTATTACTCCGTGGGTGGTGGCTTTGTCGTGAATGAGGAAGCGGCGGGCAGCGATCGCATCGTGCCGGATACGACGGTCCTCCGCCATCCGTTTACGACCGCGTCGCAGATGCTGGCGCTATGCAAGCAGAATAACGTGGCAATCAGCAGCCTGATGCTGCAGAACGAGACGGCCTGGCGCCCCGAGGCGGACACGCGTGCAGGGCTGTTAAGAATTTGGCAGGTGATGCAGGAGTGCGTCCGACGGGGATGCGAGAAGGAAGGAACGCTGCCCGGTGGATTGCAGGTGCAACGACGTGCAGCTGAACTTTATCGCAAGCTGTCGAGCCAGCCGGAAGCGAATTTGCGCGATCCGCTGACGACGCTGGACTGGGTTAACCTGTACGCATTGGCAGTCAACGAAGAAAATGCCGCCGGCGGACGCGTGGTCACTGCGCCGACAAACGGCGCGGCGGGCATCGTGCCGGCCGTCCTGCACTACTACCACCGTTTCATTCCCGGCGCGAACGAAGAGGGCGTCATCCGTTTCCTTCTGACGGCGGCAGCGATCGGCATCCTGTACAAGGAGAATGCATCGATTTCCGGTGCAGAGGTCGGCTGCCAGGGCGAGGTCGGCGTCGCATGCTCGATGGCGGCGGGTGCGCTGGCAGAAGTAATGGGCGGAACGCCGGAGCAGGTCGAGAATGCCGCGGAAATCGGCATGGAGCACAATCTCGGGCTTACGTGCGATCCGATCGGCGGGCTGGTGCAGGTGCCATGCATCGAGCGCAATGCGATGGGATCGATCAAGGCAATCAACGCCGCACGAATGGCGTTGCGTGGTAACGGACACCATTTCGTCTCTCTTGATAAAGTCATCAAGACCATGAGGGAGACTGGCGCCGACATGAAGGTTAAATACAAGGAGACTGCGCGCGGAGGGCTCGCAGTCAATGTGATCGAGTGCTGAGCTCGGTTGTTTTTTGCATTCAATAACAAGGAACGGATTTCTATGGATATCAACACCCAGGCTCTCGCCCGCACGCCGCTGTACAACCTCCATGTTGAGCTCGGCGCCAAGATGGTTCCGTTTGCAGGCTACGAGATGCCGGTGCAGTATCCAAGCGGCGTACTGAAGGAGCACAACCATACGCGTACTCAAGCAGGGTTGTTTGACGTATCCCATATGGGGCAGGTTCGGCTGTCGGGCGAGGGTGCCGCAGCGGCGCTTGAGTCTTTGGTGCCGGTCGATATCGTCGACCTGCCGCGCAATCTCCAGCGCTACGCGGTCTTCACGAATGAGCAGGGCGGAATCCTCGATGACCTGATGGTCTCGAATGGCGGCGACCATCTGTTCCTCGTGGTGAATGCGGCTTGCAAACAGCAGGATGTCACACACCTGAAAAAGCATCTTGCCGGGCGCTGCACGATCGAGGAACTTGCTGATCGTGCGCTGCTTGCGTTGCAGGGACCGGCCGCTGGTGCCGTCATGGCTCGCCTCGCACCGGACACTGCGAAGATGGTCTTCATGAATACCGCCAAGGTCACGCTCGTCGGCGCTGAGTGCTTTATCAGCCGCTCAGGTTACACCGGGGAAGACGGCTTCGAGATCTCCGTTCCGGCAGAGAAAGCCGAAGAACTGGCTCGCTTGCTGCTGGCACAGCCTGAGGTCGCTCCGATCGGTCTTGGTGCACGCGATTCGCTGCGCCTCGAAGCGGGATTGTGTCTCTATGGCCATGACATGGACACCCAGACGACGCCGGTTGAGGCAAGCCTCGCGTGGGCGTTGTCGAAGGTGCGCCGTGCTGATGGCGCTCGCGCTGGTGGTTATCCCGGTGCGGAAATCATTATGCGTCAGCTGGCAGAGGGCGTCGCCCACAAGCGTGTCGGCTTGCTGGTAAAAGACCGGATGCCGGTGCGCGAAGGAGCAGAGTTGGTCGACGCGACCGGGCGAGTCATTGGCAAGGTCACTAGTGGTGGCTTCGGCCCGACGCTTGGCGGCCCGGTGGCGATGGGGTATGTAGAGGCGGCACATGCTGCAATCGGTACAGCATTAAATGCGATTGTCCGCGGTAAACCGGTTCCAGTCGAAGTTGCAAAGACCCCATTTGTGCCGCAGCGCTACTATCGCGGCTAAAGGACAGGGAAGGACAGCAAAGGACAGCAATGAGTGAATCGAATTATCCCGCCAGCAAAAATCCTGCGCCAAGCCCTGTAAAGGCAGGAGAGAAGCTGCGTGGCGCAGAGAAAATGGCGCGTATTCCGATCAAGATCGTGCCAACCGAGCCATCCCAGTACCTGCGCAAACCGAAGTGGATTCGTGCCGAATTCACGGGTACGAAGGAAGTGCAGCGGCTGAAGGCAGTCCTGCGCGAGAACCACTTGCATACCGTGTGCGAGGAGGCGAACTGCCCGAATCTCGGCGAGTGTTTCAAGAGCGGTACGGCGACATTCATGATCATGGGCGATATCTGCACCCGCCGCTGTCCATTTTGTGACGTCGGCCACGGACGCCCGAATCCGCTCGATCCCAATGAGCCGAAGAACATGGCGAGCACGATACAGGCGATGGGATTGAAATATGTCGTGATCACTTCAGTTGACCGCGATGACTTGCGTGACGGCGGGGCGGGGCATTTTGTCGCCTGTATAGAGGAGACTCGCCGACTGAGCCCCGATATCCGTATTGAAATCCTGACGCCCGACTTCCGGGGGCGGATGGATACTGCATTGGAATTGCTCGGAAAAGCTCCGCCAGACGTGTTCAATCACAATCTCGAGACGGTACCGCGCCTGTACCGCATGGCGCGCCCTGGCGCTGACTATGATCACTCACTGGACTTGCTGCAACGATTCAAACAGCGCCATCCACAGGTTCCAACCAAATCCGGACTGATGTTGGGCTTGGGTGAAACGCTGGAAGAGGTCGAAGCTGTCATGCGCGATATGCGGGAACACGAAATTGAGATGTTGACCCTTGGGCAATATTTACAGCCGAGCGCGCATCATCTTCCTGTCCAGCGCTATGTGACGCCAGACGAGTTCAACGCACTTAGGGTTACGGGAGAAAAGATGGGCTTCACACATGTCGCGTCCGGGCCGATGGTGCGGTCTTCCTATCACGCGGACATGCAGGCAAAGCAGGCGCTGGCGTCTCAATCCTAAATTGGTACGTCGACGATTGTTCGAAAAGTGCCCGCCCGGGTGTCTAAGGGAGAAAAGATTTGAAAATCAATGCCTTATCGAGTTCTCAACACGGTTGTCCACAGACTTGGTAACAGTTTCTGTGGGTAATTATTGAGGATTCTCAAACGGGTATGAAGCGTTTGTTTTAAAGCAAATTGCCTCAATCAAACAGTCGTTACGATAGGCACTTCTTTGAACCTCCCAAGAAGTATTCGCCCGCATGGCATTGCCTGCGGGCTTTTTTTATTTCTGTTTGTAACTTCTGTTGCGTTTTCTCATTCTATCCGTTTGCCAATTGAGATTTCTCAAGCATATCCGGGAGAAATTTTGCCATACTTGCTTCCGAGAAAATTCTTTCCCTCAACGAGGTTAAGGCCATGAGAAACTCGCCCACCAGCACCGACGTCGTCATCGAAAACCTGATTACTGCAACCCTCGGAGAAGAATCCAGTGCTCGTGAAAAGCACGTTTATCGCGAGGCCCTTCGCGGCTTGGTTCGTCTCGCCAAATCTGAACAAGTGGTGGAAATCAAATCCAGTGTGAGAAAGCTTACCGGAGCGCTGGAGGCAGCTTCTGCGCGTCGACGGGCAAAAGCAGTACTTTTGGCCCAACGTTTGCCGGGCCTGCTCGACCAAGCGCAACAACAGTTCGAATTCAAATAAGACTGGCGGCGCAATGTCGGCGCCGCCTCTTTATTCCCCTAGGGCCCACTGATCTGCTTGCCCTTGCATGGTGTGACGAAACTCTAGAGCCGGCGATCACGCGACCTCCTGCCTTTTGTACATGTCCGGGCGGAAAAATGTAGAATGTGCTGCGCAATGCGGCGACCTCTGCGCCGCTGAGTGCAGCGTTCTTCCAATCCTTTTCGCTACCGCATGAACAGTTATCATCGTTGTTCATGCTGATGAAAGTTCCATCAGGCCCGGCATCCCGATTCATGAAAGTCTATAACCTCAGCTGCGAAAATGATCATCGCTTTGAAGGATGGTTCTCGTCCGAAGAGGATTTCAATAGGCAGTCGGACGCACGGGGAATCGAATGCCCGGTCTGCGGAAACCATGTAGTCAAAAGATTGCCGGCTGCGCCGCGCCTAAACCTGTCTGGCGCTCCGGAACCGCAAAATGATGCGGTGGCCCAAGTTCAGGCACAGGTTCTGAGCATGATTCGGCAAATCGCTGCCAATACCGAGGACGTTGGGGATCGTTTTGCGGAGGAGGCAAGGCGCATTCATTACAACGAAGCGCCGGAGCGAGCAATTCGCGGCGTGGCGACGGCACATGAATGCGAGGCGCTGATCGAAGAAGGCATTGACGTCCTGCCTTTGCCATCCCCCATTCCGAAACAGACCCTTCAGTAGTTGCTCTCAGCGCCGACGGATTCCGCCGGTCTTGCCGTCTGATTCTTTCCACTTCTTTTTTGCTTGCGCGCTAACAATCCCTTTGGTTTCCTAAAAGGCAATATGGGTGCGCATGCCTTTTTTGTCACACAGCCAAATAATCCGCCTGTATAATCGTTTTAGAACGGTCGTGCTTTTTAACCCGGACAACAAGGAGACAGCATGGATTTGAATTACACGGCGGAAGACCTCGCCTTCCGCGATTCCGTTCGCGCCTTCCTCGACGCGAACCTTCCGAAAGACCTGCAGCACAAAGTCCTCAATCACAAGCGCCTTTCCAAAGAAGATTACGTTCGCTGGCACAAGATTGTCGCCAAGCAGGGCTGGGTTGGTACCGGTTGGCCGAAAGAATACGGCGGCACGGGGTGGAGCCCCGTACAGCGCCATATCTGGGAGGAAGAGTGCGCTGCTGCCGGCACGCCGGCGATCATGCCGTTTGGCGTCGCGATGGTTGCACCGGTCATCATGGCATTCGGCAACGAAGCGCAGAAGCGATATTACCTGCCACGCATCCTCAACTGCGACGACTGGTGGTGCCAAGGCTATTCCGAGCCGGGCTCAGGCTCTGACCTGGCTTCCCTGAAAACCCGTGCCGAGCGCCAGGGCGATTTTTATATCGTCAATGGTCAGAAGACTTGGACCACGCTGGCGCAGCATGCCGACATGATTTTCTGTCTCGTGCGTACTGATCCCAACGCGCGAAAACAGGAGGGGATTTCCTTCCTCCTGATCGATATGAAGACCCCGGGCATCACAGTCCGTCCGATCATCATGCTCGATGAAGAGCATGAGGTGAACGAAGTGTTCTTCGACAACGTAAAAGTCCCGGTACAGAACCTGATCGGTGAGGAAAACAAGGGATGGACTTACGCGAAGTACCTGCTTGGTCATGAGCGTACGAATATCGCAGCCGTAGGCCGTGCAAAACGCGAGCTGCAGTTCCTCAAGCGCGTTGCAAACAACCACTCAAAGAACGGCAAGCCGCTGCTCGATGATCCGGTGTATTCCGCCAAGGTCGCAAGCCTTGAGATCGAGATCATGGCGCTCGAGATGACGGTGCTGCGCGTGCTGTCGCAGGAGAGCAGCAAGCGTGGTCCGGGTCCGGAAGCATCGATGCTGAAGGTCAAAGGTACGGAAGTCCAGCAGATGCTCACCGAATTGTTGGTGGAAGCCGTCGGTCCCTATGCGATGCCGTTCGATCCGACGTACTTGGAAGGCGAACACGAGCACAGCTTGACCGGGGATGACGATGCGGCTCCGCTTGCACCGTATTACTTCAACTATCGGAAGACTTCCATCTACGGCGGTTCCAACGAAATTCAGAAAAACATCATCACCCAGATGATTCTGGGGCTGTGAGGAGACTATGGACTTCAACTACACACCCGAGCAGCAACAATTCAAGGATGCGCTGCGCCGTTTCATCGACAAGGACTATACCTTCGATCATCGCAACAAGATCGTCCATTCCGAGCAAGGCGTGTCCGATACGGCATGGGCCACGCTTGTTGAATTGGGAATGACTGCACTGCCGGTGCCGGAGGAGCAGGGCGGTTTCAACGGCTCGGCCGTCGACATGATGGTCGTGATGCAGGAGCTTGGCCGCGGACTTGTCGTGGAACCTTACTTTGCAACCGTATTGGGCGCGCAGTTCCTGAAGCTTGCGGGCGGCCGCGAAGCATTGCTGGAGAAGGTTGCCGCAGGCGAGCTGAAGCTGGCCTGCGCGCTTGGCGAGAAGCAGGCGCGTCATGAGTTGTTCAATATCGAGACTGCTGCCACGGCCGATGGCGAGGGATACGTCCTCAATGGCACAAAGACGGTCGTGATTCATGGCGCCCAGGCTGACCAGCTCATCGTGTCTGCACGCACGGGCGGCAGTCAATCCGACACAGATGGTATTTCACTGTTCCTGATTCCTGCCGAGGCTGCCGGTGTAACGCGTCGCGAGTACCGCACTATCGACTGCCAGCGTGCAGCCGACATCATCTTGTTGAATGTGTGCGTTCCTGCATCAGCTTTGCTCGGCAGGGCGGGGGCAGGGTGGGGCATCCTTGATGCGGCTTCCGACTACGGTGCGACGCTGCTGTGTGCCGAGGCGGTTGGTGCAATGGATGCGTTGAACGCTGCAACGTTGGAATATCTAAAGACGCGCCAGCAATTCGGTGTGCCAATCGGGAAATTCCAGGCGCTTCAGCATCGGATGGCGGAAATGTTCATGCAGGCGGAACAGGCGCGTTCGATGGCGACCTTGGCGGCGGTGAAGGTTGGCTCGCCGGATGCCGGCGAGCGGCGTCGTACGGTTTCTGCTGCCAAGGCACGCGTCGGGCAAGCGTTGAAGTACGTGGGGCAACAGGCGATCCAGCTGCACGGCGGCATGGGTGTTACAAATGAACTCCCGGCTGCGCATCACTTCAAGCGCTTGACCATGATCGAACTGACGCTCGGTGATACGGACCATCATCTGGCACGTTTTGCGGCACAGCCGGGCTTCAAGAACGCTGCTTAAACCATAAGGGGAGAACATGTCGCAACCGCACTGGTATTTCGAAGATTTTGAAGTTGGCAAAACGATTGAAGTCGGATCACGAACGGTCACCGAAGAAGAAATCATCGATTTTGCGAAACAGTTCGACCCTCAGCCTTTTCATGTCGATAAGGCCGCAGCGGCACAATCGATGTATGGCGGGATCATTGCCAGCGGCTGGCATACCTGCGGCCTCATCATGCGCCTGATGGTTGACCGTTTCCTGAATGGTGCCGCCAGCCTCGGTTCACCAGGCGTGGACGAAATCCGTTGGATCAAGCCGGTACGGGGCGGAGATACGCTGACCGTCACGACGACAGCGCTGGAAACGCGCCCGTCCACGAGCAAGCCCGATCGCGGCGTCGTGGTGACTTTGTGGCAGGCAAAGAACCAGCATGGCGAACTGGTCGCGACGATCAAAGGCATGGGGATGTTCCAGCGACGTCCCCAAGCATGATTCCTGCAGTTCCCGCATCACACCAATAACGGAGACAAAATGCGCGTCATTGCATCTGAAGAAGAACTAAAGGGGCTGGTTGGACAGGAAGTCGCGGTGACCGAGTGGTTCGCGGTCACGCAGGAGCGAGTCAACATGTTTGCCGACGCGACTGGCGACCATCAGTGGATTCACCTTGATGCTGAGCGCAGTCGCCGCGAATCGCCTTTCGGCGGAACGATTGCTCACGGTTTCCTGACCTTGTCGCTGCTGCCGATGATGATGCAGAGTGCCGTGTCAATGCCGCCGTCGAAGATGAGCGTGAATTATGGGCTCAACAAGGTCCGTTTTCCGGCGCCGGTCCCGGTCGGAAGCCGCATTCGAGGCCGCATGACCCTGCTGGAGGTGGAAGACATCGACGGTGGTATGCAGATTGTTTGGAAGGTGACGATGGAATTGGAGGGCGGCGACAAGCCGGTATGTGTTGCCGAGTCCATCGCTCGGCGCTACCTGTAACAGACAGCTGATGGGCTCCGCTGTGGAACCCATCTTTCATGGTGTATTCCCGATTACGTTTTACCGCTTCTGGTATTGCGCGTTGCCGAATAATATTTCCTTTGATTTGTCATCGAGCAGCGGCTTGTGCTGCTTTGCGAGGACTTCAACACCGCGTTGGACGGCCGGACGCTCGCTGATCTCGTCGAACCAGCGTTTCGCGTGCGGGTAGTCTTCCCATTCGATCCCCTGGTTCTTCCACGAACGCAGCCATGGAAAGGTCGCGATATCGGCGATCGTATATTCTTCGCCTGCCAGATAGGCATGCTTTGACAATTGCTTGTCGATCACGCCATATAGACGCTTGGCCTCATTGGAGTAACGGTTGACCGCATACTCGATCTTCTCCGGCGCATAAATGCGGAAGTGGTGGGCTTGCCCCAGCATCGGACCGACACCGCCCATCTGGAACATCAGCCACTGCAATGTCGTGAATTTTTCACGATCGGTATTGCCAAGGAACTTGCCGACCTTGCTGGCCAGATAAACGAGAATGGCGCCCGACTCGAACAGTGAAAACGGTTTGCCGTCCGGCCCTTCGGCATCAACGATGGCGGGGATCTTGTTATTGGGAGAAATCGAGAGGAACTCGGGCTTGAACTGGTCGCCCTCGCCGATGTTAATGTGGTGCACCCGGTAGGGGAGGTCACATTCCTCTAACATGATATGGACCTTGTGGCCGTTTGGCGTTGCTGCGGAATAGACGTCGATCATTGTTGTTCTCCTGACGGTGGAATTTCAAGTGCTGCATGGGCTGCATGGATTATGCAGAAGTTTGAAATTCTCCGCAGGAGAAAGACGTTGCGCGGTCAGGCCTTTTGGCCGCTTGCGTAACGCCATCCCATTTCCGCCATGGGGCGCGCTGCCTTGCCGTTCTTTAAGGCCTGCTCGCTGGAGGCGGTGCCATCGACATAGCGCTTCATGATGCCCTGCAGGATGCCTGCGAGGCGGAACATGTTGTATGCGATGTAGAAGTTCCAGTCTTCCTTGCGGATCGTCTTGCCGGTGCGCTCGCAATACTTCGCGATGTATTCATCCTCGCTCGGAATACCTAGCGCCTTGAGGTCAAGTCCGCCAATGCCACGGAACTGACCTTGCGGGATATGCCAGCTCATGCAGTGGTAGGAGAAGTCGGCCAGCGGATGGCCCAGCGTCGACAGCTCCCAGTCGAGCACCGCCAGCACGCGCGGCTCGGTCGGATGGAAGATCATGTTGTCGAGGCGGAAGTCACCGTGGACGATACTGGTTTCGTCGCCTTCCGGAATATTCTTTGGCAGCCACTCGATCAGGTTGTCCATGGCCTCGATTTTCTCGGTCTCCGACGCCCGGTACTGCTTTGTCCAGCGGTCGATCTGGCGTGCGAAGTAATTGCCCGGCTTGCCGTAGTCCGCCAGTCCGATGGCTGCGTAGTCGACCGTGTGCAGTTGCGAGATGACGCGGTTCATTTCGTCATAAATCGAGCCGCGTTCTGCCTGCGTCATGCCGGGCAGCGATTGATCCCACAGCACGCGGCCGTCGACGAAATCCATGATGTAGAACGCACGGCCGATGACGGATTCATCCAGGCACAGCGTGTACTGGCGTGCGGCGGGAAAACCTGCCTTGTGCAGGGCATCCATCACGCGGAATTCGCGGTCGATGGCATGGGCGGACGCCAGCAGCTTCGCGGCTGGGCCTGGCTTGGTGCGCAGCACATAGCGCTGGTCGCCTGCAGTGAGCTTGAAGGTCGGGTTCGACTGACCACCCTTGAACTGCTCCACAGTCAGTTCGCCGGAAAAACCGTCGATGTGCTGGCGCATGTACTCCTGCAAGGCGGCGACGTCGAATTTCGCCCGCTCCGAAACGGGCCGCGTACCCATGAATTCTTCGTACATCTTGTCTCCTCAAGAAAAGGGCGGATCAATGTCGACACATTCTACAGCATAAAATCGCACGACCGTACTATTTCAGGGCGCTTGGCCGGCGAAACTACTACAAATATCGCCAATTCCTACAAACCGCGCGATTTCTTGTACTGCTCCAGCAGTACTTCCATCGTCGTATGGCGGGAATTCCCTTGCAGTTCAGAGATAGGGGAGTAATTCACGATCCTCACCACCCAGTCCGCATGGTTCTCACCCACGTCAATTGCATTGATGCAACCGGCGGTCTGCGCGAGATTGCCGAGGAACAGGCGCTGGTTCGTCAGCGCGTACGACAGGATCGCGCGATTGACGCCGCCGTGCAGGACCAGCAGCACGGTATCCCAAGATTTGTCCTCTCGCAGCCGGTCGATGCACGGGTGGACGCGGTCCATCAGCTGGCCGATGGTTTCGCCGCCGAGGAACTGCTTGTGCTCGGGTACAAGGCCGTCGAACGCGCCGACGAACGCTTCCTTGAGGCTTTCATCCGGAATCGCGGAGAGCTTGCCGCCGCGGAGTTCTTCCAGGTCGTTCCAGTGTTCCAGTTCGATTTGCTGCCCGGTCTCGGTGAGGACGCGCGTCGCCGTTTCCACGGTGCGGGGCAGGCCGGAGACGATGACCCGGTCAAAATGCAATTTTTCTGCGGCGAATACCTTGCCGGCCGCTGTCGCCTGTTCGCGGCCGAGTTCGTTGAGTGGAACCTGCTCCGGCAGGAAAGGTTTGCCGTCGGCGTCAAAATACGTGACGCTGCCATGGCGCATCAGGTAAATGCGCCGGCGCTGGTGTGCTGTCATTTGTAATGGGGCTTTCTTTTTTCGAGAAAAGCGGTGATGCCTTCATGCGCATCGCGGTGATGCAGGCTTTCGACAAAATGGCGCTTTTCGGATTCAAAATGCTGCGCAAGCGAGTTGCCTTGCGCTTCATGGGTAAGGGATTTGATGCGCTCGACTGCATTGGGAGAAAGTATCGCAAGCTCATCAGCCCAATCGAGCGCGCTGTCGAGCGCCGTCCCATCGGCAACAAGGCGATTCACAAGGCCCAATCTATGCAAGCGTCCTGCAGAGACTGCTTTACCTTCAATGAGGATCTCTGTTGCCAGCTGGCGCGGCAGGGCCTGCGTCAAAAACCACGATCCGCCACCGTCCGGCGTCAGGCCGACCCGCACATACGCCATGACGAACTTCGCCGACTCGGCGGCCACGATCAGGTCGCATGCGAGCGCCAGCGAGAAACCGGCACCTGCGGCTGCGCCTTCGACCGCGGCGATCACTGGTTTAGGACAGTCCCGGATTGCTTCGATCCATCCGTGCAGCTGGTCGATCGAATCAGCCTGTGCCGACTTGTCCTTGCTGCGGTTTTCCAGCAGCCGATTGAGGTTGCCTCCGGCGCAGAAAAAATTGTCGGCGCCTGTCAGGACGACCGCGCGGACAGAGTTGTCCCGTTCGGCGGTGGTTAGCGTCTCGATTGCTGCTGCGTACATGTCGGGATGCAGCGCATTCTTTGCGCCCGGGTTGGACAGCGTCAAGATCAGGGTGGCGTCCCGGCGGGAGGCTTTGAGTTCGGCGGACATGGTTGATATCGCTTTTTTTTAATGGAGTTGGCTCGTCTTACCGGCACTATTATTGCCGAAATGAGTGACTCCGGCTTACACAGCACGCAGGTGCCAAGTGAGGTAAGCTTTATCGCTCAATAAAAAACAACCTAAAGGAGGCGACATGTTGAAACTCTGCGGTTTTGCGGTAAGCAACTACTACAACAAGGTGAAGTTTGCACTGCTCGAAAAAGGCGTCGAGTTCCAGGAAGAGCTGGTGTGGACCGACCGCTCTCCTGAACTGCTGGCGCGCTCACCGCTCGGCAAGGTTCCATTTTTCGAGACTGAAAAAGGAACGATTTGCGAGTCCCAGGTGATGATGGAATACGTTGAAGCCGCGTATCCGCAAAAGCCTTTGCTGCCGGCGGATCCATTTGCTGCCGCCAAAGTCCGCGAGCTGGTGACTTTCATGGAATTGCACCTCGAGCTTGTTGCGCGGGAGCTGTACGCTGAAGCGTTTTTCGGGGGGCAAGGTTTCCGATGAAATCAAGGCGCGCACGCAAAAGCTCCTGACGCGCAATGCCAAGGCGTTCGCCAAGCTCGCGAAGTTTTCGCCATACGTTGGCGGCGCTGAATTCACCATGGCGGACTGCGCTGCTTATGTGCATCTTCCGCTGGTCAGCATGGCATCCAAGATTATTTACGGCGAAGATGTGCTGGCGGATCTACCGGTGCGCGAATATACGAAGATGGTGGGTGAGCGCCCGACGGCGCAACGGGTGACTGCGGATCGCAAGGCCAACCAGGAGGTGATGGCCAAGCGTGGCAAATGAAGCGGGTGGCGATTGCCGTTGATGATCGCGGCTGAGATCACGGGTGATCAGGGCCGGCAAAGGTACTGCCGACCTTTTTCATGGTGCGGCTCCTGCACCCCACAACTGCTGCATGCTGAATGGGAGCATTGCCTGCTGTGCTGTCAGCGCTCCTTGTATCGCATGCGATTCCTTGCTTGTGTCGCGCTTGATCGGGAACGATAAAGGAGCGCCTCGCGGACCGAGAAATGCGTGCACCACCGGCGTGGCCGGTGATGCGGTCTGGTGGGTGACGACGCCGATTTCCCCGTCCTGCAAGCGGACGAAGGTCCCCGGCGGATAGGTACCCAATTCCTTGATGAAGTACGCTACGAGCGTGGGATCGCTCGGCCTGCCGTCGGCAAGCATGACATCGCGCAAGGCGGCAATCGGCAACAACGGCTTGCGATAGCTGCGATTCGATACTGCTGCGCAGTAGCGGTCGGCCAGTGCCAGGATTTTTGCACTCTGCGGTATTTCCCTGACCGCCTTGCCGAGCGGGTAGCCTGTACCGTCTTCCTCTTCATGGTGGAGCAGCACATACGACAACCACGCCGGATGCGTGATGCCGGCCTGCTGCAGGATTTCCACGCTGCGTTGCGCATGGCGCCTGACCAGCTCCTCCTCCTTTGCGGAAAGAGGCCCCTCTTTGGCTTCCAGCTGGTCGTGCTGGCGCAGCATGCCAAGATTCATCGTGAGTGCTGCAGCCATGATTTCCTCAATATCCTCTGGCGGCTTGTGCATTGCGCGCGCAATCAATAGCGAAAGGATTGCGGTATCGACGCAGTGCCTTACTGCATATCGAGCTGCGGCCTGATTCAGCAGGAGCGAGGCGAGGGCGACATCCCGGCTAATGTCGATTGCCCGGATGAGTACCTTGACTATGTCGAGCGTCCGGGTTTGTGCATCCGTTTCATTACTGAGGTTGTACAACAGGCGTTCAAGCCGCTGCAGGGCCATGTTGATCAGTCGCAGTGCCGAGGGGGCTTCCGGTTTGGCCTGTGCATCGAGTTTTGTGTGTGCCAGTCTGTCGGCGTTGCCGGAGTCGATATATAGTCCGCGCTGGACCAGCGCCTCAACCTGGCCGGCGTTCTGGACGACCTGACCGCGTCGCAGCAACAGCTTGTTTCCTTCCCCATACACATCCCAAGGCAGCGGTTCGCCGATCACGATATCGGACATGCTCAGCCGTCGTTGATCCATTTGTCTCCTCCCTGCCAGGATAGGTCCGGTCTCGTTGCTGGTATGCGCGGTTTTTTGTGTGAATCCTTTGGCTAATGGAGGTGCTGGCCACCGGTTACTGCACGGTCGCGCACAAAATGGGAAATGATGTGTTGGGCTCTTCCTGCTTTATCGGCGTAATCCATGCCCGTTGAAGGCAGAATATGAAGAAACCTACAAAGTTGCAAGACGATTCAAGGCCGCCCTCAGGGTTTCGTCTTTCTTCGCGAAGCAAAAACGGACGATGCCGGATTCCTTCGGCTGGTTGTAGAAAGCCGATACGGGAATCGCGGCGACGCCGATTTCCGAGGTGAGCCACTTGGCGAAGTCGGCTTCCGGCATTGTAGAAATAGCCGAATAATCGACACACTGGAAGTAAGTGCCCTCCGAGGGTAGCAGCTTGAAACGCGTCGACTTTAGTCCATCCCGGAACAGATCGCGTTTGCGCTGGTAAAACGCCGGCAGTTCAAGGTAGGGCGCAGGCTCAGCCATGTAGCGTGCCAGTCCGTGCTGTACCGGTGTGTTGACAGTAAATACATTGAACTGATGAACTTTGCGGAATTCCGCGCTCAGTGGTGCAGGTGCGGCTACATAGCCGACTTTCCAGCCAGTGACGTGATAGGTCTTCCCGAAGCTGGAAATCACAAACGCGCGTGCGGCCAGTTCCGGGTAGCGGCACACCGACTCATGCCGTGCGCCGTCGTACACCATGTGCTCGTAGACCTCGTCCGAAATGAGCAGGATGTCCGTTCCTCGCACGATGTCGCTTAGTGCGCGAATATCCGCATCCCTCAGCACCGATCCGGTAGGGTTATGCGGTGAGTTGATCATGATTAGCCGTGTCTTCGGCGTCACCGCCGCAGCGACTTTAGGCCAGGGAACTGAATAGCCCTGCGGGCCAACCTCCATTTGCACGAATACCGGAGTGCCGCCGGCCAGTTCGATCGCCGGCACATAACTGTCGTATACCGGTTCGATGACGATCACTTCATCGCCTGGATGGACGCTGCACAGGATGGCCGTCAGGATGGCTTGTGTCGCGCCTGCTGTGATGGTGATCTCCGACGCGGCGTCATAGCTGCGGTCGTAGAGATTTCCGATCTTCGCCGCAATCGCTTCACGCAATGCAGCTACGCCGGCCATTGGGGGATACTGGTTCAACCCGTTCTTCATCGCGGCCGTGACCGCATCGATCAACGCAGGATCGCAATCGAAATCTGGGAAACCCTGACCCAGGTTCACCGCTCCTTTTTCCGCGGCTAGCGCTGACATCACGGTGAAAATCGTCGTTCCCACCTGCGGCAACCGGGAGCGGAGTGAGGGGACATGCGTGTCAGGAGCGAAGGAGGGCGGTGTCGGAGTATTCATTCTGCGTCAATGAAACAGGCTAAAGAAGGCATTTTATACAGCTTGCGAGTCGGCAGACCATTTCTCCGGTGTCACAATGCTGAACAGCCCCTCGCGTGCCGTTTTTCGTCCCAGCTTCAATAGTGCCTTGTCCTTGGTAATCAATGTCTGTGCACCGGCGTCGCGCGCCAGTTCGAGGAATTTCTGGTCGTCCGGATCGCTGCAGAGCGGCAGGCGGACGCTCGAGTTGATCTCTGATGCGCCTGAGTCAATGCAGGTAATCAGGTCGTCGAACTCTGCCGCAACGGCGGGGCGCGACTGTGAATCCAGGGGCAAGTGTTTGTATTCGAGGACTTTCAGCCACTCCGTGCGGCAATCGTCGCGCGTCACGGCCTCGATAGTGCGGGCACGAAGCGCAGCATGTAGCGTTGCCCAGCGAGGGTCGCGAAAAACAAACAGGTCCAGGCAGACGTTGGTGTCGATGACGATGCGCTTCGGTATCATTGCGGCAGTTTCTTTCAATTGCAATTCGTTATTCATGCTGATTGTTTTATCTCCCGCCAAGACGCTCGACTATGACACGCCGGCGATGACCGAAGCCTGCAGCCTTCCAGATTTCATCGAGGACTCCACAGAACTGATCGACACACTTAGGCCAATGTCGCCATCTGAGGTGGGCAGCCTGATGAGCATTTCGGATGCGTTGGCGACCCTGAACGTCGCGCGGTTCGCGTCCTGGTCCAGGGAGTTCACGCCTCAAAACGCGAAGCAGGCAATCCTTGCATTCAACGGAGATGTATATGAAGGACTGGACGCGTCAACGCTCAACAAGCGGCAGCTCGACTACGCTCAATCCCACATCCGCATTTTATCCGGCCTCTACGGCGTATTGCGACCGCTGGACCTGATGCAGCCATATCGACTGGAAATGGGAACCCGGCTGGCCAATCCCCGCGGGAAGGACCTGTATGCATTCTGGGGATCGAAAGTGACCGAGGCACTCAATGCAGCCATCGGCCGGCAACAATCCAGGACCTTGGTCAACCTCGCATCGGAAGAGTATTTCAAGGTGGTCAAGCCGAAGCTTCTCGATGCGGACATTATCACGCCGGTATTCGAGGACTGGAAAGACGGGCGTTACAAGATAATCTCGTTTTATGCCAAGCGTGCCCGAGGCTTGATGGCGCGTTATGCTGCAGTAAAGGGAATCACGCAGGCGGAGAAGCTCAAGGCTTTCGATATCGAAGGGTATGCGTTCGATCCCAGGGCGTCTTCCGAGCACAATTGGGTGTTCCGGCGCCGAGCCGAGGCCTGAGAGACTGTTTGAAAACCTACTGTGCAGCTCGATTTTGGCCAGGGCACCGAGCCTTGCGATGCTCGTCGGACCTCACGTACGACTGCGCTTGTCAGGCTGAGCGCCCCCAACTTGGGGCCCCCACCCAGCCTTGAACCGCTCGCTACAGCGTTCAAACAGTCTCTGCGCGCCGGTAATAAAAAAGCCTCGCATTGCGAGGCTTTTTCGGAGAGGCGGGACTTACCAGAACTTCCACCAGGATTTTTCCGCCTTCGGGACGCCATTCGACAGGAAGGCGCTGTTCGGGAAGTTTGTCCGCAGCACGCGTTCGGCATCGTCACGAAGCTCAGGCAGGCCGAGCGCCTCATAAGACTTGACCATCAGATACAAGGCCTCTTCAACGGCAGGTGCTTCGCGATATTCGCTTACTGCCAGTTGTGCTCGATTGGCAGCGGCCACGTAAGCGCCGCGGCGGTAGTAATAGTTGGCGACGTGCACTTCATACTGCGCCATTGCGTTGACGAGGTACTTCATCCGCGCAATCGCGTCTTTCGTATAAATGCTATTGGGGAACCGCTCCGCTAATTGCCTGAAGGAATCGAATGCATCGCGCGCTGCTTTAGGGTCGCGCTCGCTCGGGTCCTGCTTCGACAGGAAGTCCAGGAAGCCAACCTTGTCGTTAAAGTTGACCAGGCCGCGCAAGTAATACATGTAGTCGACATTCGGATGATTCGGGTGCAGCTTGATGAATCGTTCGACCGCTGCCAATGCCTGGGCCTGGTCGCCCTGGCGATAGTGTACATAAGCGACTTCCATTTGTGCTTGCTGCGCATATGTGCCGAATGGGTAGCGAGACTCAAGCTTTTCGAAGTATTCGATCGCCTTTTCGTAATTACCTGCCGATAACTCGTCGCGGGCCTCCGAGTATAATTTGGAGGCTGACCAATCCTTGGTTTCGTCGATTTTCTCGGGTAGCAAGCCGCACCCGGAGAGGGAGAAAGCAAGGACAATGGCAGCGAACTTCAACGATCTTTTTTGCATGACGTTTGCAAGAGCACATCTGGATAAGTCGTGGATTATAGCCGATGGTGCCTGCTTGCAGCGCTTCAACTGAATACCCATTTTGAGCAAAACTTTACCTGAAACAGATATCGACGACGGCGACGTGGAAGAGCGCGCCGCGTCCGAGCTTGCCCCCATCGAATTGGTGCTGACACCTGAATTCTGCGGTGTGCGCCTGGACAAGGCCTTGTCACAGCTTCTTCCGGAATACTCGCGAAGCCGCCTGCAGCAGTGGATTGAGTCGGGGCTGGTGACAATTGATGGCCAGCCGGCACGTGGCAAGACGCTCTCGCTGGGGGACGAAACGGTAGTCATCCAGCCGCAGGCGGCGCCGGAGGACCAGGCATTCAAGTCGGAATCGATGCCTTTGTCGATTATTCATGAAGATGCCTCGATCCTGGTGATCAACAAGCCGGCGGGACTGGTCGTTCATCCTGCTGCGGGCAACTGGTCTGGTACCTTGCTCAATGGCCTTCTGTATCATTCACCAGCCCTTGCTGGCGTGCCGCGTGCGGGCATCGTGCATCGACTGGATAAGGACACGAGCGGCCTGATGGTTGTGGCCAAAACGCTGCAGGCGCAGACGGATCTCGTGCGCCAGCTACAGGCCCGCACGGTGAAGCGCGAATACTTCGCGCTGGTGTGGGGGACGCCGCATGTTGCCGGGAAGGTCGATGCGGCTATTGGCCGCCATCCGCGCGACCGGATCAAGATGGCCGTCTCGGAACATATGAGTGCCAAGCCGGCGGTCACGCATTACCAGCGCGTTGCAACGGGGGTGCTGGACGGGCGCGCAGTCAGCCTGATGCGCTGCCAGCTTGAAACCGGCCGTACACACCAGATCCGCGTCCATATGCAGTCGATTGGTTTTACGCTTGTCGGTGATCCGCTGTATGGCAAGCCACACCTGGCGTCGGTGTTTGGACGACAAGCGTTGCATGCGCATCGGCTTGGGCTGGTCCATCCGGCTTCCGGCGAGGAGTGTGAATGGAGCGCGTCGGTGCCGGACGATTTTGCGGATCTTCTCGTCCACGCTGGTATGGATGCCATGATTGCCGAATGAAGCGAGAGACCTTCGAATGGAGCTGATCATTCCCGACTGGAGTGCGTTGCCCATGAACGTGGGCGCATTGTCAACGACCCGGCGCGGAGGTGTCAGCCTTGCTCCCTATGACGATGGTGCGGGCAGCGGCGGACTCAATCTTGGCGTGCATGTCGGCGATGCGCTGGATCGGGTTCTCTGTAATCGTGCGTTGTTGCGCAGGCTTCTGCCGGGTGAACCCGTATGGCTCAACCAGGTACATGGTTCACGGGTATTGGATGCGGCGTCGGCTGGCGATTCGCCGGAAGCCGATGCGTGTATTGCGACCCAGGCGGGCGTGATATGTGCGATCCAGACGGCAGACTGCCTTCCAGTTCTGTTCTGTGACACCGTCGGCAGCATTGTTGGCGCTGCGCACGCAGGGTGGCGAGGATTGGCGGGTGGTGTGCTGGAGGATACCTTGTCGTGCATGCGGGCTGCCGGAGCCGGAGAAATTACTGCCTGGATGGGACCGGCGATTGGTCCGCAATGCTTTGAGGTTGGGCAGGATGTATTTGACGCATTTGCCGGGCGCGATCCTGAAGCGGCCGATGCATTCAAGCCGTTACATGGCCAGGACGGAAAATACCTGGCCGACATCTATTCATTGGCGCGTAGAACGCTGCGTAAGTCAGGCGTCGAGAAGGTCTTTGGCGGCGGGCGCTGCACCATGACAGAGAAGGACCTTTTTTACTCATACCGCCGGGACAAAACAACGGGTCGAATGGCGTCGTTGATCTGGCTCAAGTAAGGCAAATGCCATATCGGCGAAGATTCCCGAGACCAACATACTACGCACCTGGTTTCGTTTCTTCTTCCCGTTGCTTACTCGCTTCGTTCGCGGATTCTGCCGCTTGTAATTTTTCGGCGTTCTTTCGGTTGCGTCTGCGTTGCGGGGTGCCCATCACGTATAAAATGATCGCCACTGGCAAGATGCCGTACAAGAGGAAAGTCATTATCCCGGCGATGACCGATTGCTCGGTAATGGACATCATAAAAACGACATAGATCCATGCGAGGGCGACAATATACATAGCGGTTTACAGCAGTAAGTCAAACCATAACCTTACGCCAAAACAGAGAAGCAAGCATGAACATGTTTACGCCACAGGCAGGCTCCAACACATGGATGCCGCAGTTTCCCGATCCAAATGCATGGCAGGCGTTGCTCAAGACGCCTCCGATCGACACCAAACCCATCACCGCAACGATCAAGGAATTCGGCGCGACCATAGATCCTTCGGTCGTGGCCAAGCTGCAGAATGACTATATGCAGCAATTGTCCTCCTTGTGGCAGGAAATGCTGGGGGCCAAGACGCCGGCGGTGTCAGACAAGCGTTTTTCTTCACCCGAGTGGCAGTCGAATCCGATGCATGCATTCAATGCAGCGGCTTACCTTCTCAATGCTCGCTTCCTTACGGCAATGGCCGATTCTGTGGAGGCTACGCCGCGCGCCAAGCAAAAGATTCGGTTCGCGGTGCAGCAGATGGTCGACGCCATGTCGCCCGCAAACTTCCTGGCCACCAACCCTGAAGCACAGCAGAAGCTTATCGAGACGAAGGGGGAGAGCCTGACCAAAGGCATCGCTCATTTGCTCGAGGACATGCAGAAAGGGCATATTTCGCAGACGGATGAATCCGCGTTCGAGGTCGGCCGAAATGTCGCCACCACCGAAGGTGCAGTGGTTTTCGAGAACGAACTTTTCCAGTTGATCCAGTACAAGCCGCTGACGAAGACAGTGTACGAACGGCCTCTGTTGCTTGTCCCTCCATGCATCAACAAGTATTACATCCTTGACCTGCAGCCGGAGAATTCGCTTGTGCGCTACGCGGTAGAGCAGGGCCACACCGTGTTCCTTGTCTCGTGGTGCAACCCCGATGAGTCGCTCGGCCACCTGACGTGGGACGACTACATCGAGAGCGGCGCGGTCAAGGCGATCAATGTCGCGCAGGAGATTAGTAGGCAAGAGCAGATCAACGCGCTCGGATTCTGCGTGGGCGGGACGATTATCTCTACGGCCATGGCATTGCTTGCCGCGCGCGGTGAAAATCCTGTTTCAAGCCTGACGCTGCTCACTACTCTCATCGACTTTTCTGATGCGGGCGTGATCGAGGTCTTTATCGACGAGGCACAGGTGGCGATGCGCGAGCAGACCATCGGCAAAGGCGGCCTGATGCCGGGGCGCGATTTCGCATCGGCATTTTCCAGCCTGCGCTCGAATGACCTGGTCTGGAATTACGTGAAGTCGAATTACCTGAAAGGCGAGAATCCGCCGCCGTTTGATCTGCTGTACTGGAACGCCGACAGCACCAATCTGCCCGGCCCGATGTTTTGCTGGTACTTGCGCAATCTCTACCTCGAGAACAATCTTCGGGTGCCCGGCAAGCTGACTGTGGCCGGCGAGAAGATCGACCTGTCGAAGATCGACGCACCCGCGTTTGTCTATGGTTCGCGCGAAGACCATATTGTGCCGTGGGGCGCTGCGTACCAGTCTACCTTGCTGCTCAACCCGAAAAAGCGCAGCCGCAACCGATTTGTGCTGGGAGCTTCCGGCCATATCGCGGGTGTCATCAATCCGCCTGCAAAGAAAAAACGTAGCTATTGGACCAACGACAAGCAGAGCGAGAATGCGGACGAGTGGATGAAGGGGGCGAAAGAACATCCGGGAAGCTGGTGGCCGGAGTGGGCCGCATTCCTCGCAAAGCACGCCGGCAAACAGGTCAATGCCCCACGCAAATACGGTAACAGCAAATTCAAGACGATTGAGCCGGCGCCCGGACGGTATGTGAAGGTCAAGGCGGAGTAAAGGGTTCGAGATGTTCAGTACGGGAACCTGTCAGCTCAATGACAGGTTCTCCAAGTATTCTTCGCGGCAAGACGGCCCGGTTATTTCGCAATGCAGTGTGCGGAGTGGCTAAAAGCGGTCTTTCGTTTTTCTTGATTCCATTGCAAGATAGCCAGAAAAAGAAAGGAATACTTACGTAAACCTTTGTTTTTTCGCACTATAATAAAAACGCTTTGGGGCGAACGCATGTTCGCTTTTTTTACGAAACGGCATGGATGCGTTGCGACGCAATAACTGGAATTTTCGATGAATAGTGCAAAAAAGATTTCCGAGCGCTTGATCAAGAAGTATCCCAACCGCCGCCTTTACGATACGCAGACAAGTTCTTACATCACGCTGTCCGATGTAAAGCAACTGGTGCTCGATAATGAAGACTTCACGGTGGTCGATGCCAAGACCGACGAAGACCTGACCCGCAGCATCCTGCTGCAGATCATTCTCGAGGAAGAGTCGACCAACGGCACACCAATGTTCTCGAGCGGTGCGCTGTCGCAGATCATCCGCTATTACGGCCATGCGATGCAGGGCATGATGGGTTCCTACCTGGAGAAGAATATTCAGGCCTTCATCGACATCCAGAACAAGCTGGCGGAAAGCTCCAAGGGCTTCTATGAGGGCAAACCGTTCAGCCAGGAGATGTGGAACCAGTTCATGAATGTCCAGGGGCCGATGATGCAGGGCATGATGAGCAACTACATCGAACAGAGCAAGAACCTGTTCATGCAGATGCAGGAACAGATGCAGAGCCAGACCAAGAACATGTTCGGCACTTTCCCGTTCGGGGCGAACGACAAGAACAAGAAATAAGCCGATGACGTAAAGATAACCCGGCTGCGGTTCAACCAGGAAAATGGCCTTGAAGGGGTACAATAGCGGATTCGCTTTGTACCCCTTTTTGTCATGTCCAACGCTTCTCAAAATCCCAAGGTCGGATTTGTTTCTCTCGGTTGTCCGAAAGCCCTTGTCGACTCCGAACAGATCATCACCCAGCTGCGAGCCGAAGGCTACGAGACCGCCAAGTCGTATGACGGCGCTGACCTCGTTATTGTCAATACTTGTGGATTCATCGATGCCGCGGTGCAGGAATCGCTCGATGCGATCGGTGAAGCGCTGCATGAAAACGGCAAGGTGATCGTTACCGGTTGCCTCGGCAAGAAGAAGGACGCCGCGGGTAACGACCTGATCCAGAGCGTGCACCCGAAGGTGTTGGCGGTGACGGGGCCGCAGGCCTTGGCCGATGTGATGTCGGCGGTGCACACGCACCTGCCCAAGCCCCATGATCCATTCCAGGACCTCGTGCCGCCGCAGGGTGTGAAGCTGACGCCGAAGCACTTTGCCTACCTGAAGATTTCCGAAGGCTGCAACCACCGCTGCAGCTTCTGTATCATCCCGTCGATGCGCGGCGACCTCGTGTCCCGTCCGATCGCGGATGTCATGCTGGAAGCCGAGAACCTGTTCAAGGCTGGCGTGAAGGAACTACTCGTGATTTCCCAAGACACCAGTGCCTATGGCGTCGACGTAAAGTTCCGCACCGGTTTCTGGAACGGCAAGCCGGTCAAGACGCACATGACGCAGTTGACAACGGCCCTGGGCGAGCTCGCAGCCCAGTATGGCGCATGGGTACGCCTGCATTACGTCTATCCGTATCCGCATGTGGATGAGGTTATTCCACTCATGGCCGAAGGCAAAGTCTTGCCATACCTGGATGTGCCGCTGCAGCATGCCCATCCGGATGTCCTAAAGCGCATGAAACGCCCGGCTAGCGGCGAAAAGAATATCGAGCGTATCCAGGCATGGCGCAAGATGTGCCCGGACCTCACCATCCGTTCGACCTTCATTGCCGGCTTCCCGGGCGAGACGGAGGAGGAGTTCCAGTATCTGCTCGACTTCCTGAAGGAAGCGGAGATCGATCGCCTCGGTTGTTTTGCTTACTCACCGGTGGAAGGAGCGACCGCGAACGAGCTGGCCAACCCTGTGCCGCAGGAACTGCGGGAGGAACGCCGCGCGCGCGTGATGGAGCTGCAGGAAGGGATCTCGAAGAAGCGAATGCAGGCCAAGGTGGGCAAGACCATCCGTGTGCTGCTCGACGAAGTGACCCCGAGCGGCGGAGTTGGCCGCACGGCGGCGGACGCGCCGGAAATCGACGGCGTGGTGCATGTGAAGCCGCCGTTTGAGCCGCACCGGAAGTTGAAAGTCGGCGAATTCGTCGATGTCACAATCACTGCAGCTGACACCCATGACCTCTGGGGCGAGGCTTGACCGATTTTTGGCTGATTCGAACGGAGTCGTCGAATGACTGAACGCAAGTCGCTCCAGACCGCGCTGATCCATTCCGACTATACGCCGCCAGAAGGCTTTGCCGCCTTCCCGACGGCGATTCACCACGCGTCGACGGTGCTCTTCAAGGATGTGGCGGCGCTGCGTTCGCGCAACTGGCAGGACAAGACAGGATATACCTACGGTCTGCACGGCACGCCGACCAGCTTTACGCTGGAGGCCAGGCTGGCAGAGATCGAGGGCGGGACGCATTGTGTGCTTGCGCCGAGCGGCTTGGCGGCAATTGCAATGGTCGATTTTGCGTTGCTCAAAAGCGGCGATGATGTGCTCATTCCGGACAACGTCTACAACCCGAACCGCGAATTGGGGCGCTGGCTGTCGCAGGACTACGGCATTACCGCACGGTTCTACGATCCGCTGGTTGGTGCCGGCATTGCGGAACTGATCCAGCCAAATACGCGCTTGGTCTGGACCGAGGCCCCGGGCTCGGTATCGATGGAGGTGCCGGATATCCCAGCGATCTGCAAGGTCGTGCGGGAAAAGCGCGCAGCCGGACAGGACATCCATGTGGCGATCGACAATACCTGGTCCGCCGGCATTGCTTTCCGCGCATTTGAGCACGGCGTGGACATCGTGATGCAGGCGCTGACCAAATACCAATCCGGCGGGTCCGATGTGTTGATGGGCGCGGTGATTACGCGCGACAAGGCGCTGATGCACCGTATCGAGATGGCGCACATGCGCTTGGGTTTTGGCGTCGGCATGGATGATGCCTATCTGGTGTTGCGTGGTCTGCCGACGATGAAGCTTCGTTTCGACGCACATGATGCAGGGGCGCGCAAAGTGGCTGAGTGGCTTAAGCAGAGGCCAGAAATCAGCCGGGTACTGCACCCAGCATTTGAGGATTGCCCGGGACATGAGGTCTGGAAGCGGGATTTCACCGGTGCGGGTGGGTTATTTTCGGTCGTGTTTGACGAGCGCTATAGCGAGGCGCAGACCGACCGTTTCGTCGACAGCCTGAAATTGTTCAAGATCGGTTTCAGCTGGGGCGGATCAAACAGTCTGTGCGTGCCGTATCGTATTCAAGCGATGCGCAAGAACTGGGCGGCGAAAGGGCAGCTCGTGCGCTTCAATATCGGACTGGAAGACCCGGACGACCTGATTGCCGATATCGAGCAGGCATTGGCTGCACTGCACACCGGGGTCTGAAACACTGAATCAACCGGCCCCGGATAACCGGGCTGGTTCAGGCCGGCATCGGCTTATTGTTGCCCAAGTCCACGATACCCCTGATCAGCCGATATGCTTTCCAAATCCATGCGCCCGCCAGGATTGGGATGCCAATGACGATCCCGACGATGGTAAAAATGCAAATCCATCCGATCGCACTCCAGATCAGGAACCACCAGAACGAGCGGATCTGCCAGCTGTGATGGCTATAGACGAAGGTCCCTGACGTCTCCGGACGTTTCACATAGCTGATGATCAGCGGGATGAAGGAAAACAAACCCATCGAGAAGACAAGGCTGGCCCCGTGGAAAACATAAAGCCACCAAGCCAGGTTTTTCCGGGATTCCAGGTAAGGGTCGAAAACCAGTTCCTGCACCATGAGGGTCCTTTGGGGTAGTTGTATTGAAGACTATTCAAACAACGATAAGATTCCGTCGAGACCCACAAAATTCAATGCAACATCGGCTTGTTGCCGAACGATCGGTTTGGCCCGGAATGCCACCGACATACCGGCAACCGACATCATCTTCAGGTCGTTCGCACCGTCACCCATCACGATGGCTTTCTTGGTAGGAATTCCCAGTTCGGCACACACACGCTCCACCGTATGCTTTTTCTCATCCGCATCGACAATGCCGTTCACGACGCGGCCGGTGAGTTTTCCATCGACGATTTCCAGCACGTTGGAGTGCGTGTAATCGAGGCCCAGCGTGGTCTTCATGCGATCCGTGAAGAACGTGAAACCGCCGGAGACGAGCAGCGTCTTCAGTCCTGCCGCCTTGACGGCGCCAAGCATATTGGCAGCCCCCATCGAGAGTTCGAGGCGTTCGTCGTACACGCGCTGTAGTGCGGCTGCATCCAGGCCTTTGAGCAGCGCCACGCGGCGAGTCAGGCTTTCGCGGAACTCAATTTCGCCGCGCATCGCTGCTTCCGTGATTTCCGCAACTTGCGGCTTCAGGCCCTGCATGTCCGCGATTTCATCGATGCACTCGATCGTGATCAGCGTGGAGTCCATGTCCATGGCAACCAGCCCGAAATCGCTCAGTTTGCGGCCCGGCTGGACGAAGGCGTAGTCGACCTGCACCGAGAAGCATTCGGCGTCGATGCGTTCTTTCAGGTCGTCGGTAATACGGATGCCTTCACAGCGGAATACGTTGTCATTGACCGGGACAACGCGCTGCGCGTCGGCCATTTCTGCGATGCGTTCAATCGTGGAGCGTTCCGGCGATAGGGCTTGGAGGATCAGGTTCATGTCGGGCCGCGGGTGCGGATGGTTCATATTAAAAAACAGGGTGCAGTCTTTAACTGACGAGTGAGCGGATCGTCGACTTCACCTGCGACACGCGTGCCGCGAGGTCCGGCATGCTTGTAGTAATGCGAAGCTTGTCCTGTCCGTTGAGCTTGATGTGCCGGTTTTTCTGGATCAGCTCTATGATCCGCATTGCGTCGATCGGCGGATTCGGCTGGAACTGCAGCACTGCTGATTCCGCATGGGCATCGATTTTAACAATGCCGACGGGGATTGCGGCGATTCTGAGGCGGTGCGTCTCGATCAGGGCTTTGGCCGCGTCCGGAAGCTTGCCGAAACGGTCGATCAGTTCCTCCTGCAGGTCGTCAATGGCAGCCTGCGATTCGCAGTTGGCCAGCCGCTTGTACAGTGACAGGCGTTCATGCACATCGCCGCAATAATCCTGCGGGAGGAGGGCGGGGACATGCAGGTTGATTTCCGTCGTCGTCGACAGGGGCGCTGCGAGGTCCGGTTCCTTGCCGTTCTTGAGCGAGCGCACGGCTTCGTTGAGCATGTCGGAATAGAGCTGGAAGCCGATTTCCTGCATCTCGCCGGACTGGCTTTCGCCAAGCACCTCGCCGGCACCGCGGATTTCCAGGTCGTGCATCGCAAGATAGAACCCGCTGCCGAGCTCTTCCATCTGCTGAATCGCCTCCAGACGCCGCTGCGCCTGCTTCGTCAGTCCCTTCACGTCATGTACGAGCAGGTAGGCATACGCCTGGTGGTGCGATCGGCCGACGCGGCCGCGCAACTGGTGCAACTGCGCCAGGCCGAACTTGTCGGCACGATGCATGATGATGGTGTTGGCAGTGGGGACGTCGATGCCCGTCTCGATGATCGTCGTGCACAGCAGGATATTGAAGCGCTGGGACACGAAATCGCGCATTACCTTTTCCAGGTCGCGCTCATGCATCTGGCCATGCGCAACTGCGATGCGCGCCTCCGGCAACAGTTCTTCCAGCATCGCCTTGCGGTTCTGGATCGTTTCGACCTCGTTGTGCAGGAAGTACACCTGGCCGCCGCGCTTGAGCTCGCGCAGGCAGGCTTCGCGGATCACCGAATCGTCCTCGCTGCGCACGAAAGTCTTGATTGCGAGACGCTTTTGCGGCGCGGTAGCAATCACGGAGAAATCACGCAAGCCTTCCAGTGCCATGCCGAGCGTGCGCGGAATCGGCGTCGCGGTCAGCGTCAATACGTCCACTTCGGCGCGCAGCGCCTTCAGCGCTTCCTTCTGGCGCACGCCGAAGCGGTGTTCCTCGTCGATGATGACCAGACCGAGACGGGCAAACTTCACGTCGTTCGACAGCAGTTTGTGGGTGCCGATCACGATGTCGATCGTGCCTTCGGCCATGCCCTTGATCGCTTGCGTGACTTCCTTGCCGGTGCGGAAGCGCGAGAGTTCCGCAATCTTCACCGGCCAGTCTGCAAAGCGGTCAGCGAAGGTCTGCGCATGCTGCTCCGCGAGCAAGGTCGTTGGCGCAAGAATGGCGACCTGCTTGCCGCCCATGACGGCGACAAAGGCGGCGCGCAAAGCAACTTCCGTTTTGCCGAAACCGACGTCTCCGCAGATCAGGCGGTCCATTGGTTTGCCGCTGGTCATGTCCTTGATGACGGCGTTGATGGCTGCGCTCTGGTCCGGCGTTTCTTCAAAGCCGAAGCTCTCCGCAAATGCCTCGTAATCGCGCGCTGAATACTGGAACGCGTGACCCTGGCGGGCCGCCCGGCGCGCATAAAGGTTGAGCAGCTCGGCAGCCGTATCGCGGATTTGCTGTGCGGCTTTTTTCTTGGCCTTTTCCCACTGGCCGGAACCGAGAACATGCAATGGCGCATCCTCCGGCGAGGCGCCGGAGTAGCGGGAAATGACATGCAGCTGCGATACCGGCACGTACAGCTTGGTGTCCTTCGCATATTCGAGATGCAGGAACTCGGTCTCTCCGTCGCCCAGGTCCATGCTGAGCAGGCCCATGTAGCGGCCGATGCCATGGTTGACGTGCACCACAGGGTCGCCGACCTTTAGTTCCGACAGATCGCGTACCATGGACTCGACCTGCGTGGCGCCTTCCTGCTTCCTGCGGCCGGCGCGGCGGCCGGTGCCAGCGTAAAGCTCGGTCTCCGTGATGAAGGCAAGGTCACCCAGGTCAACACTGAGCTCGAAGCCGGCGTACAGAGGGGCGACGCCGAGCATCAGCTTGTCCGACGCGCTCAGGAAGCCCTCGAAGCCCTCGCACGGTGTCAGCGTCAGGCCGAATTCATTGAAATACTGCTGCAGCGTTTCCCGGCGGCCGTTGGACTCGGCACAGATCATCACCCGTTTACCAGTCTGGAGCAGGTAAGAGCGCAGGTTCGTCAGCGGGTCGTCGAGTCGACGGTTGACGGCGATGTTAGGAATCGGCGCCGAGATCTCGGAAGTTGTGTCGCCTTGCTGGATCACCCAGCGCGCATGCGGCTTGGCGAGGATGAAGAAATCTTCATCGGTCAGGAATACGCGCTCCGGCGGCAGCAATGGCCGTTCGCGGTCGGCTTTCAGAAACTTGTAGCGCGATTGTGTATCGGCCCAGAAGCGCTTGATCGCTGCATCGACGTCGCCGACCAGCGCGAACATGGTCTCGTCCGGCAGGTACTGGAACAGCGTTGCGGTCTCGTCGAAAAACAGCGGCAGGTAATACTCGATGCCGGCCGATGCGATGCCGTTGCCGATGTCCTTGTAGATCGGTGACTTGGACGGATCGCCCTCGAATTCCTCGCGCCAGCGGCTGCGGAAAGCAGTGCGCGACGCCTCGTCCATCGGGAATTCACGTCCCGGCAGCAGGCGCACTTCTCGCACCGGATACAGCGAACGCTGCGTATCGGCATCGAAGGTGCGGATGGTTTCGATGGTGTCGCCGAACAGGTCCAGCCGGTAGGGCAATGCGGAGCCCATCGGGAACAGGTCGATCAGGCCGCCTCGCACCGAATATTCACCAGGCGACATTACTTGTGCCACGTGGGTATAGCCGGCCAGCGTCAGCTGCGATTTGAGGCGTGCCTCATCGAGCGTCTCGCCCTGCTTGAAGAAGAAGGTGTAGGCAGCCAGGAAAGACGGCGGCGCCATCCGCAGTAGGGCAGTGGTGGCCGGGACGATCAAGACATCGCACTGCCCGCCGCGGACCTCGTGCAATGTTGCCAGACGCTCGGATACCAAGTCCTGGTGCGGGGAAAAGGCGTCGTAGGGCAGCGTTTCCCAGTCCGGCAGCAGGTGGCAGCGCAGTTCCGCCTGCTCCTTGTTCGCAAACCATGGGATCTCTGCCAGCAGGCGCTGTGCATCGGTCGCATTGGCGACGACCACAGCCAGCATGCGCTGCTGTGCCTTCAGTTCGCGCGCGGCTTGTGCCAGTGCGAATGCGTCCGCCGAGCCGTGTACGGCGGGCAGGGCGAAACGGTTACCGGGTTTTGGAAGGGATTTTTTGAGATCGAATGACATCAAGTAACGACATCTGAAATGTCATGGCAGCCCGGCATCAAGCTAGGTTGGCGGACTTTGACTGTGCGAAAATATGCCGAAATTATAAACCAAGCCCTCCACAGAAGCCCGGCCATCCGCCTTTCAGGAGGAGGCATGTATGGGCCGGGCTTTCGAATGAATGAATTTGATGAGTCCCTCCCGTTACTTTGCCCTTATCCCGGCCGCCGGTGTCGGCGCGCGCATGGAGGCGGAATGCCCCAAGCAATACATGCCACTTGCCGGCAAGCTCATGCTGATGCATGTACTCGATACCTTTGCAATGACGCCGGCGATTGCCCATGTGTATGTGGTCGTCAGCGCGGATGACGGATACATCAGAGATGCACTGGCAGCGGCAAGGCACCTTGCCGACCGCGTTACCGTAATCTACAAGGGCGGTGAGACGCGCCACCAGTCCGTGCTCAACGGTCTTCAGGAAATCCAGCCGAATCTCAAAGACAGCGATTGGATCCTGGTCCACGATGCGGCACGGCCGGGTCTGACGACCACGCTTATCGATAGGCTGATCGACGAAGTCCGTGAAGACGAAGTCGGCGGCCTTCTTGCATTGCCGGTCGTTGATACTTTAAAACGAAGCGATGCCGCAGGGCGTTCGGAAACAACGGTGCCGCGAGAACATTTATGGGCTGCACAGACGCCGCAAATGTTCCGCTACGCGTTGCTGCGCCGCGCGCTGGAACAGGCGAAAACCGTTACCGACGAGGCAAGTGCCGTCGAAGCAATGGGGCTTAAACCGAAGCTGGTCGAGGGAAGTCCACGCAACTTCAAGGTGACGCTACCCCATGATGTCGCACTTGCTGAATTGCATTTGAAGGAAAACCCATGAATCAGGCAACCATGCCATTCCGTATCGGCCAGGGATATGACTGCCATGCCCTAGTGCCGGGGCGCAAGCTCATCATTGGTGGCGTGACGATTCCGCATGCGACGGGATTGCTCGGGCATTCCGATGCTGACGTCCTGCTGCACGCCATTACCGATGCGATCCTTGGCGCTGCAGGGCTGGGTGATATCGGCCGCCATTTTCCGGATACCGATCCGCGCTTTGCAGGCGCGGATTCCCGTGTCTTGCTGCGCGAGGCATGCAAGCGGGTTGCGGATACCGGTTATGTGATCGGTAATGTGGATGCGACCATCATTGCGCAGGCACCGAAGATGTCGCCGCATATCGCGCAGATGGTTGGCAATATTGCGGCAGACCTCGATGTGACGGAGTCCCAAGTCAATATCAAAGCCAAAACGAACGAGAAACTCGGTTACCTTGGGCGTGAAGAAGGTATCGCTGCCGAGGCGATCGCGCTTCTGTACAAGAAATAAACGCTCTAGCGAGTGTCATGCGTACCCAAAAGGGAGGCTGGAAGCCGTCATAACGGGCCTTCCGTAGCGCTGCGACTCTTTGTCCTAAGCGCCTTACTGTCATGTCGTCACGCCGTGCATCTGGCCCACTCTGACGGGGGCAGGCACCTCCGGAGCTGCGCTCTCTAGCCGCCGCCGATTCCCTGTGTGATGCGGCCTGTCCCCTCGCAGGTCGGGCATTCGCTTCCGTCTTTTCTTTTACCGGTGCCTGCGCAGTCGCCGCAGAGGTCTTCACCGGTGCCGGGTGTGCCGGGCAAGGCTTCGTCGCCAGGCTTTAGATGCGCCGGCTGCGGGTTGGGCGCGCCGGAAGAAGGGGATGTCGCCATAAAAACTCCTCAAAGGAAAAACGGCATGGATTTCCATGCCGTTCATCATTCAATCTCTGCACTATCTGCACCTTCTGCAATCTCTGCGTCAAGGCATGGCCAAGGAGTAGATTGATCGCCTTGCAAGAAGTTCAAATGCCGGGCATCAGATACTAATCAGATACTAAGTTCAAGCACCTTCCGGCTGACATCGAGCGTCACGTCGCGTTGCTCCCCCAAGGTGACCATGCCATGGTTCTCGAGGTGTCTGAGGATCGCTTCGATATTTCCCGTGCCAAGTCGATAGTCGGCCAGACGCGTCTTCACGCCCATTTGCTCGAAGAAGTTCTGCGTCCGGGCAATTGCCTGTTCAATGCGGCTGTCCTCATCGCCGCCGGTGATGTTCCAGACGCGCGCCGCGTATTGCAGCAGCTTTGCACGCTTGCTGTCTTTGCGCACGCGCAGCATGCTGGGCAGAACTATCGCCAAGGTCTGGGCGTGGTCAAGGCCATAGAGTGCCGTCAATTCATGCCCCACCATATGCGTCGCCCAATCCTGAGGTACGCCGGCACCAATCAGCCCATTTAGGGCAAGCGTCGCGCACCACATGATATTGGCGCGGGTATCGTAGTCGGCGGGATTGGCAAGCGCTTTCGGACCCTCTTCGATGAGTGTAAGCAACAGACCTTCCGCAAAACGATCCTGCACCGGCGAGTTGACCGGGTAGGTCATGTACTGTTCCATGATGTGCGCGTAGGCATCGACGACGCCATTGCCGATTTGCCTTGCAGGCAGCGTGAAGGTGGTCTCCGGGTCAAGGATGGAGAATTTGGGAAAGACCAAACGGTTGGAAAACGGCAGTTTGGCCTTTAGCGACTTGCGGGTGATGACAGACCCGTTATTCATCTCTGAGCCGGTTGCAGGCAAGGTCAGCACGGAGCCGAACGGCAAGGCCTGCGTGATATTACGGCCGCGCTGTTCCAGGATTGACCATGGATCGCCTTCAAAGCAGGCGGCGGCTGCAACGAATTTCGTACCGTCAATCACTGATCCACCGCCGACCGCAAGCAGGAAATCGAGTTTTTCTTTCCGGATCAGTTCAATGGCCTGCATCAGGGTTTCATAGGTGGGATTCGGTTCGATTCCCGAGAACTCCTCCACATGGCGGCCGGACAGGGCACGCGTCACTTCATCGAATACGCCGTTGCTCTTGATGCTCCCGCCGCCGTACAGCATCAGTACGCGCGCATCGGGAGGAATAACCTTGCCCAGGTCGGCAATCCGGCCTTTGCCAAACAGGATTTGGGTCGGGTTGTAGAAGTCGAAGTTCAGCATGGAGAGTTCTTTCGGAAAGAGGAGTGTGCTGGTTGCGCCTTGGTGTGCTTTTCTGTCTTGATGCGTGTATTCCAACAGGGAAGCTAAGTGATTCCGGCATAAGATGGTCCTTTGAATAGAAGTAGTCTTTACTTGTGCCGGAACCCATTGCCTTTCTTAATGGAGGGATTGTAATTGCCAATTTGAGCTTTTGCTTGCCAACGTCAAAAATGAACCGCAAGGGCTCGCTTACGCGTCAAATCGTAATGACGCAGCATCGTTTCGCCAAAGTGCGGAGCAAAGGAGAAAGGCATGGCAAGTGAGGGCTATCACGAAGCACAAGACAAGCTGTCCCCAGCCACAATGGATATGCACCGCGCAATCGCCTCCCTGATGGAGGAGCTGGAGGCGGTGGACTGGTACAACCAGCGCGTCGATGCCGCAATCGATCCCGAACTCAAGCGCATTCTTGAACACAATCGCGACGAGGAAAAAGAGCACGCTGCGATGGTGCTGGAGTGGATACGCCGCCGTGACCCCAAAATGAATGCGGAACTCCGCGAAGTGTTGTTCAAGGACGGGGACATCGCCGCCCATCATGCGGATGACTGAAGGTGTGGTGCAGCGTGGATTGGGTTCGTATGTATTTTGCGGACGCGCATTGTCGCTCGCAACATGAAATGCCGGACTCAGCCTACACCAGCACAAAACAGGTCAGAATCGAATGGCGGCGATGATGGCGACAATCAAAGTCAAACGGGCTTACGAGCCGGCGTCCAAGGACGATGGCGTGCGCATCCTGGTGGACCGCATTTGGCCGCGCGGTGCGAGCAAGGATGAACTGCGGATCGATTATTGGGCCAAGGATGTCGCACCCAGCAATGAGCTTCGCAAGTGGTATGGGCATGACGCGCAAAAGTGGGAGGAATTTCGCAAGCGATATATCACCGAACTCCGCGCCAATACCGATGGCATTCTCGCGTTGACAGACCAACTGGGTCCCGGCACTGCAACGCTGCTTCATAGCAGCAAGAAGCATGAGATCAATAATGCCGTTGCCTTGCGCGATTTCCTGAAGCCGATGTTGCGGCGTTACCGATAAAAAAGCCGCCGTCTTGCTTTGACGAAGGCTTTTGCTATTGCCGGATCATCGTCGAATGGTGCGCAGGCTAAGGGACTGTTTGGAAAACCTACTAACCTACTGCGCGGCCCAATTATGCCGGGGGCGCCGAGCATTGCCATGCTCGATGTATCTCACGTACGACTGACTGCCCATATAAAGCTGGCCGCCTCACCCAAACTCGGATTGCCCGCTACGGTTTTTAAACAGTCTCTTAAGCGCCTTCGCTGGCGGGCGCTAAGAGAGATTTAAGCTGCTGCGCCGGTAATCGGCAGGGAAATCCGGATGCGCAGGCCGCCGCCCTTCTTGTTGGATAACTTGATGGTGCCGTTATGCCGCTTGACGATGCGTTCGACGATTGCAAGGCCGAGACCGGAGCCATTCGCTTGTCCGCGGGCCTGGTCGAGGCGGGTAAATGGTCTGAGCAAGCGCTCCATATCGGCTTCAGGGACGCCCGAGCCGCGGTCCGATACCTCGATGACGGCGGTCTGTCCCTCGACTTTGCAAACCATATCGACATAAGCGACGTTGGTATTTTCCGTCTTGCCGTAGCGGCGTGCATTCTCGATCAGGTTGGCGACAATACGGCGCAGATCGGTCGCGTTGCCGAACACGTTGATACCCTCGGCGATATTCATACTGACCTGTATCTCGCTCGACCGGCCCGCTTCGCGCGCGCATTCCGTCATTAACCCGCTCAAGTCGACACTGGCCATCTGTCCGGCATCGGTGGATTTCGCGTACACGAGGAATTGGCCGATGATGGCGTCCATCTGCGCGAGGTCCGACTGCATTCCCTGGCGCGCTTCGTCGGCGAGTTTGGCCAGCTCCAGTTCCAACTGCATGCGGGCCAGCGGCGTGCGCAGGTCGTGCGAAATACCGCCAAGGATGACGGCGCGATCAGTTTCCACGCGGTTGAGGTCGGCCACCATCTGGTTGAAGCTGCGATTGGCTTCTTTGATTTCGGTCGGTCCTCTTTCCGGCAGAGGATCGGGCTGCTTTCCTTCTGCAATCGCTCGCGTTGCCGCAGTAATGCGCGCCAGCGGCTGGTTGATCAGGCGGGAAATGAAAACCGCTCCGAGCAGGGACAGGATCATCGCGGCGGTTCCCCAGCCCAGCCACTGAATGTTCGATACGCGTTCTATTCGTTCGCGGTCCAGGCGCAGCCAGTAATCGTCATCGTCGATCTTGAAGCTGACCCAGAATCCGGCTACATCGTTGACGCTGCTGGCGAACTTCGTGTCGTTGCCGAGCCGGGCCTTGACGTCGCCTTCGAGGACTTCCATCAGTTCGCTCTCCGGCGGAGGAACGACGACGTCGGTTTCTTCCAGTGGATAGATGCGAATGCCTTCATTGCTCGCGAGGTCGAACAGCAGTTCGCGCCGCATGTCCGGCGCAGAGTGGGTGAGTGCTGCGCGTGTGACGGTAATGATGGAGATTACCTGCGCGGCCATTTGCTGCGCACGCGGCGTGCGTTCAACAACGCGGAAGCTGTACACCCACGCCATGATGCTCGCCGTGATGAGCACGGCCAGCAGAACGAAGGTCCGCCAGAACAAGCCGCTTTTCAGCCAGCTGAATTGGTCTCTGAGAAGCGCGGTCAAGTGGGTAATGCCTTAGTCTTGCTTTTGTTTCGCCTTAGAGTGTCCAACAAGATGCCGCTTGCGGCGTTGCGCCTCTTTGCCGTACTTCACGCACTGTCTGCGTCGGCGCGCCTTGGCATCGGATTTTGTTGAACGCTCTTCGGTCCGGTTACTCAGCGCGGCTGGCCTTCTGGAATGAATACATAGCCCAAGCCCCATACCGTCTGGATGTAGATCGGATTGGACGGGTCCGGTTCGATCAGTTTGCGCAGGCGGGAAATCTGCACGTCGAGGCTGCGGTCGAACACTTCGTATTCACGCCCGCGCGCGAGCTCCATCAGTTTTTCGCGGGAGAGCGGCTGGCGTGCATGGCGTGCGAACACCTTGAGAACAGAGAATTCGCCCGTCGTCAGCGAGATCGTCTCGCCGTTCTTTTTCAATACGCGCGTGCCGAGATCCAGAATGAAGTCGCCGAACTGGAAAGTCTGCGGCGTCTCTGACGGTGCGCCGGGAATTTCATCCGGGCCTTTTCGGCGCAGGACGGCATTGATGCGGGCGACCAGCTCGCGTGGGTTGAAGGGTTTTGGCAGGTAATCGTCGGCACCCATTTCGAGCCCCACGATGCGGTCGACATCCTCCCCCTTGGCCGTCAGCATGATGATCGGCGTCTGGTCTCCTGCACCACGCAGGCGGCGGCAGATGGACAGGCCATCTTCGCCGGGCAGCATGAGGTCGAGTACCAGCAGGTCATAGCGTTCCCGGATCCAGAGCTTGTTCATTGCTTGCGCGTTTTCTGCAGTCACGACATTGAAGCCTTGCTCGGCAAGATAGCGGCGCAGAAGATCGCGCAAACGCAGGTCATCATCGACAACCAGAATTTTTGCCTGAGGTCCGCTTGGCGCGGCAGATGGGGTATTAGTAGTCACAGAGGGCGTATTCATGGCGCTATGGTAACTTCAGAAAACCGACGAGCAAAACCTTGAAAGCCAAGCATTACAAAGTGTTACACACTTTACCTTAAACAGGTTATCGCTTCTAGGAGTGAAGCATACACTTCATCATCATCGTTTTGCTAAATCCTTGTGACGGAAGCGCCTCGCTGGATGCCGAGGGACATGGCCCGGATGCAAGGAGCGCAGTGGTCAATTCAATATGCGACTCAGACAAATCGGCATTCCGTTGCTGCTGTTCCTCGGTTCCGCACCTGCTATTGCCGGTGCAGGCGGATTCTGGAGTGACGGGCTGAATGCCGTTCGTACCTACCAAATGCCGGGTTTCGCAATGGAGCGAAGCGACCAGCGCCGAGGGCCCTCGGTTGATCGTGGCAGCGACCGCCGGCACGAGCGCAGGTCAGGCGGGTCGGAAAGCAGTGGAGATGGCCCCCAAGGGAATCCAGGCCACCAACAGGACAATGCCAATCGTCAGAGCCGGCTCTCGCCGGAGCAGCGCCGCGCCCTTCGCAGGCAGATCGACGAGGCGGGCCAGGACATCTACACACCGAAACGGTAGACGTTGCCAAGGTCTGCGGACAGCCCTTGGAATTGCCGCTTAAGCGAGCCTCGTAGGCGCCAATCGCTCGGATTTCGCTGATTTTCCTTACTTCAGCCGTCGTCGTGCGGCGATATCCGCCGTCAGTTTTCCCAATTGCTTGTAGAGCGCGCCATGGCGGTTGTCCCATGCGTTCACCGCACGATATTGTTTCACCGCTGTTGCAATATCGCCGCGGGCAATCGGGCCGGTCAATGCATCGGTCGGGCCCAGCCGGAAGACATTGTCGACTGTGCCACGAACCAGTGGTTCCATCAGTTGCATCGCAGTCTCCTCCGGTATTCCCGCTTTCATGTAGGACTGCACGGCCACATCCAGCAAAGTAACGAGATAGTTGGAAGCGAACACGGCGGCAGCGTGATAGACAGCCTTGAACCTTGCGTCGATCGGTACGAGGCGGGCGCCGATTGCCGTAAACCCTGCTTGCAGAACGTCGAGTGCAGCCTCGTCCCCCTCCATCCCGCAGAACGTCCCTCCAAAGGCATTTACAACCTGTTCCGGCTCGGCAAAACTGCGGATGGGATGGATGCTTGCGACCGCTGCGCCACGTCCAGAGGCGGCATTCAGGATAGAGGAAGGCAGGGCGCCGCTGCAATGGAATACTATCGTTCCCGGGACAAGCAGACCTGTCTGCGCCAGCGCTTTGCAGCAATCGCCAATGCGGTCATCCGGTGTCGCGATCAAGGTAATGTCGGCGGGCCGCATTTGGTCCAGGTTCGCGACGGCGCGCCCAGCCCCGATGAACGCCGCAGCCTGCGTTCCGCTCTCCAGCGTCGCGTTCAGCACATCCTGAACCGTAAATACCTTGTTTTGTGTCCATAAGCGCCCGAGTGTCTTGCCGACATGGCCTGCGCCGAGGATGTTGATGGTTTTTGGCGAGTTCACGATTCTGTCCAGTCGCGGCTGTGTTTCTTCCCCGGCTGCGCGCGCCAATCCTGCTCAAGCAGTGAGTAGCAATTCAGGTCATGGAAGCGGCCGCCCCAGAAAGCCTGCTCCCGATGTACTCCTTCAAACCGGAATCCCATGCGTGTTGCTAGGCCGATCGATGCAAGGTTGTCGGGATGGGTTTCTGCCTGTATGCGGTGCAGAAGCATCGAATTGAAGCCGAAGTCAAGGATGGTCTCGAGCGCCTCCCGCATATAGCCTTGGCCGTGACAGTCCCGCCGGATTTCATATCCGATGACGCAGTTATGCCAGCTTTTGTTCCAGCGGAACAAGCCGCAGGTGCCAATGAATTGCCCATCTGAAAGGCGCTCCAGGCCCCAGCGGTATCCAGTACCGGCATGGAACCAGCCTGAAAAGTGCTCTGCCAGTTCCTCCGCCTGCGACAGCTCAGTGATCGGGTCGATGCCATACCAGCGCATCCAGTCGACGTCGGAGTGAATGGCAAACAGTACGGGCGCGTCGCTGGACCGGATCTGCCGTAGATACAGGCGTTGGGTGCGAAGCTGTGGAAATGTCGGCTGGATCATGGTGGCGGGCCGGTTGGCAATTAACGGTTTGCGTATTCAGCCCAGGAATTTTACTGCCGTGCCGGTTGCCCAGTATTTGCCTTCGGTAGGATGTTCCTTTTGTTCCACCATCTTGCGTTCCCGGAAGAGCGGATGGGAAATTGCCTCGTCGGCGCGCAAGATCGGTGTGACACAACAATCCACACTGCTGAATCGTTCCGTCCACGTCGCCAGCGTCTCCTGCGCGAAGATGGCATCAAGTTCCGCCTTGACGGCCATCGCATCCGCTCCGCCGACTTCTTGTCCGCAACTCCAATGCCGGGCCTTCAGGTCCGGCCTGCCGAGGACATCGCAGCAAGCTTCCCAGAACTTCAGCTCGAGTGAGCCAACGGCCATGAATCGGTCGTCCCTTGTGCGATAAACGTTGTAGCAGGGTACACCTCCGGTCAGCAGGTCGCGGCCGGGTTGGGCAGGGCGGCCGAAATTGTTGACCGCAACCAGGGGCATGATGTTGTGGGCGAATATTGCATCGGTCATCGATACATCGACAAACCTGCCCCGGCCGGAAGTGCGCGCGCCGACCAGTGCTGCAAGAATGCCTTGCACGGCCACCTGTGCGCCGCCAAGCAAGTCGCCAACCTGCAAATTGGGCAGCGCAGGCACGCCATCCGGGCCGACATTCTGCTCCAGCATGCCGGCCATGCCGATGTAATTGATGTCATGGCCTGCAAGCTGGGCAAACGGGCCGTCGTGACCGTAGCCAGAGATCGCACACATGACGAGCCGTGGATTGCGTTTGCGCAGAACCTCCCAGCCTACGCCGAGCTTGTCCATGACGCCGGGGCGGAAGCTCTCGACCAGCACATCGGCAGTCTCGACCATCTTGAGAAGCTCGTCGCGCTGTGCTGCATTCTTCAGGTCCAGCCGGATGCTCTGTTTGCCGCGATTGACGGCGATGAAGAACTGGGAGATTTCATTGCGAACGTGGCCCATTGTGCGGGCATAGTCCCCGGCACCTGGGTCTTCCACCTTGATCACTTCGGCGCCCATGTCGGCAAGGTGCATCGTGGCCACAGGACCCGGCAGCAGGCGGGTAAGGTCAATGACGCGGATGCCTTGCAAGGGCTTGTCGATCGGTTGATTCATGCCGCCTCCTGAGTGATCGATGAAACTCCGTTATCCCAACTTTTCCAGTGCTTCCTGCTGTTCCAGCCATTCGGTTTCGAGCTGCTCCAGCTCCTTCACCAGGTAGGCCTGGTCGACGATCAGCGTCCTCAGTTCTTCTTTGCTTGCTTCGTCATAGATGGCTGGATCGGCGAGGCGCGCATCGACTTCCGTTTTACGCGCATTGAGCTTGGCCATCTGCTCGTCCAGCCGCTTGATGCGGGATTCGATCGGTTTCTTCAGGCTGGACAGTCGCTGGCGCTCTTCTGCTTCCAGACGACGGCGTTCCTGGCGGTCCTCGCGCGACTCCGACTGTGTCGTGTTCTGGGAAGCAGTGGCTTTCTCGGGTGATGCCTGTCCAGTTGACGGGAGCGGTTCATCGGTTTTGCCCAGCTTGGTCTTGAACAGCCAGTCGCGATAGTCGTCGAGGTCGCCGTCGAAGGGTTGCAGCATGCCGTCTGCGACGATCATGAACTGGTCCGTCGTCGCGCGCAGCAGGTGGCGATCGTGCGATACCAGTACCAGTGTGCCTTCAAACTGCGCCATTGCCATCGTTAGCGCCTCGCGGGTCTCCAGGTCGAGATGGTTGGTCGGTTCGTCAAGCAGCAGCAGGTTGGGGCGCTGCCAGACAATGAGCGCCAATGCCAGCCGCGCCTTTTCGCCGCCGGAGAAGGGCGCGATCTTGCTGGTCACCATGTCGCCGCCGAAATTGAAGCCGCCAAGGAAGTTGCGCAGTTCCTGTTCACGCACGTTGGGTGCGATACGGTTAAGGTGCCAGAGCGGCGACTCATCATGGCGCAGCATTTCCACCTGATGTTGAGCAAAGTACCCGATCACGAGTCCTTTGCCGAGGCGCACGTCACCCGCGAGTGGCGTCAGTTCGCCTGCCAGTGTCTTCACCAATGTCGACTTGCCGGCGCCATTAACGCCGAGCAGGCCGATGCGCTGGCCGGTTTGCAGCGAAAAATTGATACGGGAAACGATAGCTTTTTCAACGACCTGATACGTCGCGGGATTCTCGCTGCGGTAGCCCGCCACCACATCTTCCATAACCACGAGCGGGTTGGGAGCGCTCAGCGGTTCGCGGAATTCGAAGGAGAACTCCGCTGCCGCCCGCAGCGGCGCCAGCTCTTCCATTTTTGCCAGCATCTTCATGCGGCTCTGCGCCTGCCGTGCCTTGGTGGCCTTGGCCTTGAAGCGGTCGATGAAGGATTGCAGGTGGGCCCGCTGTCGTGACTGCTTTTCAAATGCCGCCTGAGTCAACGCAATCTGTGCCGCACGCTGGCGCTCGAAGGCCGAGTAGTTGCCAGAATAACGTTTCAGCTTGCGGTCTTCGATATGCACGATCACGTTCACGACCCCGTCGAGGAAGTCGCGGTCGTGCGAGATGATGATCAGCGTGCCGGCGTATCGCTTGAGCCAGTCCTCGAGCCAGATGATTGCATCCAGGTCGAGGTGGTTTGTCGGTTCGTCAAGCAACAACAGGTCGGAAGGGCACATCAGCGCCTGCGCGAGGTTGAGGCGCATGCGCCAGCCGCCGGAAAAACTAGCGACAGGCTGCTGCATCTGGTCCTGCGAAAAGCCGAGACCGGTCAGCAATTGTTGTGCGCGCGACCGCACAGTATAGGCATCGGCGTCGGCGAGTGCGGCATGCAATTCCGCGATGCGTGTTCCATGTGCCCCGTGGTCGGGTTCGTTCTCAAGCCGGGCGAGCTCTTCCTCAAGGCGGCGCAGGTTAGCATCGCCATCGATAGCGTATTCGATCGCCGGGCGGTCAAGCGCGGGTGTCTCCTGAGCGACGTAAGCCATGCGCCATTTGGCGGGATAGTCGACATCGCCCTGGTCGGCGTGCAGTTCGCCGCGAAGCAAGGCAAACAGACTCGATTTGCCTGCACCGTTGGCACCGATCAGGCCGATCTTGTCACCGGGGTTCAGGGTGACATCGGCATTCTCGAGCAGCGGTTTGACACCGCGGATCAGGCTGACTTGCTGAAAACGGATCATTGCTTCTTCAGTTGGTCGGCGGTGAGCAGGAACACCATGTCGTCACCGGCACTGGTCGACACCCACGTCATTTCGAGCTCGGGGAAAGCGGCTTCGGCAAATTCCCGTTCGTTGCCGATTTCCACGACAAGCACGCCGTGCTTGGTAAGACGCTCGCCCGCGCCAGATACGATCCTGCGCACGAGGTCCATGCCATCCGTACCGCCAGCCAACGCGATCTGCGGTTCGCGCAGGTATTCTTGCGGCAATTTGCTCATCGAACCGGCGTTCACATAGGGAGGATTGGTGACGATCAAGTCGTATTTCTTTTTCGGCACTTTCGCATACAAGTCCGATTCGATCAGCGTAATACGGTCCTGCAGGCCGTAGTCTTCTACATTGCGGCGTGCAACTTCCAGTGCATCGCGGGAAATGTCCACTGCGTCGATGTGCGCATTCGGAAATGCATCGGCGAGCAAGATCGGCAGGCAGCCGGAGCCGGTGCATAGCTCAAGGATGTTCTCGACGGACTCCGGATCGGCCACCCACGGCGCGAATTGTTCCGGGATCAGTTCCGCGATGAATGAGCGCGGCACGATGACACGCTCATCGACATAAAAGCGGTAGTCGCCCAGCCAAGCTTCATTGGTGAGGTAGGCGGCCGGTACGCGCTCGACGGCCCGACGCTCAATGACCTTCAGGACCGCTGCGACTTCTTCAGGCAGCAGGCGTGCGTCGTAGAAGGGCTCCAGCTTGTCCAGAGGCAGATTGAGCGTATGCAGGATCAGGTAGGCGGCTTCATCGAATGCATTGCTGCTGCCATGTCCAAAGAACAGTTTGGCACCGTTAAAGCGGGTGACGGCATAGCGCAGTAGGTCGCGGAGGGTGGAGAAGTTTTCTGGAGTCATGGAAAAGATGGGTGAAGTGCCGGCGTGATTAGTTGACCCCGTCCGGGAAGGACGGGGAAGTGCGCTTAACGCAACAGGTTTTCGAGCGTGCGGCGGTAGATGTTCTTTAGCGGATCGATGTAGCGCAGCTCGATATGCTCGTCGATCTTGTGGATGCTGCCATTGGGCGGGCCGAACTCGATCACCTGCGGGCAGATCTCGGCGATGAAGCGGCCGTCGGAGGTGCCGCCGGTGGTGGAGAGGTCGGCATCGAGGTTGGTTTCCGCCTTGATCGCTGCGGTGATCGCGTCGCTCAGTTCACCTCGCGGCGTAAGGAACGGTTTGCCGCCGACTGTCCATTTCAGCTCGTAATCGAAGTCGTACTTGTTCAGTATCGCATGCACGCGCTGCTGCAGGCCTTCCACGGTGCTGGCTGTCGAGAAGCGGAAGTTGAAGTCCACCACGACTTCACCGGGAATCACGTTTGTCGCACCGGTGCCGCCGTGGATGTTCGACATCTGCCATGATGTCGGCAGGTAGTACTCGTTGCCGTCATCCCATTTTTCCGCAGCCAGTTCGGCCAGTGCCGGCGCTGCAAGGTGGATCGGGTTCTTGGCCAGTTGCGGATAGGCGATGTGACCCTGCACGCCCTTGATGGTGAGCTTGCCCGACATTGAGCCGCGGCGGCCGTTCTTGATGACGTCGCCGAGCTGGTCGGTGGAGGTTGGCTCACCGACGATGCAGTAGTCAAGTTTTTCGCCGCGTTCCTTGAGTTTGTCGCAGACGACAACCGTACCTTCGACCGCGGGGCCTTCCTCGTCGCTGGTGAGCAGGAAGGCGATGGAGCCTTTGTGATCAGGATGAGCAGTGAGAAATTCTTCCACCGCGACCACCATCGCGGCAATCGACGTCTTCATGTCGGCCGCACCCCGGCCGTACAGCTTGCCGTCACGTTGGGTAGGAACGAAGGGGTCGGAAGTCCATTGGTCGACCGGACCGGTCGGCACCACGTCGGTATGGCCGGCAAAGACAACGAGCGGCCGGGCATCGCCCTTGCGCGCCCACAGGTTGGTCACGTCGCCGGATTGAATGGCTTCACAGATAAAACCCAGCGGCTTGAGCAGCTCGATCAGGTGTTGCTGGCATCCATTGTCGTTCGGCGTCACCGAGGAGAGGGCAATCAGCTCCTCGGTCAGCGCAAGGGTTCTGCTCATAAATTATTCTTTGAAAATTTGTTGATAAAGCGCGTCGGAAAAACCGACATGCGCATCGCCGTCAAGGAGCAGGACAGGGCGCTTGATCACCGAAGGTGACTCGAGCATCAGTTCGGTCGCACTCGCAGCATCGTTTATTGACGCTTTGCGCTCGTCGTTCAGCCCACGCCAGGTAGTGCCCTTGCGATTGACGAGCACATCCCAGCTGAGGTGTTCAAGCCATTGATTGACCAGCTCGCGACTGATGCCGGCTTTCTTGAAATCGTGGAAGGTATAGCTGATCCCCTGCTGATCCAGCCAGGTGCGTGCCTTCTTGACGGTGTCGCAGTTGGGAATGCCGTAAAGCGTTGCTGTCATCAATTAAACGTTAAGCGTAAATTCGGTGAACGTTGCGCCTTCCTCGACCTTGACCTCGGGCTCCGGTTCCACTTGTTTCGGCTCCTGTGCATTATTGAGCAGCCAGTACAGGTTGCTTGCAGAATCCGCATTGGCCAAACCTTCGTCCTGAGTGATGACGCCGTCCTGGATAAGTTGCATGAGCGCCTGTTCGAAAGTCTGCGACCCTGGAGACATACTCTTCTCGATTGCTTCCTTGATCTGGCTGATGTCGCCGGTTTCGATCAGTTCCGCAATATGACGGGTATTCAGGAGCACTTCTACGGCTGCGCGGCGTCCCTGGTCGACGGCCATCACAAGGCGCTGCGAAATGATCGCCTTGAGGGTAGCGGCCAAGTCCAGCAGCAGTGAAGGACGGTTCTCGATCGGGTAGAAGTTAACGATACGGTTCAGCGCGTGATAGCTGTTGTTGGCATGCAGCGTCGCCACGACCAGATGGCCTGACTGTGCATAGGCCAGCGCGGCGCCCATCGTTTCCTTGTCGCGGATCTCGCCGATGAGGATGCAGTCGGGGGCCTGGCGCAGTGCGTTCTTCAGCGCAACCTTGAGGCTTTCCGCATCGATGCCGATCTCGCGCTGGTTTACGATCGACTTCTTGTTGGTGAACAGGAATTCGATCGGGTCTTCCAGCGTGAGGATATGGCCGGTCCTGAGCGTATTCCGGTGATCAAGCATGGAAGCAATCGTGGTCGATTTGCCGGAACCCGTGGCGCCGACTACGAGGATCAGGCCACGTTTTTCCATGATCACGTCTGCAAGCACTGGCGGAAGCTGCAGGTCTGCAAGACGCGGGATCTCGCCGGGAATATGACGGAATACCGCGGAGATGCTGCCACGCTGGCGGAATGCGGACAGACGGAAACTACCGAGGCCGGCAACCGGAATACCCAGGTTGAGCTCGTTGTGGGTTTCCAGTTCCTTCATCTGCTCCGACGTGACGATCTCGTTCAGCAGGTTCTTGATGGTCGCATTGTCCATCTTCTGCTGATTAATGGGGAGCACATGGCCGTTGATCTTGATATGCACCGGTGAATTCACCGTCATGAACAAGTCAGACGCCTTCTTATCCTTCATCAACTGGAACAAGCGCTCCATTGCCATGTTGCTCTCCTTTTACTTCTTTGCTTCGAATGAATTACGCGTCGCGCAGCAGTTCGTTGATGCCGGTCTTGGCGCGGGTCTTTGCATCAACCCGTTTCACGATGACTGCGCAGTAGAGGCTGTACTTGCCATCAGCCGACGGCAGGCTACCCGAAACGACGACCGAGCCCGCCGGGATGCGGCCGTAGCTGACCTCGCCAGTTGCGCGATCATAGATCTTGGTCGACTGGCCAATGTACACGCCCATCGAGATAACGGAGTTCTCCTCGACGATCACGCCTTCGACGATCTCGGAGCGGGCGCCGATGAAGCAGTTGTCTTCGATGATGGTCGGGTTGGCCTGCATCGGTTCCAGCACGCCGCCGATACCGACGCCGCCGGACAGGTGGACGTTCTTGCCAATCTGTGCGCAGGAACCGACCGTCGCCCAGGTGTCGACCATCGTGCCTTCATCGACATAGGCGCCGATATTGACGTATGAGGGCATCAGCACGACGTTCTTGCCGATAAAGCTGCCGCGGCGCGCAACAGCCGGCGGAACCACGCGGAAGCCGCCCTTGGCGAAATCTTCGGCAGTATAGTTGGCAAATTTCGTCGGCACCTTGTCGTAGAACTGCATCGCATTTGTACCATTCGCACCAGCCGGCATCGGCACGTTGTCTTCGAGGCGGAAGGACAGGAGCACGGCTTTTTTCACCCACTGGTTCACCACCCAGCTGCCGCTATCCTTTTGCGCGACGCGCAAGGTGCCCTGGTTCAGCTGTTCGAGGACATGCGCCACCGCATCGCGCACCTCGGCCGGTGCGGATTTCGGCGAGAAATTGGCGCGGTCTTCCCATGCCTGGTCGATGATTTGTTGGAGTTGTTGAGTCATTGAAGTACTTATTAAGGTTGGTGGATCAGGATAACTTTTTGGTGAATTCGACGATGCGGCGGGCAGCTTCCAGGCACTCGTCCACTTCTGCGACAAGTGCCATCCGGATACGGTTCTGTCCCGGGTTGACCCCGTGTGCTTCGCGTGCAAGATAGCTTCCGGGCAATACCGTCACATTATATTCGGCGTACAGGCGCTTCGCGTATTCGGTGTCGGACAGGTGTGGCACTTTGGCCCACAAGTAAAAACCGGCATCCGGCAGCTGGACGTCAAGTACTTCTTGCAACATCGGCGTGACCTGCTTGAACTTCGCAATGTACATTGCACGGTTTTCGGCCACGTGTTTCTCGTCATTCCACGCTGTGACCGAGGCTGCCTGAATCGACGGGCTCATGGCACTGCCGTGGTAGGTACGATACAGCAGGAATTGCTTCAATATTTCGGCGTCGCCGGCAACAAATCCGGAGCGCATGCCGGGCACATTGGAGCGCTTCGACAGGCTCGAAAATGCGATCAGACGTGGATAACCGGAGCGGCCGAGTTTATGCGCCGCTTCCAGCCCGCCCAGTGGCGCTTCCGATTTGAAGTAAATCTCGGAATAGCATTCGTCGGCAGCAATGACGAAGCCGTACCGGTCGGACAATTCAAACAGTTCTTTCCAGTTCTCGAGTGTCAGCACGGCACCGGTAGGGTTGCCCGGGGAGCAAACATAGAGCAACTGCACGCGTGGCCAGACGTCGGCAGGAACCGACTTGTAGTCGGGAGCGAAGTTGAGCGATGGGTCGGAATTGACGAAATACGGCTCGGCACCGGCCAGATAGGCCGCACCTTCATAAATTTGATAGAAGGGGTTCGGGCACATTACCAGCGGAGAGCCGCCGCCCGGCACCTCGCGTGCCGGATCGATGATGGTCTGGGCCAAGGCAAATAACGCTTCGCGCGAGCCATTGACCGGGAGCACCTGTGTCGCCGGATCGATCTTGGGCAAGCCGTAGCGGCGCTCCAACCAGCCGGCAATCGACATACGCAGTGCTTCGGAGCCCAGCGTGGAAGGATAATTCGCCAAGCCGGCAAGATTTTCGGTCAGTGCCTTCTGGATAAACGCGGGCGTAGCGTGCTTCGGTTCCCCAATGCCCAAGCCGATGGGCGCATAGGCGGGATTAGGTACGCTGTCGGCGAACAGTTTCCGAAGCTTTTCAAACGGGTAGGGTTGTAGTTTTTTTAAGAGCGGGTTCACGGGGGAGTAGAGCTCGGGGGAATGGGTGGAAACGGAATAGACTGAGGTCGCATTATACCGTTCACATCCGTAACACGAGCCTGAGGATTCCCTTTTGGAAAGTAATGGTGGAGGAGCACGAAATGATATGATAAGGCCCTTTCTTGGGGCGGGATTCTCCGCTTGCTCAATCCAGTGTTGAACAGTCGATAACGTGCGCCTAACTTCTCTTAAACTATCGGGATTTAAGTCTTTCGTTGATCCCACCAACTTCCAGGTTCCCGGGCAGCTGGTTGGCGTCGTCGGCCCGAATGGCTGCGGGAAATCCAACATCATGGATGCCGTGCGCTGGGTCTTGGGGGAGTCCAAGGCCTCCGAGCTGCGTGGCGAATCGATGCAGGACGTCATCTTCAACGGATCAAACACCCGTAAGCCGGCCGGACGCGCCTCCGTCGAACTGGTCTTCGATAACAGCGATGGTCGGGCCGCCGGCCAGTGGAGCCAATATGCGGAAATCGCCGTCAAGCGCACGTTGACCCGAGACGGCACTTCCACCTACTACATCAACAACCAGGCGGTGCGCCGCCGCGACATCCAGGATATTTTCCTCGGCACTGGCCTTGGCCCGCGTGCCTACGCGATCATCGGGCAGGGCATGATTTCGCGCATTATCGAGGCGCGGCCGGAAGATCTGCGAATCTTCCTCGAAGAAGCCGCAGGCGTGTCCAAGTACAAAGAACGCCGGCGGGAGACCGAGAACCGTTTGCATGACACCCGGGAGAACCTCACCCGCGTTGAAGATATCCTGCGCGAACTGAATACCAATCTCGAAAAACTCGAGGCGCAGGCAGCAGTCGCACAGAAATTCCGCGAGCTGCAGGCCGATCAGGATGAGAAGCAGAAACTGCTCTGGTTGCTACGCAAGAACGAGGCAAAGGCTGAGCAGGAAAAGTTCTTCCGCGAAATCGAAAAGGCGCAGACCGACCTGGAAGAGCAGAATGCCAAGCTGCGCCATATCGAGACAGAGTTAGAGCACATGCGGCAGGCGCATTACGCTGCCGGCGACCGCATGCATACCGCCCAGGGGCATCTGTATCAGACCAACTCGGAAATCGGCAGCCTGGAAGCGCAGATCAAGTTCGTCATCGAGTCACGTACTCGCCTGCAGGCCCAGCTGAATTCGCTGACCGCCCAGCGCGATCAATGGCAGCGCCAGGGGCAACAGCAGCAGGAAGAGCTGGAAGAAGCCGAGATGCGGCTCGAGGAACATGCCTTGCGCGTCGAGCAGGCGCAGCAGGCGGCGCAGGATCAGAACGACAGCCTACCCGCGCTTGAGCAGGCGTGGCGCGAAGCTCAGCTCAAGACGGCCGAGTCGCGCGGCAAGATCATGCAGATACAGCAGCAAATCGAGCTGGAATCCGCGCATCAGCGAAATGCTTCGAACATCCTTGCGAATCTGACGTCACGCCGCGAGCGGCTGATGCAGGAAAAGAATGGCATGACCATGCCGGACACCGCACACCTGACAAACCTCAAGCTGCAACTGGAAGAGAAACAGGTGGCACTGGAAGAAGCGCGCGAGCAACTGGAGGCTGCGCAGGAACAGCAGCCCAAGCTCGAGGAAGAGCGCCACGCAGCGCAGCAGCAACTGAATGCCGAGACTGCAAACAATGCGCAGCTGGAAGCCCGGCTGGCTGCATTGAAGCAGCTGCAGGAGAATGTGCAGACGCAAGGTAAGGTCCAGCCGTGGCTGAAGAAGCACGAGCTGGGCGAGTTGCCGCGCCTCTGGCAAAAGCTGCATATCGACCAGGGCTGGGAAACCGCGCTGGAGTCAGTATTGCGCGAGCGGACATCAGCACTTGAAATGTCCAACCTCGATTGGGCAAAAGCCTTCTTCAGTGACGCGCCGCCCGCCAAGCTGGCGCTGTACAGCGCAAGCGCAGGTGTCGCCGCCAACGTCGATACGCCTGCAGGCTTGAAACCATTCCTCGAGCTACTGCAATTGAATGATCCGGGTCTGCGTGCACTGATGCAGGATTGGCTGCACAACGTCTTCATTGCGGAAGATACAGCCGCCGCATTTGTGGATCGTCCGAAGTTGCCGGTTGGTGGTTATTTCATCACTCGCCAGGGCCATGTCATCAGCCGTTCCAGCGTGCGCTTCTATGCGTCCGATTCCGAGCAGGACGGGATGCTTGCGCGGCAGCAGGAAATCGAGAACATCACCAAGCAGTTGCGTGCGCAGCAGATGCTGGCCGATGAAGCAAAGACCCGCGTTGTGCGCGCCGATGCTGCCGTGTCACAGGCCGCACAGCGCTTGCAGGAGTTGCGCCAGCGCGTGAATTTCCTGACGCAGAACGTGCACGGGCTGCAGATCGACGTCATGAAGTTGTCGGAAGTGCAGGAACGCTTCAATCAGCGCAGCACTCAGATCGAATCTGATCTTGCCGAGATTGCGGAGCAGGAGGCGGAGCAGCAGCAGATCAAGGCCGAATCGGAAGCCAAGTTCGAGCAACTCGATATCGAGCTCGCCGAGCTGCAGGAAAAGCATGAGGAAGGCCAGACCGGCTATTTGGCGAAAGAGCAGCAGCTTAATGACGCGCGGCTGCGCTTGCGCGAGCTGGAACGCGCTGCGCAGGAAGCGGAGTTTGCCGAGAAATCCCACCGCAACAAGATCGAAGAGCTCAAGCGCAGTATCGCCACCGCCCTTGAGCAGTCGGCGCAGTTATTCGCCAGCATGCAGCAAGGCCATCTGGAGCTCGAAAACCTGGACGACCAGGCGGCGCAGGCTGGATTGCAGTCCTTGCTGGAGCGGCGTACCGAACAGGAACGCGCACTTGCAGACGCGCGGCATGAACTGGACCAGCTTACGCAGAAGTTGCGCCATGCCGAGGAGGCGCGCATGCAGGCCGAACGCAGTCTGCAGCCGCAGCGCGAGCGCATCATGGAGCTGCAGTTGAAGGAACAGGCCGCGCGTCTCAACCAGGAGCAGTTTGCGCAACAACTGCTGGAAGCGCAGGCGGACGAGGCGGCGCTGGCAGAAAAACTGATTGGGGACATTCGGCCTTCTTATTTGCAAGGCGAAGTCACACGCCTGACGAATGCGATCAATGCATTGGGCGCGGTTAACTTGGCGGCTCTGGACGAACTGGCGCAGGCTTCCGAGCGTAAGAACTTCCTTGACGCGCAGCACGCGGACCTGACTGAGGCGATCAACACCCTGGAAGATGCGATCAACAAGATCGACAGGGAAACGCGTGAACTGTTGCAGGACACCTTCGATAAGGTCAACAAGCATTTCGGCGAGTTGTTCCCGGTTCTGTTCGGTGGCGGTAATGCGAAGCTGATCATGACTGGCGAAGAGATCCTCGACTCCGGCGTGCAGGTGATGGCGCAGCCGCCCGGGAAGAAAAACGCCACCATCCATCTGTTGTCGGGTGGTGAAAAGGCGCTGACGGCGACGGCCTTGGTGTTCTCGATGTTTCAGCTGAATCCGGCGCCGTTCTGCTTGCTGGACGAAGTGGACGCACCGTTGGACGATGCGAATACGGAACGTTTCTGCAATATGGTTAAGCGGATGTCATCGCAAACCCAGTTCCTCTTCATTTCGCATAACAAGATCGCGATGGAGATGGCGCAGCAACTGATTGGTGTGACGATGCAGGAGCAGGGCGTATCGAGGATTGTGGCTGTTGATATGGAGTCTGCAGCGAATTTTGCGACTACCGCCGAGGCGGCGTAACGAGAAGTCGGTGTTGGCGCGGGGCGGGATTATTCGCGGGTTCGCTGGTTATACATAACGAACCCATTTGCGGCTTAATTCCGGGCGGAGCGTGCGAGGGCGGCACGTTTTTGGTAGTAGGCGACGTTCATCTGGGCCTCCTTTGCACGCTGTTGTTCCACATCCGCGCAAATCAGGTAATGACGCTCCGCGCGCTGCAGCCACCAGTGATGAATCGAACGCACGATAGGCGCAATCGAAAGCATGGCGAGCTGCTGAAGTTTGAATTCTTTCGTTTCAGAAAAGTCCAAGGTGGACTTGGTGGAATACCTATTCATGGTGGATGCGCTGGTATAAGTTTGATGCTTGGTAGTGTTACTGTGTTTCGACTGCATATCGGAATGTGCTTGTTCTTCGCCTTTCGTAAAAGCACGGGACATGGTTGAACCGGTTTCACGATCAAACTTCATGCAATCCTCCGTGAGAGAAAGGAAGCGTTGAACAAGCTTCATTTATCGATACAGCGACATGCACAGGAGCAGTGAGGCGTTTCTTTTGAAGACGTTGAAACATTGTCACTGCAGACAGTTGCTATTCTATTAGCGTGGGGATCCGTTCTGTATTGATGAACGTCAACGGCGCGGATGCGCTCAGTCGGGAAGGATCAAGAGGCAGGCAATCTATTTTCTTGCCTGCAATTTGGACCCGCTTTTTGATGCAAGGAATGAGCGGACTGTTCGGCTTGACAACTTTATTTTAGGACACTACGCTGGTTTCCCTCATTATGGCCCGGCTTCTCGCGGCGATCAGTTGCCATCAAGCCTTGTCTTATGTGCCAGCGACAATTTTGGATTACTTAATGACGCAATTTCAAGTGTTGGTATCTGCGCATATTGCCCCAACTCGGCGTGGCAATTTTTGCGCTATGAATGTGTGGAAGGAGAGGCGCTCGGCATGACGGAGCTTCAAGCAAGCCTGATGGTCATCGGCGCCAGCATCGTCGTCGGCGTCATCAGTTATAACAAGTGGCAGGAATTCAAGGCAAAGAAGAGTGTGCAGAGGGCATTCTCTTCCGAGCATGATGATGTTCTCATGCAGCCGAATGCGAACGCGGCAGGCGAACCCGAGCAGCGCCGCGAGCCTGTGTTGGACACTCCCGAAATGGGCGATCAAGGCACAACTGAACCGCTGCCGGTTCGAGCCAATGAGGAAGTACTGTCCAAGGCGCCCAAGAAAGAACTGCCAATCGACGAACTGATCGACTGCGCTATTCCGCTGGTGTTGGAGGCGCCGGTCCGTGGCGAGAAAGTCCTTCCTAAACTGCAGGCGTTACGGCATGTTGGGAACAAGCCGGTACATTTCGTTGGGCAGCGCAATGATGGCGAATGGGAAACCGTCGCACATGGCGGGCTGTACTTCCGTTTGATTGGTGGCGTCCAGTTGGCAAACCGCAGTAACGCATTGAATGAACTCGAATTTTCCGAGCTGATTATGCGGCTGCGCCAGATTTGCGACGAGATCGATGCAGAACCCGAAGTTCCGGATATGGCCGACGTCATGGGGAATGCGCGCGCTTTGCATCAGTTCGTTGCGGAATACGATGCACAATTGAGCGTCAATGTGCACTCAAAAGGGCAGGCGTGGGCGATCAATACACTGCTGGCAGCATTGGAGCGGCAAGGCTTCGACTTGCGTCCGGATGGCCGACTCGTTATGCCTGACGGCGAGGGTGGGATTCTCTTTTCATTGTCTACGAATGTGACGCTTGCGGCGGAAACAACATCGCGCCTCACGTTGCTCCTTGATGTGCCGCGCGTCGCCCGGGACCGGGATGGATTTGGCGCAATGACGGCTTGCGCGAAGATGCTCGCTGCGCGACTGGATGGTGTTGTTGTGGATGACGGCAACCAGCCTTTGTCGGACACCGCACTTGCAGAAATCGCAGAGCAGGTCAACGCGTTTTACGACCAGATGGAATCAGCCAATATTCCGGCCGGCTCTGTACGCGCGCAGCGCCTGTTCAGTTAAGCGATGCAACCGGATCTTTTTTCGAGCGCCGCACCGGCGAGCCATGAAGCCAATCACTGGCTGAAGCGTGCGGCATGGTTGAAATCCGAGCTTAACCGCCATGCCCATGCGTATTACGTGCTTGATAATCCGACGATTCCCGATGCCGAATACGACAAGATGTTCCGTGAGCTGGTCGAGCTGGAGCAAGCGCAACCCGACCTGATTACATCGGACTCACCTACTCAACGGGTGGGCGGCAAGCCATTGCCGCAATTCGAGCAGGTCCGGCACTCAGTGCCGATGCTGTCCTTGAATAATGCATTCGATGATGAGGATATCCTTGGTTTCGACCGGCGTGTGCGTGAAGGCTTGGAGATCGACAGTGAGGTTGAGTATTCGACTGAGCTGAAATTCGATGGCCTTGCGATCAGCCTGCGTTATGAGAACGGTGTCCTGGTACAAGCTGCGACCCGCGGCGATGGTGCGACGGGAGAAAATGTCACTGCGAATATCCGGACCGTGCGCGCCGTGCCTCTCAGGCTGCATACCCCCCATCCGCCTGCTGTGCTGGATGTGCGCGGTGAAGTGCTGATGTATAAGGCGGACTTTGAAAATCTCAACGCGCGCCAGCGTGAGGCAGGACAGAAGGAGTTCGCCAATCCACGTAATGCGGCTGCTGGCAGCCTGAGACAACTGGATTCGCGCATCACGGCACAGCGTGCGCTGCGTTTCTTTGCCTACGGGATTGGATTGATCGAGGGCGGACAAATGCCGCCTTCACATTCGGAGTTGCTCGATTGGTACACGACGCTTGGACTTCCGGTATGCAGGGAAAGGGCAGTCGTGAAAGGCGCCCAAGGCTTGCTAGATTTCTTCCATTGCATCGGCGCCAAGCGGAAACAGCTCCCTTACGACATCGACGGCGTTGTCTACAAGGTGAATCGGCTGGCACACCAGCAAAAATTGGGATACGTGTCACGAGCACCGCGTTTTGCTATCGCCCACAAATTTCCCGCCGAAGAAGCGATGACGGTACTGCAGGATATCGGTGTACAGGTCGGGCGCACTGGCGCCATTACGCCGGTCGCGCGGTTGGTGCCGGTGTTCGTGGGTGGCGTTACCGTCACTAATGCAACGCTGCACAATGAAGACGAAGTACGGCGCAAGGATATCCATATCGGGGATACCGTCATCGTTCGCCGTGCCGGCGATGTGATCCCCGAGGTCGTTGCCTATGTGCCGGAGCTGCGGCCAGAAAATGCGCGTCAGTTTGAGATGCCGTCAACCTGCCCGGTGTGTGGTTCTCCTATCGTGCGTCCGGAAGAAGAAGCAATCGCGCGGTGCTCGGGCGGCTGGATCAAATGCGCAGCGCAGCGCAAAGGTGGTCTCCTTCATTTCGTCTCGCGTCGCGCGATGGACATCGAGGGTTTGGGTGAGCAGCTTGTTGAGCAGTTGGTGGACAAGCACATCATTACGACGGCTGCTGATCTGTACAAACTCGGTTTGACCTCGCTTGCTGCCCTGGATCGCATGGCAGAAAAGTCGGCACAAAATGTGTTGAATGCACTGGAAAAATCCAAGTCGACGACGCTTGGCCGCTTTATCTATGCCCTTGGGATCCGGCATGTCGGCGAGGCGACTGCAAAGGAACTTGCGAATCACTTCGGAAACCTTGATGCATTGCTGGAAGCAACCGAAGAACAGCTGCTTGAGGTGGCTGACATCGGCCCGGTCGTTGCCCGCTCTATCAAGACGTTCCTTTCAGACCCCTTGAACCGGGAATTGATCGAGCAGCTGCGTGCGGCAGGTGTGCATTGGACTGAAAATGTGCGATCGGGTGACATTCCCAAGCCAATGCAGGGTAAAACCTTCGTGCTTACAGGCACATTACCAAATCTCACGCGTGACGAAGCTGCGGAGAAAATTGAAGCGGCTGGTGGCAAGGTGGCAGGCTCCGTGTCCAAAAAGACCAGTTACGTCGTTGCCGGCGAAGAGGCGGGTAGCAAGTTGGCGAAGGCGCAGGAACTCGGCATTCCGGTTATTGACGAGGCCGGTCTGTTAGCATTGCTGGAGAAGAAATGAAGCAGATCAGAAAAGCAGTTTTTCCGGTTGCTGGCTTGGGCACGCGCTTTTTGCCGGCGACAAAGGCACAGCCCAAGGAGATGCTGCCCATCGTGGACAAGCCGTTGATCCAGTATGCGGTGGAAGAGGCGGTCGCCGCGGGCATAACTGATCTCGTATTTATTACCGGGCGTAACAAGCGAGCCATTGAAGATCATTTTGATACCGCATATGAATTGGAATCGGAATTAGAGGCCGCCGGCAAGACTGCATTGCTGAATCTGATCCGTGAAGCGATTCCAAAAAACATCAATTGCATCTATATCCGCCAGTCCGCCCCGCTTGGCCTAGGGCACGCAGTCCTTTGCGCGCGCCCGGTGATCGGCGACGAGCCGTTCGCCGTCCTGCTTGCGGATGACTTAATGGATGTGGATGCCGGACAGCGCCCAGTGCTGCAGCAGATGACTGATCTCTACGCACGAGAAGGCGCCAGTCTTCTGGCCGTCCAGGAAGTGCCACGTTCGGAAACAAGGCAATACGGTATTGTCAGCACGGTACCCTACAAACCGGGGCTTGAGAGGGTGGAGGGAATCGTCGAAAAACCTGCGCCTGAAGTCGCACCATCGACGCTTGCCGTTGTCGGGCGCTATGTGCTGAACAACAAGATTTTTGACTGCCTTGAGGGGCTCGGCAAGGGAGCTGGAGGCGAAATACAGCTCACCGATGGAATTGCGGCGTTGATGCAATCCGAACGCGTCCTAGCGTATCAGTATGCGGGGCGCCGTTTCGACTGTGGCTCCAAGCTCGGGTATTTGCAGGCCACGGTTGCAATGGGACTGAAGCATCCCGATATGGGGCAAGCATTTTCCAGCTATCTCAAGCAAGTGATATGACAGTCAGGGAAATCCTCAAGATGGGTGAACCGCGCCTGTTGGCGCAGGCGGCACCCGTTGAGCGCTTCGATACTCCCGACCTGCATGCATTGATCAAAGACATGTTTGACACGATGCATGCCGCAAACGGTGCCGGTCTTGCTGCGCCACAGATCGGCGTCAGCCTTCAGGTTGTCATTTTCGGCTTTGGCAAGAACGCTCGCTACCCTGATGCCCCGCCAGTCCCGGAAACCGTATTGATCAATCCGACGTTAAAACCGCTTTCCGAAGTGGTGGAGGACGGCTGGGAAGGCTGCTTGTCGGTGCCCGGATTGCGTGGTGTCGTGCCGCGATGGGCAAAGCTCCATTATGAGGGTGTAGACCAGTTTGGAAATGCCATCAGCCGTGAGGTCGAGGGCTTCCATGCCCGTGTCGTTCAGCACGAATGCGATCATCTGGCAGGCATCCTTTATCCGATGCGGATAAAGGACTTTTCGCGATTCGGTTTTGTGGACGTCCTTTTCCCCGGTCTGGACGCCGCTAGCGACGATTAAACCATCATCGTCCGGCCTGATTAGAACTTCTCGTCATTGCCCAGGTAGCGCCATTGACCTGGAGGCAGATTCCCCAGCTTCACGCCGCCAATGCGCACGCGCTTCAGACCGAGGACTTTAAGGCCGACCGCTTCGCACATCCGCCGGATTTGCCTTTTCTTGCCTTCGCGCAATATGAAGCTCAGTTGATCTTCGTTTTGCCAGCGCACTTTCGCTGGCAGCAGCTTTTTGCCGTCAAGTGACAAGCCATGATTCAACAGCTTCAGGTCGGAGTCGGGTAACCGTCCTGGTTTGGTGTACTTTACGCGTACCAGGTATTCTTTTTCCACCGATGTATCTTCGCCAATGAGTTGTTTGGCGATTCGGCCATCCTGGGTCAGCACAAGCAGGCCAACGGAGTCGATGTCGAGGCGTCCGGCCGGGACGAGGCTACGCAGTTGGCTAGGGTGGAATTGAATCGGCGCCTTGTCCTCTGACCAGCGACTTGCAGCATTGATTAGCGTAACGGCCGGCTTATAACCGTCCTCGGCCTGGCCACTTACGTAGCCCACCGGTTTGTTGAGGAGCACCGTTACGCGCCGCGCCTGTTGCGCTGCGGCCTGGCGTTCGACCGCGATGCGCTGGTTGGGAAGGACCTTGCTGCCAAGTTCTGAAACGACGACACCGTCGACACGTACCCAGCCACGCTCAATCCACTCATCGGCTTCGCGCCGTGAGCACAGGCCAAGCTCGGACATGCGTTTGGATAGGCGAACGGGTTCTGTCATGGTCAATAAGATGTTGGTGTAAAACGGGGGCTATACACGTAGCGCTTCGAGCAGGTCGGTTTCAAGCTGGATCTGGCTACGCGGATTGTTCAGTACCGGACCATCGACCAGAAAGACGTCTTCTACGCGTTCGCCCAGAGTCATGATCTTCGCGGTATGCAGATTCACCTTGTATTTCGCCAGCACGTTGGCAATCGAGTAAAGCAGGCCGTTACGGTCGTTGGCGGAGACGGAGAGCAGATAGTACTGCCCGCGCTCATCGGGGCGCAGATCCACAGTCGGCGTAATCGGAAAGTTTCGAGACAGCCGTGACAGGCGGCCACGGGTTGGCGGTGGCAACTCGGCGGGGGATTCAAGGAGTTCTGTCAGCTCGTGCTCGATCAGGCTAATGATGTCGCGGTAATTGTTGGCGAATGCGGGTTCGGTGACCAGGAAGGTGTCCAGCGCATAGCCGTGCTTTGTCGTATGGATCTTCGCGTCCAGGATGCTGAAGTTCTTCCGGTCGAAATAGCTGCAGATCCGTGCAAAGAGATCCGGTTGATCCCTGACGTAAACCGCCACCTGCACGCCTTCACCAATCGGCGCCAGGCGGCATTTCACCACCGCAGTGCTGCTGTCTGTCTTGTTGTACAGCGCACGTGTTTGCCATGCGATATCGGCAGCATCATGGCGCAGGAAATAGGCAACATCCAGTTGTTGCCAAAGGCGCTGATGTGCATCTTCCGGCAGACCGTACAGACGCAAGGTTTTCAGCGCAGCTTCCTGCCGATTCTTCAGTTCGTGATCGGTCGATGGATCTTCGCCACCGAGTACGCGTAGCGTTATACGGTACAGGTCTTCCAGCAGTTTTCCTTTCCACGCGTTCCATACTTTCGGACTTGTGCCGCGTATATCGGCGACTGTCAGCAAGTACAGCGCGGTAAGGTGGCGCTCGTCCTTCACCATGGAAGCAAAGTTGCGGATCACATCGGGATCGGACAGGTCCTGCTTCTGGGCGACCTGCGACATTGAAAGATGATGCTCCACCAGGAATACGACAAGCTCGGTATCTTCTTTTGATAGGCCATGGTCGCGGCAGAAGCGGCGTGCGTCGGCCATGCCGAGGATGGAGTGGTCCCCGCCGCGTCCCTTTGCAATGTCATGGAACAGCGCAGCAATGTACAACAGCCAGGGCTGTGCAAAATTCGCCATCAGTTGGCTGCAGAAAGGATACTCGTGGGCGTGTTCCGTCATGGTGAAGCGCCGCACATTTCGCACCACCATCAATATGTGCTGGTCGACCGTGTACACATGAAAAAGGTCGTGCTGCATCTGCCCGATGATGCGGCGGAAGTTCGGCAGATAGCGTCCAAGGATGCTGGTCTGGTTCATTCCGCGCAGCGCATGCGTGATTCCCTGCGGTGCCTGGAGAATCTGCAGGAATAACGAGCGATTCGCGGGGGCGCGCCGGAACCTGCTGTCGATCTTGAAGCGGGCATGCCAGAGTGCTCGCAGGGTACGGGCAGTCATCCCCTTGATTTCCGAATGCTGTGCGATCAGCAGGAACACTTCCAGCATCGCGGAAGGTGTAGTGATGAATGTGTCGTCGTGTGCAATATCGATCAGCCCATTGACCTCGTTGAAGCGTTCATTCACCGGCTTTGGTGACACGGGTTGGGGAAACAGCTGGGCTTCGATATTCTGCAAAAGGATTGTGTTTAGCTGGGTGACAGCCTTTGCCGCCCAGTAGTAGTGCTGCATCAGGTATTCGCTCGCACGCCGGGTCTCGGTGGTCTTGAAGCCGAACGTTTCTGCAATCGGTGTCTGCACGTCGAAGACAAGCCTGTCTTCGCGCCGTCCGGTATGAATATGCAGGCGAATGCGGATATCCTTGAATGCTCGCTCCT
>Ga0196971_1000165_pt1 | contig 64046 bp, 46 predicted proteins | sample S1v_1013CmetaG_FD_148660 | JGI IMG/M metagenome (GOLD analysis project Ga0196971, IMG submission 148660) | Soil microbial communities from Anza Borrego desert, Southern California, United States - S1+v_10-13C | ecosystem: Environmental > Terrestrial > Soil > Desert | place: USA: California... | reverse complement strand
CAATGGTCTTTATTTTATGCGTTGATTCCAGGGCTTCCCCGCCCTTTATCAGAACCCCATATTCGGCGCCTTTTCCTGTTCCGACCATTATGGCTGTCGGTGTGGCAAGACCTAACGCGCATGGGCAGGCTATAACCAATACCGCTATAAAGATCGTCAGTGAAAATACCGGAGTTTCACCTCCGATGAAATACCACGCCAATGCTGATACAACAGCTATTACAAAAACAATCGGTACAAAATATCCTGATACTATATCTGCCATCTGTGCAATCGGTGCCTTTGATCCCTGGGCATCCTCCACCAGCTTTATTATCTGGGCGAGGGCCGTATCACTGCCGACCTTGGTTGCTTTGAATCTGATGGAGCCTGTCTTGTTGATACTTGCAGCATAGACCTTATCTCCCTGTTTTTTCTCAACAGGAATACTTTCACCGGTAAGCATTGATTCATCGATTGCCGTAAGTCCATCCACCACCTCACCGTCTACCGGTATTTTCGAGCCTGGCTTTACAACTATGATATCTCCTACCTCAACCTCTTCAATCGGTATTTCAATCTCCTTGTCGTCCTGCAATATGATAGCTGTCTTTGGCGCAAGGCCCATCAGTTTTTTTATAGCCTCTGAAGTCCTGCCCTTTGATACTGCCTCCAGCGATTTTCCTAAAAGGATCAATGCTATAATGACTCCCGCAGTTTCAAAGTACAGGTTCTCTACACTCATAAAATGTCCTTTACTTATCTGATACGTTGAATACAGGCTGTAGAGCACGGCTGCTGAAGTACCCATCGCTATCAGGGAGTCCATATTGGGACTTCTGCGCAGTATTGCCTTAAAGCCCACAGTATAAAAGCGGTATCCGGCCACGATTACCGGTATGACGAGTCCTATCTGTACATACGCATAGAGCAGCGGGTAATCCATGGGATCCAGGGCTTCCGGCAGCGGCCATCCCAGCATGGCGCCCATTGCTATATAAAGAAGAGGAACAGCAAAAACTGCTGAAACAATAAACTTGGTCCATAGGGTCCGGATTTCTTTTTCCTTGCGGAGCCTATCCTCATCCACCTTGTCCTTATTCTCTATTTCAAGGGCTTTGTAGCCGGCCTTTGCAATAGCCTGCTTGATTTCTGACAGTCTTAGTTCGGCCGGATTATAACGTATGATTGCTTTTTCAGCTGCAAAATTTACTGAAGCAGACTCTACACCGGAAAGTTTTCCGACCGCTTTTTCTATTGACTTGGCACAAACAGCACAGGTCATACCTTCTATAGGTATGCTGACTTCCTTTGTGTTAACTTCCTTAATTGCCTCATAGCCTGCTTTTGTTACCGCATCCATAATGTCTTCCGGTTTGAGCTTTGCTTCATCATAAGTAATGGCAAGCTTATCCGTTGCTATATTCACGGCCGCCTCTGCAGTTCCCGGAAGCTTTTTGACTGCTCTCTCCACAGCTTTGGCACATGCTGCGCAGGTCATGCCGCTTATCTTATAGTTTTCTGATTTCATAATTTTTCTCCTTTCGCAACTTACGTTACCCCCCTACCCTATATGATTATATCATACTCATTACTTGTGAAGATTTTATGAAGAAGAAAATTTAGAACAAAATTTTATAATAGTATTATTACCGGAATATAAATAAAAAAGGCTTCAATTGAAGCCTTTTTACTACAATAGAAGCTTTTTTTGAAACTTGCTTACGGGCATGATTAATTAATGTGGAATTGATGCCCCTGCCTGTTATAATGACAGGAGGGAATCTAATCATCCCGCCTGTCTTCGCACAATGAAATTATTACCTTTTCCAATCAGCAAATAAACCTTTGCTATCCGACAGAAACTCTTTCTTTACTACAATATACTCACCATCATCGGTTTTATTCTCCTGAAGCACCGGCACAGGATTGCATCCGCCTCTCACCACCTCAACATCATCTACTCCGAATACATTTCCGCAATTCTGACATACGAGTGTGTTACCTTCCTGCTTATAATAGCCCTGACCGGAATCAAAACATATCTGGCATGTATTCAGCGCTGTACGGATACTTCCATCAGCTGCTTTGACTGCCAGCACTTCCATATAGGTATCGCCGGATTTGTAAGGATAAAATTTGGCTTTTTCACTGATCTCACTTTTTAATATCTTAAGATCTTCATCTTTTGGTATATCCGGGTTTTCATTGTTTTCTGCAGTTACCGCCGGTTTGGTTGAATCCACTGAAGATGCTTGCTGTCCCTTGTTGCTGCTCATGGCTGAATATACTGCAAAGGATGCTAAGACCACAACAAGTAATATAAATATATAATTCTTGCTCTTATTCATTTTAGTTTTTGTGTTTTGCTTCTTATTATTACCCATAATAACTCCACCCTTCGTTTTTTTATAATGATATATGCTGAATGTGTAGATATTATGGAGAAGTTAAAATGGTTACTAAACAGGCATCCGTTTTCAGTGCTGATGAGCATGATGTATATCCGGCATGTGCTCATGTACATGTACAATTTCATCGTGCAGGTGCAGATGGCTATGCTCACCATAGACCGGCGCCTGATGAATATGGTTGTGATGCCCGTCCGAATGATTATGTCTGTGTTCATGCTCTATCGCCTCGTGGCAGTGCTGATGTCCATGCCTTTCTTCCAGCGCAAAGTAAGTTCCGGTAAGCATTACTGCTGTTGCTGCTATAAATTTCATAGTCACAGGCTCAGAAAAAACAATATATGATATTCCAACGCCTATAAACGGCGCAACAGCATAGTATGTACTTGTCCTGGCAGCACCCAGTTGTCTTTGTGCCGTTACATAAAAGAGTATGCTCATTCCATAAGCAAATAGACCAAGCAGCAGTGCCAGTAGAATATCAGCGGCATCCGGAAATATCTCTTTTGCTGAAACAGCAATAATCAGAGCGCATATACCTGATCCGAAGCCCTTTATTATTACTATCTGAACCGGATCCTTCAGTGAAAGCTTTCGTGTGCAGTTGTTCTCAAGTCCCCAAAAAGTACAGGCGAGCAGAACAAATACTGAACCAATAGAAAAGGAAAAACTGCTGATATCCTGAATTGTAAGCATCATACTTGAAACAGTTACAAAAAGAATGGCTGTCCACAGCCGTTTTCCTATTGCCTCCTTAAATATAATGAGTGCAATAATAGAAGTTGCGACGATTTCAAAATTATTCAATAAAGAAGCGTTTGCAGGGCTTGTCATTGTAAGCCCGATCAGTAGAGAAACCGGAGCTGATACATCCAACAATATCATCAGAACGATAAAAGGAAGCTCCTTTTTTGTGAGCCCCGCTTCCACGGTTTCTGCTTTGGAGATTCTTCTCAGGCTGTAAACAATAAGCATCCCCATTCCTGCTCCAAGATAAAGAAGTGAAGATAACATTATTGGAGATATTTTTTCAAGCAGCAGCTTTGAAAAGGGTGCGCTCATTCCAAATAACGCTGCCGCAAGTATAGCCTGCCCGGCTGCTGTATAGTTTCCAAGCTTTGACTTCATACATAAACCTCCATTATATTATAGGGGTATTGTAATATATTACAATACCCCTATAATTATAACACATCATACCACAAGCAGACAGCCATCAGAACCGTCCCCGTGTCAGAACTCCGTTAATTTTTAACTGCCACTTTTTCCCCATCCTTCAGGTCACTATTTCCGGCTATGACTACCTGCTCTTCCGCCTTAAGGCCTTTAAGAACCTCGTAATATGCTTCATCGGAATAACTTAATGTGACTGCTTTTTTTACTGCCTTCCCTTCCAGTATAACATACACATAATTGCTGCCGCTTTCCTGGAGCACTGCTTCCTTGGGTACTGCCAAAGCATTTTTATGCTGATCGGTTATGATTTCCATAGTACCGAACATTCCTGCCTTTATAAGACTGCCTTTATTTGCAACCTCCGCTTTGACGGGATAAGTGCCGGTCTTTTCATCCAGAGCAGGACTTATGTTGGTAAGCTTTCCGGAAAAATATTCACCTTTCAATGCATCGATTATGACAGATACCTCCTGTCCCTCCTTCAAGCTCCCGATATTTAACTCCGACACTCCGCTCTCCAGATAGACAGTATCCAGGTTTACTACTGAAAACACAGGAGCTCCCGGCGCAGTATTCTCACCTACGGAAGCGCTGCGGCTTGCCACGATACCCGATATGGGGGAAAGCACCGAGGTATCCTTGTAGTTCTCCTCTGCCATTTGATAGTCATTTTGTGCTATTTTTAACGCTATTTCCGCACTCTTCACATCAAATCCGTGGTTCCTTTCCACCTGGGAGAGATTTGATTCTGCGCTTTCAAATTGTTCCTTTGCCAGATTATACCTCGATTCCCACTGTTCAAATTCCGATTGGGATATGACCAAGGAGTCGTATAAGCCCTTTATGCGGTTATACTCTTTTTCAGTTGTATCATAGTTTATCTTTGCGGTATTATATTGTGTCCGCGCCAGCTCTATCTGCTGCGGGTCCAATCCGCTGTCCTTGCCGTAATCCTTAAGCCGCTCCAGGGTAAGCTGTGCGTTTTTTACCCCTGCGTCAGCCTTCTCATACTGCAATTCATATACCGTATCATCTATTTTACAAAGCAGATCCCCCGCCTTTACCGGGCTGCCCATATCCGCCCTGACTGCCAGCACCGTTCCGCCGACTTTTGCAGTTACAAGTGCGCTTTCCTTCGGCTGTATCTTTCCGGGAAGGACCAGCTTGTTTCCGAAATCCCTTGTCTTCACTGCAGTTGTTTTTACATACTTTACTTTTCCCTCCGACTCAGCTGATGCAGGCGCATCATTTTTTGCACAGCCTGCCAGCATAAAAACCGGGATCAATATCAACGCCAATAGCTTTTTCATATATTCATCTCCTTTTTGGATAAAAGTCCTCTCCCCATTTCTTTAGCTCCGTCGATCATTATATACAGGACAGGTATTACAACCAGTGTCAGCATTGTAGACACACTTAATCCGAACATCAGTCCATAACCCATGGAAGCAAAGAAAGGCTGCTTTAAGGTCATGGGCAGTATACCGCCCACAGTCGTAATTGTGGTAGCCATAACCGGCTTGAACCTTGTAATCCCTGTCTCTTTTACGGCATCATACAAGGAATAGCCGTTTTTTCTAAGGTAATTGATGTAATCCACCAGCACAATTGCATTATTGACAGCTATGCCGACCAGAGCGACAACTCCGATAAAAGCAAGAAAGTCAAATTTGTGGCCCGTAACAGCCAGCCCCGGCATAACCCCTATCAGAGCAAGGGGTACTGTAAACAGTATGATCAGAGGCTGTGACAACGAATTGAACTGTGTTGCCAGTATAAGGTATACCAGAATCGCTGCAATTATCATGTTTGCGAACATATCAGCAAAGCTTTCCTCCATGTTTTCCATCTCACCGCCATACTCGATGGTTACCCCTTCAGGCAATTGATAATCCGATACTGCCTCCTTGAATGCATCAAGCACTTCTACTGCAGTTATACCGGTATTGATGCTTGCCGATACATAGATAAGCCTCTTCATTTCTTCATGGTCGATGCTGTTAAGGCTCTCACTGTCGACAATTTCCGCTACCTGCAAAAATGGAATGGACTGCCCGCTGTTCGAGTAAAAGTAAAGGTTCTTTATATCTTCAACAGTCTTCAAACGCTCTTTAGTAGTCCTTATGACCACATCAATCTCATCCTGGTTATTTTTAAAGGTTGTCGCCGTCAGACCGTAAACAGCATTTCTCACACCCAATGCAACAGTCATATCATTTAGACCCAGAGCAGCAGCCTTTGCCTTATTAACCCGCACCTGCAGCTCAGGTGCACCGGTTTCGATCCCGTCCTCTACATCCCTTGTTCCCTGCATGGCTTCCAGTGTTTTTGCATATTCCCTCGCAACCTGCTTCAAATCCTCCAGGTTCTCCCCTTTGACTCGTATATATATAGGCCTGTCGCTGGGCGGACCGGTTACCAGCTCCTGTACCTTTATTTCCGGGCCGGGAATGTCCTTCACTATTTCCCTGAACTCTTCAGCCAGCTGCATGCTGGTCTTTTCCCTGTGATCCTTCTCATATAAGTCTATGGTAATCCTTGCTATATTGGGTGTGCTTCCCGAATTGACCGAAAAATCACTCAGACTGTCTGCACCGTATGCCCCGATATTGGATACGAAGCTCTTTATTTCAGGAAATCCGAAGAGCCTCTTTTCCACTTCCTCCGTAAGAGCAGAGGTGGTTTCCAGGGTAGTTCCCTTGGGTGCGTCAATATCTATATACAAACGTGTATTATCTGTTGCACCGAACATTTCGACCTTCAGTATTCCTAAGGGTATGAGCAGCATGCTGGAAACAAACAGAATAACCGAAATACCTATGGCAGCAAGCCTTCTTTTTTTGCTGCTTATGATCAGGCACAATTTCTCTCCATACCAGTTGATTATTGGATGTTTATTGTCTTTCCTGCTCCTGTAAAGTTTGAGATACATCAGCAATGCGAATAAGCTGCCGAACAGCCATGATAAAAGTCCAAATTCAAAGGCCCCTGTATTGCTGTATTTGAAGGAATACATCCCTAGGATGAATACAATGATCACCGAAAGCATTCTTCCGTATTTTTTAATGTATGGATGTTCTTTTTTAATATGGATACCGTGTCGCTGTTTAAGAAGCCTTGCACTTAGTATGGGTGTTATTGTCAGAGCAATGAACAGGGATGCACTAAGCGCAAATATTACAACCTTCGGAATGTCTGCTATAAAGTCCCCCGTTATTCCTTCCGCCAATATGAGCGGGAAGAATGCCGCCAGTGTCGTCAATGTTGAAGAAGCTACAGCAGGCGCTATTTGATTGGTTCCGGCTTCTGCCGCCAATTCGGAGTCTACACCCATAAGCCGGAGCCGGTCGATATTCTCCATTATAACAACTCCGTTGTCCACCAGCATGCCCACCGACAGAACAAGGGAGAACAAAGATACGGTATTGAAGGTAATACCGGATGCATTCATCAGACCCAGGGTCGACAGGATAGCGAGGGGAATAACGAAGGAGACGATGATGGACTCCCTGAGGCCGATAAACAGGAAAAGCACCATTATGACAAGGAATAATCCCGATTTGGCATTATTGATTACCGTACCCAGCTCATCCTGTACATAAACTGAGGTATCTCCGCTGATTTCCACCTGAAGGTTCTCAGGATACGCTGTACCTTTTTTGCTTTCCAGCATATCTCTGATTTCCTTACTTATTTTGATGACATCGCCGGCTTCCTTTTTCTTGACGGATAAAGCGACAGTTTTCTGAGTTCCCGGCTTGCCGCTTCCAAGCCCTACCGCCATCCTGGAATAGGATTCAGCGTCCTTGTACCCGTCCTCTACCTCTGCAATATCACCCAGAAGCAGCGGGCTGCTGCCGATATATGAGACAATAACCTGCTTAAGCTGCTCCGGTTCGGCATACTGCCCCACTGTCCTGATATTGAACTGTTTGTTGTCCAGGGTAATATTCCCGCCGGGGAAGTCTATGTTGGACTGTGAAATTGCCGCACCGATCCGGTCAAGGGACAGGTTATATACCGCAAGCTTCTGGGGATCGACAGTTATTTTTATTTCTCTCTCCAGCCCGCCGATTATCTCAACATCAGAAACATGGTTGATCTTCTCCAGTTCATCCTTAATTCTCTCAGCCATTTTTTTCAGCTCGGCAAAATCATAATCCCCAGCAAGATTTATAATCATGATAGGCGAATTATTTGTCTTAAAATCCGAAACCTCCGGAATGTCGGCATCCTCCGGCAGGTCAGGCTGAACAGCCGCGACCTTATCACGGGTCTTCTGTATCATGTCGTCAATGTCGACGTCGGTCTCGAATTCCAGGAATACCATTGAATACCCCAATCCGGAGCTGGAGCTGATGTTTTTGACATGCTCCAATTCATCAAGCTTCCTCTCAAGCTTGTTGGTCACAAGAAACTCCACTTCCTCCGGTGAAGCGCCGTTATATGTCGTCAGTACCATTCCATATGGTATGACAACTTTTGGATTGATTTCTCTTGGAAGCTCATTATAAGCGGTAATACCCCATATAATCAGCATCAGAATGATCAGATAAATCAGCCGGTGTCTCTTTATAAAAAAGGAAGCCCACCTTCCGAGGATATTATTTTGATCTTGTAATTCCAAGATTGTATCCGTCTTGTTTTTACCATCCTGAACCATAATATTGACCACCCCTCTTTCTGCATTCATGGAAAAATACGCTATATATGGAAATAAGTCTGATGATTTTATAATTCTAATCAAATTCTAATCTTCAGTTATTTAAAAATCCACGGGAAAATCCACGGGGACGTTAAAAATCCACGGGCAATCAAAATCCACGGGGACGCTTCACTCGTCTCCTTCTACGGTTTCAAGTAAATATTTTACATATATTATAAATAATGTTATTATATTATGGGGTGATAAAATGGCAAGACAGGCCAGAAGGCATAGTGATACCGGAATATATCATATAATGCTGAGAGGAATAGACAAGAGACTTATTTTTATGGATGACGACGATAAAAAGAAGTTTATGGCAGGACTGGAAAAGGTTAAGGAATCAGCATATTTTAAGCTTTATGCCTATTGTCTTATGGATAATCATATTCACTTATTGCTGGAAGAGAATGAAGCGCTTGGAACAATTGTTAAGCGCATAACTGTAGGATATGTACAATGGCACAATAATAAGTATGAAAGAACAGGACATTTGTTTAGCAATAGATATCAAAGTGAACCTGTCGAGTCGGAAAACTATCTTTTCACTGCATTGAGATATATTCATCAAAATCCTGTAAAAGCCGGTATGGTAAAGCAAGCTGAAGATTATCCCTGGAGCAGTTATTATGATTATATAAAGGCATATAATAAAGATGATACATTAGTTGAACCAGGTTTTATTTTAGATTATTTTGGGACCCAGGACAACTTTGTGTCTTTTATGAATGAGTCTAACAATGATGAGTGTATGGAATATAAAGCTGTTCTGAAATATACCGATACACAGCTGAGAGCTTGGATAGAAAACAGATATAGCATAGAAGCCATCCTGGCTTTACCTGCCATATCCAGAATCAAACAGATTATAGAAATTTACAATGAAACCGGTTCAAGTATAAGACAGCTGAGCAGGGTACTGGGAATGGGAAGATCAATAGTGGGAAAAGCAGTGAAAGCAGACAGATGAAACGTCCCCGTGGCTGCCCGTGGCTGCCAGTGGCTGCAATCCTTTATGTTTATAAAATACTGTTAATCTGTGTCTTAATTTTTTGTACTGCTGATTCCAAACTGTTTTTTTCATTTTCCAAAAGCTCCGGCACATAAATTTCTCTTGCACCGTACCGGCCAAGACTAACGGGCATTCCTATGGAAACATCACTGTATCCCAATTCTCCCTCCAGCGGTATTGAGCATTCAATTATCCTTCCACTGTCCGAAACAATTGCTTCAAGGATTTCCACCACCATGACGGAAGAGGTCCACCCGCTTGTCCTTTTGCTGTCAAGTCTCTGAAATTCTCCGAACCAGTTGAATAACCTGTTTTTTACCGCTGCCTTTTTTTCATCACTGATTACAATCGGTTTTCCATCATACCTGATATGATTCAGCAGAGGGACCTGCTCTGCACCATGTTCTCCGATGCAATAACCTTCAAGCTTGTCATATTCCAGGTTGAATTCATCAGCTATTGCCAATTTCAGACGCAAGCTATCATTTGCAGAGAAACCCAGCATCCTTGCCCTGTCACGGTGAAGCTTCCTGTACAGATAAAAATTGAATACATCAATTGGATTAGTCGCAGTTATTATTATCCCGTCTTTATTGTATTTGCCAAGCTTTTCTGCTATGTCATCAACGATCCCAAGATTATCCTTCAGATACTCATCCCTTGTCACTACCTCCCTCTCCGGCGCACCAGCGGCTATAAGAATCACTTCACAATCTCCGATATCCTCATAATCTGCTGCCATTACCTTTGTTTTTGAAAAGGGTAAAACAGCATGCTCCATGTCCATTACATGGCTTAGCAGCATGTTCCTTCTTCTGCCTAGCAGCTTTATTTCATCAAATAATCCTTTTTGAGCTGCCAGGAAGGCAGTTGTTGAGCCAATCAGCCCGTTTCCTCCGATCACAGCCAGTTTCATGTTATCCCCTCCCTTTAGTAAATCGGTGAATTGATGTATAGTTTAATTATACATCAGGCTAAACCAAAACATACAGCTGCAGTCAATATTTCTGCACAAACCGTTGTGAGCCATATCCCATATGGAACAAAACGAAAGCACATGATATAATTAGAATATCTTACATCTTATATCAATGAAAGAAGGCACAAATGAACAGTAATTTTAATGACCTAGGCATTTCGCCTCCCATTTTAAAAGCCATAGAGGAAATGGGCTTCAAAATGCCTACAAAAGTACAGAGCAAGGCTATTCCACATGTTTTAAAACGTGAGGACCTGATTGTAATGTCTAAGACGGGCAGCGGCAAGACTGCTGTTTTTGGCATCCCTTTACTGCAAATGACTGATCCGGCCGCAGCAGGGCCCCAGGCTCTGATTCTCACACCAACCCGGGAGCTGGCAGTTCAGATTGACAGCGATCTCAAACAGATGTCAAAGCATCTTCGGCATAGGACAACTGCTGTCTATGGACAGCATAACATGAACGTTGAAATGCAGGCCCTCAGTAAGGGCACCTCTATTGTCACAGGAACACCAGGGCGGGTATATGATCACATCAGCCGTGGGAGTCTGGTTACCAAACACGTGAATTTTCTGGTACTGGATGAAGCAGACAGGATGCTTGATATGGGTTTTATCGATCAAGTGGAGAGGATTATCAATACCATCCCCGGAGACCGGATGACCCTGCTGTTTTCTGCCACCATACCCTCCGAGATCAAAAAGATCTGCAGGGACTACATGAAGCATCCGGTAACTATTGAGATTGAATCACAGACCAAGACAGTGGATACTACCCGGCAAATATACTACCGCGTGGAGCATAACGAAAAGAACACACAGTTGAACCGCCTGCTTATGGTTGAGCAGCCGGAAAGCTGTATGATCTTCTGCAACACAAGGGTCGCCGTCGACAGGGTTCAGAGCTTTTTATCCCGGAAGGGCTATGCCACTCAGGCACTGCACGGGGATATCCCCCAGGGAAGAAGGCTTAAGACCATGCAGCAGTTCAAACAGGGAAAGTTTCATCTGCTGGTGGCCACAGATGTTGCAGCCCGCGGCATTCATATCGAAGGCTTGTCCCTGGTGGTCAACTATGATGTCCCTGTCGAAAAGGACAGCTATGTGCACAGGATAGGGCGTACCGGCAGAGCAGGTAAGACAGGCCGTGCCGTTACTCTGGTCACAGGTGACGACATCATGAACCTCTATGCAATAGAAGAGCATATAGGAGCAAGAATTGAAGAGGAGGAATTGCCTTCGGAGTCTGTTCTCAATGAGCGTAGGGCTTCAGCAGAAAAATGGATCCAGTCCAAGTCGCCGCAGCGTCTCGAAAAGCCTTCAGCGGATGTCCAGCACAAAGCCCCTGCTGCCAAAGCTGTGGGAGAATTTGATAAAAAACCTCAGAAAAGCAATTTACCCCGGTCAGTACCGGAAGCAGGCAATAAGAAGAGGCAAAAGAGACCTCAATACAGCAGACCTTATCAGCGCCATGATGAACAGAGAAACCGGCAGACCGGGATTGAAGCTGCCCAGCAGAATCATACTCCCATACAGAGCCCTGAGCCGTTGAAGAACTTTGAGCCTGCAGCTAAAAAATCGTTTCTTAAGCGTATGTTACAGCGCATATTGGGCAAGTAAAGGTTCTTATAAACAAAGGACTGCTGCACTGCCCTGCTTCGCAAGCTTCTTCTGCAGCCTTAAGGCCTTTTCTGACAGTACCATCATGTTCTGCCTTGTGATGCTTGCATCGGGATTGTATTTGTTATTTCCTACACCACCGATGATGCCTAGCTTTTTGGCTATGGCTATCTCCCTATAGTAGTATGCATTTTTGCTTATATCGTCGAAGTTGCTATCTGCCTTTGTCTCTAATCCAAGAGTCCTTACCGGGAAGTACAGGAATTCCGCCCCGGTGATATTCTTCTTGGGAGCATACTCATTTTCCGATATCCCCTTCAGTATGCCCTTGGATGCCAGCACCTCTATGGGCTTCTTTGCCCAGGCCGCACTTTCCAGATCGTCAAAGGTCTTATACACGTATACTACCGCATAGCCGCTGAAGTGCGTGGTAGTGAAGATCACCATGCCTGTGGCGGGGTCATACCTTCCCGAAGGCACCTCCACCATATTGCCCTGTCCGTCAATGTACCATACGGCTATGTGCTCAGGATCGGCATGCTCCTGTGGAGTCGGCTGATAGGGGATGCTTACCGTTACCGGAGCATTCTCATTTCTCCAGGCATAAGGCTTCCCATCCACCTTGAGGCTTAGCTGTATCACCGGCCTATCGCCTATCCAATTTCTTTTTTCTTCTGTTATACCGGTCATATCCGCCTTTGCGATGTTCAGGGATACTTTACCGGCTGCCGTGCCGGTCTGCTGCGACAGCATGTTGCCGGGGACGGTCACTGCTGCTATGTCGGTCTTTATTTCCATCTGAGCCTACCTTCGTATTGTCTGCAGGAGGCTGTGAAGGCGTCCCCGGTGTTCCACCGCCACCACCGCTGCCGCTGCTGCTGTCAACATTACCTATCAGGGTCAGATTGTTCTCACTGATCACAGCAGCTGTTGTGCCGTTGTATACCTTATTGCAGGCCATACAGGAGCTTGCAGGAGGCCGTACGATAACCGTAATCGCACACAGACTTTTGACAGTAAAACGTGCAGACAAAATACTCGTGCTTGAAGAAGGAAAAGTAGTTGAATTCGGAACCCATATGGAGCTTCTTGAAAAAGATGGGCTTTACAAAAGGCTCTGCGACATGCAGTTCCGATACGAAAATTAAAGCTGAGACACGGGATACCTCGTATCTCGGCTCTTTTCGCCTGTCTTTATAGAATCCCTGCAATCAGGTTTATTTTAGCTCTATCTCTTCTCCTGCCTTTACGATCAGTCTGTTCTTTGCTGTGAATGCCTCAGCTTTTTTTGCATCAAAAAGTGCCCCGGGTACCATATGTATCGGAATTGCGTGCTTTGCCCCAATCAGATCTGCACATCTGGACGCTTCTGCCTCATCCATATTATAAATTCCGTCTGTGGGCAGAAGCGCGTAATCGATACTCATTGAAGTGTAATCCTTCATTTCTTTCGTAGTGGAGGTATCTCCGGCAGCATAAAGCTTTATACCGTCAAAGGCCAATATATACCCTACACACTGCTTTCTGTCGTGATTTGAATTATATGCCGGGACTGCCTGAATATTGACTCCGCCTATGTCGAAGCTTTTGTAGCTGCCATTCTGCAGTGCATCCTGATTCTGTATGATAACGCATGTGCTTTTTTTTGCCGGCTTCCCGGTCTGGTTGTGATCTCCATGCTGGTGGGTAACCAGGATGATATCCGCAGGAATGTCATATCCCTCCCCTACATACGGATCCACGTAGATTACCGACTTGTTATCAGTAGTAATGCGGAAACTGCCATGCCCCTGAAACAATAACTTTGCCATACTGGTTCCTCCTTATATATATTAATAATATTAGGATACCCTGTTAGCCACATTTTACCATTCAATTCATGAATTTTGCAACATACATAATGGCGGCAACAATGGCTTAGGCCTTTCTGCTGTTTATTATTTACAATAATAATAAAATATGATATATTAATACGCGTGCTTATTATCATACTTTTAATAAATACTATAATAAGAAGTGTATTTTGGGGAGAACAGCATTGGAGCACTCGGAGGTATCACAATTCATGGCTACGTTCTTTTTAATGGTAATCTATATGGCTTTTATCAGCCTGGGGCTGCCCGATTCCCTGTTGGGAACAGCATGGCCGCTCATGCAGCTGGAATACAAAGCGCCCTTTGAGGCAGCAGGCCTGGTTTCCATGTCCATAGCTGGAGGCACTATCGTTTCAAGCTTTGCAAGCGGAGCTGTCCATAAGCATTTGAGTACCGGAAAAATAACCCTGATCAGCTGCCTGATGACAGCTTCTTCTCTGCTGGGCTTCACTTTTTCACCCTCTCTGCTCTGGCTTCTTTTCCTGGCAGTACCTCTTGGCCTGGGGGCAGGCTCTGTTGATGCTGCGTTGAATAATTATGTCGCTACTCATTACAAAGCGCATCATATGAGCTGGCTGCACTGTTTCTGGGGAGTCGGGGCTACCACCGGACCTATCATAATGTCCCAGTTCATTTCACGGCAGAATTCCTGGAGAAGCGGATACTTTACCGTTTCTATGATTCAGTTCACTTTGGCTGCTTTGCTTTTTTTCACTCTCCCGATGTGGAGCCGTATGGCAAAGGAGGTTCACACCCACCCTGTTTATCCCGATGAGGGAGAAAAAGGCGCGGAAGAAAAGATAAATCCTTTGTATATCAAGGGAGTCAAGTTCTCACTTGTTTCTTTCCTGTTTTACTGCGGTGCGGAAGCTACTATGGGCCTTTGGGGCAGCAGCTTTCTTGTAAGTGTTAAAGAGCTGCCTGCAGCCTTGGCAGCACAATGGGTTTCTTTGTATTATGGCGGAATAACCGTAGGCAGGTTGATAACGGGGTTTGTAACCTTAAAGATCAGCAACAGGCTTCTGATCCGTACTGGACAGATCATTACACTGTCCGGAATTCTGCTCCTTCTGCTGCCTTTATCGGCTGTTTTCTCGCTTCCAGGTTTTATTCTTGTCGGACTTGGCTGTGCACCCATTTTCCCATGTATGATACATGAAACTCCTGCACGTTTTGGCAAGGGAAATTCTCAAAGGATCATCGGATATCAAATGGCTTTCGCCTATATAGGCGGTACATTTTTGCCTCCAGTCCTGGGATTTGTTGCAGCCCGCACGACAATAGGCCTGCTTCCATTCTTTGTTCTGGGATATATCATTAGTATAATAATTGCTTCTGAAAAAATAAATGAATCAATGAGATTGAAAAGAGTATGACAGGCAGCTTCAATACCTGTCATACATCTAAATATTCAGGTATGAGCTTTATAAGATAAGGCCAGAAGTAACCGAACCAAACTATCGTACGAAACATATTTTATTTCCTTAATAAGTAATTATGTGACGATAAAAAAATAAAACTGCCACACAATCATATGCCGAATATCCTCTTCAAAGCTGTCCGGTCCAGATTCCTGCCTATGGCAATTCCCTTGTCAAGCACCCGCTCCCTCGCTTCGTCGCGGTCCAAGCCCTGATTAAGCTTCATCCATTCCTGTGGCACCCAGTTCTCTACCTTGTCATATACATTTGCAGGCCAACCGTAAGGCTGCCCATAGCTATCCGTCTTCCGCCTGCTTCCGGCCACAGTAATATAAAAATGCTGCTGCAGTTCCATAATAGCCTTATCTACTCTGCTGCCGCCCTTTTTTAAAGTGACTCCCAGCTCCCGCCTTATATCACTGGTATTCAACAGGGTCTTTCCCTCAAAAAGCTGCCACAGCTGCCAGACTGTCTGATTTATCTCCCCTGCCCCACGCCTTTCCTCCATATGCTCCCCCGGGCGAAAGGCTGTAAAAAACATTGAGTACATTTGCGCCGACACAAAGCCCTTGTGTCCGCCCAGAATACAGCCGAAGGCCAAGCGTTTTTCCTCAGCAGCCCTATCCTTCCAGCGCCATGGATCTGTGTCCGGGTCGCCGGTATGCCAGTTCTCCTCCGCAGTCTCTTCCGAAAGAGATGGAAAGCCGGGTAAAATATTGGATAGCGCCATAAATCCAAGCTCATCGACCCTGTCCAAAAAATCCTCATATTTGTTCAAAAATATCATCAGCATCCTCCGATAAATACTCTATTTCAAGCTCAATTCCTCATATTGGGAGTCAATCCACAAGACTGATCCATCAGCCGAAAATTTCAATACGCAGTAATTGGGATCAGTCACTCCGCCAGGAAAATGATTCACAAACCAGTCCAGCCACATTTCTTTTTTGATTTCAGGCTCTGTAAGGATTTCCACCGTACCCGTCAGGGTAACATTGTTGCTTCCGTCACAGTAGCACAAGCATGCTTTGTTATTCAGCCTGATGCATTTAGCTTTTCCGGAGTTCAGGCTGGTTGCAAACCAGGCGTGATTTATCCCTTCCGTTTTCAGACTTGAAATAGTAGATGCCCTGGGAAATCCTGCTTCATCAATCAAGGCTATTACTGCAGTCTCAGCCTCCTCCATTATAGCTCCTGCTTTTGTGATCAGTTCGTGCTCCATGTAATTTCACACTCCTTCGCATACCGCATATTGCTCTGGCCCTATGCAGCCGCTTTTTGCTCTATATTATCACAATGAATAAGACAACTATATGTCATGTTCATATTTCAGAATAATTTTTTTTGCCTTTTCTTTTATCTCATCAGCCATATCAACAGGCTCAAGGACCCTTACCTTATCCCCGAAACCCAGTATCCAGGATATCATATGGTTCCTGTTTGTATACCCAATGGAGAATTTAAGACTTCCATCCTCCGTAAAAACATAACAATCGGGCCCGTATTCCTCAACCAGGCGGTATTCCATTGACTTGTCAAACAGTACCGTAATCCTGTTTTTATCAATAAAGTAACCATCCATATCAAGCTTTTCCGCAGGTATTTCCCTTGGGACATACAGCTCATCAAGCACCTTATGCCTCCATAACCGGTTGAGCTTGAACAGGCGAAAAGCATTTCTCTCCCTGCAGTAACCGAACACATACCAGGCAGTCCACCTGTAAGTAATAAAATATGGCTCAATTGTACGTTTTGAAAGCCCCTTTTCCGAATAGTAATCAAAGCTCACAAGCTTATTTCCAGCTATCGCGGCTTTCAGCAGCCTGATTTTTTCTGAAAGGCTGGATTTGTAATGGGAAGCCAGGTCAATGAAAAGAGTATCCTTTGTAGAGAAAAGCGCTTCATTTTTGGGTGCCAGCTTTGAAATCAATGCTTTGATTCCCGAAGTATCAGAAACACTGCCAAGGCTTTTTAACCCGGTTATGATATTCTGAAGCTCCTCAACCGACAATACTCTTTTATCCAGCTTGAAGCCCTCCGCAATGGCGATCCCCCCATCACCACCCTGATAGGTGATAACTGGTATCCCAGCTTTACATATGTCGTCAATATCCCTGTGGATGGTCCTGCGGGAAACCTCGAATCTCTCCGCCAGCTCAGGCGCCGTTATCTTGCTGCACTGCAGCAGTATCGTGATAATTCCTAATAAACGGTCTATCTTCATCATTTCACCCTTCTACTATTCCTGCAGGTCATTTACAGCTGTACGCCGGCAGGAAACCTTACAGACAACCGGAAGGCAAAATAAAACCTCCCTTAAGTAAAGCAACTATCAATTCTACTTTACCAAATCAGGAGGTTTTTAGCTATTATTATATTGTACTCCCACTGTTTCCCAATGGACAGGCACCTTGTCCCACCCTGTCTCCCTGTTTTTTCTCAATACCTTATAACAACAGAAGTAATTGCGTAAGCAATTACAACACACTGTTTCAACGAGGCGGGGTATATACCCGCCACCTATAGAGGTCAGGGACATCTTTTGCCTAGTTATAATTCTATTTTAGCCACTATACGGTATTCCCTATTGCCGGACTCATCTCTGACAAACTGCCATTTTCCTGGAATTCCCAGATCTTTGGCCAGACCCTCCAGAGTAAACATCATGATGCCTGCATCAATGTAGCTTCCTTCATCCTCTGAATTAACAACAGTCAGCAGAACTTCTCCATCCTTAAGTATCAGCCTGCAAGGCTGCAAATTCTTATAAGAAGGAGCATTCCTTACATAGAAGAACAGATCTGCCATACCCCTGCTTTCCAATTCCTCATAGGCTGCCTTCCTTCCCCATTCATGCAGGTAAACAATTTCACCCAGTGAATGCCTTGCCTTGTCAGAGGCTGCCGCCTCATTGGCCTTTGTTCCGTAGGGGTCCTGTTTATATGATGCTGCTGTATTTGTAACAGTCGTATGTGGTATCTTCTGCTTAACAGCTTTTTCATCAATCAGTCCGAGGGCAAGCAGATAGTTGATGTTTCCTGCTTGATTCCCCAAAAGCTTCGACTTCAAATCACCCGGTATGCTTCTTATGTTTATCCAGCAGCTGCCCAAATCCATATCATATAGTTTTTTTACTACCGACTGCATGTAATATGCACCAAAAAATTCAGCTTCAGGACCTTCTCTGTGAGTAACAAGTCCTATATAATGCGGACTTTTGATCATAATACCGCTATAACCGCCCACACCTTCCAACCCATTGAAAACATCTTCACCATTTTCCAGCATAATAAGTGAAAAACCTTTTTCTCTGGCAACGCCGGCATTTATTTCTTTCAAATATTCTGCGATATCAGCAATCACTATCTCCTTCAAGTGGATTTCTTCGTAATCCCTGGTTGATAGAACATTTGCCATAAATTCTCTAAAGCTCATGATTCCGCCTCCTTACTTATTAAGTTTTTGCTTCTTATATTTAATATACCATTCTTATCTATCCAAATATGTGATTTTCGTCACATATTTGGATAGATTTAATGTAACAGAGACGGTTTCTTCTGTCTTTAGTTACCGTTTTACTGATGTTACAACCATACTTAACATCGTTATCACTATCATTACAATACCTGCAACAATGAACCACAGAGGTAAACCGTAGCGTTCCGCTACCGGACCGGCAATCAGCAAGCCAACGGGCATTGTAATGGACATCAGGCTGCCGAGAAGAGAGAATGCGCGGCCTTGTGCCTCCACGGGCACGGTTTCCTGCAAATAGGCGACATATGGGATATTGTATATATTCACACTTGCACCCATGACCAGACAAACCGCTGCGAAGATCCAGAATCCTGTCATGCTGCGCGGTAATATACCACAGAGAAAGGATGCCACACCCAGGATCATAACCCCGATGTGTGCAGCGCCAAGTTTATTTTTGATGTTCCCGATACTGCTTATGGCAACGGCTCCAATCATCATTCCCAGTGCATAGGATACCTGGTTGACACTTGCATGCCAGGCCGTTGCATTGAAATAATCGCTTGTCATTAAAGGATATAGCGAGGACAAAGGCATAAAAAAGATCATGCTGACTGCTACGGCCAATGTGAAAATACAAAGGTTTTTATCTCTCATATATACTGCAATTCCCTCCCTGATTTCGCCCAGGAAATCGGGGCGGGTCAGCTTTTCATGCTTAATCTCAGGTATTCTTACGACTGCAACCGAAATGCTTGCAACCACAGCTCCAACCAGATCAGAAAGCAGAATAACGTGCAGAGGCAATGCCGCATACATGGCAGCACCAAGAACAGGCCCAATAATAAAGGCTCCTGATTGCATGAATTGACTCCAGCCATTTGCACGGACAAGCTCTTCCTGTGGAACGAGCATAGGCACAGCAGCCTGAATCGCCGGTGTATGGAAAACACTTCCGACCGCACGAAGGCCAAGTACTACACAGGCCGACCAGTAAGGCGGGTTCCAGATGAAAAATGAAACTGCAAAAAGAGCGGCAACAAGGCCGATAAACAAGTCTGCATAAATGATAACTGTCTTGCGGCTCATCCTGTCAACCCAGACACCGGCAAATGGTCCTAACAGCAGTTGTGGTAGAAACGCAAGGAGACCTGCCAGTGACATCATGAGCGGCGATGCTGTCTCACTGGCCAGCCACCATATAAGCGCGAATTGTACGGCACTGCTGCCAATAAGGGATACTGTCTGTCCGCCCGCAATAGTAAGGAACCCCTTCTTCCAGCCTTTGTTTTCAATCTGGTTATTGTTTTTGTTCTCCATAGTACCTCCTCGGATTTTGCCAATCAGATTTACATATTTAAAATTTTGTCATCACAATTACTGTATAGTTCTATTATATTACATTAAAGCAATTGGCAAGCTTTTTATAATTGATACCCTTATTATCAGGTCATTTTCTTGAAAAAAGTTTAAACCAAATGTATAATGTTCTCAAACCTATTCTGGAGGGAGTACAATGGCTTTTCGCCCGGTTGATATTGCACGCAAGCTTGGTATCAGCACTACCACATTGAGAAAATATGAAGAATTTGGCCTGGTGCCGCTCGTATCACGTTCTGAGTCCGGATACAGGATGTATACCACAGAACACATCGCTTATTTTGTATGCGTCAGAGAAATGCTGGCTGGCTTTAGCCTTACGGATATTTCGAAATTAATGAAAGAGGTTATGGACAAAAAAATAGATGCAGCTCTATGGATGGCAAACTGCGCCCAAGCAGAGCTGCACCAGGAAAAGCTCATTTCAAAAAAAATCATTCAGAACCTGGGCAGCATAACCAAGCAGGAAGTAAGGTCTCACAGAAAAAATCCAAAAATAACTGCTGAACGGAAGCTGACAATAAATGATGTGAGCAGTGAGACAGGTATTCCGGTCACAACTATCCGTTATTGGGACAAGGTAGGACTTATATCAGCTGAACGCTGCAGTTCTAATAATTATCGCATGTTCACCGCTTTTCACATAAGACAGGTCTTGACCATATATGCGCTGAAATTCTCCGCACTTGTCAGCCGCCACAAACATTCCATCGAAAAGATTAAAGAGCAACTGAAGGAATTTGATTATAATGACAGAACCATGATAACCAAAATGACAAACGAGATCGATCGATACCTCAACAAGGTCAACCGGGATCAGATCACCGGAATAGCTGCGCTTTATCACTTATGCGTCCAGGTAGAAACAAATAACTTCGGTTAAAGGGCAGGGACAGGCACTTCATCACTGTTCCTGTCCCCTTATTTCAAAGCTATATCTCCATATCATTGAAATTTATTATACAATCTATAAAGAAACACCGCTGCCTCCGCCCTGGTGGTGTTATTCTGAGGATTGAGCTTATCTCCGCTGCTCACTATCAGTCCCTCTTTAACCATAGAGGCCGCACTGCCTACGGCATAGGCTGCTATAGCTGCTCTGTCGGTATACTTCTCCAGTTCGGAAGCATTACCCTGCCGCTCTAATTTTTTCAGTGCTCTTAATGCCCTTTCCGTCATTACCATCATATCCTGCCTTGAGATGCCTGCATCAGGGCTGAAGTTGTTATATCCCGTACCTCCGGTGATGCCAAGCTTCCTGGCTATGCCTATTTCCTTATAATAATATGCCTTACTGCTTATATCCTCAAAGTTCCCTTCGACCTTTCCTTCAATACCGAGGGCTTTGACCAAGGAATACAAAAAATCCGCCCTGGTTATGCCCGCTGCCGGTGAGTAGGTATTCTCTTCTGTTCCATTAATTATACCCTTGGAGGCAAGCACTTCAATGGACTTTCTTGCCCATTCCATGCTTCCCAGGTCACTGAAGGTCTTGTGTACGTAAGTAACAGCATAACAGCTGAAATGGGTCGCAGTAAAGGTGACTGTTCCGGCTTCCGGGTCATAACGGCCGTCAGGTACTGCTGCCGCCTTTCCTTCTCCATCAATATACCATACTATAATATATTCAGGGTTGGCAAGCTCCTCCGCCGTTGGTATGTAAGGGACGGATACTGTTACAGGTGCGTCCGGATTATTCCATGAGGACTGTTTCCCGTTCAGAGTCAGATTGAACTGCAGCAGCGGCCGGTCTCCGATGACTGCTCTTACTTCACCGGGCAGGGTTAACCTGTCACCCCGTCCTATGGTTATGCCGGCTCTCTCTCCGTCAGCCTCAGGAAGCATGTTGTCCGGTATTGTGATGCTTCCTATTCCTGTAGAGAATACCAGTACACCTTTCCTCTGCTTATTTGACAGGTCGGACATAGGAATTTCCATAGTACAGGCATTTAATCCGGTAATACTTGGGACTTTAACGACAGTAACTCCCAGGCTGCTGAAAATGTTTCCTTTCAGACTCTCCAGGTTTACTGACGCACTGCCGGTCTGGGAATTGTGCCTGACAGCCAGGTTTTGCCTAGTTCCGTCAGCCTTTGTAATGACCGCACTATAGGCCGGTGCCGGAATAACAGAAGTGGTTATACCGCTGCCGCCTCTTCTTCCTCTGCCTTCCTTATCACCGCCCGATTCCTTGTATTTAAAGCTTGCAGTAATTGCTGCAGCCGCATTTTCAGGCATGGTAAAAATAGTACTTGCACTTGCGGCATTGGCAAAGGTTCCCCCGCCTGTGGATTTCCACCCTCCAAAGCTGTATCCGGGATCAGGTGCCGCAGTGATGAAAACATCAGCTCCGCCTGCATATTTGCCGCTGCTGCCGGTAGTGATCGTACCTCCTGCTTCCGCCGTTATGGTCAGGTCATAATAATGAGCTGCTTCTACAGTTAATACGGCATTATCGCCGGCATCGAAGCGTATTTCAAAATCTACTGCAGCTTTTTCCTCAAGCTTCAGGCCGGAAAGATAAGACGCATCGATAGTAATTTCATCTGCATTTATAAAGTAATCATTGTTCAATGACAGGTATACGCTTTCATAAACCACATCCGTGACGCTGGAGGCACTGTTCCAGATTATGGCCGTGCTTATATCAGCGGGATTATCCATATCGAAATATACCTTGGCGGGATTTATTATGGCATTGTCTCCCCATTGGCCATATACAGGATAGCCGTCATTCAGACCTGCAATCACGGTCCATGCTCTGGTCATATCCGTACCCTTATGCAGATTGAGCAGCTCGGCAAAAGCCGTATTCCTCATCTCGACGGAGGTTTTTGCCGCCGCACGGCTTCCCGGAGAAGCAACAGAGGTATCGCCTATGCCGTTTATCCCCGGGTTAATGTCACAGTTCCAATAGCCATAGGAAATATAGTGACCATCACCTTCCTTTTCATGCCCTGCGAAACCTCCTGTCAAAGCTCCGCTTCCTCCGGTCACCTTTCCTGCAGAATAGCAGTTTGTGGTTGATGAGTTGTAATTATATCCTGCAAGGCCTCCGACATCTGAATTAGCCCCTCCTGTAACATTTCCCCTTGCATAGCTGCTAATGACTTCGCTTTCAGTTTCGCCGAGGAAACCGACCAAGCCGCCGACACCCGAGTCATTTCCTCCCTTTACATCTCCTTCTGCATAGCTGCCGGATATCTGACCGGGATCACACCATCCAATCAGTCCGCCTATATATGCAAAGGGGCCGTTTCCTCCTTCCACATCACCTTCAGCATGGCATCCGGATACCTGACCGTAAATATTGTCTCCAATAAGTCCGCCGACCAATGAAGCATCTCCGCCGTTAACGGCCCCTTCAGCAAAACTGTCTGTTACTTCTCCGTTAAAATTGAATCCGATCAGTCCGCCCAAACATACACCACTGCCTGACACAGCCCCTTCGGCATAACAACGATCTGATACTTTTCCTGAGTGGTTTACGCCGACCAGTCCGCCGCTATATGCACTATCCCCGCCTGATACATCTCCTTTAGCATAGCATCTACCCGATATTTCGCCTGCGCCATTCCAGCCGACCAGCCCGCCGACATATGCATATGCTTCTCCTGATACATCTCCTTCAGCATAGCATTGATCTGATACTACACCTGAATCGTTCAGTCCGATCAGTCCGCCGGCATATGAAAATCTTCCGGCCGATATGTCACCTTCAGCACTGCAGCGAGTAATACTGCAGCCGGCCGTTAATTGCCCTGCCAGGCCGCCCAGGTAAACTAACTCGCCGGGATCGCTTCCCTTTATTAATACAGCGGCACTGCTGTCTCCAATAGAGCAGTTGTTTCCTGCACATCCGACTAATCCGCCTATGCTGGAATTGCTGGAATTATCATTGTCCTTTATCGTAATTCTGCCTTCCGCACGGCAATCTGTAATGGAGCTGCCCGTGTTTTCATACCCTAAGGAGCCTACCAGACAGCCCACATAAGATCCTGCGATATTAAAAAAACCTACATCCGCATATATTTCAACATTCTCCATTGTCACATCCCTGACAGTTGAATCGGCAACACATCCAAAAAGGCCTATATTTGCGGTATATGCCTCATAACTGCCCGAACTGCCGATAAGCATGTCCGATATAACATGCTTGTCACCATCGAAGGTTCCTCGGAAGGGATGGTCTGCATCTCCTATGGGAATCCAATAATGGTCGGAAAGGTCTATGCTATTACTGAGCACGATTGTATCTCCATTAAAGTCATTTGCACCGCCGTTCACCTGAGCAGCAATCCATGCCAGCTGTGAAGCGGTCCCAATACTGTAAACATTACCTGCAGGAGTCACTGCAGCCGTAAAGTTGTTCCAGTAACCTGCAGTGGCGGCCTCCACCGTTACTGCAGGCACCAAAGCCGATGCAATCAGTAAAAAAGCTGTTAAGAGACTGGAAAGTCTTTTCTTTCTCATACTACCATCCCCCTTAATTTTATTATCACAACAAACCACCTCAATCCCGCATCATGAAGGCTTCCTGTTTTCTCACGGCAAGTTTTCCTGTATAGCAATAATACGCTTCTTCATGTTAATATCTACATTTTATTATATATTTTTCCACTTAACCATGACTTAACAAATTCTTTTACAAAAAAAATAAGACCCTTGTATTCGAAGGGTTTATTGGTACTGTATATACTCATAAAAAATTTTATTTACCAGAATTCCAAAGCAAAGGCCGGCATACGGCGCTTATGCAAAGGAAAGCAAAACTATACCTGCTAACATTACGCATATACCAAGCAGCTTTGCTTTGCCCAATTCTTCCGAAAGCAATCTGACTCCAAGAAATGTACCGAATAAGATACTGAGCTCCCTCATTGGCGCAACATAATAAAGCGGAGTAAAAACCATAGCTGTCAAAACCAAAATATACGACAGCGGCGATAATACAGCCACTGTGAAAATTTCCTTTTTATGATGAAGCATTAGCTGCCTTATTTGATCCTTTCTACGCAATGAGTAAGGTGAAAGCAGCAATATCCGGCCGACATTCGATGCCCAATCCAGAAGAATCGGCGGCAGCATCTGCGCAGTTACTGCAATTTTATCAAAAATAGTATATGAAGCGATGGTAAGACCGCATAAAAAAGCATAAATGAGGGCGCGGTCCTTTTCCGTTTTTAGAATTAAGGCAGGATTTCCCGTTATCAGAAAAATCCCTGATATTATCAGTGCAATACCGGCTATAGCAGCTAAAGATGCATTCTCCTTCAAGAAAATAATAGCTATAAGGGTCGAAAATAGCGGGCCCGTACCCCTGGCTAAAGGATATACTACAGAAAAATTTCCGCAGCTGTAGCCTTTGCTCAGCAATATGAAGTAAACAGAATGCAAGACCGCACTTCCCAAGATAAAGTAAATAAAAGAAATTTGAAAACCAGCTTTATAGTTAAAAATTGCTGCCAGGACAAAAGGAAAATAAATAATGCTGGAAAAGCATGAAAACAGCCAAAGGAAGGTAGTATTGCCCTTGATCTTCTTCGCAGCAAAATTCCAGGTTGCATGAAAAACTGCAGAGAGAATGATCATTATGAAGCCTATGCCTGTCATTCAGAGTCCCCCAATCAAATTGACGATTTTTTCTTAATATGCTAATTTTATATATATAAATTATAGATGTAAAGCATAAAATATGAATATTAAATATCTATAGATTCGATATATGGGAGGCTCATATGTTAAATTATCTGGGAGTAGAAGTGTTTTTAACAATCGTTAAAAACAGGAATCTGACCAATGTATGATGAAAAGCAATGGGCGATAGTACCAAGATCAATAGCAGACTATTTCGGGGCAGACAAGAAATTCACCGTCCAGAAGCTTAAGTATCCGGCGCTGCCAAGAGTATGCTATAAAATCACCCATAAGCATATGAACAGGATGAAACAGGAATGCGTAAAAATTCTGGATCACTATGCTAAATCCATATATCTGACAAATAGCTGATAAGCCAGGGACAGGTACCTTGCTCCTACAAGCTTGATCCCAATGACAATGACCCTAATTTAAATTGTCGCAGTCTCCAACTGTTCATAAGCTATAACTGCACTTTTTGTTTCTTTTGCTTTATATAATGCCTTATCAGCATATTTTAAGAAACAGTCAAGGTTTATTGGAAATATCGTTGTAGCAATGCCTATACTTATAGTTATTTTATCAGTGCTGGAACCAAAGATAAAAGTCTTTGCTTCAATAGCCTGTTTTATTCTTTCAGCCATTTTGAATACATTTTCACAGCAGGTTTGAGGCAGAAAAACAACAAATTCTTCTCCTCCCAGTCTTGCTACTATATCTGTACTTCTTGTATTGCTTTTCAGGATTTCAGCAAACTGCTTTAAAACCTCGTCTCCTGCCGAATGTCCATAGGTGTCGTTAATCCTTTTGAAGTTATCTATATCAATCATCATCAGCGAAACAGGGAATTTCATTTTTAATATTGCTGACATCTTCATAAAGAAGCTTCTTCTGTTATATACACCTGTCAAACTATCTGTATTAGCCTGCCAGTAAAATCTCTGAATAATAATTCCGCAGAATAGAGACAGCAATAGATGGCCTATGATACAGGGAATCAGGATAATAAAACCTATCATATTATAAAAAAGAAAAGCAGTCAGCCAAATTACGGCGCTAACTGCAAGAAGTACAAATGGAGCAGCCTTAATAAACCATTCTTTCATTGCACTCACCTATCTTTATATATACTAATTTGTTACCACTACATCATCAGGGTCAAATATTTCATTCGCAAGCTACAACATTTCAACGATCTTGAGCTTCCTATCCCGTGATAAATCAATATACCTGCCGTTAATAGATACAATTGGCGTTGAGATGCTTTGTGGAACAATATAAATTACCTTACCCGTTTCACCATTATTCATTTTCACTGTTGATCCTGTATAATAGCAGGATATATGTGAGAGAAATGTCATCAGAATTTTAGTATCAAAATGATCAAAACCTATTCTTACTAGCTCCCCAAAAGTATCGAAGGGAGTAATCCTTCTCTTATATGCCCTTTCTGAAGTCAGTGCGTCATATACATCGGCAACGGAAATAATTTTTGCATACAGACTTATGTTATCTCCTTTTACACAAAGAGGGTACCCTTTCCCATCCACCCGCTCATGATGCATGAGTATGCCTTTCCTTATTTTATCCGAAAGCTGAGGGATATCCTCTGAAAGTTGATACCCAATACTGGTATGATTTTTTATCTGATCATATTCCTCCGGCAGCAGCGGACCTTTCTTATTCAAAATTTCATCCGGTATTTTTGTTTTGCCAATATCATGCAAAATACCTGTTGTTACAACATTCCTGATTTCTTCTTCCTGCAAGCCAAGCCATCTGGCTATTAACAGAGCATACACCGAAACATTGATACTGTGCGAATAAGTATATTCATCAATATTCTTTACTTCATTCATGCACTCGATAATATTGCTGATACAGCTTATTTTCGAATAAATTGAGTTCGAAATGTATTCTACTTTATCATAATCCGGCTTTCTTCCTGCCGCCAGGTCACCCAATACCTGCTTCATGTCATTAAGATTCTCACAATAATCCTGTTTGAATTCATCAAGGGATGACACGCCTTTTTCCGAGTCCTCCGCCTCCTGAAACTCGTACACCGATAGCTGACGTATTCTGAAAGACTTCAGCCTTCTAATGACATGCTCATTCAGTACCGTATCCTTTGGTATGATTAGGATACCACAGTCATCGTATATATCATCTGCAAGTACATGCCCATGCTTGCATTGATAAATATGTACATATTTCTTCCTTGTCATGATATCACCTTTTTTATAATTATTATGGGTGACCGGACTTACCGCCACTGCACAAGGTTGTTTTTATTGAGCATTTATCTAGATCAACTTCTTTCAATTAAATATAATTATAATAGTAAATCCGGCTTCTCAGGAGGATAAAAAAGGGCAAAAATGGACAAAAAAAGGGCAATTCCTACAAAACCGGATTACCCTTTCACCTAGACTGTCTCTTATTTTTCCTTTCCCAACCCTGCTTTCCTGGCATAATCGATTGCCTGGCGGCGGTTTTGAAGATGAAGTCTTTTTAAGATATCAGCCATTTGATATTTTACCGTCCTCTCGCTAATAAAAAGCTTGGACGCTACCTCCTTGTAAGTATATTCCCCCGCTATCAGCGCCAAAATCTCAATCTGCCTTTGGGATAAAGATTCTTCAAGCTTCCCCAGACTTGATTCCACCGCTACTGCCGTTTCATTTTCATTCCGGTTGAACTCCTCCAGAACCTGGGCGGCCAATTCGGACGAAATTATGGCGGCATTGGAAGCCAAACCGTTAAGCTGGTCGATTAACTCTTCTGCCTGAAGCCCTTTTAGCAAATATCCGCACGCTCCGTTTTGAATCGCTGCGAAAAGATCCTGTTCCCGGTCGGACATGGTCAAGATTACAATTTTGATGTCCGGCAGCTCCGACTTGATTAACCGGGTGGCTGTCAGGCCGTTGCACCTGGGCATCTGGAGATCCATAAGAATCATATCGGGATGCAGCAAATGAGCTTTTTCCAGAGCTTCCAGACCATCCATTGCCGTTCCGACGACCTCAAATCCTTGGCGGCTGATCAAGTTTTGCAGTCCCTCCGTGAACAGGACGTGATCATCCGCCAACAAGACTCTGATTTTTTTATCTGCTGCCGCTACCGCGGTTCCGGTTCCAAAGCCCGCAGGCGCCGATGACTGGACCGGACCTGTAAAGCAGGGAATGGTTACCCTCACAGTAGTCCCTTGCCACGATACGGTGTCAATTCGGACTTCTCCGCCAATCTCTCGGGCACGCTCCCGCATCACTTCCAGCCCGAAAGAAGATTTGCCCTCCACGAGCTTCCCAGGATCAAACCCCACTCCGTCATCAGCCACTGAAATCAGGATTTGCCGGTCTTTTTTCTGAAAAGTGATTGTTACTTTACGAGCCCGGGCATGTTTGCGCACATTTGCGAGGGCTTCCTGTATAATCCGGAAAAGCTGGACTCCAACCGACAGATCAAGCTCTTCCTCGGTAAGGTCATCCAAGTTTTGCACCTCGGTCCGGATTTTGAAATTCTGTTCAAATCGCGTCAGATATTGCTGAAAAGCGGCAAAAAACCCCTTTTTAAAAAGCAAGGTGGTTTTTACCTCATAAATAAACTCCCTGACTTCGGTATTAGCTTCCGTAATCACCTGGGACAAACGGACCAGACTGCTGTCAGCCGCCGGAAGTTGGCCGGTTCTGAGTATTTCCCGGATAGCCTGTATTTGGATATTAGCATATCCCAGAACCTGTCCCAAACTATCATGGAGTTCCCGGGCCAGCCGCTCCCTTTCCTGTAAAACAAGCAATGCCTGCTGCTGTTGGATCAATTGCGCCCCGACAGCTTTATTGTCAGTGACATCCTGGATCACCACCAGGCGGCCGGCTGCTTTCTGACTGTCGTTCAATCCGGAAAAGTAGGTTTCATAGTACCGACCGCCCCGGGAAAATTCCAGATGACTGACAGATTTATCCCTGCTGGCTGCGGCCAGCTCCGGCCAACTGCGCAAAATCTCTTCAAAAACGCAGCCCGCCGCTTTTGCGGCTTTCAAGCCGAAAAACGCCTCAGCTACCGGATTCAGATCCATGATCCGGTTGCGGTTATCCAGTATGAACACAGCGCTGGTCATCTTCTCCATGACAACATTGCGGGGAACCGGCACTGCCTCCTGCGTACGGAAACGAAAGACCAGGCTGGCGGAAACCGTAGCAATACCAATTGCTACCGGAGTTGGATCAAAATAATGAAACAATGAGCCTTCTGTAATTAAACACAGGGTAATAAAAATCAAAACTGCAGCGGTAGCGGCAGCTATGATCAAACCCTGTTTCCAGTGCAGCAGCTGTCGATTCAATGACGCTTTGATATGGACAATTATAGCGGCTAAAAGTAAAATACCGCAGTAAAAGGTAATCACCCAATACCATGGACCGCAGATAAACTGTAACAATGGATAATCACCTGACATATCCAGCCACATTTTCCGGTAGAGCAAACCATGCCATGAATTCGTCAGATTCAGAATATCGGTAATCACCGGCAAAACGAAAAGCAACATCATCCGAAGCCGGGTAAGCCGTTTTTTTCTGTCGGCAATCGTCAAAGCCCATAGCAGCCAGATGACGGGTACCTTCAATCCTATAAAGTCATTTGCTGCAAGATACCAAAAAACCATTGTCTTAAGATCAGTCCCGGATATTTGCAGAGCAAATCCGAGGCACCAAAAAATTACCATCACCTGGGCAATAAGCCATAACCGATCGGCAACCCGCCTGTATGCTGTATATGACATAACCAGAAACAGTATCGCCGCCCCGCCGAGATAAACCCAGATATGTGGATTGTATTGAAAATGCATGCATTTTCCTCCTTTCACCGTCCGTTACTCTCGGCTTATCATCAATCTCCAGGCACATATCATTGTTTTCTCTGATATTAAAACTCCGGAATAATTCTATTTGATTGAATCGGAAACAGCTCCTCAAGCAATCTCTCTATATCTTTTTCATCCTAAAAATAGCTTGCTTGTTTATTCCTCTGAGCATTATATGGTATATTCCGCTCTCGCTTCTAATTCTTGCATCTCTCGGCAAATTTGCCATCCCGGAATAATTGTACCAAATAATTGAAAGAGGGACAAGGTCCCCTTGTCCCTTCAGACCGAAGACAAAGTATAAAATATCGGGAGAATCCTTGAAAACAAATTATGTAAGAAAATCCCCAAACCGTAGTCCGGGGACCATAAAATACATATCAATATTTGTATAAATCCCTTAGACAATCTGCGATTTTTTAGAAGCAAAAGGAGCTATCTCTTTTGCTTAAATTGACGCAATTGTATTTAACCACTCTTCCGTAGTTCTCTATATATGGCTTTCCGTCTCTGACGGCAATTCTGCCTTCCAGTATAACATACCTTATACCGATAGGCGGTAAGGTTGAATTGTTATAATCCTCAAAACCGTTGATTTCATTAAAATCAAATATTGTAACGTCTGCAGTTTTCCCTGCTGAAAGCTCTCCTATATCCTGAATGCCTATGGTTTTTGCCGTAACGATGTGCACTTATAGATAGCCTCCTCCAAACCAATGACCTTTTTTTCCCTTACAAATTTACCGATGAAAAGCGGATAATTACCATACAGGCGTGGATGCGGCACACCGGCAGGTATACTATCGGAGCCTACCATTTGAAGCGGATGCTTTATCAGCTTTATGGTATCCTCCTCAGAAAATATGTTTAAAGTCACTATTCCTACCCCGGTTTGTTCTTCTATCAGCAGCTTTGCTACAAAATCTACCGGATGTATTCCCAGAGCTTTAGCAATAGCTCCGACGGTTCTGCCAATGTAAATCCGGTTCTTTTCTGTTTTTACGGGGGTTATCAGTATTCCATCCCAGCCATTAATGGCGCTGTAGTTGTCCCAACCCTTATAACGGGTCTTCTTATCTGAAAGCTCCAGCTTCACTCTTTCCAGGATTTCTTTATCCTTCAGCCTTGCTATTAATTCATCGCTCCCTTTATCCGTGATCCAGGGAGGTAAAAGCTGCATAATTATTTTTAAAGCCTCATGGAACACTAGAAATATTAAATACATTCAGGAGCAAAAAATGAATTATATCATATTCGATCTAGAATTTAATCAAGCCTGGGATTTTGAAGAGCATACTAGTCCCGTAAATTCCAAATATCCTTTTGAAATAGTTCAGATTAGCGCCCTGAAGCTGGATGAAAACCTTCAGTCATTATCAACCTTTGACAGGCTGGTAAAACCTGAGCTGTATACCGGTCTTCACCCTTTTATTGAACAGATTACCGGCATATCAATTGAAGATCTGGCTTCTGCAAAAGCTTTCAAGGAAATCTATGAAGAATTCATTCAATTAATAAGCCCTGAAAGTATTTTATGCATGTGGGGCATATCGGATATGAAGGAATTACTGAGGAATGCAAAGTATCATAATTTGGATACCTCTATAATTCCCGACAAATACATCAATATCCAGCTTTATGCCTCCAGGTACCTTCACTGCCCTAAAGGGACCAATGTAGGCCTGCGTAATGCTGTGGAGCTATTTAATATTCCTCCTGGCGGTAGATTTCATGACGCTTTCAATGACGCCTGCTATACTGCTGAAGTCTTCAGACGTATTTACAGCCATGACATTAAGCCTGCTTTATACCATTCAAATAAAGAAATCAGATTGACAGGGACCACTAAAAAAACAAAGCTTGATACGGATGCACTGATAAAGCAGTTTGAAAAAATGTATAACAGACAAATGACTGAAGAAGAGCGATCCATTATCAAACTGGCTTATATTATGGGAAAAACCAGCCAATTTCAATCTGAATGATTTCTATTTCCCTCTCCCCTGAAATGATATGCCCCGGTTAATATTGCATGTGACTCCGGTGCTTGCCGGCCTACTATCCGGTCATCATTCTGCCTTGATAAAATCACTCACCTTACAAAGCCATATCATGTGTTCAAAGCCTGGTCCCCAATAATCCTTCACTACTTTGTACGGTACTCCAAATTTCCTCAACCATCTTTTCTGAGCCCGTTTATAGCCACTATCCAGACAAAACTGATCGATCCCCTGTTTATGAAGATGCGCTATCATGGCATTGATCAATGACGATCCCACTCCCTGTCCCTGGTAGCCCGGCAATACGTATAAACTTCCCAGCTCACCTATGTCCTTGAGCTGATCCTCTGTGCATATCCTGATATCTTCACCGCATGCCCCGAAGGATATTGTACCGACAACGGTATCACCCAGCCTGGCAACCAGGAAAATTACATGCGAATCTGTCTGATTAAGTGAAATATCAAGCAGATGCTTCTTAAACGCTATTTCATTTTCAATATCTTCCTTTAATAAACACAGCCCTTCTTTTTCAAAAGCATCAGGTATAGATTTCTCAAAAACCTGATATGCTGATTTTATGTCGGCTTGATTGAGCTTGCTGATCAGCAGGTCATTAATCATAGTATTTTACACACCTCACAATATAGTTCCTTCAGTTTGGCAGAAAACAAAACCGTCTCCTTGCTTTACCGGTCTTGAACATCTATCTGACACATTTTCATAGCATTCAGAGAGTTTTCGTGACTCTCAGGAGTTACCCCCGCACAGCAGGAAGCATCGACTCTGATAGTGACTTCAGGCAGGAAGGTCTTGATGGTCAGAGCATTGGACAGCACACAAATATCAGTGCATAGGCCTATCAGTTCGATCTCTTCGATTCCTTCCTCCATAGACACTTCCCTTAAGTACTCGACCAGCTTGCTGGAACCAAAGGTATTCTTGGTATATACCGAACTATGATTATCCTCCGCAAGCTGCCTGATATCCTTATGTAATTCCCACCCATAGGTTCCTTCAATACAGTGGGCAACCGGCAAATTATGACCTTCCTGCGTTTCAAGATAGTTTTCCTGGTGGGTGTCTTTTGTGTAAACAACAATACCATTATGTTTTCTGATTTTGTCAATTACTCTCCGGACAATTGCCTGAGCTTCCTTCGTCCCTAATGCTCCGTCTATAAAATCGTTCTGCATGTCGACAACGATCAACACCTTGCTCATTTTATCACTCCCCATACAAGCTTTCTTTTATTTTAGCACATCCTTAGCCATTTATGTTTCCATCACAAATCATCGTTCCATAATGATTCTGCTGACTCTCTTAGCCATAGCCATTACAGTAAGTATGGGCGGATTTCCCAAAGCCCCGGGAAGCAGTGTTGCATCGGCAACATACAGGTTTTCAGGGAGCCTTGGATTGTGAAAGGTTTCCGCTTCCTGTTCCGTAAGCGGCAGCATACCGCCGGGATGACCGGCATTTATCGTTCCAAGGAAAACCTCCTCCTTTTTTATACCGTACCTACTAAATATCTCCCTGCAGATACTGACTCCCTCCTGCAGTCTTTCTTTATCAATATCTGTAAGTGTTTTTTTGATCTCTTTACAGCCTACGCTTCCGGCACTTGAATCCGCCAGCTTTATCATCAGTGCCAGAGTATCCTTGGCAGGATACCGCCAGCTTCTATTAAAGAAGAAGCTTAGATAATCAAAATATGGCGATAGGATATAATGCTCCCTCTGCACGGCAAAAGGCATGGAAAGCTCCTTGTTCTGAAGGCTTCCCTTGCACTCGGCAGCTAAACAGAGAACCGGATCCACAGACAGCCTGCTTTCACATTCAATACCCGAATTCTGAAGTATTGCAGGAGTTGAAAAGCCACCTGCCGCCAATATGATTATATCAGCCGGACAGAATACGGAATTCAAGCCTTTCTGTGCCTGTACTCCCTTAGCCGACCCATTTTCAATAACTACCTTCAAAACTTTGCAGCCTGTAACCAGCTTTGCTCCCAAATCCTGTGCAGCCGTAAGCATTTGACGGCTGTCCCATTTTACGCCGGAGGGACATCCCAGCACACACCTTCCACAGTTGTTACAGCGCTCATAATCTCCAAACTTCGGTATCGGATGAGGATCCAGGCCCATTTCCCTGCATATTTCATACAATCTCTTTGTGGTATCCCGCCATTTGTTCTGATGATCATATGAAATGGGAATTTCTCTATAAAGCTCCTCGAATTCATCGTCCAAATCAATTCCAAGCTCCTTAAGCCCTTTATCAATACGAAGCGCATTTCCCGCAGAAAGCGTGGTAGTCCCACCCAAACCTATACCACTGACCATAACCATCCTGTCTTCGGTTTTCTGAATTCTCATTGACGGAAAAATCAGCTGTATTTCCCTTTCATCAAAAAAAAGTCCGGTCTTTTTCAGTTTTTCCAAAGCAGACAAACTAAAGGAAAAAGGCTTGAACCCCCCGCCTGCCTCAAGGATAGTCACATTAAATTTCTTCTGCAGCATCAATGCGGCGGCTGCACCGCCTGCACCGCTTCCGACCACTATTACACTTTTCATTTCAAAGCTCCCCGCTAAAATATCCTCTGCAGCAGCTGCCGCCTTCACTGATCCTTTGATTGAAGAACAGCCTGCCGCCTCCTGATAGTCCTTCTGCCAGACCCTCATCCAATGAAGAGATAAGCCTGCAAACTTCCCCTGAATAATATTTACTGAAAAAGCACTGTTTGATTATGATCTCGCCCTGCCTGTCACATTGAAAATCTATGCCGATATGCTTATAAATAACCTTAAGTACCGCAACAGCCTCTTCCCAGGTTTTGATATAAAGGCTTTTTCTCAGGTCTTGTCCAAAAGCGCAGGAATTTTGATACAACCTATATTTTACTTCTTCAAGAGGACGTCCGCCCTGCAAACTGCTCTCAGCCTGTTTCTTTGTAAATAAAGCGTATTCTGACAGGCACACTGCATAAGAAAGTCCCCGAAGCTCCGGCAGCTCACTTTGGAAGGCATCAGCCGTCAGGCGGAATAGTTCCTCCAGCTTTTTCTTCTTAATAAACTCAGGCGTGTATATCTGCATTATTTTTATGAGCATAAGCATACTCCTGTTTTTTCATTTTCATAAAGAATAGTGCTGCAATACCTATGAAACCATCAACAATGAAATTGGCAAAATATATCAGGTAAGGCCGGTGCGTCACGAATAGATAAATTGAAATAATGGAAGATGCCAGTTTACCTTGAGCCAACAGGAACGGATAAATATTCTGCTCAGGATACCGGTACATCAGGCATGCAAGCAGAGTTACAAGATACATATAAGCCGAAGCCAGTATCAGATAAAAATTGGTGCCTTCTGTCGGAGCCTGGGGCAATCCGAAATAACCTGAAATACTATTAAAAAATATCATTGCCGAATCGGAGAAAAACAGGAATATAAAGCCCACAACTGCAAATATCGCTGCTGCGGCGAGACTGAACAGTTTATACAATTTCATATATACACCTCCATGAATTTGCGGTCTATTATGCATCCGTGAAAAATCGGACAGCGGGCCGAACCGGACTTCCTTCATCATCTCCAGGGTGTCTTCCTTACTTATTGGAGTCTGCCCCCTATGATGCTTTTTCAGCAATTCATAGTTTTTGTTGATAAAGCAGCAGCTCTCCGACGGAAAATGCTCTTTCATCTCTGAAAAAATTGTTTGCACCGGCTTATTCCTTACATTCCCGAAGGTCATGGGTGTAAACACACAGGGGCTTACCTCTCCGAATGCATCTATATATACCATCTTGTTGCCTGCATTACAGCCGAAGTGCTCTCCTCCTTCAAAATGTCCAAGATAATTTACCGTTATTCTTCCTTCTTTGTTGTATTTATCCTGCAGGTTTACCAAACTCAGCCGCTCTTCTTCCGTAATGATTGCAGCCTTGTTCCAGAAGGCCTCTACTGTCGGCTTGGCTTCACTCAGCCAGGCTTCATGGATACCAAGGCCGATCAGGAACTCCAGGAATTCCACTACCTGATTTTCTTGAAGCATCTTCCTGGATATGACTGCTGATACGCTTACATGGACTCCTGCACTTTTAAATATATCAATAGCTTTGAGAGCCGTCCGGAAAGCCCCTTTGCATCCCCTGATCCGATCATGTTCTTCTTCCTTCCAATGATCCAGGCTGACCGAAACATATAAGAGACCTGCCTGCTTAAGCTCAGCTGCCAGCTGCTCCGTAAGGTTGAAGCCTGTAGTAAACAGTTTAACTGCGCAGTCGTCTCCCACACTTCTTATGATCTCAACAATATCCTTGTTCAGAAGAGGTTCTCCCCCGGTAAAGCCCAGCCAGAAAACACCCATTTTTTTCAGGTCCCGTACGAGCTGTTCGATTTCAGCCGTATTCAACAGCTCCCCATTTCTGCCCCTGTTGTAGCAAAACCGGCAATTCTGGGGGCAGGCATTGGTCAGGCCGATCTGGGCATGGGAGGGTCCCTCTGTCCTTGCCAGCAGATGCTCATCTATAAATCGGGTGAAGGCCTTGCTGTTTACAGATGGCAGATGCGAATGGATTATGAGCTGCCCGCCTGCATTCAACAAATTGAACTTCCCCATATATTTAGTCAGGAACCAATTGATTGAAGGTTTTACCCTGATTATCTGCAGATTCGACAACAGCGCTCTGATCAGGGCAAGTTTATTTCTGAATTCTGTCATGTATCAATACCTCATAATTTGGATTTTCTTACATTATACATCAATAATACGAAATTGGCTTTACTAAGTCTGAAATTTCCAAAGCAGAAGGAAAAAGGCTTTCAGTCTCAATAGATCCTGAAAGCCTTCCTTTATTCTGATTATATTAGGGCATATTGGTTAAGTCGAAGCAAAATTGCCGCCCTTATTGGCATTTTTGCCGGGGGTTTCCCGAATACCGTAATTATTTATGATAAAGCTTCTTTGACTGATATTGAGGCTCACATGTTATGTTGATTCCAAGCTTCTGTAATACATTTTCGTCAACCCGTGACAGGATAACTGTCGAGTGTGCCTCACATCCCCTGAGCTTGGAAAGCTGCTGTATTGCCAGTTCTGCCGTAGGATTAGTAGTGGCGCAAATGGACAGTGCTATCAATATCTCGTCGGTATGCAGCCTTGGGTTATGATTGCCCATATGCTTCAATTTCAAAGCCTGAATAGGCTCAATTACAATAGGTGAAATCAGGTGCATATTATGACTGATACCGCCCAATTCTTTCAATGCGTTTAATAATAGTGCAGCAGAAGCGCCTAATAAAGAGGTAGTTTTTCCTGTTACAATACGCCCGTCGTTCAACTGAAGGGCTATAGTAGGGCCTTCGGTAGCTTCAGCACGCTCTAATGCCGCGTCCACAACAGGGCGGCATTTTGGTGATATACCCAATTTATTCATCAAAAGCTCCAGTCTGTACACTTCTGCTTTATCGGCCATGCCTTGCCGCTGTGCACATCTGGTATTATAATATCTGCGTATGACCTCTTGTTCCGACGCTTTGCACACAGCCTCATCATCTGTAATACAAAATCCCGCCATATTTACACCCATATCAGTCGGACTTTGATATGGCGATTTACCGGCTATCTTATCAAAAATAGCGTTCAATACAGGAAAGATCTCAATATCCCTGTTATAGTTAACTGTTGTGATACCATAGGCGTCGAGATGAAAGGGATCAATCATGTTCACATCGTTCAGATCTGTGGTAGCTGCCTCGTATGCGATATTGACAGGATGCTTTAAAGGCAGATTCCATATGGGAAAGGTCTCAAACTTTGCATATCCTGCCTGTATACCTCGTTCATGCTCATGATAAAGCTGTGAGAGACATGTTGCCATTTTGCCGCTTCCCGGTCCGGGGGCTGTAACTACAATAAGGGATCTAGTCGTTTCAATGTAATCGTTTTTGCCATATCCGTCTTTACTGACAATAAGCGGTATATTGGATGGATAGTCAGGAATCGGATAATGTCTGTAGACTTTTATACCGAGTTCATTAAGTCGTTTTTGAAACAAATCAGTAGAGAATTGCGAGCGGTAACGCGTAATGACAACGCTTCCTACATATAGACCGATTTCACGGAAAGCATCAATCAACCGCATCATTTCCTGATCATATGTAATCCCGAAATCCCCGCGGCGCTTGCTTCTTTCAATATCATCTGCTGAGATTGTGATGACGATCTCCACCTGATCCTTGAGCTCCAGAAGCATTTTAACCTTACTGTCGGGTTTAAATCCCGGAAGTACACGCGAAGCATGGTAATCGTCAAATAGTTTTCCACCGAACTCCAGGTACAGTTTTCCGCCGAAAAATTTTATCCGCTCCAGAATTTTTTGTGATTGCAGCTGAAGGTATTTGTCATTGCTAAATCCAATATTATTCATCTTTGCTCTCCTATACAATACACTATTTTAGAGAAAACCCATACAATATCCCATAGGCTTTAATAACACTCATACCTATTTCGATTACCTTAGTATAGTTTCAATTAATGTTTTCTTTACAAATAATAATACACCGAAGTTCAGCTGTCAACCGTCTTCTAAAAACGCAGTGGAGTGTTTCTTTGTTCATACCTGGACTCTTTCAACCATCTCTCAATTAACACAATATATAAAGCAAAAGGAGGTCGCTTCATACCGTCCCTTTTGCTTTTTATGATGCCTATAAAGCGATTGCCTCTGCGCCGAGGGTGCCATTAAGTGCCTCTAAATAAGCATCTGATTTATAATATTTAAGAGTTTCTCTCGCTGCTTCCAGTCTTGAGTCATAGTGGAATTCTTTGATTACCGATGTATTGACCGGATTTGCGATAAAGGCTTCAAGATTGTTAATTTTCTTCTGGATCAGATTTATATCAATACGTTGTTTATTCTTGAGTCTTGCCGCATACCAACCGCTGGAAAGAATGGTTTCCTTTTTAAAGAGATCACGTACATCACCGGATTCAAGAGTATGACCCTGATAATCGCCATAGGCCATTATGTATAAGAGAGCTTTTATAGGCGGAATTGCATCTTCTATGCTGCCATCCCGGAAATAATTTAAAGCGGCTTTTTTGTGACCGTTTGCGATGTTCTGCACACCGTCAACAAAGGCTTCCATGCTCTGTTTTTCAGGCTTTAAAATCTCTTCGCTGAAAACGGTTTGCGGCTCATCAAAAATTTTCCCCAGATACTTGTAGCAAAACACATCGGTCATGCGATAGCCCAGCCGGCTTGCTGGAACGTTTACGCCCTGATAATCGAAGTCCTCAAGTTTTTCAAATGAGCCCTCATGAATTAGCCTGACCGGGTTACGTTCTGCTTCTTTAAGCCTCGACCAGATTTCAGGCACCAGAATAGAGATGTCGTGATCAACTCTTACATTAGCGCCTATATGCCCGGCAGGGGTTGTAAAGACAGCGTAATCTCCCAGCACATAGGACAAAAGTGCATTGTTTAGGTCGTAAATCGGCAGAAGCATATTAAAAGGGGCTTTTGTTAGCGCACCTTCGGAGCCTGCACCGGTTGTAGAGGGCGATTTACCGGTTAAACTGCTGATAAAGTCCATAAAGAGTTCCGGCAACTCTTGATAGTGAATGGGGTTGTAGACGCTTAGCGGCAATATCTTCTTACCTTTTTCCTCCCCCGGTGGGTTGTTTCTGCGACCGGCCAATATGGCGTTTACAGGTGTAAGAATAGGTTGATCCAGGGGAATTTTCCTTGAGAAATGCATACCTACTTCTGAAAGATATATCTTCAGGGGATCTATAAAGTCTGACCGATGCTCCAGGTACCTTGGATTTTTACTTGGAACACCTTCCACAATCCTGGGTTCCGAAGACACCACACAGTACTCATTGTCGCTTTTTAAAAAGGCCTCAATATGCGCTTTTACTGGGTCCGTATAGGCAATATACCCCATGACATCGTTTTTGATTTCTTCAACATCTGCTTTTGTGAGGGGTTGATAGTTGGTGGCGAAAAGATTGTTACTGGACAGATCTTTTTCGGCCTGCCTGTCGTAGCCCTTGAGAATCGCATCGTCCGGCCGTTGAAAGAAGCGGTATTCGCAGTTGGCAGTGAATTTAAAGCTTCCGTTTGTGTAATCAGGATTTATGTATGGCAACTGATTGCGAGGAACCAGAACAGATGCTGTAATATCATCCTCCATTTGAATCTTCTCACTGGGCATAAAATCCATGCGCAATTTAAAGATTCTCCACGCTTGTTCATCCCTGAAACCTACACGCAAATAACTCGGTCTGATTTTCCGGTTGTCGAATTTAAGCTCATTTCCAGGCTTTCCATTTATGAGGTCAACACTGAAGTGCTTTCGCCAGTCGTTCCCCCAGGACTGCTGATAAAACCTTTTAACCATGAAAACCAACGCCTTTACATGATTTGGAATCGCTTCAATGTAGGCATTAAATTCGTCGGTATAGGCCGTTGATGGTGTCAGGAGCTTGATCACCGACCCCAGGGTACGGTCAATGGACAATATCGCTCTTGAAGGACGGGTTCTATCCGGGTAGTCTTTCCAACGGCGTCTATAATCATAGTTGAGAATGGCCTCCACATTGTCCAGGTCTTTGGCCAAGTCGCTTACATAATATGTACCATAGATGATGGAATTGCTAATGGATTTAGAAATCTCTGATTTACCGCCGCCTGACACAGTGCAGGGTTTATGGCAGAAGGTTCCTTCTGCTTCAGTACCAATAAGCTTCCAAATGGGGGCTTCCGGATGTTTTTCCATATGGATTCTTTCACCGTTAGGGAGCACATAGAAGTGATCCGGCAGCAGTTTTAACGTCCGGATCGTCTCTTTATACAGCCATTTGATTTCGGTTTTGTATAAATCAATTTTAATATTCTCAGGCAAATAAATGATTTGTTTGTTGTTTTTATCAATGCCGTAGTGATCTTCATGAATGTGCATCAAACTGCCATAATGCTCTATGACCTTATCGAAGGAATAGCTTGAGAGCCTATTGTCTTCCTCAGCATTATAATTTACACCGAGATTTTTTTGAGGATAGGCAATGGTGCCGCCGGCATGCTCTTCTTCCACATTGCCGAAAAGGTTTGCAGCAAAGCTGATCTGCGTTTTGATCTCCTTCTTTGAATAACCAAAGTAATTGTCTGCGATAAGAGTCACTGCCACGCCGCTTTTGTCACGGCAAGTAAGCTTAAATGCATTGCCTTCGTTATAGCATTCACTTTCATCCCGATAACACATACCATCCCGTCGCTGTCTTTCTGTAGCATCATTATAATGTGGAAGACCCAGGTCGATTTTTCTTATTGTAGTCAGGTGGGGTGCAAGTAAAATATAACCTGTGTGTCCGGACCAGTTGTCAACATCAAGACCCGAGTCATTGCTGTGAAAGCTGGGATCACCCATGTTACCGAAGACTGATTCAATAAAGTCCAGATTTGATACCAGACTGCCCGGTGCCACAAACAGAACCTCCATCGTCTTTTCCTCAAGAACCCCCGGAACTTTTGGTGAGACGATAGGTTTAATCATCAAAGAAACAAATGTCTTTGCAGGTTCAGCCTGATTGACTGTAAAGGGGAGTACCTTCAGTTCTTCAGGTGGATTAACAGCGGCCTTGTAAAGCTTCACAAACGCCTCTTTCGGCACGGCCTTTTTGTCATAGGGAATTGCCAGTCCTCCCTCTACAATATGAAAGGACCCTTCGGTGGTTCGCCTGTCGTTTCTTGGGTTATGCAGTACGCCTTGTTTAATGCGATAGCTGCTGATATAAGCATTGCTAAAGGTATTACCGTCAGGAGGGAGCGACATTTCCCTGGCAAGTCCGTAATGATCCAGCGTAAGGGAATCTTCTACTCCTTTTAGCGGGATAGGACTGTCATAAAAAAAAGTATTGAAAAATTGGTTGATGCGCTTATGAATACCGACTTCAGCCACATCGACCATTCTGGTTTTCTCTTTGTAATCCTTGATGATGTCTTCAAACAAATCGATGAAATAAGTGTTTGTTGCATTATTGGTGTCATTTGAATGATAAATCGGCAAACCAAGGGATGCCAATTTAAAGTTGATGTACTGGATTCTATCTTCCCGGGTGCTGATTGAATCAATATTTCCAAAGTCTATACCTAATTTTTTGCGAATTGACATTGTAATCTCCTTCTATTTTTTTAGTTTTCTTTGAATACTTATTCTCTTTTTGGCTATTCTTTAAAGTATTTTAATAATTATACCCTTTGCCCGATCAATTATCAAGAACGATATAACATTGCCTTGCATTGACGCAAAACCCTTGTGAACCGCTGGAAATCGAATACATTCATATAGTTCCCTCTTTGCTGCCTCAGATTAACAAAAGAGCTCCGAAACCTCGGAACTCTTTGAAATCAACCTATTCCTTCTCCTCCAGTGTGGCACAGTTATCTCCTCTTCAAGTACCGCAGAATGTCCTGTAAGGATGTATTGATGGCGCAGGCAGTACTGAATATTCATTCTGTTCGGGGGAATGCGAATAAGGCTTGGAAAGGACCTTAAGAAGCCGCTCCATCACACTGTAGTCCCCATACTTCACAGCAGCTTCCAATGCTTCTTCCACCCGGTGGTTCCGGGGGATCAGCGCAGGATTGCTGTTCTGCATCAACTGATGGGATGAGGCTTTAGATTCCTGCTGCCTGTCCAGCCTCGCCTGCCACAGCTCACGCCACCGGGCAAATTCTTCAGTGCCAAGCATTGTTATGTCCGTCCCCCTATCAAAAGTTAATGCAAGAAATGTATTGGTGTAGTCCGCACGATACTTTCGCATCATGCTGAGGAGATCTTTAATCAGTGCTTCATCCAGTAATTCATCATTAAAAATTCCCAGTTTTGCTCTCATTCCTGAGAGCCAGTTACAATGGTACAACTTCATAAAATCTGAAAGCTCATCCTGAGCCATTTTAACTGCCTGATCATGGTTGGCATGCAGCAGTGGCAACAGTGTTTCTGCAAATCTTGTGAGATTCCATGCGGCAATACTTGGTTGATTGCCATAAGCATAGCGCCCGTGTATGTCAATGGAGCTGAATACCGTTGCCGGGTCATAAGCATCCATGAAAGCGCAGGGGCCATAATCAATGGTTTCTCCGCTAATGGTCATATTATCAGTGTTCATTACCCCGTGAATAAAGCCAACCAGCTGCCATTTGGCAATCAGTGCGGCCTGGTGCCTGATAACTTCCTTGAGCAGATAAATATAACGGTTCTCCGCAGCGTCAAAATCCGGAAAATGTCTCTCCAGTGTATAATCTGCCAGGGTGCGTAGCTCCTCAGCAGTGCCCCATTTCGAGACATATTGAAAGGTACCGACTCGCAGATGACTTGCAGCCACACGGGTCAGAACTGCACCAGGCTGCTCGGCTTCACGTATTACCGGCTCACCTGTTGTCACCACAGCCAGGCTTCGCGTGGTGGCTATACCAAGACCATGCATTGCTTCACTGATAATGTATTCACGCAGCATGGGCCCCAATGTCGCCCGGCCATCGCCCCGGCGGGAGTAAGGCGTTTTACCCGAACCTTTGAGCTGGATATCAACCCGTTCACCTTTGGGAGTGATCTGTTCGCCAAGCAGCAAAGCCCGGCCGTCCCCTAACATGGTAAAATGTCCGAATTGATGCCCGGCATATGCCTGAGCAAGTGGCGAAGCACCTTCCGGAAGCCGATTGCCGGCAAGCACCGCTACGCCATCACTGCTTTGCAGTACCTGTGCATTCAAGCCCAGGGATTTTACCAAGGGCTCATTGAGAATGATCAGCTTCGGTGAGCGTACAGGTGTTGGATTGAGGCCGGTAAAAAATGATTCCGGCAAACGGGCGTAACTGTTGTCTAAGTTCCATTGTACTTCTATTGTTTCTTTTTCCTTTGCCATCGTATTCCTTTCCTTCTATTTTTCTTTATTTATGCTGCCCTATAAAGAGCTCAAGAACTTATTTCTAAACAAAGCCCTCTGTTGTGTAATATTCAACAGAAGGCTCAATTTTATACTGTTCCTTAACCACCACCGCTGCACACTCAGATGATGCTTCTCCATGTCTACCCATGTACGACCGGCAATGTTTATTTTTTTGTCAACAAATTATAAAAGCAAAAGGGATGGTCCCTTTTGCTTTTTTATGTTACCCTTGCTTATATATCCATGCCTTTAAGCTTCTTCCATAAAGTTGTCCTGCTTATTCCAAGCCTGTCAGCCAGCATAGACTTATCTCCTTTAAATTTTTTAATCGCTTCGATAATTATCTTATTTTCCATATCTTTTATATTGCCTATTTCTATTTGTATCAGATTGTCGCTGCAATTCTGTGAATACTTTTGACCGGGGCTGCTGAGCAAGTTCCTGTCTGTGATCATTCCCAGACTATCTACATCAATATTGTCATTATCTTCTAGCAATATAATCATTTTATGTGCAAAATTCTCCAACTCCCTTACGTTTCCCGGCCAGTTATAGCTCATGATCCAGTTAACAACATCCCGGTTCAGGCTTTTAACCTTTATTCTGGTTCCCAGTTTTTTAAAGCAGTTGTCAAACAGTAAGGGTATGTCCTGCTTCCGTTCCCTGAGTAAAGGTATATACAAATCAAGTACATTTATCCTGAAAAACAGATCCTCCCTGAATTTCCCCTCCATCACTTTTCCATACAAATTCTTATTTGTGGCAACTATTATTCTTATATCTACATCAACAACTGAGTCGCCGCCTACTCTTAATATTTTCCTTTCCTGCAGGACTCTCAAAAGTCTGCCTTGAAGACTTAATGGTATTTCACTTATTTCATCCAGGAAAATAGTTCCATTATGAGCAAGCTCAAACATCCCTATTTTCCCTCCTTTTTTTGCTCCTGTAAATGCTCCTTCTTCATAGCCAAAAAGTTCGCTTTCGAGAAGATTTTCCGGCAGGGCAGCGCAATTCACGGCAACGAACGGGCCTTCTCTTCTATCGCTGATGTTATGTATGCTTTGGGCAAAAAGCTCCTTGCCCGTACCTGTTTCTCCAATTATCATTATTGTACTGTTTTTTCTTCCGATTTTCTTAGCTTTATTGATAGTTTCCTTTATTATATGACTGTCACCTATTATGTCTGAAAATGTATACTTCGCTATAAGGCCCTTTCGATAAAGCTCTGCCCGCAGGTTCCGTTCGATTTTTTGTATATTGGAAATTTCCTGGAAATTCACAACTATGCCTAAAGTATCATTATCAATTATTATAGGTATCCTGTTGACAAGCACCTGCTTGTCATTTATTTTCATCAGCTTGTTATACAGCTCATTCCCGTCTCCAAACAGCATATTTAGACTTTCGTTACTGATAAAATCCTTATCGCTGTCTATTGCAGCTTCTGATTTAATATCGAGTATCTTTTTTGCTGTTGCATTTATAGATGTAATCTTATTGCCTTTGTCAAAAGATATTATTCCTTCTTCTGAACAATCAAGTATCGTCTGATATCTTTTGGCCCTTTCCTTGTCGCTTCTTGACAGTTCACATATATTTATCGCGTTTATCAAGGCTTTCCTGACATTTTTCTCACTGCATTTTATAATAATGTAATCCAGAGCATAGTTCTGGGCTGTATCCTTTATACACCCGCCTATCCCTACCAATGTCAGCTTGCCGATCGATACGGCATCATCCAGTTTTTCTATCAGGTCAATCTTGGTTTCATACTCAAATATTTCACAGTCTATATCGAGATGATTCTTAAGCTTATATAACTGAGCAAGCTCATCATTTTTATAAACTACTATGCCTATTTTATTATTGAATTTTTTTGCACTGAATACGGAGTATAAAATATCTGCAACATTTATTTCCACTGAAACAACAGGCTTGCTTACGATCTGCCTTATGGCTTCGGCAGTACCACCGCTGCTGATAATGACATCATAATTATCAGAATTTTTTTGGGCATATAAGTGTCCATCCTTCATTATTCCGCCTTCATATATATCAAGGTCAATTTTTAGTTCCTTTGACACTTTATTTACCAATTCAGTCAGCTCATCATTGGATGAGACAAGCAAGATCCTGTTTTGCAATTATTTCACCCCCTTTAAGTCATTTCCATTTGATTTACTAGACTTTTTTCAATTATATATCAAAGATTTAAAAATATAAAGTGTTATTAACCTTTATCTTATTTCCATGAGGGGTCATTGTAAAATGCGGAACGGTCAAGACCATTCCCTACATATTTCTTTACAATGAAGCAAATATTGCGTCGTGTTTTAGTGAAAATAAAAATAAGTCCATATTGCATCAGAATGCTTATTTTTTTTATGCTATTATTTTGATACTGTCAGATATCCATCTTCCAGTTTATTTTTCTTATACTATTTAAATCCGCGTTAACTTTTTTAACATTGAGCCTCTTCGGAAACAATTGTTCCTAAAAACATTAGCAGAAAGCTTATGCCGATGCCGAGAAACAAAGGGTCGAAGCTCTGAGGCAGGATCAGCTTGCCTAACATCACCGACAGGGGGCTGATAACCATGGAAGCTACGGCATAATTGCTTTTAACCTTTCCCTTTAAGAATAAGGCAACACAAAATGGTACAAATACAGTTGCGCCCCTAAGTCCCATAGACATAAAGCTCCATTTTAATATCAACGATTTTGCATTGCCTGCGGTGAATAAAAGCGCCAGTACTAGAGTTATTACTATAACAAGCCTTGATATCTGAAGCTGCTTTTTGTCATCAGCATTTTTACTCAAATAATTAATATAAATATCCTTTGTAAACATTGTACTTATACCAAGAGAAAGCCCTGCACCCGTACCAATGACTGTAACCAGTAAGGTTGCCAGTACTACTCCGCCAAGCCATGGATTCATGCTTTCCAGCACAAAGGCAGGAAAGGCTGAGGTGGGATTCATATCAGGGTGTTTCATTTTCATAAATAAACCTATAAATATTCCTGCCAAGCCTATTGGCGGTGTTAATATCCCACTGATCAACGAGCCCATTTTGGCCTCTTTCAGATTTTTGGCAGAGAGTACAGCCTGTATATAGGTTTGTGTGGATAACGCTCCCAAAATCAGGGAGAATCCAGCGGCTCCATCTACCCAGACCCCTCTGCCGAATAAGCTGAAGTAGGGATAACTGGGAAAGGCTATTGCGAATTGCTCCGGACCACCTCCCATGGTTATAGCAATAATGCCTCCGGCAACTACTGAAATATAAAGTAAAATCAGCTTTGCTATACCAACCAGGCCAACCCCTAAGACACCACCAAATATTACATAGGCAGACATTAGTATGATGGATATTATGGAAGCAGTTGTAGGACCAATATTGAATATTGATGTCAGCAGGGCTGCGGCTGACAATATCTGTGCAATAATATTTATAAAGGTCCCTATGGATACGAATATACTGGAAATCGGTCTGGCTATTGGTCCGAATTCCTCAGCCAGGATCTGAGGTACTGTCTCTTTGTTACTTTTGTACAAAGGTCCCGTGAAAAAGAAAGCCAGTATGAGACATCCTATACCTGCTCCCAGTGTAAACCACCAGGCGGAGAAACCATATAGGAAAGCAAGCTGAGCTGTACCAATTGTAGATGCTCCTCCCACCAATGTACCCATAATTGTACCTGCAATGATTCCTCTTCCAGCCTTCCTGCCTCCATGGGAAAAATCTCCTGCAGTTTTTATTAATCTGCCTGAATATGCACCTATCATAATTATTAAAACCAGTGTGAAAGTAATTCCCAGCATATGTTGATATGTGAGTTCCAACATAATATAGCACCTTAATTATAAAGCTCTTAAGATTTTTCCTAATCACTTTACCCCTTCTATCATTTAATTCTCAGTCATTGTTCCATAGTTCAGTCTAAAACGGCTTTCATTGCCCGAAGCTTTCATCCTCTATGCAAAAAACCTTTTATATCAATAATATCTAGCAAATTTTATACCAATTTAAAAAATCTGGTTTTACCAACTGCTAAAGAGTTGGTAAAACCAGATTTTTTGAAACTTATATTCTAAATGTGAACAAATTTCTGAACCAAAGTTAATTTTTAAAACATAAAGCTAGAAAGCAGATAGAACCATCCCTTCTTCTTTTATTCCACTTTGCTTAAGCTTCCTGGTTTCTAAAACCTATACAAATATAATCGTATAGATTTTTCACACTATCGACTAATAGTGCGGCAGTATCACAGGATTCAACTGCTAGGTGGTGTCACTTGACTACCAGTCCCATTGCCACTATAAGTTATTCTAATAGCGTCCTACAGGACTATGGGTGTTTCCCATACCTGCTGTTTCTAATCCTTGTACCCTTTCTCTACGTGTTGTACCGAGATTTTTTATCTATGCTGTATGAGTGCCCAAACCTAAGACGATTCTCCTATTCTTCTGCCAGATACCAGGTGCTTCACCTACCTTTTCTTTATAATATTTTTTAATGATTGACCACTGTGACCCTTCGTTTTGCTTTTTGCTATACTTTTCTTTTGTGTTATCATCAAGATTATCTTTTAATATTGCCGGTACTTTTTCCTTATAACCCAATGCCCGTCTTCCTAAAATTGTTAATTATCTCTTTATCGCTATAAGCGAGGTTTATCAATTCACACTGGATTGTCGTCTTCAACAGCCTTCAACCCTCTTTCAATATAAGTATTCAGAACATGTGTTCGCATTTTTATTATATCAAATAAGTATTCAGGAGTAAAGAGTTCCAATCCGTATTAAGTAATTATTGTATATATTTGTTTATATTTGCTTATATTGATTCAAACAGTTATAACCTCCCTTTACAAACAGCCGCTCAATGTTCTTTACAACTGCCGGATCAGGGGTCAGGGGCGGTGCGTGGTGCGGTTTGGTACGTATATCGATTATCATATTGTCGCAAGCCCAGTGCTTGTTTTCATAAAAGCTATTGACACCGTATATATCGTGGGAAGGGTTGCTTCTTGTAAAGGTAGTCCAGAAAAAGTTTTGAAGCGAACCGCTTATAAATGCACTATCATCACAAAGAACAATCATTGGACAGTCCGGCATCATACCTCTTGCATGTACAGCCGAGCATAATTCGTCCAACTGTTTTTGCGCCTGCTGGTAATTAATAAACTCCGGTCCTTCAATTGCAGCAATCCCCGGCATCACTATACTTGGATTCTTAAAGTTATGTAAATCCTTTAACTGCTCCGGAACTTCCTTACACAGATTTCTTTTTTTATCGCCATAGGCGGCAATTACTACCTTACTGCCTGTGTTTAGCCCAGTTCCCGAATAATCAAGAGTATCAATCGTTGTATTTGTCTGAAAATGGATATCACGATGGAGGTCGACTCGTTCAAGTATATATGTAAGAAATTCTATTTCTTTATGAGTATCCAATGGCCGGTCCTCTTCAGCAGTAATAAATAAATACTTTGCCAAACTTAACTGTCCTGTTCCTAAAATCCGGTTTGCCAGGGTAAGTATTTCAGCTGGTTGTTTTGCGTTCCGGTATGGTGTATAACGTTCGCTCCCAATTGCAAACAGCAGCGGATGAACTCCTGATGCATCTACAGCATGGACTTCCTTCACACCAGGAATTTCTTGTTTTACTGCATTAACTGTTAGTTCATGGATAAGCTCCCCAAAAGCAGTATCTTCCTGAGGAGGACGGCCAACAACTGTAAAAGGCCAGATCCCATTGGACTTGGCAAATACCTTATGAATCCTCATAAAAGGAAAATCATGAATAAGACTGTAATATCCTATATGATCGCCAAATGGGCCTTCAGGCTTTGTTTCACCTGGATAGACTTCTCCTGTAATTACAAAATCAGCATCAAGACTGATGCAATAACCATCAATGTAGCAATAACGGAAATTACGTCCAGAAAGCAACCCTGCAAATGTCATTTCACTCAAGCCTTCCGGTAACGGCATTATCGCCGCCAACGTATGAGCAGGAGGACCTCCAATAAAAATGCTCACTTTTAACGGAATACCAAGCTTGTTTGCCTTTTCCTGGTGGACACCTATACCACGGTGGATTTGATAGTGCAAACCCACTTCCTTATTTATGATATAATCGTTACCGGTAAGCTGAACACGGTACATTCCTAAATTGCTGTTCATAATCCCGGGTTTTTCCGGATCTTCTGTATAAACCTGCGGCAAGGTAATAAACGCCCCTCCATCATTTGGCCAGTGGTGGATAAGTGGAAGGTCAGAAATTTGTATTTCCTGGAACCCGGCCAGCTTATTAACCGCTCTTTTCAAAGGGAGTGCCTTTGAAGCTGCCAACCCATTGCTGATCTGCTTAAATGGGTTTCTTAGTATGCTCATTGGATCATTGCGCAATGCAATTACAGCCTTTGTTGTCTCTATGGTATTCCTGAAAATGAACCTGCTTCTTTCCAGATTACCAAACAAATTGGATACTGCCCTAAATTTTGAGCCTTTAACGTTTTCGAACAGCAATGCAGGGCCCCCGGCTGCGTTGACTCTCATATGTATAGCTGACATCTCAAGGTTCGGATCGACTTCTTCATGGATCCTAACTAATTGGCCGCATTTTTCTAAATCAAGAACACATTCTTCTAAATTGCGATACATTCTTTATCCCCATTTCTTTTATTATGGTGTTATATATATTGTGAAAAAGATTTATCATTACAAAATCAGTTGAAGCGTCTAATTTTGTTTATCAAATATGTATTTTTCACGATATATATAATCAATGATTTTTAAAAACCGATATCAAATCATGTACAGAACGAGTATTCAGGATTTAATGAGAAACAATTTTGCTTTATTGGACTTTGAGTTCTTACATGTCCAGGCATAATTTTCACTGCCACGAATATTATACCTTTTTATTCCATGAAAGAAAAGGAAAAGCAAAAAGAACCAACCCTTCTGCTTAAGTTTGCTTTTATGAATTGTATTTGGTATCATACGATTTGTAATAATATTACTAGAAGATAATAAAAAGGTGGGAGAAAGACAATGGATAATCAAGAGCAAAAACATCAGCGGCGTATTCGATATAAAGGCACACACCCCAAATCTTATAAGGAAAAATATAAGGAACTTCAACCTGAGAAATATGCTGATACTGTGGCAAAAGTTATTCAAAAGGGCAGTACTCCTGCCGGTATGCATCGTTCAATCTGTGTTAAAGAAATATTAGAATTCTTACAGATTACTCCAGGACAAATTGGATTAGATGCTACACTAGGTTATGGCGGTCATACTTTGGAGATGCTTAAATGTTTAAATTCAAAGGGGCACTTGTATGCAATCGATGTAGATCCTATTGAATTACCGCGCACCCGGGAGCGTTTAGAGCGCTTAGGTTATGGCTCCGAATTTTTAACGATCAAACATATGAACTTTTCCCAAATAGATCAAATTACTTTCGAATCAGGTCCATTGAATTTTGTATTGGCAGATTTGGGTGTCTCTTCTATGCAGATAGACAATCCAGAAAGAGGGTTTTCATTTAAGAGGGAAGGGCCTTTAGACTTACGGCTGAATCCTAAAAGAGGTAAATCTGCCGCAGCTCGTTTAAAAACCATTTCAGTAGATGAATTACAAGGTATGTTGATAGAAAACGCAGACGAGCCCCATTCCGCAGCAATCGCTCGCGCTATTATTTCCGAAATTAAAAAAGGAATAGACATATCAACAACAACACAGCTCAAACAAATTATCAAAGATGCTCTGAAATTTATTCCAGAAAAGAACAAGGACGATGAGATCAAAAAATCCTGTCAACGGTGCTTTCAAGCATTGCGGATTGATGTCAATAATGAATTTGAAATGTTATATGAATTTTTGGAAAAACTTCCTGCTGCCCTAGCACGAGGTGGGCGCGTTGCTATACTTTCGTTTCATTCAGGAGAAGATCGTCTCGTTAAAAAATCTTTTCAACACTTTTTTCGTGAAGGTATATATCGTGAAATAGCGCCCGGCCCTATTTTGCCATCATCAGAAGAATGTAATACCAATAGTCGTGCTCGTTCTGCTAAATTACGCTGGGCTATAAAAGCATGATTTGTGAGTTCAGGCACTACTGAGTATCATTTTGTGAGCATTTGCGACCCCCTTAGGTCGCAAATGCTCCTCCAAGCATACTATCAGCCCTATGCCTTCTCTATCGACACTACGCACTCCACATGGATGGTGTGCTTTTGTTAGCATATTTTTGCGCTCGTTACCCAATAACCGTCTAAACGTTGATGCCTGGCATTTATTCTTCGATTAGCCCTGGATATAATTTCGACTCCTTTGATTTAATAGTCAAGATTATGCCCAGGGTTAGGTAGTTCTAATCCTTGGTTGAAAAAGTTGAGAACTGTCCCCTATCCCATGAGAGGCTGTATACTTTACAATTTGCTATTTCTTGCTCTCAATATCCTCAATCAGTACCTTCATCTCTTCAATTTCCTCGCGCTGAGACTCTATAATCCTATTTGCAAGGTCCTGAGTACGTGGGTCTGTTAGATTAGCACGCTCACTGGTAAGAATGGCAATTGAATGATGTGGTATCATTGATTTCATCCAGGAAACATCATCGATGAGCGCTTGGCTGCGTAAGAGCCAAAGGGCAAGTACAAATACAACGGCGCTAAACGAGAAAATGTTGGAATTCATTCTTATGTCAGTGTACATATCCTGCATGTTGGAAAGCATAATCATAGCCATTGCTGCTCCCATTATAAGGGCCATATACACTCGATTCTCGCTAAAGTATAAATGATCTTCCTCGTAAGTATTTAAATACATAAGCCCAAACATAATTACTGTTGAAGTTCCAACCATGTCTGCTAACCTTCTATAATCTGTCATAGTCTCCCTCCTCTCGAGATTATTGGCACTGAATTCTATTACAAACAATCGAAATCTATAGATTTTCATCCCAATATATAATACTAATAATCAACATAATGTGATACACCCTGCAGGGACAGGTACTTTGTCCCGCATTTCTATATGAGCAGATAGTCGGTGACCATATATAATTCAAACACAGAACTTAAGAACTTTTGTAAACGACAAACCTCTGTTGCTTAATTACAGCAGAGGTTAAAACTTCTCTCCTACTCCCGTGCCACAAAGGCTACGGCCCCACAATACCTTGAGGATACAAAAAAGATGCCGCATCAATCTGGTATCCCCTTGGCGGGCTGGTATATAGTGTTTACTGCCTTTTCAGTGCCATGCGCCCCTTGAGCGCAGGCACTCTGCGCAAGAACTCGTATATAAGGAAAACCGTCAGGTAAGACAGGACGACTACCAGTAGAAATTTTATGAATATATGTATTTTAAGATTGATGAGTAACAACGTAAAAAATGTAACAGGCAAAAAGTGAAAAATATAGATCGTGAAGGATGCCCTGTTCAAATATCCGATTGCCCTGCCACCCTTGTTTAGGAATGCTCTTCCGGCATTCAACAGGAAGATAATGGCGGAGCACTCATAGACTCCTTTAGCAAGTGCCCATAAATGTGTCAGGTATGCTTCGTTGGAGTACAGCACCTGCGATTGGATATTCACATAAAAAAGCGTGGCGAGCGACAGCGTGCCAAACACTATAGAGGTTTTGGAATACCCTTTTACTTTCTCTTGTATTCGCGAATCAGCCGCAAATATGTAGCCGCAGATAAACACGCTCGGATAAACCGCATCGTTTGCCCAGTCGAAGATAAGCGTCATATTATTATTGGAAATGGGACGCAAGAGCAGCTCAAGCAGTATGACGGCCCCGACGGGCAGCAGCAGGCGGTGTCCTTTCGTCAGAAAGTTGCCGATGCTCTCAACACGGCTCTTATCTCTTTACCAACGCAGGAAGAGCGGTGCGCAGATCATTGAGAAAATGAACATGTACAGCAGGAATCACAGGTGCCCATAGCCATGATAATAAAAGCACTTGTAGTAAAAAAACTGCGGGATGAAGCTGAGAAAGCCGCCCTGATACCCCTCGTAAAGAGCTTGGAGGTAAGCCGTCACTGGGCAGAGGACAAGATACCCAAGCAGAAAGGGAAACATCAGCTTGTTCAGCCGTTCCTGGATATACATGGTGCTGTCCCTGCTAATGGAATAAAAGGAGGCAATGCCCGAAACGAAAAACAAAAGGGTCATGATAAAGTCTCCGAGGGGCACCACGATGACCAGAAACGGCAGAGCTGAAAGGCCTGCTACCGGCTCCTTAATATAGACGATTCCATATCTCAGGTAAGTCAGCGCGGCATGGAAAGGGATGAGCGACAATACGACCGATACCCGCAGCCAATCGATATAATAAAGCCGTTTGGTTTCCATGTTATCACCCCCCTTATTTGCCCTTCCGACCGCTGTTTGTCATCGCAATGATACTCTCCACATGCCTTGAGTGTACAATAATGATGACGTTTGAAGCTGGTGGGTCCTTGGCGGAATTATTCCTTGTTCATGTATTGAATCGTTTCAGTACCCTCATCGTTCAGGCGCCGTAGCTCCTCCATACCTTTAACAATAGCCAAGCCTAACCCTAGCCTGCCACGGCTCCGATCAATTGTACTGTCCAACTGCACAAAAGGTTGGAACAATTCCGGAAATACCTCCAGTTTAATACCTATTATCAGGCGAGTTGACGCTTACATTTGAGTTGCATCTTTTTCTTTAGATAATTTTCTATCCTTAAGCATTTCTCCAATATAGGTTGAACCCAATATCAAAATCCCGCCAATAATCTGAGGGAATATTAATGTCTCTCCGACAAAGATCACACTGAATAAAATACCAAATAAAGGCTCTAAATAACTGTAGGACATTATTTCAACAGATTTCATATGTGTATAGAGGGAAAAGAACATGGTATAGGCCACACCTGTATGTAATATACCCAATAGAATGGTATAAGTAACTGCCATAGCATCCAAGTTTACAACCGTTAAAATATTTCCATCAATCAATACAAATGGCAGTAAAACAATCATCGCTGTAAATATTTGCACAAATGTGGCAGTTTGATTATCCACCCTGGATTTAATGCTGCGGTTAATAAGCACAATGGTTGCATAAAGCATCCCTGAAATAGCACTAAGTGCCATCCCCATGTATCCGAACCCTTCTAATAAATTATGACCGACAATCAAAAAGAGACCTAGAAACGAGATGAAAATCACAGCAATTTGAATCTTTGAAATGGTCTCTTTTAATATCAGTGGTGCAGCTATCATTACATAGACTGGACACATATTGTAGATAATAACAGCGGATGAAATACTAGTATGTTTAAACCCATAGAACAAAGTTAACCAGCCAAAACCCAGTAATACACCTGAAATAAGATAGGGTTTTAAAAGCGTCCATTTCACCTTATCTGCTTTTTTCATTTTCATTACAACAAAAAGGACCGGCAGTGCAATTAATGCCCTCAGAAAAGCTAAGCTCAAAGCGGATAATGGAATGGATCTAGTAAATACACCCAGACTCCCCCATATAATCATAACAAGTACTAATTTGATTCTATTCATAAAAACACTCCTTATCTTTGCTATATAATTTGCGGCGAATAAACGCTAATGTAGATTTGTTTCGCCGCAAAGAAAATCAAGGTAACAGAAATCTGTTTCAGCTATGCTTAAACAGATTTTGTATAATTCCAGATTAACAAAATAATAAGGAGCCGTATTGCACAGAATTGACACTATCCTTTTAATTGTTCAATATATGTTCCCGGCGTAATACCATACATCTTCTTGAATTCTCTGATGAAATGGGCTTGATCATAAAATCTCAGCTCCTCACAAATATCAAACACGCCTGCACCTTTACTCAATAACCTTTTTGCTTCAGCAACCCGGTATTGTAAATGGTATGCAGCCGGTGTGGTTATATAAAGCTTCTTAAAATTCCTGATCATGGTAAATTTATTTAGCCCGGATATTTGCTGGAGTTTATCCAGTGTTATGACGTCATTCACATGATCCAATATATAATCATGGATCGTTTTGACGGCATCACTTGTATCTGTTGCAACAATTTCTGAAATGTCCGTTTCTCCAAACTCTAGCAATAATTCAATAAGTATATTTTCTAATGTATCCGGAAGCTTTTCTATCAGCAGTTGTTCAATAAAGCCTATTAATTTCCGGACTTGATTGCCTGTTAACTTTTTTGCTTGATTGAAACTCACTATATCACTGTAGTAACCGGGATCAACAAATAACATAACATATGCCCAATGATTGATTTCATTAGGCGCACATCTGTGAGTCATTAACGGCGGTATAATCACACCATCGCCTGATACATAATGAATAGTCCTGCCGTTCAAGGTTAAGTCGGTGGATCCTTCTACGATATACCCTAATGAAAGTTCATTATGGACATGAGACTTGTAAGAATGTGGGTTGTTTGTACACCGTTTGATCTCCACACCTTTAATAATGCTTCTGCTAAATTCCATATATCTGTCTTGTTCAATACAACTCAAATAATCCTTGTCTGATGCGCTCAGAATTCAAAAGCCTCCTTTCATTTTATTGTCTGCCGCGTCCAAATAATTCCAGACCTGTGAACTTTTGATTCTATTATAATTGTACCATAATTCCATATCAACGTTACCGTGTAAATTTTTTCCCCATATCAAAGGTTGTTCTGCAGGCGTGGAGTCTTCATGGAGCGGCAGCATGGTCCGGTATTGCAGACAAGATTGTATTGAGCAATACCGGGTCCATATATTCCAAACTGATGCTGCCGGCTTTAAAGCTGCATACTTTATTTTTTCATATAAGCTTTGATTTTTGCAGCAACCTTCTTACAAGTACAGCTACCTCCGCGCGGGTTATATTGTCCTTCGGCACAAGTGTTATTTGATCCCCTCCGGATATTATTCCATTCTTCACGCAGGCGGCGATGCCTGTTTTTGCGTAAACGGAGAAGCTATCCCCGCCATTAAGGCCTCCCAGTATCTTGCTTGCTTCACTGTCCGTCAGGCCTGTGTCAAGCCTGGTTATCTTCATGGCTCTTGCGATCATGGTCATTGCCTGTTCACGGGTGATACAGTCCATCGGTCCGAATTTACCGCTGTTGTAACCGGATATGATACCGTATTCATAAGCGATGGAGATCGCATCATAGTACCAGTCCTTCTTCGCAACATCATCGAAAACATCTTTTCCTGCTCCCGGACGCATAAGTCCCAGTGCTCTGACTACAATTGCCGCAAATTCCGCTCTTGTGACGTCCTCATCAGAATGGTACAGGCCATCGGTACCTCCGCTTATGACTAGTCTGGATGCCATGTCGTTAATCGCTTCCTTTGCCCAATGGCTTTCGGCATCAGCGAAGGTTTTCGGGCTCCATATAATCGAATAAGTACTGTTTGTCAGGCTGTTTATCCTGGCGTAATATCTGCCGTCAATAATGGTTATTGTTGTCGGTACATGGGAGAAGGTTCCGTCGGAATTCAAAACTATTCCTGTAGATATCCTGCTGGGATCGATACCTTCAGGAATCGCTATCGTCCTCTCAACATATCCGTTGAATCTGGAAACCTCAACAGTTTTGCTCCCGTTTGAACAGGTTATGCTGAAATCTATCGGCTTTACAACCAATTGGTAACTGTTTTTACCGGCCGTTTCCTCAACCAACTTCGCAGTATCCTGGGATGGTTGAGAAATAGCAACATTCACCTTGATGTCCTTCAGTTCGGCCTGCTTGCCGATCTGTTCCGAAACATTGTCGATGTTAATTTGTGACGCCGGCAGTGTATAAGTCACATTTTCAGTTTTTATTTCCAGCACTGCTTCTTTGGTTTCCATTTGCTTGACCGTCTGTCCGCTTAATTGACCTACTACCACATCCGCATTACTTTTCACAGGTATGGTTACAGTTGCATTATTACCTTCAGCCTGAAGCTTTTCCTCTACCTTATTGTCATCTACGACGACTGTTGTAACTGTCTGATCACCATTCCGAAAGGTCATTGCCGTAGCTGCTTTCTCTGTTTTTCCGTTGACAAGCAAATCAACTCCGGTGTTTTCCGGCTTCGTGGGAGCCGTTGGTGCCGGCGGCGTATTATCTTCGCCGGAATCCTCGCTTTCAGGTCTGTAGGGGTTTACCGTCAGTTTGTCTGTTGCTGCTGTATAACTGCCGCAGGTCAGTGTTACAGGCTGTCTGTTATGGCCTGTCACAGTCAGTATTGTGCCGTTTGCAGGACTTGCTGCGATGCCGTTGGCTGCAAAATCCGCCGGTGCCGCATCTGCTGCAGAGCTGTCGTTATAAGTCAGCGTAACTTCAAGGCCTGCCAGGTTAAGTCTCTCTCCCTCCGCATATATCAGATCCGACGGCTGATTTTTTATTTCTATTTTAGTTACTGCCTTTGGCGCCGTTGCCGGAAAGCTTACCGTGAAGGTCAGCTTGTTGCCTGCCGTGTTTGAACCAACGGTTCCCGCTTCCGCTGTCCCCGCACTGACTGTCGGAGTCAGAGGCCTGAACTGTGTGTCCGCTTTCGCAGTCAGCTCAACGACCGCCTTGTAGTCCATGCCGGCCTTAAATTTCCCGTTATACAGTTCCGCGGCCGTACCGTCTCCGTTCTGCCAGGTAAGGCCGGTAACTGTATACTCTGCATGTCCGGCCGCCAGACTTCCCAATGCTGCCGGTTCAGCTCCAGCTGCAGGTGCAGTCAGTCCGGATATGCCTGCCGCATCTATCCTCCACTGTGCGTAAAGGGTAATGTCACCGTTCCCAAGGGTCAGGGCATCGTCCGGCTGATAAGCTGTACCGCTTCCGTCCGCCGCCGTATTCCAGCCGGTAAAAGTGCAGTTTGTTCGGGCAAGATCGCCGCCCTGACCCACTGTCACGGCAGAGCCTGCCGGCTGTGTGACCGACGCAGGTGCACCGCCGCTGCCGCCGTTCAAATCATAAGATAGTGTGAACAGTGAAACGCCGGAGTCAAAGGGTGTTACAGCGTTGGATGCTGCAGATGCCGGACCGGTTCCGGCTATGTTGACAGCCTTTACCGTAAATGTATAAGCAGTTCCGTTTGATAAGTCTGCAACGGTAATTGTTGTACCAGCGCTTGTCTCCGTAATATTGCCCGGACTGGAGGTCACCGTATATCCGGTTATTGGACTTCCGCCGTTATCAGAAGGAGCAGTGAAGCTTACAATTACCTGCCTGTTTCCTGCTTCTGCCGTTACATTTGTGGGCGCCCCCGGCACAGACACAGGCGTCGCACTTATTTCATTGGAATAATCACTGTCGCCTCCCTCATTGGTTGCTTTTATCACAAAGTAATACGCAGTTCCGTTCTCAAGTCCGGCAGCATTATAACTGTACACCGCGTCTGTTACGGTTGCATCAGGTTGATCGTCATAAGCTCCCGAGGCTGTGCTTGAAAATATCTTATACCCTGTGGAACCTGATACACCGCTCCAGCTTATATCTATCTGCTTATCCCCTGCAATTGCCGACTCCAGCACGGGTGCTCCGGGTGCCGGCACCTGAGGTGTCGCACTTATTTCATTGGAGTTAGGACTGTCTCCTCCCGCGTTGGTTGCTTTTACCACAAAGTAATACGTAGTTCCGTTCTGAAGTCCGGCAGCATTATAACTGTACACCGCGTCTGTTACGGTTGCATCAGGTTGATCGTCATAAGCTCCTGAGGCCGTGCTTGAAAATATCTTATACCCTGTGGAACCTTCTACTTCGCTCCATGTAATATTTACATGTCTATCGCCGGCAATCGCCGATTGTATTATAGGGGCTCCCGGTACAGCTTCCAGCACCGTTACCTTCGATACTGCGCTTGCTGTTACTGCTGTTTTTGCTCCCGTTACGGCATTGTTTGTATTAGTTATTACACAGTAGTAATAGAATTCTCCCGCTGAAGCTACCGGCGGATTGTACGTTGCACCTGCCGCACCTGCAATTACCTGCGCATTTGTCTTGTCTGCATCGTCTGCCCTGTACCATACGTAGCTTATCTCTCCTCCGTCCGGTACTGTCGCTGTCGCATCAAGAATCACCGGTGTACCTTCAATTGTTGTCTTATTTGTCAGGTCAGTCGCTATCACAGGTGCCACAGCGTTTACAAATATAAAGCTGTCCGGTACAATCTGGAGGCTGCCTGTACTGTCTTCAGTCACTATGTAAACCTTTTGAGTCCGGATAGCCGGCGAATTGACTATGGATTCCACAATAGGATTATCAGCAGTGATGGAGATGCTCCCGTGAGAGATGACAGCAATACCGCCGCTGCCGGTACCGTTTTTGATCTCCGCAGCAGCAGGCTGGCTGAAATTCGCATCCATGACCACATAATGTGCCGTTCCGTTTTCATCCGTCTCCAGATGCAGATCCATACTCCCCGCCTTTATATTGTCGATAGCGGGAACAGTGTCCTTGAACGCCGGCCATGCCTGGTCGGTCTGAGATGACTGCCACCTGAGATATGGGAAAGTGACACTATTCGTTATACCCCAGGTACCCTCAAAGTCAAAGCCGCTAAAACTAGCCTGCTGTTTCATCTGAATCGTAGACAGGCCCACACCGTATCCTCCCGATAAGCCTGTCGATCTGGAATCATAGTAGCAATTGGTATAAGTAACGCTCGTGTCCGGCATATTAATTCCGTTAATGCCGCCCATATCTTTAGTTGCGCCATAGATTCTGCCGGTGGCAAAGCAGTTTACAAAGCTGGTATTTGGATTACCCCCTATGCCTGCCCTCCCTGCAATTCCTCCGACATTGTTAGCGGTACCCTTGGCACTTACTACAGCATATGAATTGGAGACCTTTCCCGTATTCCATCCTATTATTCCGCCAACGTCGTATACACCCTGTACATTGCCGGTAACAAAGCAACTCTCGATTTCGCCCTTTACCGTACCGAAGGAACTATAACAGTTATCTGCGGCAATAGCGCCAACACGGGTGCCGGTGATATTGACATTTGTCAATCCAAGCTTCTTAATCAAGCCTCCGTTATATCCAAACAGACCAGTATAGCTGTCACCGTTTCTATTGATATATAAACCGTTTATTAAATGTTCGTTGCCGTTAAGGGAGCCTATAAAGGGGGTATAGCCGTTAGTCGCCATGGGCAGCCATCCGCTGCCTGTTGTCCATGTCGTTTTATTGTCCGGGTTCAGATAGCTGGCATTATCATTAAAATCCAGATCATTCATGAGAATAAAATGTTTATCCAGATAGTTCCGAATATTGTTCAAATGTTCCAACTTCGTGATCTGATACGGATTGCCCTCCGAACCGTCGCCGGCCGCAAAATCCAACAGGCTGACCGTAACATAGTAGTCCTGTGTACTGTTATCGGCTGCGGTGACCGTATACTGCACCGGAGTTTCCGCGGAACCGGAAAAGTCATTTGCAATTCCTGAGGCGGGCGACACACTTGAGCCTGTATGGGTAATTGTCGGCGTCAATTCAGTCAGATCGGTGCCGTACGGCACTGCCAATCTGATTGTTTCGGCTACGTTATCCACTACACCTTTCACCACTGGGTCAAGACCGGCAAAATCGAAAGAAACAATATCCTTTGAAGCTGAAAGCAAATATGGATATCCTCCATTGATCTCAGCATTAATTCCCCATGTGTTTGTAAAATCCCATGCACCGAAGGCCGCTTTCATCTCACTTGTTGTCCTGGGTATACCTTTCCCTGAATTATCGGATTGTCCGGAAACCTCCGAATCATAATAGGAATCGGTTACTGTTCCTGTATTTTCACCGAGCAGTCCACCTTTGTCAACTGCGGCAGCTTCGCTTGTTCTTGTAACATCTCCTTCAAGTGTTCCTTTGTTATTATTTGATGAACTGTCAATTGCATCACCCGAATCTTCGTTCAGTCTCCAGTAACCTGCCAATCCGGGTTCTGTCCCGGTGAGTACCTTATCCTTATCTCTTCTGATTTCTTCTCCGGTCCTGGCAATATTCCAGAACCTTACGTCGCTGATTTTACCGTCAAAGTAGTAAGAATTATCAGTACGTCTGCCTATATTGATATTGTTCTGCTCAGCTTGCAGGTTATCCGCTACCAATGGATTTTCCCAGTTTTTTTTACCATATCCAAGGGTATTGAAATCTCTGGAAAGTGTAACTGCTTTACCTGCACAAACGGGACCCTGCCACAGATCCTGGGCAGCTCCATTGACATATACACGTGCAGTTGCCTGATGAGAGCTTTCATCATAATCATAAACTGCAGCTACATGAAACCATCCGGGTTGCATGACATTTTTTACGTCAATCCACGAATCGCCATTATTATTAGCTATAGGGATAAACCTTAACCAGTTAACACCGGGACCGCCAGTATGAATCTCAAATTGCTCATAACCTTTTCCCATAATAAAATTGACATTGTTCGTCCCTGTGTTATCCCACTGGAACCAAGCTTCGAGGGTAAATTGATTCCCTACATACGCAGCCTTATGCGGAATGTCAATATAACCTCCAAGCGAATTTTTGTTGAACTCCAGATAATTGTTAAAAACAGACGGCGCCAGAGTTGATGACGCATAAGAATTCTCAACAATACCGCTGTTGGCTCCTGCAAGTCCTCCGGAATAATCCTTTCCGCTTACGGCTGCACGGGAATAAGAATTATTAATGGTTCCGGAGTTTTGACCGGCAAGACCTCCTACATAATTGGCCCCGCTGACGGAACCTTTGGTATAGCACCGACTGATTGTACCGCTGTTTATTCCCGCCATGATTCCGGAATTATCTGCCGCTGTGATATTTGCCCCTTCAATCCCAAGATTCTTTATTTCACCGCCGGCGCCGACCACTGAAAACAAGCCCTGATTGTTTTTTGTCGTATCTGTGACGGCCAGATTTCTGACAACCTTTGAATTTCCATCCAGTTTACCAATGAAAGGTGTTGCGTTTGAACCTATCGGAGTCCAGTTTACGCCTGTAAGATCAATATCGGCTGTCAATCTGTAATTACCGGACAGATTACTGCTGATACCGCTCAATCCGGCCGCATCACTGATCTCGATCCACTCCTCGCCCGCTGCCCGAACGGTCACCGGGAACATGTCCAACAGCAGCACCATTACCAAAAACAGCGCTGCCAAGCGCCATTGTCTTTTTCTCATATTTGATTCCCCCTAATGCTGATGAAAATTAAAGAATTATCTGTATCCTTTTGTTATATTTTATAATAATAGGTACTGACAGTAAAGCTGTCCAAACGTCAACTTTCGACAACCTTTTTACCACTCAGTCTCATTCCGGGCCATTAAGTCGGTAACCTCTACTGCGCTCCGTCACAATTGTAATGGTGCCATTTTCACCCAGCTTGCTCCGGATGCGGGAAATGTGCTCCTTCACTGTGCGGACGTCACCCGCGGTATCCATACCCCATACCCTTTGGTATAGCTCATCCGGGGAAACCGTTTGTCCCTGATTGCGCAGCAGAATTTCCAGCAGTGAAAATTCCTTGGGCTTCAGCAGGAGGTCCCGTC
>Ga0196971_1000164_pt1 | contig 64769 bp, 65 predicted proteins | sample S1v_1013CmetaG_FD_148660 | JGI IMG/M metagenome (GOLD analysis project Ga0196971, IMG submission 148660) | Soil microbial communities from Anza Borrego desert, Southern California, United States - S1+v_10-13C | ecosystem: Environmental > Terrestrial > Soil > Desert | place: USA: California... | reverse complement strand
GAAGATCTGGTGGCAATGACGGAGAGGTCACACCTGTTCCCATCCCGAACACAGAAGTTAAGCTCTCCAGTGTCGATGGTACTTGGACCGCAGGGTCCTGGGAGAGTAGATCGCCGCCGGGTAAATAAAAAAATAACAGCATTAGCTGTTATTTTTTTATTTACCCGGCGGCGATGAGCCATAACTATTACTTCCCTATCAGATACTTTGTATAAGGTGAATCTATTGGAAGAATTATTGTTGGTTTGCCTTTTAAAGTCTTTTTATAGGATTCCAGTGTTCTCATAAATTTGTAGAACTCAGGATCCTGGTTATAGCTTTTTGCATATATCTTTGCTGCTTCGGCGTCAGCTTGACCTTTGATTTCTTCAGAGGCTGCATAGGCCTGGGATATGATTATCTTCGCCTGCTTATCGGCTTCTGCTTTTATTTCCGTGGCTTCATTCTCAGCCATGAATATGTTTTCCTTCGCTATTTTTTCCCTTTCAGACTTTATTTTCGAATAAGCTATCTGTTCTTCATCAGCTGTAAGCTCAAGCCTCATAAGTCTGACATCCAGTATTTCCATTCCTGTATTTTGAAGCTGATTTCTTACTGCTGCAGTTATTTCTTCATTGTAATCCTTACCTGCGGCAATACCTTTTATGATTTCATCGTAGGACAGCTTGCTGTATTCCTGCCTTACGGCAGAATAGACTGCGCTCTCAATCATGACCTCAGCACTTCCTATAGTATGCACATTGTTTATAAAGCTGTGAGGCTCTGTGATTTTCCACACTGCGTAATTCCTCAGGATGATATTCCTTTTGTCTTTTGAGAATACTTTTATTGGCTGAATCTCATAGTCTGCGAGCTTTTTAGTAAGAGTATCGGTGCTTTGTACAAGAGGAAGCTTAAAAAACAGACCGGGTTCATCAATGATCCTCTGGACTCTGCCAAACTGCTTGATCACGACCAGTTCATCCTCCTGGACGACAAGAGTATTTGCAATAGCTGCCATTATCAACAGCACTAAGAGGGAAATAACAAGCAGCCTTTTCAGCAGCAGATCCAGCAATACACTCTTATTCTTATGGTTCAAATTATTGGAGGTATTCATTATTCCTCACCTCCAAGATCTTTTATGGGTATGTATTCTATAGCGCCATTCCGGTCATCCACTATGTATATGTTGCTGCCTGGAAGCACTTCCTCAAGAGTTTCTATGAGAAGTCTTGTTTTGGTAACAGACTTGCTTAATCTGTATTGCTCATACAGGTTGTCGAATCTTGCTGTTTCTGCTTTTGCCCTATTGAGTTTTTCTTCTGAATATGCTTCAGCCTCCCGGTGCATTTTTTGAGCTTCGCTTTCAGCAGCAGTGAGTTTTTGGTTTTTATAATCTTCGGCCTTTGAAATAAGTGTGTTCCTTTGGGCTATCGCATCAGATACATTATCAAAGGACTTCTGAACCTGTGCCGGCGGATGTGCTTCCTGTATCTTGATGTCCAGTACCTGTATGCCTATATTGTATTTTGAAATAAGTTTTTCAAGCTGCTCTTTGGCTTTCATCTGTATATCTATTTTCCCGCTGCCAAGAGCTGAGTCTATGGTCGAATTTCCCATGGCTGTCCTCAAAGCTGAAATTATTGCATTCTCGAGTATTTTATCCGGATCCTCCGCATTGATAAGGTATGCTTTTGGGTCTGTTACTCTCCATTCAACCAGCATATTCACCAACATGAGATTGCCGTCTTCCGTCATATATACAGATTCATTCTGCAGGTCTTCATCCTTTTGCTTTTTCAAATTGCTGATACCTATTTCTATGATATTGGCTTTGTTTATATTAATGGCATCAGCCTGCTGTATAGGATATGGAAGTTTGAAATGTATGCCGGCCTGAGATATTTCGGTTATACTGCCAAAAGTGCGCACAATTCCTACTTCACCATCTTTTACAGTATAAACGGATGTAAAAATACAAAAAACAAATATGATTGCTATAAAAATACTTATGATTCTGGAAATATTGAATACTTCCGTCAGTATTGCATCGTGTTTCACGGTTCCACCCCTTTGTAACTGTTTGGAATGTCTTTAAATTATAGACATAATATATGATCTTTATCTATCATTATCTCAGAAAAGCAAAATAAATTCAATGCACATGGACAGGCACATGTGCTGCAATAAGAATATATGTGTGTACAATGTTTATATTGTATGTAATAATATGATAAAATATCTTATGTATTTGGAATAGAGGTGAGCGTATGGATAACACAGCAGGAATCAAGAAATTATTGTTGAAACGGCTGGAGAACCTTAAGGAATTGACTGTTGACAAGTATCAGCTGGTTTCAGAGGAGATAATTTCAGAAATCTGTGATATAACGGAGGAAACAGGTAAGGAGATTGCAGTATACATTGACAGGAAGGGTTCAGTGCTTGATGTGAGCATAGGAGATGAAAATACTGTGGCTCTGAAGGGCTATAACAATAGAAGGTCTGAAGAAAGCTTAAGCGGGATAAGGTGTGTGCATACACATCCAAATGGCGCCGGAGGACTATCAGAGGTGGATCTCTCAGCTTTAAAAAGGATGAGATTTGATATTATGGCTGCTGTCGGAGTTTCAGAGGGTATAATGACTAATGGGAGTATAGCTTTTCTTGGGATTGATGACGAAAAGCAGCTTCAGGCAATTGTTATGGGTCCTTACAGTTTTGAAAGGCTGATGAAGGTCAATATTTTTGATGTGATCAATGAAGCTGAAGCCGGTCTGAAGGATATAAGAAAAGCAGGGAAAGAGGTAGACAGCGATGTAGAACGGGCTGTTCTGGTAGGAATTGAAGACGAAGAGGCTCTTGATGAGTTAAGAGAGCTTCTGAAAACCGCAGGGGGCAGTGAGGTCGGCAGAATGGTGCAGAGCAAAGATAAAAAGGACACTGCATTTTTTATCGGCAAAGGAAAACTCAAAGAGCTTATGCTTCTTAGCCAGGCTATGGACGCGAACCTTGTTGTTTTTGACGAGGAGCTTTCAGGCGCCCAGATAAGAAATCTGGAAGAAGCTCTGGGGATAAAGGTTATTGACAGGACTCAGCTGATTTTGGATATTTTTGCACAGAGGGCACGGTCCAGAGAGGGAAAGCTGCAGGTGGAGCTGGCTCAGCTGAAATATATGATGCCCCGTTTGATAGGCATGGGGCAGCACATGTCAAGGACAGGCGGAGGTATAGGGACCAGGGGGCCGGGAGAAAAGAAGCTGGAGGTAGACAGGAGAAGGATAAGGAACAGGCTTAATGACCTGGAAAATGAACTGAAGGAGGTCAAGAAACAAAGGGATCTCCAGAGGGAAGGGAGAATATCAAGGAAGACCTTCCAGTTATGTCTTGTAGGCTACACAAACGCAGGAAAATCAACTCTTCTCAACAATCTCGCAGATGCTGAAATATATGCCAGGGATCAGTTGTTCGCTACGCTGGATCCTACTACGAGAAAGGTGACCCTTAATAACAGCAAGGAAGTACTGGTCACAGATACAGTCGGATTTATAAGGAAGCTGCCGCATGATCTGGTTGAAGCTTTCAAATCGACACTGGAAGAGGTGCTGTATGCCGATCTCCTTATACACGTGGTCGATGGAAGCAATCCTGATTATGAAACGCAGATAAATGTGGTTATAGATGTATTGACAGAGCTGGGTGCTGAGGATAAGGACATTATTATGGCTATCAACAAGATAGATAAATGCCCCGGTAAGTTTGCCGCAGTTGAATATAAGGGTATGGAAAATGTTGTGCATATTTCAGCTTCAGAGAGGATAGGCCTGTCACAGCTGCTTGACTTAATTGAGAAATATGCAGGAATGAGGTCAAAGACCGTTGAACTGCTGGTGCCTTATGCGGAGGGCAGTGTTGTGTCTACAATTTATGGCAGTGCCAATGAGGTAATTGAGGAGCAGTATAGGGATAACGGAATCTATATAAAGGCTGAAGTGGATGAAATCAGTTATGGAAGATTGAGCAAATATATAATATAGTTTGTGAGGGTAATATATGTCGAAAAATAAGATAGGATACATCTATGTCTTACTTGCAGCCTTTTTTTTCGCTTTGATAGCTGTAATCGGCAAGACTGTAATGAACAGTGGGATCAATGTATTTGATCTGCTCATACTGCAGAATGCGGCAGCAGTGATATTCATGCTTGCATATTTTGTAGTAGTGGATATAAAAAAATTGCATTTGGACAAAAGCAGGTTGAAGATAATACTGGTGCAAGGCCTTGTTGGGAGTGCCGGCACAACGATACTATTTTACCTTGCGCTTCAGAAAATGAACGCAGGAATAGCTTCAATGCTGCTGTTTACTCATCCTGTGCTTGTGAGCCTTTATTTCATGGCGACAAATACAAAGAAAATAACATTGACGAATAATTTGGCCCTTTTGGCCGCTTTTCTTGGCAGTATGATGGTAATAAATGTGTTCGATATCGACATAGTGAAGACGCCTCTTACTGCACTTGGGTTCGGAATACTTTCAAGTGCTGCATATGCCTTCTACAATATTTACGCTGATGTAAAGCTTAGGGATTTTGAGCCGCTGGTAATAACCTTTTATACTACTCTCATAATTTTAGCAGTGGCGCTTTTGCTCCGCCCCGGCTTTTTCAGGTTTGAGTTTGCAATGACTTCAGAGCTTGTACTGTATGTATGCGAGCTTGCAGTGGTTTCCGGGATACTGCCTGTGATATTCCTTTACAGGGGCATAAAGCTGGTGGGCGCAGACAAAGCAAGCATTGCAGCCACTTCAGAGCTGCCGATAACAATACTGATGTCATATATCGTGCTGGGTGAAAGGATGGGGCTCGTTCAACTTGCGGGGGTGCTGCTTATAGTCTGTTCAATTATAATACTGCAGTATGAGGGGACTCTGGAAAAAAACTTCAATAATTTCCTCTCCCATCATTTTCATCGTCATCGCACCTGAAATAGTTTTCGCATTTTTCATTTTTATCTGCTTTGCTGTTCTGGTTGTTCTGCCGGTATCTGGTTATGCCTCTGACCAGCACATAAGCGGCTAATAGTCTTTTAATCTTCATTTGCAATCTTCCTTTCCTGAGCTTGGTTTTTTGGATTTACTTTTAGAGGTTATTTCATAAATACCCATGATGAAGAGGAATATCCCGAAAAATCTTTTCAGCAGAGCAGAATCAAGTTTCACTGCAAGCAGTGATCCTATTACAGCTCCGATGCAGCCTGTTACTGCAAGCTTGAGAAGCAAGCCCTTCTCAATGTTGTGCTTTCTTGCATGTACAAAAAGAGCTGCAATGGCAGAGGGTATGAATACAAGAAGGTTTATACTCTGGGCAATTTGCTGCCTGGTACCGGCCAGGAAAACAAGGGCAGGAATCAATAATGTACCTCCGCCTATACCCATGCCGCTTATGATGCCTGATGCAAAGCCTATGATAATTGTAAGCACTAGAACACCATCCTTAAAGCGGCAATGATCATGAAAATGCCGAATATTTTTCTCAGGGCATTTACGGAGAACTTGTTCAAAATGCAGGAACCCACTAAAGCACCAAGTATTGAGCCTGTCGCTACTTTAAGTGTAAGCGTCAGGTCAACTACATCATATCGGATATAGATAACCGAGCTTATTAGGGACAGGGGAAGAATAATGGAAATTGCAGTAGCGTGGGCTTTATGGTCTTCGATGCCCATGATGAATACAAGGCAGGGCACAAGTATAGTACCGCCGCCTGAGCCGAAGATACCGTTTACAAGGCCTACCATTAGGCCGATCAGTGCAGTTCTTACCATGGTTGCATTCTTTTTCATAATTACTCCAATTGTATCATTTTTCTTCTGCTTCTCTATTATTAATCTCTGCAATACCTGTTTTAATATTGCATGCAAATATTTACAAGGTGGATCTTAGCAATAGCGTTCTCATTTATTGCATTGAAGACGGAGATTTGTTATTTGCATTGATTATTTACATCAATTTTTAAGAATGATATTATATATAGGTGAAATAGAGCAGTTATTTAATAAATGCAGTTTACAATTGGAGGTCTTTTTATGATGGATGTGGATAAGGTAATAAATGAAGCGGTTGGATGGATAAAAGGCACTGTAGAAGAAGCCGGCGCCAAAGGAGTTGTATTCGGACTTTCCGGAGGGATAGACTCAGCAGTTGTTGCGGCACTCTGCAAGAAAGCTTTTCCTGAAAAATCACTGGGAGTAATTATGCCCTGCTATAGCAATCCTATAGATGAGGAGCATGCATTGCTGGTTGCAAAAGCCCTGGATCTGGAGACAAAAACAGTAGTGCTTGACCAGTCTTTTGATACTATGAAGGCTTTGCTTGGTGTACGGGAAGATGACCCAAGGCTGGCGGTAGCAAATATAAAGTCAAGACTGAGGATGATAACTGTTTATTATAATGCGGGCGTAAGAAATTGCCTGGTTGCAGGTACAGGCAACAGGTGTGAGCTTAAAATCGGTTATTTTACAAAGCATGGTGATGGGGGAGTGGATTTCATGCCATTGGCAAGCTTTGTGAAAAAAGAGGTAATGGAGCTGGCATATAAGCTGGGTATTCCGGAAATAGTCATAACAAAGCCGCCGACAGCCGGCTTGTGGGAAGACCAAAGTGACGAGAAGGAAATGGGAATGAGCTATGCGGAGCTTGACGAATACATACTGACAGGTAATGGATCTGACTGTATAAAGAATAAGGTTGAGGGTATGTATCGGAGAAGTGAGCATAAGAGAGTGCCCGCGCCTAAATTTATACCGACAGAAAAAGGAAATTTATAGTTTACACGGAAAAAGGTTTTATGATAAAATTAACGTGGCTTATTCTTAGATAGGGGAGGTTTTTATATATGTCCGGACATTCAAAATGGGCAAATATTAAACATAAAAAAGGCAAGGCCGATGCCATGAGAGGCAAGATATTCACAAAGCTGGGCAAGGAAATAGCCATGGCAGCCAAGGGTGGGTCTGATCCCAGCACCAATGGCAAGCTTGCCGATGTAATAGCAAAGGCGAAGTCCAACAATATGCCGAATGATACGATACAGAGAGCTATTAAGAAGGGTGCCGGCGAGATGGAGGGTGTGGACTACGAAGAGATAGTCTATGAAGGCTATGCTCCAGGCGGAGTAGCGGTTATAGTTTCCACACTTACTGAAAACAGAAATAGGACAGCAGGAGATGTAAGGCACATTTTTGATAAAAACGGCGGAAGCATGGGAGTTTCCGGTGCTGTAAGCTGGATGTTCGACAAGAGAGGCGTTATCATAGTTGAGAAGGACGGAAAGATTGAAGAGGAAGAGCTCATGATGCAGGCTCTTGATGCAGGGGCTGAAGATTTCACTGCAGAAGAGGATTCCTTTGAAATACTTACTTCCGCAGAAAGCTTTTCGGAAGTAAGGCAGAAACTGGAGGAGATAGGAGTGCCGATGGCTTCGGCAGAAGTGACGATGGTACCGCAGAACTACATAGAAGTAACAGCGGAAGACGATATAAAGAAGATAAACAAGATGATGGATATGTTCGACGACAACGATGACGTGCAGGACGTTTACCACAATGCTGAGCTTCCTGATGAGGAAGAGTAGTCACAAATGTACACCTTCTTTTATGAATGTAAATATTCATAAGGAAGGTGTGTTTTTTTATGCTGAATATAATCATAAAGAGGATTTATTGAAGACTTTATGTATATCATATGAAGAGTTGGCAACTGTTTTAAATAATAAGATATACAGGAGGTTATGAAAAGTGCCGAACTTTGCAAATCCTTTTCAAGGAAACATTAATCGTAAACTGACAAAAGAGGAGTTGATCCAAGCGATCCGTCTTGATATTGCCGGAGAATTGGAAGCAATCTATGTCTATGATGCCCATGTCCAGGCTGCTGATGATGAGGTGGCAAAAACAGTTATCAGTGATATCCGCGATGAAGAAAAAGCCCATGTCGGAGAGTTGATGACTCTCCTGAGGAGCCTGGATCCCAAAGAGGCGGAACTGTTTGCTTCCGGAGAAGCGGAAGTCAGAGAAATGCTCAGCCGGCTTGGGATCGCCGGCTCAGCTGTATAGTGGTCAAGCGCGGCTCCCCCTCAGATGACTGTGCATCTGCCCGGTATGCGGTGCAAATTGTTTTCCAAAACAATTTGCACTATGAAGCTTGCAAATACTGAACATATGTTATATTATGCAGGTAATACTACATATCATTTAAATGATACTGCACATGAAGTGTATATTACGGTAAAAACCTTTTGAAGCAGCTGTGAATGAGGGTTTTTGTTCATAAAAGGAAGGCTGCAAGAATATGGGGGGATTTCATGAGTAAATCAGATGAGGGCTATAAAAGCTTTGACAGCTCAGGGAAGATGATCAGGACCGGGAGAGGCTGCATAGGGGAAAATGGCATAGTAGCTGCCGGAAAATATGAAGCGTCAAAGGCTGGAATTGAGATACTAAAAAGAGGTGGCAATGCTTTTGATGCGGCAGTTGCTGTAGGATTTGTCATTGGGGTATGCGAGCCCAACGCATCCGGGCTTGGTGGCGGAGGCTTTATGACTGCCAGATTTTCTGAGACAGGTGAGAACATATTCGTTGACTTCAGGGAAGTAGCACCTAAAATGGCAAGACCGGATATGTGGGAAACAGGAAATGATGGAGAGATTGTAAACAATGAAAACCTGTTCGGTGGAAAAGCAGTGGGAGTGCCTGGCGAAGCTGCAGGTCTTATATATATATTGGAGCATTATGGGACCATGTCCCTGGAAGCAGTAATGGAGCCTGCTATAAGAATAGCACTGGAAGGATATGCCGTATCGCCATTATTGGCTGAAGATATGAGGGAGAATATAAGTGAGCTGAGAAAATATGAGGCCACTGCCAGGACGTATTTAAAGAATAACAATCCATACACGGCAGGAGAAATAATAAAAAATCCGGATCTGGCAAATACATTGAGAATGATAGCTGAAGGTGGTAAAGATGCATTTTATAAGGGAGAAGTGGCGAAATCCATAGTTAAATCGGTGCAGGCAGCAAAGGGCGTTTTGACAATGGAAGACCTTGCCGGATACAGGGTACGGGTCAGAAGACCTGTATCGGGCAGTTACAGAGGTTATGAAATAGTATCCTCACCTCCTCCCAGCTCGGGAGGGACACATTTGATACAGATATTGAACTTGCTTGAATGCTTTGATGTAGGAGCTACGAAAGTGAATTCAGCCGGGTATCTGCATTTATTATCAGAAGCATTCAAGCTATGTTATGCCGACAGGGCTGAATATATGGGAGACACGGATTTTGTGCGTGTTCCGCTCTATGGACTTGTTTCAAAGGCCTATGCAAAGAAGCTGGCAAGGAAGATCGATATAGAAAAATCACAGGAATATAAATGCAATGATCCGTGGGCGTATGAGCATAAGGACACAACGCATTTTTCCGTAGTGGATAAAGCCGGTAATCTGGTTGCCGTTACACAAACGATAGATCATTTTTTTGGTTCCTGTATAGTGGCTGAGGGGACAGGTATTATACTGAACAATCAGATGTCTGATTTTTCCTTTGGCTGTAATAAAGCCAATTCGATCGCGCCATGTAAAAAGCCTCTTAGCTCTATGAGCCCAACCTTGATACTTAAAGAGGGGAAGCCTTTCATGGTTCTTGGCTCTCCTGGGGGCAGCAAAATAATCTCTTCACTGGTTCAGGTCATATCAAAAGTGATAGATCACAATATGGAGATTCAGGAGGCGGTTGAAGCTCCAAGGATATCAGATGATACGGAAAATAAGATATTATATGAATCAAGGATATCAGATGAAGCAATAAAAAGGCTCAGGGAAATGGGGCACGAGGCTTTGAAAATTGATGCATGGGACAGGCAGATGGGCTCTGTGCAGGCTGTAAGATTTGAGGATAACGGGATTCTCTGCGGAGCAGCAGATCCCAGAAGAGATGGAAAGGCCTTAGGCTATTGACATAAAAATAAAAATATTGTATATTAATTCCATTTTATGATAGAATGAACCTGTCGAATAAGTAGTAATGTAAGTGAAACATATAGGCGGCAGATAGAAATGGAAGAAAGGATAGTTTATGGAGAAAAAGAAGATACTCAAACAATTGGAAGAGGAATTTAATGAGCTTACCCCCAGTTTTCAAAAAATAGCAAACTATATTCTGATCAACTATAAATATATTCCTGCTATTTCCTCAGCTGACCTGGCAAACAGCATAGGAGTGAGCGACGCCAGTATAGTCAGGTTCTGCCAGAAGCTGGGCTACGAAGGCTTCATAGAATTTAAGAATGTTTTACTTATGGAAATAAACGACAGTGGGAAAAATCCTGTTGATAAGATGCTTAAGACAATAAAGCTTATCGGTGAAGACAATAAGGATTATGCAAATCTGTTTCAAAACGAACTGGCAAATCTGAACAGAACAATAATGAGCTTTGAGGCGGAGGTATTGAAGGCTGCAGTTGATGAGATCGGAAAAGCAAAGAAAGTATATATTCTTGGTATGGGCAGCTGTAAAACAATTGCTGATCTTGTTTACTACAATTTCAAGAGGCTGGGGCTGAACTGTGAGACTATTACTTACGGCGGTATTGCGCTGTATGACAGCCTGTCCAGGATAGAAAAAAATGATGCGGTAATTATGATTAGCTTTCCCCGGTATTCCATTGATTCATATAATGCAATGAAGCACGTGCATGATATAAAGGCCAAATCCATAATCATCACAGATAGTAATGAGAATAAGCTTGCAAAGCTGTCAGACTATGTAATGATTGCAACCAGTGAAAATCCCATTTATTTTTATAATTCCTATGTTGGTCCGATAGCACTTTGCAATATACTGGTATTTGAGTATTTCACACGGAATAAGGAAAAATGCTTGAGACACCTTGAGAATATTAAAAAGCTGAATAAGTATTATCTTAAATAGTTTATATAGTATTAGTGAATGAACAGGAAGATTACAGCGTAGAACTGTAATCTTCCTTATTTTTTATAGTAAAATGCAGATTTTGGAATAACAAAAAAATATATAATAATTCAGTAATAATACTTGCAAAAATATCATATTATGAGTATAGTGTAATTATTACTACATGAAAATTATGGTATAAAACCTATTTTAACACAGGAGACGGAAGGAAAATAGAAGGAGTATGCATATGAGTGATATTGTACTAAGAGACACATTAGTAGAGGTCAATCTCGATAATATAGCTTATAACATGAAGCAAATAAAAGAAATGGTTGGTTATAATGTAGCAATAGCAGCAGTGGTTAAAGCCGATGCATACGGTTGCGGGGCGCTGGATATTGCTTCTGCGATAATTGAGAACGGTGCGGATTATTTAGCTGTTGCTACATTGTCAGAAGCTCTTGAGTTGAGAAGAAAGTATAAGGATTATCCGATTTTCATTATGGGATTTACTCCGGATGAACAACTGGAATATATAGTGAAAAATAACATTACTCAGACGGTATTTTCTTTAAGACAGTCAAAGCTATTGGATGCTTTAGGCAGAGTACATAATAAAAAACCGGTTATACATATCAAATATGATACAGGATTCAACAGACTTGGATTCAGAGATTGTGAAGAAAGCATATCAGAGATCGAAGAAATATTTAAGCTTGATAATTTGAATATTGAAGGAATCTATTCTCATTTTGCCCTGACAAGCTTTGAAGACGACGTCAGGCAGTACAGTAAGTTTGTGACTGCAATAAACAGGCTTGAATCAAAGGGCTGCAGCTTCAGATACAAACACATATGTGACAGTATAGCCGCAGTGGATTATCCTCAATACCGGCTTGATATGATCAGACCGGGGGCTATAATTTATGGATTGAAATCTTATGAGAATGATAATTTGCGTTTAAAACAGGCCATTACCTTCAAATCAAAAATATACTACATTAAGTCAATAAAAAAAGGTGAAGGCATCAGCTATAGCTACATGTGGAAAGCGAAGAGGGACAGCATAATAGGTACCATACCCTTTGGCTATGCTGATGGTTACCCGCGTAATATGAGGGATAAGGGATATGTAGTTATACGCGGTAAAAAAGCACCGATAGTAGGCGTAATATGTATGGATCAATGTATGGTGGACTTGACTGATATTGAGGATGCAAGGGAAGGTGATGAAGTAATTATCTACGGAGACGGAACTGATGGTGCTTTGGATGTGCAAGCCATATCCCAGCTGGCAGGTACAAACAAGAATGAAGTGGTTTGCCGGCTGTCAAGAAGAACACCTCGTATATATATAAAGGACGGCAAGGTGGTAAAGGTATTGAATCATTTACTGGATTCCCCTATCTGAAGATAAGCGGCGGATATAGAGCAATGGCCTGATATAGCTACAATAAATATAAATAATAAGTTGATATAAAAGGGGGTGAATTTGAATGGGGAAGTATATTCTAAAGAGAATTCTGTCAGCAGCCTTGACTATCTTATTTATTATCACGATAACCTTTTTCTTGATGAAGGCAATTCCCGGAGATCCGTTCAGTGCAGAAAAAATACCTAATGGTGCGGTAAGGGAAGCTGTTTTTGCTAAGTATGGATTGGATAAACCCGTCTATGTACAGTATTTTAAGTATTTAGGCAATTTTATCATGGGAGACTTTGGTGTATCCTACACAAAACAGGGACTTACTGTTGACAGGATAATAAAAGACGGATTCCCTTATTCATTTCTTATAGGTACATATTCTTGTGCCTTAATCATCATTGTCGGCATTTCAATGGGTATAGCATGTGCTCTGAAGCAGAACAAGCTGGTTGACAGATTTGTCATGGTTCTTGCAACTCTTGGAGCTACTATACCAAGCTTTGTACTGGCAACAGGTTTTCTATATCTTTTCAGTTCGGTTTTAGGGTGGGTACCGGCTTTTGGTATTGAAAACCCAAAGGGTTATATAGGACCAGTGCTTGTTATAGGAGCTTTTTCCATGTCATTTGTCACCAGACTGACCAGGACTTCAATTTTGGATGTAATGCAGCAGGATTACATAAGGACAGCAAGAGCAAAGGGGATATCAGAATTCAAGGTGATAGGAAAGCATGCTCTGCGAAATGCGCTTCTTCCTATTGTAACCTATATAGGACCAATGATTGCATCAATACTGACCGGCTCCTTTGTTATAGAAAAGGTATTCGGCATACCCGGTATTGGAAGTCTTTTTACTATCAGCATACTTAACAGGGATTATACATTAATAATGGGTACAACAGTTTTCTTTGCAATATTCCTGGTGCTCACCATATTGATTGTGGACATTTTATATGTATTTATAGACCCGAGAATAAAATATGAATAGAGGTGGTACACTTGTCCGGCGCAGCTAAACTGGATTGCAGATGGGAGCCATTGAAAATAAAGGCTGTTGATTCTGAAATAATCGAAAGGCCAAGCCTTACATATGGTCAGGATAGTTGGAGAAGACTGAGAAGCAACAAAAGTGCCGTAGTAGCATTGATTATAATAGCTATCATTGTTTTATCAGCAATTCTGATACCATTTTTCTGGGATTACAGTTATGAACAACAGGAGCTGACTTTATCAAATATACCGCCCAGGCTGAATATTTATGAACTGGATAATAACAGTTATATATATATAACAAGTGAGTACAAAGTGATAGAAGTGACAAAAGATGGTGAACTGATCAAATTAGCTGATTTAATCAAAGATGACAAGATGGGAAAAAAGTATTACTACGATGTAAACGGCAATACGGTGTTGATAGATTACAGTCCATATTTCAATGCAAAGACCGAGTTTATAAAAATTGAGAGAGCATACAGGAAAAACCCGCTGATCAAGGTTAGTGATTATAAATATTTAAGGAATTATTTTGCATCACAGGGTGTGAGCAGGGATACAGTTACATTTGATGAGGCAAACACCATAATGAATAAAAGAATAGACAGATATGAAGTGAAGAGTAATGATAAACCTGTCAAGCCCTTTGGCAGAGTATCGAATAAAACCTATATCTGGGGCTCCGACTCTCTGGGGCGTGATATGTTCATCAGAGTGGTGTATGGAGCAAGAGTATCTCTGTTAGTGGGTTTTATAGCCGCGTTAATTAATTTCGTAATAGGTGTGTTCTATGGGGGCATATCAGGTTACTTTGGCGGCAGAGTCGATAATCTGATGATGAGGTTCGTTGATATAATAAGCTCCATTCCAATGATGCTGTATGTGATATTACTGATGGTTGTTCTGAAGCCGGGCCTGCAATCCATAATTATTGCGATGAGTGTGACATATTGGGTCGGCATGGCCCGCATAGTAAGAGGACAAGTTTTAAGTATGAGAGAGCAGGAATTTGTCCTGGCAGCCAGGACGATCGGAGCATCGACCCGCAGAATCCTTTTCAAACACCTGCTTCCTAATGCTATGGGCCCAATAATGGTATCACTGACAATGCAGATACCGTCAGCTATGTTCACAGAAGCTTTTCTGAGCTTCACAGGCTTAGGTGTGGCTGCACCGAAAGCATCCTGGGGCAGTCTGTGCAATGATGCTCTTCAGGCGCTGACGATCTATCCCTATCAGATGTTCTATCCGGCTTTGGCAATGTCCGTAACTATACTGGCCTTCAATATATTCAGTGACGGACTGAGGGATGCTTTGGATCCCAGACTGAGGAAATAATTCGGAGAGGAGTGATCACATGAGCAATAATGTACTTGAGGTTAACAATCTGGAAACTTCTTTCTTCACACATTTAGGTGAAGTAAAAGCTATAAGAGATATAAGCTTTAATGTAAAGTCCGGCGAAGCATTGGGCGTGGTCGGTGAATCAGGAAGCGGCAAGAGCGTTACATTCCTTTCCGTAATGAGATTACTTCAATACCCTGGGAAGGTCATTAGCGGTGAAATATTGTTTAACGGGCAAGATATTTTAGCAAGGAATACCAAAGAGATGAGACTTATCAGAGGGAATAAGATATCCATGATATTCCAGGACCCGATGACAAGCTTGAATCCGGTATATACGATCGGGAATCAAATAGTTGAAGTAATACAGGAACACAATAACATCAGCAATAAGGAAGCAAAGCAAAAGGCTATTGAAATGCTCGGTATGGTAGGAATTCCATCTCCGCAGGACAGGTTCAGCAATTATCCCCATGAATTCAGCGGAGGCATGAGACAAAGAGCAATGATAGCCATAGCCCTGGCGTGCAATCCTCAATTATTGATTGCTGACGAGCCGACGACGGCCCTTGATGTAACAATACAGGCACAAATTCTTGGCTTGATTAAGGAACTGAACAAAAAGCTGAATATGGCTACGGTGTTGATAACTCACGATCTTGGAATAGTAGCCAAAGTCTGCAGCAGAGTGATAGTAATGTATGGCGGATTAATAATGGAAGAAGGCATGGTGAAAGAAATTTTTTATAATCCGCTGCATCCGTATACAATGGGATTGTTAAAATCCATACCAAGATTATCAACAGGAAGCAGAACAAGGCTTGTTCCAATACCGGGAACGCCTCCTGACCTGTTGAAGCCGCCAACAGGATGCCCTTTTTGCAGTAGGTGCAAATATGCAATGAATATCTGCAGGGATGAAATACCTCCATTTTTTGAAAGCCAAGACCATAAGGCCATGTGCTGGTTACTGGATAAAAATGCGCCTGTTATTGAAGATTATGAACATCAGAAGGGAGGCATCAAGAGTGGAGTATAATGAAAGATTGCTGGAAATCAAAGGCTTGAAGAAATATTTTATAAAGACCAAAGGGATTATCCATAAAAAAGTTGATTATATAAAAGCTGTAGATGATGTATCCTTTTTCATCAATAAAAGGGAAACCTTCGGCCTGGTAGGTGAATCCGGATGCGGGAAATCAACAACTGGAAGGACTATCATCAGATTGTATAAACCAACAGCCGGGAAAATCCTGTATGATGGAGTTGATATCGGGCAGCTCTGCGAAAAAGACCTGATGCCGTATAAAAAGAAGATACAGATGATATTTCAGGACCCCTATGCATCACTTAATGCCAGAATGACTGTAGCGGATATTATAGGCGAGCCTATGGATATACATAACATTGCAAGTGGGAAGGAAAGAGAAGATAGAATAACAGAGCTTCTGAATATGGTTGGTCTGAGTAAGATCCATGCAAGCAGGTACCCCCACGAATTTTCCGGAGGTCAGAGACAAAGGATCGGGATTGCCAGGGCACTATCCGTCAACCCTGAATTCATAATATGTGACGAACCCATATCTGCACTGGATGTATCCATTCAGGCTCAAGTGGTGAATATGCTGGAGGATCTGCAGGAGCAGCTTGGCCTTACTTATCTGTTTATTGCCCATGACCTGAGCATGGTCAGACATATTTCCGATAGAATCGGGGTTATGTACTTAGGTAATCTGGTAGAAGTAGCAGATAGAGACGAGCTATATGACAGGCCGATTCACCCATACACAAAAGCGCTGTTGTCTTCAATACCGGTTCCTGACCCTGAATTATCGGAAAAAATGCAGAGAATTGTACTGGAAGGCGATGTACCAAGCCCTATTAATCCACCTTCCGGGTGCAGGTTCAGAACAAGATGCCAGTATCAGACCGAAGCCTGTAAAGAAGCAGTACCGAAATTAACTGATGTCGGAAACAAGCATTTTGTAGCATGCCGCCTGATACAGAACTAGAACTGGAAATAATCAGCAATATAATTGCTAATTAAAAAGGCTTCGATTGAAGCATTATAACGAACTAGGAATGTTTAAGGTAAGTCAATACTTGCCTATGCATTATAAAAAATGAGGAGGGATAGTATGAAAGTGACGAGAAGGTTATTAACAGTGTTCCTAATTATTGCCCTGGTGACTGCAGTTCTGCCGGGCTGCACAAAACCGGCACCGGTGGCGACAGAAACCCCGGCTCCAGCGGAGCAGCCAGCTCAAGAGAGCATTTCAGATGCAATTCTGATGTGGAACATAGGCTCGGAGCCAAAGTCATGGGATCCTCAAATCTGTGGTACAACAGAGGGCGGAGATATTATCAACACATTATTTGAAGGCCTGATGATAGATACAAAAGAGGGTTTAAAACCGGCTGCGGCAGAAAGCTATGAAATTACTGCAAATGCAGAAGGCGTAGAAGGTACGGTTTATACTTTCAAATTGAGACCGGATGCAAAATGGTCGGACGGAAAACCTGTAACCGCCAAGGATTTTGTATATGCCTGGAAAAAGCTATGCTTGCCGGAGGCAGCTGCAACCTATGCCTTTTTGTTAACCGATTATGTAGTTGGGGCACAGGAATTCTATGATGGCAAAGGTGAATTTGAGGACATAAAAATCAACGCACTGGATGATCTGACCTTACAAGTGGAATTAAAAAGACCTGTCCCGTATTTTCTAAGCCTGACATCCTTCTTCTCCTTTATGCCCGCAAGGGAAGACATAGCAGAGCAAGGGGAAGGCTGGGAAAAAGCTCCTGAAACCTGTATAACAAATGGAGCTTTTAAGCTAAAGGAATATCAAATCGGTTCTCATCTGTTGTTTGAAAAAAATGAGAACTATTGGGATACCGAGAACATCAAATTAAAAGGTATTAAAGGCCTGTTAATTACTGAGGATACTACAGCATTACAGGGATACAGAGCAGGTGAAATACAAGTATTGGCAACCATTCCTCATGGTGAAATACCAAAGCTTGCTTCAGAAGATCCCAACTTCCATAATGAACCCGGCCTGGGATGCGCATTCTATACTTTTAATGTAGATGTAAAGCCTACCAATGACGTTAACGTAAGGAAAGCTTTATCACTGGCAATAGATAGGAAAATGATTGTTGAGCAGGTGCTCAGAGGAGGCCAGATTCCGGCGTCCGGCTACGTTCCTTCATCCTTCAGCTTTTCTGATGGCTCCTCCTTCAGAAAGCTGGATAGCTCAGGCAATGTGACAGCGGAATATGGGATTGATCCTTGGAATGTTAATATAAATGAAGCCAAGGAGTATCTGGCTAAAGCCGGTTACCCGGATGGGAAGGGCTTCCCGAAAATAGAATTGCTGCATGATGTAAATGAAAACGAGAAAATGGTTGCAGAAGCTATACAGCAAATGTGGAAAAATAATCTGGGGATAGATGTGACCCTAAGGGCTGAGGAAAGGTCAGTATTCTTTTCTAACAGATACGAAGGTAAGTTTGTAGTGGCAAGAGGCGGTTGGTTTGGAGACTATAATGATCCGATGACTATGTTCGATCTCTTTACCTCCACCGGTATAAATTATTCTCAGTGGAGATGGCAGCCGTATCCGGACAGAGAAGATGATACTGTAATGAACCCTGCAAATAAGGTATATGAGGATTATCTCAAGGAATCAGCAAAGAATACCGGCAAAGCCAGGGATGAACTGCTGTTAAAGGCAGAGCAGGTATTTATGGATGAAGCAGTAGTCGCTCCGATATACTATCATGCAGATAATTATCTTATAGATGAAGCTAAAGTAGAAAATGTTCAAAAGAATCCAATGGGTTATTGGATATTCAGATATGCAAAGATGATTGACTAATATTTAATGCCGGAATACCTGGTGCCATATTCATGGACCAGGTATTCCAGCTAACACACAAATATACACCTCATTGGTGACGTTATACAAGGAGGGCTTATGGACATAAAAAAAAGATCGGAAGAGTTATTTGAGGAGCTTGTAGCTATCAGACGTGATCTGCATATGAACCCTGAACTTAGCGGAAAAGAAATCAGGACTTCAAAAAAGATAATAGAATATCTTGAGAACTGGGGTATTGAATATATAGGCAATGTTGCTGAAACAGGTGTTATTGCATTAATCCGTGGGAAAAAAGAAGGAAAAACAGTAGCTGCGAGAGCTGATATTGATGCACTTCCCATAACAGAAGACAGCGATAGGCCTTATATATCCCGTAACATAGGTGTTATGCATGCCTGCGGGCATGATGTACATACAGCTATATTGCTTGGAACAGCTAAGATATTTAAAGAAATGGAAAACGAGCTTGAAGGGAATGTGAAATTATTTTTCCAGCCTGCCGAAGAAGCTATAGGTGGTGCAGAAAGAATGATAAAAGACGGATGCATGGCAAATCCCGATGTGGATTATGTAATTGGATTGCATGTGATGCCTTATATAGATGCCGGCTATGTAGAATTAAAATATGGAAAGCTTAATGCTTCATCAGGAGAATTTTTTATAACAATAAAGGGCAAATCAGGTCATGGAGCATATCCTGATACAACAATAGATGCAATTGTATTAGCCGGTAATGTAATAACCGCACTTCAGACCCTGGTCAGCAGAAATATTTCACCGTTGGATTCAGTAGTATTGACTATTGGAAAAATAAACGGGGGAACCAAGAATAATATAATTGCTGATGAAGTAGTAATGTCAGGCACATTGAGAACACTGGATGCCGATACCAGAAAACATGCTAAAGCGATAATTGAACGTATTGTTGAGAATACTGCAAAAACCTATGGTGGGGAAGGCAGAGTTGAGTTTACAGATGGTTATGATGCACTGATAAACGATGACGAAATTGTTGACGTAATAAAAGAGACAGCAGAAAGAGTGTTGGGTATGGATAAAGTTTTGTTTAAAGAAGCTACAAGCATGGGAGCAGAAGACTTCTCATATTATATTGATGAAGCAAAGGGAGCTTTTTATCACCTGGGGTGCGGAAATCAAGCCAAAGGAATTACAGCAGCCTTGCATAACAATAATTTTGATATTGATGAAAATTGTATTAAAACAGGAGTCCAATTGCAGACAGAATGTATTTTGGAATTGTTAAGGAAATAGTGTAATTCATTCATCTTTTGAAAACATTTTACAAAAATGAGGTGGTAATGAAATGTCGATCAGCTATGCCTTTATAAATGGGAAAATACAGACTCTGGAAGGCTTCACGGAAGAAGCTGTAGCTGTATCGGGAGAAAAAATTGCAGCTTTGGGTAACACAAGCGATATCTTGGGATTGTGCGATCCGAATACTGAGATTATTGATTTAGAGGGCAGGTGCCTATTACCCGGCTTTAATGACAGTCACATGCACCTTATTTTACATGGGCTATCTAATGATAAAATTGATCTGAGGGGTTTAACTTCTATAGATGAAATTATAAACGCAGGAAGGGAGTTCCTGGAGAAAGAAGACAAGAAAGCCGGTGAATGGATATCAGGATATAGTTTTGACCAGAATTTGTTCAGCGAAAAAGTGTTTCCTCAAAAAGAAGATATAGATAAGATCTCTGATAAGCACCCTGTTCTAATTGACCGTGTTTGTGGGCATGTCGCGGTAGCAAACAGCCTTGCACTAAAAACAGTAGGTGTAACAAAGCACACGGTTATTGAAGGGGGAGTAATCGATAAAGACAAATATGGCAATCCGACAGGGGTACTGCGTGAAGCAGCACTTGACTGGTTTAAATCATATATTCCCAAACCTGATGCAGAGAAGCTGAAGAATATTATCAGAAGGACTTCAAGAGAAGCATTGGCACTTGGTCTTACTTCTCTGCATACTAATGATGCGGATACAACAGACTATGCTGCTATATTTGAAGCTTATCAATCCCTGGCAAAAGAAGGGGAGCTGGCAATACGGATATATGAAGAAGTGCAAGTAACAAAACCGGAAGAATTGGAGAGGTTCCTCAATGCAGGGATAGGAGCAGGCTATGGAGACGACTACTTCAGAACAGGGAATATAAAGCTATTCCTTGACGGTTCCCTGGGTGCAGGAACAGCAGGCTTAAGAGAAGCTTATTCTGATGATCCGGAAAACAGAGGTGTTTTTGTTCATACCCAGGTGAAAATTGATGAGCTGGTAGAAATAGCCCATAAAGCAGGGATGCAGATCGCCTGTCATGCTATTGGCGACGGAGCAGTAGAACAATTTATAAACGCTGTTGAAAAGGCTGTGAAAAACGAGCCCAAGCAGCTTCGGCACAGAATTGTCCACTGTCAGATAGCAGATATGGACTTGTTTAAAAGAATGGCGCAATTAGGAATTGCTGCAGATATACAGCCTGCTTTTGTCGCATCGGATTATCCCATTATTGAGAAAAGGATAGGAGCAGAGAGAGCCGGAAAAAGCTATGCATGGAAAACGATGCTGAATTATGGAATACATCTGGGAGGCGGTTCTGATTGCCCGGTAGAAACTAATGACCCCCTTTGGGGCATATACTGTGCGGTAACCAGAGAGGATGAGAACGGCAAACCTACGGGCGGATGGCTGCCTGGTGAGAAGCTGTCTATACAAGAAGCAGTAAAGCTATATACAATCGGCTCGGCATATCTTTCCTTCGAGGAGGATAAAAAAGGTACTATTAAGGTAGGAAAGCTTGCGGACATGGTCGTTCTGTCCGAAGATATATTTGAAGTGGAACCTCAGGATATAAAGAATATAAAAGTATTGATGACTATGGTAGGCGGAAAGGTACAATATCTTTTTGACAATTAATTTGTTTAAGCGGAGGATGTATAATGAAACCAGTTATCGGTATTACAACGTTCATGGGAGATAAGACGGGTTATTATTCAATAAGCGGCAATTACACCGACTCTGTATTCCTTGCAGGAGGGATTCCTGTATGTATTCCGGTCATATACAATGAAAAAGACTATGACAGCTATATGAATATTATTGATTGTATTATCTTTACAGGGGGTGCTGATATTTCACCTCTTTACTATGGAGAGAATCCTACAAGCTTATTGAATAACATGTCATCTATAAGAGACGATTATGAAATAGGATTGTTTAAAACGGTGTATGAAAATAATGTGCCCATACTCGGAATATGCAGGGGGATTCAATTGATAAATGTAGCCTTGGGTGGAAGCCTTTATCAGGATATCAATGCACAGCTTCCGGATACTCTTGGGCACAGCCCCGGCGGGACCGCTGTAGACGAGCTGTATCATTCAATAAATATTGAGAAAAAAAGTAAGCTGTATAATATATTTAATGAAGACAGGATCAATGTTAACTCATTTCATCACCAGGCTGTAAAAAAATTGGGGAATAATCTTGTGGTGTCTGCAATGTCAGATGATGGTATAATAGAGGGGATAGAGAGTACTGACAGAAAATTCCTTATTGGCATACAATGCCATCCTGAATGCCTGACCAAGAGATATCCCATGTTTCTTAAGCTTTTTAGGGAGCTGGTATTGGCAGCTGGGAAATAGCAGACTCGTAAATAATTAGGCAGAAGGGCGCCAAGTGTATACAAAATGTTCTTGTCTGGCTGAAATTATAGATATTGTATTAGTCTGAACAGCAAATAAAGGAGTGTAAAATGTATGAAAATATTCATAAGCGCCGATATTGAAGGCGTAACTGGAATTGCTAACTGGGATGAAACAAAGCTTGATAATCCTCAAAGTCAATATTTCCGCGGGCAGATGACAATGGAGGTAAAAGCTGCCTGTGAAGCTGCAATAGAAGCAGGTGCAGATGAAGTAATCGTAAAGGATGCACACAGCTCAGGACGGAATATTGACCCTTCAAAACTTCCGGAAAAGGCTAAAATACTGAGAGGATGGGCAAGAAATCCTTATGTGATGATGGCAGGACTGGATGACTCCTTCGACGGAGTTTTATTTGTAGGTTACCATTCTGCTGCTGGTACCGATGGAAATCCCCTTGCCCATACAATGGATACAGAAAATGAGTATGTTATGATAAACGGTATTTACGCCAGTGAATTGCTTATTAATTCCTATACTGCCGCCCTGCTTGGCGTCCCTGTTTTATTTGTAAGCGGCGATAAGCTGCTTTGTGAAGAGGCTAAAAGAATAAACAAGTACATAGAAACTGTCGCAGTTAGTGAGGGGGTAGGAGGCGCTTCCATATCCATACATCCCGATTTGGCTGTTAAGAGTATAAAGCAAAAGGTCCATGAAGCTTTGAATGGGGATTTATCAAAGCGCACTGTAAAGATGCCGGAGAAATTCAAAGTAGAGATCCATTTCAGAAATCATTCTGCAGCATACGGCGGATCATTCTATCCTGGAGCCAGACAAACAGGAACCAAAACAGTAGAATATGAAGCGGCTGATTATTTTGAAGTATTGAAGTTCTTGTTTTTTGTATTATGATTTCTGGAGGTAAAGATTGTATGGAAGGGAACCATAGATTCAATATTGAAGAAATGAATATTGCAGGATTGATTGAAGCAATCCGTTCAAGATCGGTCACCTCAAAAGAATTAGTCTCTATATACCTTGAAAGAATTGCAAGACTTGATAAGGATGGTCCGCGGATCAATTCAGTTGCGGAGATAAACCCTGATGCCCTTCATATTGCTGAAGCTCTGGACAGGAATTATGAGATGAACGGACCCGTAGGCCCACTGCATGGGATTCCAATTCTTATCAAGGACAATATAAATACAGGAGATAATATGCATACCACTGCAGGTTCCCTTGCATTGGCGGATAACTATGCGCGGGGGGACGCGTTCATTGTAAAGAGATTAAGAGCAGCAGGCGCTGTTATTCTTGGGAAAACAAATCTTACAGAGTTTGCAAACTTCATGACTGAGAACATGCCTAACGGATACAGCTCCAGGGGTGGTCAGGTGCTGAATCCCTATGGGGCCGGAAGGTTCGATGTAGGAGGCTCCAGTTCAGGCTCAGGCGCTGCAGCAGCCTGCTGTTTCTGCGCAGGGGCCATAGGTACTGAGACCTCAGGTTCCATATTGAGCCCTGCATGCTGTAATTCCACTGTTGGAATCAAGCCTACTGTAGGACTTGTAAGCCGTAGTGGCATCGTACCGATAGCATATAGTCAGGATACTGCGGGTCCTATAGCCAGGACTGTCGCTGACGCTGCATTACTGCTTGGCGCCATAACAGGGGAGGATGATGACGATCCTATTACACTCGCAGGCTGCCGCAGATCTTATATGGATTATACCAAATACCTCGATAAGGATGGGCTCAGCGGAGCAAGAATCGGTATTCCAAGGGATTATTTTTATAACGATTTGTCACAGGAGCAGATCGTGCTTGCAGAAAATGCTGTTAAAGCATTAAAGGAGCTTGGAGCTGTGGTGGTCGATCCGGCTGATATACCATCAGCCAGGGAATTTGACGGGTATGATGTATTGGTATATGAGTTCAAGAGTGCTATAAATGCATATCTTGCGAGAAACAATGTACCGTCTGTCCGCAATCTGGCAGATATAATACATTTCAACAGAACAATACCTGAAGAGGCTCTCAGATATGGACAGACTATTCTGGAGAAATGCCAGGAAACAAAGGGAACACTTGCAGAGTCTGCATATGTACTGGAGAGGCTCAGGGATATGCGTTTATCACAAAAGGAAGGAATTGACATGGTACTTGACAGATATAAGCTTGACGCTGTTGTCTTCCCCAGATATTCCGGCTGTGATATAGCAGCAAGGGCAGGCTATCCTTCGATAATAGTACCTGCAGGGTATACCGGAGAGGGAGAACCCTTCGGAATTACCTTTACCTCTGGAGCTTACACCGAGCCACAGCTTATCACCTATGCTTATGCTTATGAACAGGGGACAAAAAAGCGGAAACCGCCCGTATTATTATAATTAACCTTATTTTGCTGTTTTATTGAAAAGGTTTAAGACCTTTTCAATGAAATCAGAGGTGGCTTTTAAAGTACCTCCGAAGGTGGTTTTACTTTCATCCAGGGTGACAAATTCCTTTATAAGGTCATTTGCCAATATATATTCAGATTGTTTTATATCTCTTAAGGCTCTCTCATAGCCGTCCCTGCAGAGCTCCAGGTCAACAGGCTCCCGGGAGCTTAAGTTCCATGCCTTGCTGTTTTCAAAAATCCCGTCTCTGGACATGACGAATATCTTGTAATCATCAATAAAGGAACCTTTTATCATATTCGTCTGGGATGCAACAAATCCGCTTTCGGCATTTAAGAGGTCCTGTCCGAAAAGCTTTGTCCTTTGTTCCTTTATTCCTATTAGGTTCAGCATGGTGGGGAGGAAGTCCATCTGCCCACCTACTATGATATTTGTTTCATTTATAGCTTTGCCGGGGATATGAATTATCAGCGGGACATTGAGGGACTCATCGAAGGTGTATTCATGGCCTAAAAGCCTGGACATCAGCCTGTCATTTTCAGGTACACCGTTCGGTATGCCTCTGTGATCCCCATATATTGCTATTATTGAGTTTTCATATAGCCCATATTTCTTTAGTTCTTCAATGAAAAGCCCAAGTGCTTCGTCTGTGTAGTGTATTGCCTGGATATAACGGCCAAGAGTCGTATCTTCATGTCCGGGCAGAAGCTTCACAGTTTTGTATTTTTTGGGCAGGGCATAGGGATGATGGCTTGAAAGTGTAATAAAAAAAGAATAGAAAGGTTTTTGGGCTGTACTGAGGAACCTGGCAGACTGCTTGAAAAAGTGCTTGTCGCTAAGACCCCAGCCGAATATCTCTTCAGGGCTGAAATCGTGCATATTGACGAATCTGTTGTAGCCCATCATCGGATATACGTTCTGCCTGTTCCAGAACTCCGGCTTGTAAGCATGAAAGGCCATGGTATTGTAGCCCATGTCCCTCATAATCATAGGCAGGCCAAGGAATTTGTTGTTCTGGTACTTGCTGTAGGCAGGCAGATCCATCGAGGGGTAAAGGGAGTTCTGGGTGACGAACTCCGCATCTGAGGTGCCGCCCTTTCCCAGCTGCTGGTAGAAACGGTTGAAATATATCGAATCCTTATGCAGCAGCTTATTCAGGTTTGGGGTAAGCTCCTGACCGTTATAATTGAGATTGATCATAAAATCCTGAAGGGCTTCCACCTGAATGACTATTATGTTTCTTCCCTTTGCTATCCCGAAATAGCGGGTAGCCTTGACCACCATTTTCCTTGCCGGTTCTGCCTGAGCTTTAGTGATATTGCTGCTGCTGCCATCTGCCTTAACCGGTTTGGTGCTATTAAGCTGTGATATATGATAATGCAGCAATCCGAATTTCAAATAAGCCTGACCGCTGCTTTTTATGCTGCTGAGGGAGAAGTCGGTGAAGGCAAGAGACAGCATAAGTGAGGCTGCAATAAGTGAAGGTATTATACGGGGATCCCGGGTCTTTTCCTTATGTCTGATGAAGTAATGATGGCTTACCAGTATCAAAGCATCAGCGAACAGAAGAAGATAAATGCCGGAAAAAAGGGAAGCCACACTATCCCATATTTCAGGGAGAATCTTTATGAACTGCAGGTCCCCGACTTCGGGCAGCATGTTGAAATACTTGAAGTAGAGCAGGTCGGACAGAACTATAAGAGCAAGTATTTCATGGAAAGCTATCCTGAAAAAAAAGCTCCTTCTGGCTAAAACCAGATTAAGCAGTATATATAGAGCAAGCAGAAGCATGGATGTCCTCAAAGCTGTAACAAGCATGTTCTGCGGTTTCCCGGCAATGTTGTACAGAGCTGTGAATTTGAACAGGGTGAAGACAGTCATGAATACGGTCTGTTGTAAAAGATATTGGTACCTTTTTGTGATGAACATATATCAAACGCCCTTCCGTTGTATATTATATAAAACATATTTTAGGATATGGTTACTGATTGCATGATGCAAATTTATGAAATATCAGTGAGAAAGGTGAAAATTATCTCTTTTTGTATTCTGTATGGCCCACTAGATTTATATTCACACATATTTGTACAAAATTACTAAATTTGAAAACCATACCGTTAAAAATGCACCTCAAGTATCAGATGTATCTGACATTTGAGGTGCACATTGCCGGTTTTATACTACTGGTAGTTTTCTTCCAGGTATAAAACCCACTTTTTATGCAGTTCTTCTTCTGTAATCCCATATACCTTTTCAATATCGGGGTTCTTAATCATTTCAACCAGCTTGTCATAGTCATAGGTTTTAACCAAAAACTCAACTATTGTTATCGAATACTGATAACCGTGTCTTTCTGCAAAGTTCTTCTGATCCAGCTCTGTAAAGCTAGGAACGTGCTTGTACTTTACTTCTCCGCTGATTGCCTCTTTTATCTGCTCAATATTCTGAGCTTCGTAGGAAGCGATACCTTCATTCAACCACATGGGTAAATCTCCCTTGTTGTGCCCTCTGATTATTATATGGGTGAATTCGTGGACAACAGCTTTCATCAACGATTCATAGCTATGGGCTGGTCCAGGGTTTTTCGGAGAAACCATCTGCACCTTTCCGTTACCGGCATAACCAACTGCCCAATCAGGTGAATCAGGATATCCCATGCGGGTATGAAAGGTATCTACATCAGGATATACCTCTACATCAATCTTTTCTTGAGGGACATACTGCAGCCGTGATGTTATCAGGTCAAACTTCTCTTCAAGCTCTTTACCCAGATCAGCCAGAACATCTGCATCATTGTCATAGCTGTAATATTTGAAATGTGCTGTATCCATCCTGTAATTCAGAGGGTCATCCACAGCAGGCTGTTCTTCTGCAGGTTTTTCATCAATCTGACCGGCAGCCTCTTGGGTGCAACCGGTAAAAACCAATGTTATACAAAATAGGAGCAGAAATAAGTAATATGTTTTTCTTCTTGAGTCACTCATATGAACCTCCATTATAATTTTGCTGCTAGACTGATAAATTCTATATTCTGACAGGAATTTATTAGTCTAAATTATCCTTATATATGTTTCTACATAAGTAAAAATATTCCTTCATTCATACGAAAAAAGCTGTTTATTAATTACTCATTTAGTATAATATTACAGATACGGAATTATCTTTTTAAACTCAACATGATAAACAATATACTCAATAAATGCGAATAAACTTGATAAAATTCAAAAGATATGAGAATGTTAAAGGAGGCGTTATTATATGTGAAGGGGGTAATATAATGAGCACTCGAGAGATAAAAATAGGCACAAAATACAGGCACTTCAAGGGGAACGAGTACCTGGTGCTGCATGTGGCAAAACACTCGGAGACCCTGGAGGAATATGTGGTCTACCAGGCCTTATATGGTGAAAGGGGTATATGGATAAGACCCCTGGAGATGTTTTTAAGCATTAAAGAAGTGGAAGGGAAGCAGGTCTTAAGGTTCGAGGAGATATTATGATTCAGATTGCTGAGCAGCAGCCTTCTTCATGATCTCCAGTACGGCAAGGTCCTTTTCCTTACATTCCATCATTATGTCAAAACCATCCTTTATAAGTTCTACAGCCCGTTTATAATCTTCAAAATCTATGAAATCCGCATGGTGCCTGTCGGTGGGACAGCTTCTGCCGCTGCTGAGATGCACCTTCGGCCTCCGGCCTTTCCAGGTGTTCATGATTCTTTCCATCAGCTGGGGCAAATTGTCTGTCTCATGGTTGCAGTTATGATGGTGTATGTCCAGCACCATGGGTATGCCAAGCCTCTCGCATAGTGAAAGCACATCTTCGGCATTGAATATCTTGTCATCATTTTCAATGACAATTTTTTCTCTGATATTCTCGTCCAATGAGTTGAAATTTATGATAAACCTTTCTATGGCTTTTTCCTTGCCGCCTGTGCCGCTGCCAACATGAATGACAAGTATTCTGTTTCCTACAAGATTGGAAAGCCTGTTATGGTGCTCCAGGATAACTATGCTTGCTTTTACTACTTCAGACTTAAATGAGTTAAGCACACAGAACTGATCGGGATGCATGCTTATTCTTATTCTTCCCTCAACGACTATTTCTCTTATCTTCGTACACATGCTCAGAATATCAGGATCCTCCCACCACTGCCAATCAGGAATATAGCTGGCAAGAGGTATAAGATCGGAGCTCAGACGATAAAGCTGTATACCCTTTTCAATGCACCAGAGTATGATTTTATACACATTATAAAGATTATCTACAGATATGGAACGAAGCCTCCTTATCCGCTCATCAGGCTCCAGACCCTCATAGGTTTTCGCACTCATTGTTTTGAACCTGCCGTTCTCTTTCAAGCTCTTGGAGATGCACGCAAAGCCCATTCCCAACATATTACCATCCTTCTAAATATTTCGCGAAATATTTTTTTCGCGAAATATTTATGTGTATTTTTGCACAAATAATATTATTTGAAGAAGTTTCATTTATGATACATATCTGTAGGTGATATATCCGGTGTAAAACAGACATTAAATATTTATAAGTATATAAAAGGCATCCCGGTTAAAAATACTATTAAACTATTTTTGTCCTTTTCAGGATAACAATCAAGGAAATATTTCGCAAAATATATAGGAGGTGTTATAATGGAAAATGGAGCATATGAGAAGATTGTCACCGGTAAAAGCCTGAACAATATATTCGGGAAAAATGAAAAGCTGAATATTGTGGAAAGCTATCTAATACATGTTGAGACAGTAGACGGCGCCGAGAACAACTTCATTGAAGGTGCCAAGAATGGGCGCAGAGAGGTTGAAGGCTTATATGTATCTAAAGAGAACATGACAAGCCTTAAGATGGTATAGTAACATTAATAATGAAAGGAGGCGCCGCTTGCATGGGGTAAATGAAAAAGTCAACTGTATCACCTGCATTCATTACTATGTGACCTGGGATCCGGACTTTCCCAGAGGCTGCAGGCTTTATGAATTCAAAACCCGCAGGCTGCCCTCCCAGCTTGTCCTCGAATCGACGGGAGAGTGCTGTAAAAACTATGGGGAGAAGAAAAAAAGAAATGCCAATGCATAAAAACTGATATTATGGAAATAATACCCTCCAGAACAGTATGGAGGGAAAATTATGTTTGAAGATAGAAGTATCAGACGCAAAAGAAGATATTTACTGGCCTTGGTCTTTCTTTTGCTGGCTTCTGCAGCCTTTGGAGTCGGATATTTTTTTAATGCCGGTACCCCTGAGGCATTGGATGATCCGGCGAATATGAATCTTCAGATACCTGACAGCTTGATAAATCCGACAACCGTAAAGGAACAAATTGAGCAGGTAAATGCAGATAGTACCGCTGATGAAGCTGCAAATATGCCGGACAAAGATATAATGACCCCTAACACACAGATAATTTTCAAAACATATTACAATTCCTGCAGACATACATCAGAGAAAGCTGTTCAGGCTTCCAAGGATGAGATCAATATGAGTGAGCAGCAGCTGAAGGACAAGTATACCGGCTGGGAGATCACTGCGTTTTCGCCACCTATAGTAGAAATGAGCAGAACTGTGGATGCATATTGTACCAATCACTATATTATCGGGGTGGATGACGGATATATCGCCATATATGTATATGATGAGGACGGGAATAAGGTTTTGCAGGAAAAAACCGACATATCCCTGGCGACCCTCACTCCGGAGGATCAACAGGCACTGCAGGGAGGAATTGTAGTGGATACAGCGGATCAGAAGGAGCAGACTCTTGAAGGCTTCAGTGATTAAAAATTGATGCCAAACCACCTAAGCAAGAATATTCATAAACACTTGTATATAGGCAATAGATTTGTATATCGACTCACACAATACAAGCCTTTGGACAGAATAAGAGCTTGATACGCAGCAAACCCCTAACGCACATAAACCCAACCTCCTGTTGGTATGTGCCGGATTTACATCACGTAAATCCTACGGGTTTTGCTGTGTATCTTCGCTTTATTCTGTTAGCCAAAGGCTTGTAAGTGTTCGCTGATATACAAATCTATTGCTTATTCCACATGCATTCCTACTATTTTGCATATAAAGTGGTTTGCTATCAACTTTTAAGAGGCTAAATACTGCTTTATTTTTTTGGTAAAAAAGGTTATAGTATAAATTAGCGAATATATGTTTGGGTGGTGAACCATTGTTGTTAATATTAGGAATTGACCCGGGTATAGCAATACTGGGCTATGGACTTGTAAGATATGAAGCAAACAAATTCACAGTTGTAGATTATGGAGCGATCACCACAGATGCAGGAACTCCGATGTCAAGGAGGCTTACCCTGATATACAACGAGCTGACGGAGATCATAGAAAAGTACAGACCCGATGCTTTTGCGGTAGAGGAGCTGTTTTTCAACAAGAACATCAAGACAGCTCTGACAGTTGGACATGCCAGGGGAGTGGCGGTTTTGGCGGGATCAAAATCCGGAGTTCAGGTTTATGAATATACTCCACTGCAGGTCAAACAGGCTGTGGTGGGGTATGGAAGAGCCGAGAAGAACCAGATACAGCAGATGGTGAAAATACTTCTGAATCTCAGGGAGATTCCAAAGCCTGATGATGTTGCTGATGCATTGGCTGTTGCCATTTGCCACGGCAATTCATCCAATTTTGCAGAACAATTCAAATTTTAGGGGTGAAGAAATATGTATGAATACTTAAATGGAAGAGTGGACTACATAAGCGAGGATTATGCGGTAATAGATATCTCAGGACTGGGGTACAGGGTTTTCACCTCTCAGAATACAATCAGAAATTTAAAAGTTGGTGAAACTGCGAAGCTTTTCACCCATTTGATCGTCAAAGAGGATGATCTTGTTTTATATGGGTTTTCTACCAGGGATGAGCTTAGCATGTTCAAGCTGCTGCTGTCTGTCTCCGGAGTGGGGCCTAAAGCAGGAGCCTCACTGCTCAACCAGTACAAAGCATCCGAAATAGCAGCCGCCATAATCAGCAAGGATATAGCGAAGCTTACAAAGGCACAGGGTATAGGAAAGAAGATAGCAGAAAGAATAATACTCGAGCTTAAAGACAAGATAGATACTGAAAGTGCGATTGGCGGAATGGATACTGTAAATGGCGGGGATGATATATCTCAGGTAATTGAAGCTTTGGTCTCATTAGGGTATAATTATTCTATAGCTTCGGCTGCCGTAATCAGGTTGAAGGATACAAAGAAACCTATCGATGCTTTAATCAAGGATGCGTTGAAACAACTTGCGACTATGTAAATATGGAAATGAGGGGACACAATGGAAGATAGATTGATAACACCCAAAATAATTGACGAGGATATTGAGGTTGATACCAGTCTGAGGCCGAAATCCTTCGAGGATTACATAGGACAGTCCGTTGTAAAAGAGAAGATCAGTATTTTTATTCAGGCTGCCGTAAAAAGAAAAGAGACTCTTGATCATGTCCTGCTTTACGGACCTCCGGGGTTGGGCAAGACATCTTTAGCCAATATAATTTCAAATGAACTGGGAGTAAGTATGAGAATAACCTCGGGTCCTGCAATAGAAAAGCCGGGAGACCTTGCGGCAATACTTACCAATCTTAACAACAATGATGTACTGTTTATTGATGAGATACACAGGCTGAACAGGAGTGTGGAAGAAATCCTTTATCCTGCCATGGAGGACTATGCATTGGATATCATAATAGGAAAAGGTCCAAGTGCGCGGTCTATAAGGCTTGACCTTCCCAAATTCACAATGATTGGTGCAACGACCAGGGCAGGGATGCTGACTTCTCCGCTGAGGGACAGGTTTGGTGTTATATGCAGGCTGAATTATTATACAAATGATGAGCTTTATCAGATAATCAAAAGGTCTGCCAGGATATTGAAGATAGAAGTGGATGAGGCTGGTGCCTTTGAGATAGCAAGAAGGTCAAGAGGGACACCGAGGGTTGCCAACAGACTACTAAAGAGGGTAAGGGATTTTGCACAGGTAAAGGCACGGGGAATCATCGACAGGGATACGGCCGACAAGGCGCTGAAGCTTCTGGAGATAGATGACATGGGCCTTGATGATATTGACAAGAAGATGCTCCTTACAGTCATAAACAAGTTTGATGGGGGACCGGTGGGCCTGGATACCCTTGCGGCATCCATTGGAGAAGACAGCGGTACCATAGAGGATGTCTACGAGCCATATCTGCTTCAGATCGGCTTCATAAACAGGACACCGAGGGGAAGGATCGCAACTAAATCCGCTTACAGGCATTTTGGAATCAATATCGATTAATCAGGGGTGAGACAATTGAAACTGCTGCTGCATATGTGCTGCGGCCCATGTGCTGTTTATCCTTATCAGGTTCTGAGCCAGGAACATGATATAACGGGGTTGTTCTATAATCCCAATATACATCCTTATACCGAATATAAGAAAAGAATGGATACAGCACAGGAGTTTGCAGACAGGTCAGGCTATAAGCTGATTACAATAGATGAATACAATCTGGATGAGTTTCTCAGGAATGCCGCCTTCCGTGAAGGGCAGCGATGCATGATGTGTTATGCAGACCGGCTTTCCAGGGCTGCTTCTGTTGCAAAAAAGGGGAACTTTGATGCTTTTACTACCACTCTGCTTGTGAGTCCCTTTCAAAAGCACGACCTTATAAGGAAGCTCGGCGAGGAAGCAGGGAGTAAATATGGGGTAGAATTCTTGTATAAGGATTTCCGTGAAGGCTTCAAAGAGGGTGTGGAAAAATCAAAACAGATGGAGCTTTACAGGCAGCCTTATTGCGGCTGTATATACAGTGAGAGGGACAGGTATCTGGCAAAGAGAAAGGACGGCAGCAGATGAATATCCAGTATATAGCTAAAGTGCTTATAGTACTTGGAATTGGCATAACTGTCTTCGGAGTGCTGCTTTATTTTGGAGAAAAATTAGGTTTGGGTAGGCTTCCCGGGGATATTTATATAAAAAGAGGCGGCTTCACTTTTTATTTTCCGGTGGTTACGAGCATTCTGGCAAGTATAATATTGACAATTCTATTTGCACTATTCAGGAAATAATCACGGCAATATACTTAAGGAGGATTTCGCTTATGAAGGCAAAAAAAGTCGTACTAGTCTATTTACTAATTACTGCAGTTATCCTGACATTCTTTTCTTTTAATGCAGAAACAGTGTATGCCAATATTCAACTCCCCGAGACAATAAAGATAGGTCTGAGCTTTGGACAATCACAGGCAAGCATTTTCACTCTGGGAAGTGAAACCGGTGTGAAAATTTCTGTGCCTGAGAATGGTTCATACAAAGAGCTGGTTGAAGTAAGCAGCACTTCAGGAATAAAGGTCCGCAGGGATAAATACTATAATATAGTAAATGGTATTGAAAGTGAGATCAACTATGTAAGAGCGGCCAAATATGAAGGTGAGGTAATCGGACCCTATCATATTCAGATAGGTGAGGTTTACGCTGACATAGAAACAGCACGGCAGGTATTAAGCAGGGTCTCTTCCGCTACTCCGTCCGTATTTCTGGCATATGAGGGAGGCTGGAGGGTATGGTCGCAGCTGTACCTGGATGAGAGTGAGTGCCTCAAGCAGATACAGGTTATGAAAAATGAAATCAGTGATATAAATTATTCGGTGGTATTTCCGGACAGAAAGAGGGTACAAATCACGGACAATGCAACAGGACAGATTATACTCCTGTTGAACAGCGAGGAAAAGGTTAGGGTGGCACCCGGGGAAGTACAGGGTAAAGTCTCCGCGCTGCAGTACAAAGGTAAGAAATACAGGGGAAGTATCACAATGCAAAGCATGCCGGAAAGCGACGTTACGTTGGTAAACGAATTATCCTTTGATCAATACTTATACAGTGTCGTTCCTTCGGAAATGCCAAAGGACTGGCATATTGAGGCATTGAAGGCACAGGCGGTAGCTTCAAGGAATTATGCACTTGCAACAATGGGCAGGCATAATGGTTTTGGCTTTGATTTGTGCAGTACGGAGCACTGCCAGGCATATAACGGGCTTGAAAAGGAATGCAGCAGTGCGATAGAGGCTGTAAATGCCACAAAGGGCAAGATAATTACATACAACGGTGATCTTGTTACTACATATTATCATTCAACCAGCGGAGGACATACAGAGGACAGTGAAAATCTATGGGGCACAAAAACTGATTATATCAGGGGTGTGGATGACAAATACAGCCTGGGCAGCCCCTATGACAGCTGGCGTCTTGAACTGGACAGGAAAACGGTCAGAGAAAAGCTTTCCAAGTCCAACATAGATCTGGGAGATATAAGCGATATAAGAATTCTGGAGGTCACCCCCAACGGAAGGGTGACCAGACTGGAAATACAGGGAACAAAGGAAACAAGAGTATTCGAGAGGGAAAAAATCAGAAACATCATTGGTACGACTGCACTTAAGAGTATTTGGTACAAGCTGAGAACAGATGCGGATATTTTTGTGAGAGGTTCGATGCTGGAAGCTCCTGAGTCTGGCAGAACTTCAGGCATGTATGTGGCTTCCGCAGCAGGAAGTATAAAGGTAAGCGGCTCCACTAGCCGGGTAAGTATAAAAGGAATGAACAGCAGCAAAGTATACAACGTGATTCCCAGTACATATATATTTGATGGAAAGGGCTTCGGGCATGGTCTTGGGATGAGTCAGTACGGAGCAAAGGGAATGGCTGAAGCAGGTAATAACTATCAGCAAATATTGGAATACTATTATCAAGGTGCAAAAGTACAATAGAAAGAGGACATATGATGGATCTGAAGGATTTTCACTTCGATTTGCCTGAAGAGCTTATTGCTCAGGAACCGATTGCAAAGAGGGATATGTCGAGACTCCTGGTGCTTGGAAAAAAAAGCGGTGAAATAGAACACCGGAGTTTTAGGGATATATTGGAGTATCTGAATAAAGGAGACTGTCTGGTATTGAACAATACAAGGGTGATACCCGCAAGGCTTTTCGGAGTAAAAAAGGATAGCCTGGGCAGTATTGAATTCCTTCTGTTGAACAGGAAAGAAAAAGATATCTGGGAGGTTATGCTGAAGCCGGGGAAGAAAGCAAAACCCGGTGCGGTATTCCTCTTCGGAGATGGAGAGCTTGAAGGGGAGATACTTGAAATACTTGAGGGTGGCAACCGCCTGGTGAGGTTTCATTACAAAGGTATCTTCGAGGAAGTACTGGATAGGCTGGGAAATATTCCACTGCCTCCATATATCAAGAAAGAGCTTTCTGACAGGGAAAGATACCAGACTGTATACTCAAAGCATGAAGGCTCTGCTGCTGCGCCGACTGCAGGACTGCATTTCACCAAAGAACTGCTTCAGCAGCTGGCAGCGCTTGGTATCAGAACGGCGTATGTGACGCTTCATGTAGGACTTGGTACCTTCAGGCCTGTAAAGGTTGATAATGTGCTTGAGCACAAGATGCATTCGGAGTATTACGAGTTAAGTGCGGAAAGTGCGGAAATAATCAACAGTACAAAGGAAAAAGGAGGAAGAGTCATTTGTGTAGGGACTACCTCCACAAGAACACTGGAGTCAATAATGCAGAAAAAAAGCAGGCTTGAGGAGGACAGCGGCTGGACTGATATTTTCATATATCCGGGATATAAATTTATGATTACTGACGGACTGATAACCAATTTCCATTTGCCGGAATCTACTCTGCTGATGCTGGTAAGTGCTCTGGCAGGCAGGGAAAGCATAATGCGGGCGTATAAGGAGGCGGTAGAAGAAAGATATAGATTCTTCAGCTTCGGAGATGCAATGTTTATTATTTGATTGTATGCTTAGGGGGTGTTTTAATGAAAATGAGTCAACTGAAGTCCTGGATAATAAGGATGACGGTATATCTGGAGCTTGTGCTGGCATTGTTTATAACAGCAGCAATAATATTTGGAATGGTAGATCTGGTAAAGTATATAGTTTTGATACTACAGACCAATCCTTTTGATACTTATGATGTATTTCAGAAATTCCTTGGCCATGTACTCCTTCTTGTGGTTGGAGTCGAGCTGGTGGCAATGCTGGTCATGCATACACCGGGAAGTGTGATAGAGGTTCTGCTGTATGCAGTTGCCAGGAATATGCTCATCGGCAGTAAGGATACGTATGACTTCATACTTGGGATAGCTTCCATTGCAGGTATATTTGCTATAAGAAAATTTTTGTTTGCCAAAAGCATTTCTGAGAGTGAAGACAGTGATGTGTTTTCTGCCGCAGCAAATGTTACTGAGATAAACAGCACGGTGGGGGTAAATATACCGGAAACTCTAGCGGACACTGTAGGCGGCATAATAAGCTATTTATCCAGGCAGTCCTGCAGAGAGATTCATGAGGGAGTAATATTTCATGTAGCTGATGCAGAAATAAAAGTTTTGAGCTATAGAAATGGAGTTATTCTAAGAGTTGCTGTCGTGAAATCAAGAGATGAATAATTAATGGAGGTATATCAATTGACAATCAGATATGAACTGATAAAGGAAGACAAGAGAACAGGAGCAAGGCTTGGAAAGCTGCATACGCCTCATGGAATCATTGACACTCCCGTATTCATGCCGGTTGGCACACAAGCAACAGTTAAAGCCATGACCCCTCATGAATTGAAGGAAACAGGCGCACAGATCATATTAAGCAACACCTATCATTTGTATATAAGGCCCGGACACAAGCTGGTGGAGAAAGCGGGAGGACTCCATGGCTTTATGAACTGGGATAGGCCTATCCTTACCGATAGCGGAGGTTTTCAGGTATTCAGCCTTAATGATCTGAGAAAAATATCAGAAGAAGGGGTGGTTTTTAAATCTCACCTTGACGGCTCCAAGCATTTTTTTACTCCAGAATATGTTATGGAAATAGAAAACTCTCTCGGTGCAGATATTATAATGGCCTTTGATGAGTGTACCCCTTATCCCTGTGAGCATGACTATGCAAAGAAGTCAATGGAAAGAACGGTTAGATGGCTGAAAAGGTGCAAGGAAGCTCATAAGAATACTGAGAAACAGTCGCTTTTTGGTATAGTCCAGGGAAGCACCTATAAGGATTTAAGACTTGAAAGTGCAAAAAGGACTGTGGAGGTGGATCTGCCCGGATATGCAGTTGGAGGACTCAGTGTAGGAGAACCTAAGGAATTGATGAACGAAGTGCTGGAATATACAGTTCCGGAGCTTCCCAAAGATAAGCCCAGATATCTTATGGGGGTAGGCAGTCCTGATTGTCTGATCGATGGCTCAATCAGGGGAATAGATATGTTTGACTGCGTGCTGCCTACAAGGATTGCCCGTAACGGGACTGTGATGACCTCAAAAGGTAAGCTGGTTGTCAGAAATGCTGAATACAGCGAGGATTTCAGACCTCTGGACGAGGAGTGCGACTGCTATGCCTGCAGGAACTTTTCAAGGGCATATATAAGGCATCTGATAAAAGCGGGTGAGATACTTGGAGGAAGGCTGACGACCATTCACAATTTAAGGTTCCTGCAGAACCTTATGTCAAAAATAAGAAAGGCTATAGAGACTGATAGCCTGCTGGATTTCAGGAATGACTTTTTTCAGAAATATGGTTATCTGTAAACTAAAATAAATATAATTGGTCAAATAATAAATATCAGGGAGGATTTTTGACTTATATATTGAATACTAATTATGCTGGGATGTAAATATCCTTTCACTACTCAAAAGATAAAAAGGAGGAATATGCAGAGTGAATCAGTTGAATTCTTTAGGTTGGATTCTGCCTTACATAGTTGTTATCGGAGCTTTTTACTTTTTTCTGATAAGACCACAGCAGAAGCGTGAGAAAGCAACTCAGGCAATGAGAAAGAGCGTTCAGGAAGGTACGGAAGTCGTAACAATAGGTGGAATATACGGCAAGGTTGTTAATGCAAAGGATGATATACTTACAATAGAAGTAGGATCAGATAAGGTAAAGCTCAGGGTTGCAAGATGGGCAATAGGTAAAGTAATCGCAGATGGGAAGGAAGAAAAGTAACTTGGATTCAAGTTACTTTTTTTGTACACGAATAAATGCCCCCTATGGCGAATAGATTTATAGGGAACAAACCTTATAAATACAAATATGCTATAGGGGGTCATATTGAATGAGGAAGCTGAATAACTTTGCAAAGAAATCAACTGCAGAAGAAAAAGGGATTAATATATATGGGATATTCTTGAAATCATTGGGAATATGCTTTGCAACATCTTTTGTTCTGATAATACTATATGCACTCATACTGTCGTTTACCAGTATGAGTGATTCTTCAATGAACATTACTGTGCAGATCATTATGATTTTAAGCATCGTAGTATCAAGTATCTTCGGAGGAAAGAAAATAGCCAGGAGGGGATGGCTGTTTGGTATAGTCCTGGGGTTTGTATTCATGCTGATGCTGGTGCCTTTGAACATGGGCTTTGGTCAGAGCTTCAGCCTTGACAAGTACTTTGCGGCTAAAATGCTTATGGGCAGCTCAGTTGGATTGATCGGAGGAATAATTGGCGTAAACCTCAATTAATATCAGATTTTACTTTTCCAAAAATCACTAATATGATATAATCTTAACGTGATAAAACATTGGAGGAGGAAACTAAATGAGACATATCAGAACTATAAACAGCAGATCATTGTGCGAAAGTGCTAAGAATGGCGGCTGCGGCGAATGCCAGAACTCGTGCCAGTCAGCATGCAAGACTTCCTGTACAGTAGCTAACCAGAAATGCGAAAATGTTGAGAACAGCAGAGTAAAACCATCAATTCTGCATAAGAACTCACTATAAGTTAATAATATTTATAGCAATTCTGTACATAGGCAGTAATATGTAGGAAGGCTTCAAAGCATACCTATATGTTACTGCTTTAAAACATTTAACGGAGGATATTATGATAAAAGCATACAAGCATTACAAGCCCAATATTGAAAAAGATGTTTTCATAGCGGAAAACAGTACTGTTATCGGCAGGTGCTTCATAGGTGAAGACTGCAGCATCTGGTATAATGCTGTCCTCAGAGCAGACATCAACGAAATAAGGATCGGAAGAGGTACAAACATTCAGGACGGCAGTATTGTTCACTGTGATCATGATTATCCAACCATTATAGAAGGAAATGTCACAGTGGGGCACAATGCGATCATTCATGGCTGCATAATAGGTAAGAACTGCCTTATAGGGATGGGAGCGACCATACTCGATGGAGCGACTATAGGAGACAACGTTATAGTCGGTGCGAATTCACTGCTTACCTCCGGCAAGACCATTCCTTCAGGGGTGTTGGTAATGGGGAGTCCCGCAAAGGTAGTAAGAGAGCTGACTCCTGAGGAGATAGAAGGGATAAGGAAATCGGTACTTGGATATATAAAGCTTTCAAAAGAGCATGCTGAGGGGATAGAATAGAGAAAACAGTAAATAATACATATGCAAGGCAATGTTCCTTCCACATTGACTAAGATTTGTAAAAGTTATATAATAACCATTGTGAAATTAAATAAGGGGGAGTTAACAAATGAAGTCAAAAAGCCTAGTAGTGTTTCTTGCAATAATTTTATTAATTTCATTTTTTGCGTACATAGCAGTCTATGGACTTAATATAGGGAAATACGAAATCCTACCCGTCAAGAACCTTATAAAGCTTGGTCTCGATCTAAGAGGCGGAGCAACAGTGCTTCTGCAGGCAAAGGATAATCCCAATGATCCGATAAATGATGAGAAGATGGCAAGAGCAGTTGCAACGATAAGAGAACGTATTGATGCTCTGGGAGTAACGGAGCCTGTTATCACAAGAGTGGGAGATGACAGGATAGAGGTGCAGCTTCCGGAAATACAGGATCCCCAAAGAGCTCTTGACTTGATAGGACAGACAGCACAGCTTGAATTCATCGAAGAAGAAACACAGCAGGTCATATTGACCGGTAATGATATAAAACAGGCGCAGGCAGAACGTGCGCCCAGCAGCAATGGAGTAGGGGAAGCACCGGTAGTATCCTTCGAGCTTTCACCTGAGGGTGCGAAGAAGTTTGCCGCTGCCACTGAAAGAAACATCGGTAAGATTATAGGTATTTACCTTGACAAGCAGCCCATATCCCTTCCGACAGTGCAGAGTGTGATTCCTGACGGAAAGGGAATAATCACTGGTTCTGCAACAATGGAAGAAGCAGGAGACCTGGCAACGCTTATCAGAGCCGGGGCACTTCCTGTTGAAATGGAGACTCTCTCGGTAACGGCAGTCGGACCTCAGCTTGGAGCAAACTCCTTTGAACAGAGTATTTCAGCCGGACAGATAGGCATATTGCTTGTATTATTATTCATGCTGGTATATTACAGACTTCCGGGTCTGGTTTCCGATATAGCTTTAGTACTTTATACGCTGATAGTGCTTACGGTACTTGCCGGCATAAAAGCCACACTTACGTTGCCTGGTATTGCAGGTATAATACTTTCAATAGGTATGGCAGTTGATGCAAATGTAATTATATTTGAGAGGATAAAAGAAGAAGTGCGTCTGGGCAAGACCCTGAGAGCGGCAATTGACTCGGGTTTCAGAAGAGCGTTTCTTACGATCCTGGACTCAAACGTAACCACTCTTATAGCTGCAGGAGTCCTGTTCTACTTCGGGACAGGTCCAATAAAGGGCTTCGCAGTAACACTGTCTATAGGTATACTTTCGAGTATGTTTACTGCAATTGTTATTACAAGATACCTGCTCAAGCTCTTGGTTTCAAGCAACCTTGTCAAGAACTTGAAGTTATTTGGTCTATAGGAGGGAAGCCCGATGAAAATAAGAGATTTTATGAAATACAGTAAGATGTGGTTTGGAATTTCGGGAGTAGTAATTGCAATTGGATTGATATTCATTCTAATAAACGGTCTGAATTTCGGCATTGACTTCACCGGAGGTTCGTCAATACAGGCGAATATAGGCAAGAGCTTTGAAATAGCCGACATCAGAAACATATCTGATAAGTTTGATAAGGAAGCGATTGTAACATACGCCGGACAGAACAGGGATATAGCCCTTATTAAGACTAAGGTAGCCTTGACTGTTGCACAGCAAGGTGAGGTAGTAAAGGCTTTTCAGGATAAGTTCGGCATACAGCAGACAAATATCCAGTTTGAAACAATAGGAGCTACCATAGGCAGTGAGCTTACAAGGCAGGCACTGCTGGCACTGCTGTTGGCAAACGTGGGAATACTTATATATGTTTCCTTCAGGTTTGAATGGAGGTTCGGGGTCGCAGCCATCCTTGCACTGGTGCATGATGTAATGATAATGCTGGTAGTTTATTCAATAGCACAGATTGCCATCAACGCAAGCTTTATCGCTGCCATACTGACAATAGTAGGTTATTCGATCAACGATACAATAGTCGTATTCGATAGGATCAGAGAAAACAAAAGGCACATGAAGAAGGTAGAACATAACAGCCTTGTAAACAACAGTATCTCGGAGACTATGGCAAGATCTATAAATACATCACTTACCACATTGCTTACAATATTAGCCTTATATATTCTCGGGGTACCGGCAATAAAAGATTTTGCTCTGCCCCTGGTAGTAGGTATAATTAGCGGTACATACTCTTCGATATTTATTGCGAGCCCCCTCTGGGTGGTGCTTGACAGGAAGCACGTTCTTAAAGGAGCTCATTAAGAATGGATTTTAAGGTAACGGTGTTTAACTGTTACCTTAAATTTTTTATGCGGATATAAAACAGTTGAAGTATATGGTAAAAAGCTATATATTAGTATTGTCGGGATCGACTGTCCAGTTAATATTAAGGGAGGTTTTGATATGCAGTTTATTATAGTCATTTCGATGATTATATCCATCCTTATCGCTTTTTTTGCAGTACAGAATGCAGGTGTGGTCGTGGTCAATTTGCTGTGGTATAAAGTGAGCATGTCACAGGCTGTAATAATTCTATGCTCTGCGCTTTTCGGAGTACTTATAATGTTGCCTTTTGACATAGCACGGACTATTAAATACAAGCTCAAGCTTATGGATCTGTCGGGAGAAAATAAAAGACTGAAGGAAGAGCTTAAGAAATGTGATTCTGAAAAAGAAAAGACTGTTCAGGAAATACTTCCGGCAGTTGATGATCAAAGCAAAGTCGATGAACAGCAGCAATAACAAAAAAATGTTTGGATAGGTATGTGATGAAATATTGAACAAAAGATGGACAACATATGATAAAAGCATGGAAAACCTTGAGCATATAATAGATGAGTTTCAGATATCCGAGTTAATGGCAAGGATTATGATCAACAGGGGTATTGATACCGTTCCGAAGGTTAGGGCTTTCCTGAACACAGGCCTTGAATCTCTTCATGACCCATATCTGTTAAAAGGGATGGATAAGGCAGTAAAGCGAATAGAAAAGGCAGTCAGATGCAAAGATAAAATATGTGTTTATGGTGACTATGATGTTGATGGGATTACTTCGACTGCGATCATGATAAGAGCAATAAAGAAACTCGGCGCCGATGCAGTGTATTACATACCGAACAGGATAGAAGAGGGCTATGGATTGAGCAAGGGCTCCATGAACAGGATCAGGGAGCTTGGAGTAAAGCTTATAGTTACTGTAGACTGTGGGATCAGGTCCAATGAGGTGATCGATTATGCAAAAAGCCTCGATATGGAGGTAATAGTAACGGATCATCATGAATGTGAGGGGGAATTGCCTGAGGCTTACTGTATTATCAATCCTCATCAGTGTGACTGCAGCTATCCCCATAAGGGTCTTGCAGGCGTAGGAGTTGCTTTCAAGCTGATAAGCGTACTGCTTGAAAGAGCTGGCAGCAAGGCTTTTGCAGAGGAGCTTCTGGACATTGTTTTAATTGGTACGGTAGCTGATGTGGTGCCGCTTTTGGATGAAAACCGTATAATAGTGAAATACGGCTTACTGAAAATAAAAGATACAAAAAATGAAGGAATAAAAGCACTTTTGGCTGTGTGCGGCTTAAGCGGTAAAGAGCTTAATACATATAATATCGCTTTCATGCTTGCCCCTAGAATAAATGCCGCCGGCAGAATTGCAGAAGCGACGGAATGTGTAGAGCTTCTGTTGACTGACAATGCTGCCAGAGCTATGGAAATAGCCAGAAAACTGGATTCGGACAACAGGGAACGGCAGGCAATAGAAAATGATATATTAAACAGTGCAGCTGCAATAATCGAAAAAACAGTCGATATTATGAAGGATAGAGTTCTGGTTCTCTGCGATGAGGCCTGGCATATAGGAGTTATTGGGATTGTGGCGTCAAGACTGGTTGACAGATTCCATCTTCCAACATTCATTATGTCGAAGGACGGAGAGCTGTGTAAGGGTTCTGCCAGAAGTATTCCCGGTTTTAATATTTTCGAAGCCATGTCAAGGCATGGTGAGCTTTTCGAAAAGTATGGGGGGCATGAGATGGCTGCAGGCTTCACTATAAAGGCTGAAAGAGTTGATGAGCTGCGGAAACGTATGACCCTTGAAGTTGATAGTGTGATGGGAAAGGACAGACCTCTTCCTGAAATTCTGGTAGACTACAGGCTTGTGCCTAAGGATATCACGTTGGACACCATAAGTCAGCTCAAACTGCTGGAACCCTATGGAACAGGCAATCCCAGCCCACTTTTTGTATACAGGGGACTGAAGGTTTTATCTTCCAGGGCAGTCGGTAACGAGCTCAAACATCTTTCACTTATGGTCTATGACGGAGTAAATGAAATAAAATGCATAGCTTTTAATTTGGGCAGTATGCAAAAAGTATTATCAATAAGCAAAAAAATTGATATAATATGTAGTGTTGAGAATAACACGTGGAACAACCAGGATAGTGTGCAGCTTAATATCAAGGATATCAGGCTTACAAAATAAAAGATGGGGGTACTACTTATGGATATGGAAAAGTATATAAGGACAATTGAGGATTTTCCGAAGGAAGGCATCAGCTTCAAGGATGTGACAACACTGCTCAAGGAAGGGGATGCTTTCAGATATGCTGTAAAATCCATCGCAGATAAGCTCAGGGAATTGAAGGTTGACCTGGTAGTAGGGCCGGAAGCCAGGGGATTCATATTTGGAGCGCCTGTGGCATATGAGCTTGGAGTAGGTTTTGTTCCTGTAAGGAAGCCAGGCAAGCTTCCGGCAGAGACAGTCCGCTACGAGTATGAGCTGGAATATGGAAAGGATGCTTTGGAAATCCACAGGGATGCAATAAAAAAAGGGGCAAGAGTTGCTGTGGTTGATGATCTTCTTGCAACAGGAGGCACCATCCTTTCTGCTGTGAAGCTGGTGGAACAGCTTGGAGGAGTAGTGGTGCATGTAGGTTTCCTCATTGAGCTGGAATTTTTGAACGGAAGAGATAATCTGAAAGGTTACAATGTAAGTTCAATTATCAAATATTAATTATTATAAGCGATAAATGTCAAATTTAATGTTTGAAAAATGTAGATAAATATACTAAAATAGATGTAATTAAATCAAAGCTGGTACAACCAGCTTTTTTGAGTATTATTTATAATATGCAGTGCAATAGCGTTCTAAAAGTTGGTGTTATTTATGTTACAGGAATTAATGGATATTATCAGAAGATATAACCCTGCCAATGATGCGGAAATCGTTGAGAGGGCTTATAATTATGCCGTAAAAGCCCATGATGGACAAAAGCGGGTTTCCGGGGAGGATTACATTATACATCCTCTTGAAGTGGCCAAAATTTTGGCTGAATTGAATATGGACAATGTCACAATAGCTGCCAGTATACTCCATGATGTCATAGAGGATACCAAATGTACCTATGAGGACTGCAGGAACCTTTTTGGTGAGGAGATAGCAATGCTTGTAGATGGAGTGACAAAATTAGGGAAGCTCGAGTACAAGACGAAAGAGGAGCAGCAGGCTGAAAGCCTCAGAAAAATGTTTATAGCCATGGCAAAGGATATCAGAGTGGTGCTTATAAAGCTTGCAGACAGGCTGCACAACATGCGCACCCTTAAATATATGCCTCCGGAAAAGCAGAGGGAAAAGGCCAAGGAGACAATGGAGATATACGCTCCTATAGCTCACAGACTGGGTATATCCAAGATAAAATGGGAGATGGAGGACCTGGCGCTAAGATACCTTGAACCTAAGGATTACTATGAGCTGGTGGACAAGGTTGCCAAAAAGAGAAAAGAACGCGAGGATGAAATCAACCATGTTATTCAGATATTAAAGGAGAAGTTCAAGGAAGTCGGGATAGAAGCCCATATAGAGGGAAGACCCAAAAGCTTCTATAGTATATACAGGAAAATGTACTATCAGAATAAGAGCTTTGAGCAGATATTCGACCTTACTGCAGTAAGGATAATTGTAGATACTGTAAAGGATTGCTATGGAGTGCTGGGTATAGTTCATACCCTGTGGAAGCCCATACCCGGAAGATTCAAGGATTATGTGGCAATGCCCAAGCCTAATATGTACCAGTCTCTTCATACTACGCTCCTTGGCTCGGATGGACAGCCCTTTGAAGTGCAGATAAGAACCTGGGAGATGCATAAGACATCTGAAATAGGTATAGCAGCGCATTGGAAGTACAAGGAGGGTAAGACCTCACAATCAGAGTTTGATGAGAAGCTGAAGTGGCTGAGGCAGATGCTTGAATGGCAGAACGAGATCAAAGACACCAGAGAGTTTATGGAAACCTTGAAGGTGGATTTATTTACCGATGAGGTATATGTATTCACACCAAAAGGCGACGTTGTTGATTTACCCGTTGATTCAACCCCTATTGATTTTGCATATAAGATACACAGTCAGATCGGTAACAGGTGTATAGGGGCTAAAATAAACGGAAGAATAGTACCTTTGGATTACAAGCTACAGAACGGGGATATCGTGGAGGTTATAACCTCCGCTGTCGCAAATGGACCGAGCCGGGACTGGCTGAAGATCGTAAAAAGCTCACAGGCTAAAAATAAAATAAGACAGTGGTTTAAAAAGGAAAAAAGAGAAGAGAATATTCAAAAGGGAAAAGAACTTCTGGAGAAAGAGATACGCAGGCATGGCTATACAGCTACACAGCTGGTAAGAGCCGAATGGATGGAGAGCATCTCCAAAAAATTCAGCCTCCACAGTGTTGATGATATGTATTCTTCCCTTGGCTATGGAGGCCTGACCCCAAATCAGGTAATAACCAAGCTCAAGGAAGAATTCAGAAAGACCCAGAAGCTTGAAGAGCGTGAAGAGGAAAGTATTGAGCGTCAGGTTGAAAAAGCCCAGGAAAGAAAGGCAAGGCATAATAGTACAGGGGTAAGGGTAAAGGGCGTTGAGAATATTATGATAAGGTTCTCAAAATGCTGTAATCCGGTGCCTGGCGATGAGATAGTAGGCTACATCACAAAAGGCAGAGGAGTGTCGGTGCACCAGAAGGATTGTCCGAATGTAGCCGACCTGATGAACGAAGAGGAAAGATTCATAGAGGTAGAATGGAATACGCAGACTAAAGTATCCTATAATGCCGATGTGGAGGTCAGAGCGACCGATAGAAAGGGACTGCTTGCAGAGATAACCAGCATTATAGATGAAAACAAGGTAAACATCAGCGCCTTCCATTCAAGGACAACAAAGGATAAAATGGCTATTATAAATTTCATATTGGAAATAAACGATATAGAACAACTTAATAAGCTGATAAGGAAATTCAGAAAAATAGAAGGCGTAATGGACGTATTCAGGGCGAAGCAATGACGCCCGAAGGGCGTCAGATTCGAGATTCGAGATACGAGATGCGAGAGTTAGGGCAGTGCTTCGAAGATATGCTTAATCTCGTAGCGTGAAACTCGAAACGCGTAACGATACTTTAGAGGAATACAGGAGGAATAATATGCGCGCAGTTATACAGAGGGTTAACAGTGGAAGTGTCACTGTTGATGGAAATATTGTCGGGAGCATTGGCAAGGGCTTTGTCGTTCTGCTTGGCGTAAGCGAGAAGGACACGGCGGAGGATGTGCTGTATATGGCCGACAAGATAGTGAATCTGAGGATATTTGAGGATGAAGCTGAGAAAATGAATCTTTCCCTGCTGGATATAAAGGGTGAGCTTCTGGTAGTTTCACAGTTTACATTGTATGGAGATTGCAGGAAGGGCAGAAGGCCCAATTTCATGAGTGCCGCAAGGCCGGAAAAGGCGGAAGAGCTGTATTTGGAACTGGTAAAGAAGTGCGGAGAAATGGGCGTAAAGACAAAAACAGGAACCTTCCAGGCATACATGAAGGTGAATATTGAAAATGACGGTCCTGTGACTGTTATAGTAGACAGTGAAAAGCTTATATAGATTTGAGGAGATGAATATATGGAGTTTAAAAGACTTCCTTTAGGAATATATCAGGCGAATTGCTATATTTTGCAGGATGAAAAGACAAAAGAAACGGCAGTTATAGATCCCGGAGGAGATTTTCCGGAAATAAAAAGCTATATTGAAGCCAATGGATTGAAGGTCCGGTATATCATTCTGACTCACGGACATGGAGATCATATTGGTGCTCTGAGAGAACTTTCAGATTACACCGGTGCCATAGTATGCATACACAGCGGGGATCATGAAATGCTCCTGAGCAGCAGAATGAATCTTACTGTTGAAATGGGCTATCCGCCTGTAGAGATGAGGGCAGACAGGCTTCTGAAGGATGGGGATGTCCTGGAGCTTGGTGATACAAAGCTTGCTGTCATCCATACACCCGGACACTCCAGGGGGGGGATTTGCATATATTGTGAGGGCAGCCTGTTTTCAGGAGATACATTGTTCGCATGCTCCATCGGCAGGACTGATCTGACGGGAGGCTCATTTGAAGAGCTTATTGCATCGATAAAAAACAAGCTTCTGGTTTTGCCGGATGATACGGCAGTATATCCCGGACATGGTCCATCCTCAAAAATACTGATTGAAAAAAAACGGAACCCCTTTTTGGAATAGAACCATATGTTTTGCACATTCTAAATATATTAAAAATGTTTGTGCAAAACATATGGGAGGTTTTTTCATGAATAAGTCTTCAAAGAAACTTATGGCAGAAAAGCATAAAAACAAGCTGCATCAGGAATATGGCGAGCTTATTGACATGATAGAATCGGGCATGGAGGATTATGAAATAGCAGAGGAGATCGGCATAACATCAAATCATGTTTCTGATATAAAGAAACAAATTTTCAATGATATGATTTAGGGGAAGCTATGATTGGAATCGTACTGGAAAACCATGACTTCTACAATGAGGCGGCAGATATAATAAGAATGTACTTCGGAAAGTGCGAAATAGAAAAAGTAGAGAGAGCTTTGGCGAACAGCCAAAGCTTTTTGCAGGAGAAGGATGTGCTTGTCACAAGCAGTCTGGAGCTTTCTGGGAGAAGCGGCAAATGCATCTCAAAATACAGGGATAAGCAAAGGCTTGAGGAAGCGGTAATGGAAGACGACGTAGAGCCAACGGATATAAAGGCTTTAAAGCGGCTGGTCAAAAAGTCCATGTACAAGCTATTATCCGCAGTATTCGAAAAGGAATTTCCGTGGGGCATACTTACAGGAATAAGGCCTGTGAAAATCGTTCATGAGCTTATGGATAAAGGGATTCCAACGGAAAATATTGCAGGCAGGCTTATGGGGGATTATCTCATGAGTGTGGACAGGGCACTGCTGGCGCTGGAAATAGCGGGCATTGAAAGGCCTTTCATATATCCTTTTGATGACAGGGTGGTAAGTATATACATAGGGATACCCTTCTGTCCCAGCAGGTGTCACTACTGTTCATTCACCTCCAATTCTATAAGTAAATACGGTGCTTATGTTGAGCCATATCTGGAAAGCCTGATGAAGGAAATGCAAAATGTAGCAGAGTATCTGGACAGTAAGGGCTGCAGGGTACAGTCCATATACATAGGCGGAGGCACACCCACAGCACTTGAAGCCGAGCAGCTTGACAGACTTTTGAAATGTACGGTTCAAAGCTTTGGGGAGGATTTCACTGAATTTACCTGTGAAGCAGGAAGACCGGATTCAATAACTGAGGAGAAGCTAAAAGTACTGCACCAAAACAATGTAAGCAGAATAAGCATCAATCCGCAGACCATGAATGATGAGACTTTGAAATGCATAGGGAGGGCACATGCTGCCGGACAGGTGGCAGATAGCTTCAGACAGGCAAGAAATGCAGGCTTCAGCAATATAAATGCCGACCTGATACTTGGACTTCCCGGTGAAGGTCTGGAGCAGCTGGCTTTTACACTGTCGGAAATAAAAAAGCTTGAGCCGGAGAATGTCACGGTACACACAATGGCAATAAAAAGAGCCTCCATATACAATGAAGGTTCATGGAATACAGCTGCTGCTGATGATGAGCATGTATCGGAAATGATGGAGTATGCCAAAGCCTGTCTCCGGGAAATGGGTCTGCACCCGTATTATTTATACAGGCAGAAGCACATGCTGCAGAATCTTGAGAATATAGGATTTTCAAAGAAAGGACATGAATGTATTTATAACATGCAGATTATGGAAGAGAAACAAACAATTGTTGCTTTCGGCGCAGATGCTGTGACCAAGATAGTGATAAACAGCGGGAACAGGATAGAGCGGCAGCATAATATAAAGGATGTAAAGCTATATATTGAGAAGATTAATGAAATGATAGACAATAAGATAGATATTTTGGAACAACTGTGGAAAACCTATTGACATAGGTGTAACACGATATTATAATATTACAATAATATACCAAATAAAAGTATATGGCTTTGAACGGGAAAGTAGACATTTGAAGCTAAACAGGGAGAGGATATCCGGCGCTGAGAGCGTCGTGACTGCAAGTATCCTTATAGTACAGAATGTTGAAGGACACCCGGGAGTCCCAGCCGCTGAAACTGTATCATAAAGATAGGCAGCTGCGTAATTCTGCGTTAAAGAAAAAAGATGGATTATCCAAACAGGGTGGCACCGCGGGATTATACCTCCCGTCCCTGACAATATGTCAGGGACGGGAGGTTTTTGTATTTTACCAAATTTAGGAGGCGGATTAATATGGCAAGAATAAACAGAACACACATGTGTGGTGAACTGAGCCTTGATAACCTGGGAGGAAAGGTGACTCTTACAGGCTGGGTTCAGAAAAGAAGGGATCTTGGAGGGCTTATTTTCATAGATCTGAGGGACAGAAGCGGTATAGTGCAATGTACTGTTAACAAGGATACAGTGCCTGAGGTTTTTCAGGAAGCTTTTAAGGTAAGAAGTGAATTTGTACTTGTTGTGAAGGGTGAAGTCGTACGCCGTGGAGAAGGTGCAATAAACACAAAAATGCCAACAGGCTATATTGAAATTGCCGTAAGCAGTCTTGAAATACTAAGCAAGGCTGAGACAACACCTATATACATAGAGGATGAGCTTAACGTATCTGAGCAGCTCAGGTTGAAATACAGATATCTGGACTTGAGACGCCCTTCCATGCAGAAGATGCTGTTCACCAGGCACAGGATTGCCAAGGTAGTAAGGGATTATATGGATCAGAACGGCTTTATTGAAGTGGAGACCCCAATACTCATAAAAACTTCTCCTGAAGGTGCAAGAGACTATCTGGTGCCAAGCCGTGTTCAGCCGGGAAATTTCTTTGCGCTGCCACAATCTCCACAGCTGTTCAAGCAGATACTTATGGTTGCCGGCTTCGACAGATACTTCCAGATCGCAAAGTGCTTCAGGGATGAAGACCTGAGAGCAGACAGACAGCCGGAGTTCACTCAGATTGATATGGAACTGTCCTTTGTGGAGAAGGAAGATGTTATGGAAATAAATGAAGGCCTGCTCAAGACTTTATTTAAGCAGGTGCTTGATGTTGAGATCCAGACCCCCTTTAAGATACTGACATACAAGGAAGCAATGGAGCGGTACGGTTCAGACAAGCCGGATACAAGGTTCGGCTTGGAGCTTAAGGAAATAGGGGATGTGGTTGCAAATTCGGAGTTCAAGGTATTTGCAGACACCCTCGCAAATGGCGGAATGGTAAAGGCGATTAACGCCGAAGGACTTGGAGAAAAGCTCAGCCGCAAAGAGATAGACAGTCTCGGTGAGTTTGTAAAAACCTACAGGGCAAAAGGCCTTGCATGGATAAATATAACTTCTGAAGGTGTAAAATCACCGATAGCCAAGTTCCTAAAGGAAGAGGAGCTGAACGGAATAATTGAAAGAACCGGTGGAAAACTAGGAGATATAATATTTATTGTCTCAGATAAAGCAAAGGTTGTTTATGATTCCCTGGGACAGCTGAGGCTGGAGCTGGCAAAACGTTTTGGACTTGTTGACAACAGCAGGTTTGACCTTTTATGGGTAACAGAGTTCCCGCTGCTTGACTTCGATGAGGAAGAAAACAGGTATGTGGCAATGCATCACCCATTTACATGCCCGATGGATGATGACCTGGAGCTTCTGGACACTGATCCGCTTAAGGTCAGGGCAAAGGCTTATGACTGTGTATTGAACGGCTATGAGCTTGGAGGAGGAAGTATAAGGATACACAGGCAGGAGCTTCAGGAAAAGATGTTCGGTCTCCTGGGCTTCAGTAAGGAACAGGCATGGAGCAAATTCGGATATCTGCTGGAGGCTTTCAAATACGGCACACCTCCTCATGGAGGACTAGCTTTTGGCCTTGACAGAATAGTAATGCTGTTTACTGGTACAGACAACATAAAAGACGTAATTGCATTCCCCAAAACACAGACAGCAAGCTGTCTCATGACCAATGCTCCTTCCCCTGCGGATCCGAAGCAGTTGGAGGAGCTGCATATCACAGTAAAAGAATAATTATGATAATATGATATAGCTTGACACGAACCTGCTCTGCCGTAAATTAAAAAGGGCAGAGCAGGGCTTTTTGGAGGTATTTTATGAATCAGTTTTCCAGAACAGAGCTTTTGATCGGGAAAGAGGGAATAGAGAAGCTGGCAAAAAGCACAGTCGCAATCTTCGGTATCGGGGGAGTAGGCTCATACACGGCCGAGGCATTATGCAGATGTGGTATTGGCAGGCTGGTGCTCGTAGATTATGATGATATTTGCCTTACCAATATCAACAGGCAGATCCATGCAACAAGAAAGACTGTCGGCAGACCGAAGGTAGAGGCAATGAAGGAGAGACTGCTGGAGATAAACCCTAATGCAGATATAATCATACACAAGGAGCTTTATAATGAAGAAACCTCCGATACGCTGCTCAGGCCAGGATATGATTATGTGGTTGACGCTATTGATATGGTAAGCTCTAAGATAAGCCTTATAATGAAGTGTATAGATATGAACATAGCGGTGATAAGCTGTATGGGAGCTGGCAACAAGCTCGATCCGACCAAGCTTGAGATCACGGATATATATAAAACCTCAGTATGTCCTCTAGCAAAGGTCATGCGGTACGAGCTCAGAAAAAGAGGAGTGAAGAAGCTGAAGGTGGTATACTCGAAGGAGGAGATCATTACCCCTATGAAGGATGTGGCAGATTGCAAGACAAATTGCATATGCAGCAATAAGGAAACGGCCAACTGTACAAAACGGAGGCAGATCCCCGGAAGCGTATCCTTTGTTCCATCAGCAGCCGGCCTTGCAATTGCATCAGCTGTGGTAAGGGATATATTAGGGCTGAAGTAGGGCTCTGGAGTTTGCCGCGGGCCACGGGCTGTAAGCGGAGCTTCGAAGACTTTGCTTAAGCACGAGTCACGGAGCACGTGGCATAAGGGTCAATAAAAAATTAAAATTATTAAATATACCTATTGACAAAATAGAATGATGTAATATAATGAAAATATACCGGTACGGGGTATAGGAGGGGATGAATTGGATAACAAGGAAGTCAGTAAAGACGATATACTTAACCGGATGAAGAAGATTGAGGGACAGGCTAAAGGAATACAAAAAATGATAGAGGAAGACAAATGCTGCGGAGACATAATGGTCCAGATTTCTGCCATCAGGTCTGCAATAAACCGGGTTGGGGGACTCATTATGGATAGATACATCAAGGAGTGCCTCAAAGAATCCCTTAAGAGTAATAAAAGTGATGAAAGCATTGAAGAAGTAATTGAAACAATTGTAAAATACGTGAAGTAAAAGGGATGATTCAGGAAGATGAAAGAAATAGGGAAAGTAATAAAAGTGGAAGAGGACCAGGCAACGATCATGATCAGGAGAGGCACAGCCTGTGGAGAGTGCGGAGCCTGTCAGGTGGGAAGGGAAAAGCTTGAGATGATGATGACGGCAGACAACAGTGTGGGAGCCCAGGTCGGTGATGAAGTGGAAATAGATCTTGAAAACATGAATTTCATGACCGCGATGCTTATTGCTTATGGATTTCCGCTTATAGCATTGATTGCCGGAATATTCGGGGGATATTACGGTATGCTGGCTCTTGGTCTGAACGACAGCACTGCCCAGGCACTGGGCGCAATACTGGGTCTCGTTGCATTAGCCGCCTCTTATGCAGTCATACGGTATAAGGAAGAGTCAATCAAAAAATTAAGGAAATTTAAGCCGGTCATAGTAGGAATTAAGACAAAAGACAGTATTTAACGGCATCTATGAATTGGTTTAGTAATTTATTAATTATCTAAATGGATAAAATAAAAATATGTCGTGAAGCTGAATGTTAATTAAAAATGCAGCTGATTTTTGAAAGGAGTATTTATTAGTGAGTAAGAATATAAAAATAGTTAATCAGAAAAATTTTGATAATGAAGTGTTAAAGGCAAACAAGCCAGTATTGGTAGACTTCTGGGCAGCATGGTGCGGTCCGTGCAGGATGGTGGCTCCGGTCATCGACCAGTTGGCTGATGAATACGAAGGAAAGCTTGAGATAGCAAAGGTAAACGTTGACGAAAACCCTGAGCTTGCAGGCAAGTATGACATTATGAGCATACCATCGGTATTTCTGTTCAACAATGGAAGTAAGGTGGATGGAGTAATTGGTGCAAGACCCAAACAGATATTTGACGATATGTTAAAAAAGCATATATAAATATCAGAAGCACTTATGAGCAATTATAAGTGCTTCTAATATTTATATTAGGAAATGTAATGTAGTAAAGTGACAGTATGGCTTTATTGGTATATGTTTCTATGTTATGATTAATTCTAATCGATTATTAAGCGGTCACATATTAAGGGATAATACTATATATATAATAAAACAGGAGGAAAAACATATGAAACTTGATACTATCAAAACCTTTGACGGAGAAATTGCTGAAGCGATTTTAAAGGAACTAGACAGGGAAAGAGACAAGATAGAGCTTATAGCCTCGGAAAATTTCGTATCTCCTGCTGTAATGGAAGCTCTTGGTACAGTGCTCACGAACAAATATGCCGAAGGATACCCTGGCAAAAGGTACTATGGAGGCTGCGAATATGTCGATATAGTTGAGAATATTGCCAGAGATAGAATGAAAGCTCTGTTTGGAGCAGAACACGCAAATGTTCAGCCACATTCCGGTTCCAGTGCAAATGAAGCAGTATATTTTACAGTACTTGAGCCTGGAGATGTTGTTATGGGAATGAACCTGTCCCATGGAGGGCACCTTACCCATGGAAGTCCTGTAAATATCTCAGGAAAGTATTATAAATTCATTCATTATGGAGTTTCTGAAAGCACAGGCAGGATCGATTATGATAATGTCAGGGCAATAGCTAAGGAAAGCAAGCCAAAGCTCATTGTGGCAGGTGCAAGTGCGTATGCAAGAGCTATAGACTTCAAAGCCTTTAAAGATATAGCAGACGAGGTAGGAGCGCTTCTGATGGTGGATATGGCACATATTGCCGGTATTGTTGCTGTGGGACTGCATCAAAGCCCGGTGCCCTATGCGGATTTTGTGACTACAACGACCCATAAGACCTTAAGGGGGCCAAGAGGTGGAGCGATACTCTGCAAACAGGAATATGCAAAGGCGATAGACAAGTCTATTTTCCCGGGAATGCAGGGGGGACCGCTGATGCATACCATTGCAGCAAAGGCGGTATGCTTCAAGGAAGCTATGAGTGATGAATTCAAGGTATACATCAAACAGGTACTGAAGAATGCTGCTGTACTGGCTGATGCATTAATAGCAAATGGGATTGATATAGTTTCGGGCGGAACAGATAATCACCTTATGCTGCTTGATCTTAGAAACAAGAATATAACCGGTAAGGATGCAGAGCATCTCCTCGATGATATAGGAATAACTACTAATAAGAATACAATTCCCCTTGATCCCCAGAGTCCTTTCATAACCAGCGGACTGAGGGTAGGTACGGCTGCTGTGACTACAAGAGGCTTCAAGGAAGAGGACATGAAGGAGATAGCGGACATAATCGCCCTGGCTATTACAAAGCCGGATTCAAAGGCAGAATGCAGCAGCAGGGTAAAAACGCTGTGCAGCAAGTATCCATTGTATCCGGAATTTAAGTAGGGGCGATTCATGAATCGCCCGTACAGGCTTCGAAGGGTTGCTCAAATCCGCGCAACCCGAAACGCGTAATGCGCAACGGGATCTGTCAGGAATACCCGGAATCATTACCCATTACCCATTGCCTATTGCCCATCCAATAATATAATTGCTATAATAAAGATATGTCCAATATGAATATCATTGGCCATATCTTTTTCATTCAGTGAGGTAATCATATGACGATGAATCTGATTTACAAGTCAATTATCGACACCATATTAAAGAATATAGATATCGGGATAAATGTAGTTGATGAGACAGGCAGGACCATCATCTACAATGAGGCTATGGCCGATCTGGAGGGGTTGGATGTCAACGAGGTCATGGGCAAAAGCATACTGGATATTTTCCCGAGCCTGACTCCGGAAACCAGCACCATGCTTACGGTGCTCAAAACCGGCAAGCCTATATATAACCGTTCTCAGACATATTTGAACAACAAAGGAAAACAAATAAATACAGTAAACAGTACTATACCCATTATGATCGCTCCGGGAAAGCATGGGGCATTGGAAATGGCAAAGAATATCACGAAGGAAAAGGAGCTTTCCGATAAGCTGGTATACCTGCAGCAGGAGCTGGCAAGCAAGGATATCGATGATAAGAACCTTAAAGGCTACACCTTCAGGAACCTGATCGGAGAGGATGAGAAATTCCATAGCACCATTGAAATAGCAAGAAAGGCGGCTCTGTCCTCCTCTACGGTATTAATATACGGTGAAACAGGTACGGGGAAGGAGCTTTTTGCGCAGAGCATACACAATGAGAGCAGCAGAAAGCACAAGCCGTTTATAGCGCAGAATTGTGCGGCTCTGCCTGAGTCTCTGCTTGAAGGGATACTTTTCGGAACAGTGAAAGGAAGCTTCACCGGCGCAATAAACAGGCCTGGCCTGTTTGAACAGGCAAACGGCGGCACGCTGCTGCTGGATGAAATAAACTCCATGGGCCAGCAGCTCCAGGCCAAGCTTCTGAGAGTACTTCAGGAAGGGTATGTAAGAAGAGTCGGAGGTCTTTCCGACATTCCTATTGATGTCAGGATACTGGCAACAACAAATGAAAGCCATTCAAACATCCTGCAGAAAGGGATCTTAAGAAAGGACCTGTATTACAGGCTGAACGTAATATCAGTGAATATCCCTTCACTGAGGGAAAGAAAAAGTGACATAACTCTTCTGACGGAGTATTTCATTAAAAAATACAACAGCATACTCCAGAAGGACGTATGGTATGTTTCAAATGAGGTAAAGGAAGCTTTCCAGCATTATGAATGGCCGGGCAATGTAAGGGAGCTGGAGAACATAATAGAAAGTGCAATAAACATGATCAACAGCGGGCACATCATAAAGCCCGAGCATATTTCACCCGATATGCACCAGCTGTTATTCAAATCCACCAGAAAAATGCACGGTCTGCATCTGGATGAAGACCAGCCTTTGGACAAAGTACTGGAGGAGGTTGAAAAGTCGCTGATAATGGAGGCTTTGCAGCAATGTGACAATAATATATCCCGGAGCGCGGATAGGCTTGGAATAAAGCGCCAGACCCTGCAGCACAAGCTGAAGAGGTATGGGATAAAGCTGTAGGAGATTTAAATTTTAGTTTCCTGTTTTTATTTGACAAAGTAGAAAATTGGAGCAAGCATGTCATAGCCACGTATACGTATACAGAAATTGATGGCACTAGTTCACTACGCCTAAGAAAATCCTAGCGCCTTAAAATGGTCATCCTTGACCTTTAAGGCTTGCTTCGGCATCCGTGCCTCGCATACGGATGTTTCAAAGGCTCCGTTCACAAGAGCCATTCACAATTTCTGTATAAGTTTACTTAGGCTATGACACGCTTGCTCCTTAGTTTGTTTTTATTCTACAGAAGTTGAAGCCCACTATAGTTTAATAAACACTGGCTTCCTATTCTTAAATATCGTATAATACTTGAAGCCCATATCCGAAAGCATTTCGCCGGCTTCTTTGAATCTGTAGCCTAGTGTGTCGGGACTGTGGGAATCTGAGCCTATGGTGACTATTTCGCCTCCTAACTGCTTATACAGCCTGAGTATTTCCGGCAGGGGATGGAAGGAGGAAAGTCCGTAGCGAAGGCCTGAGGTGTTGACCTCTATTCCTTTATGTGCGCGTATAAGGCTTTTAAGCGCATTTTGTATTTGCTCCCTGTACTGCTCGTAGGAGAAGCTTTCACTGTCCCTGATATAACGCCTGACGCCATCCAGATGCCCCAGCACGTCAAAATTGCTGAAACTTTCAATACACAGCTGCATTTCCATGAAATAGTTCGTGACAGCCATATCATCCGTCGGCATAGATTTAAGAAAGCCGTCCAGATACATATCCGTCTTATTTACACAGTGTATGGAGCCAATTATAAAATCATAGCTCCTGTCCCTGATCAGCTCCTGGTTATCAGCCAGTGTGTGCGGCTGCAAACCCAGCTCCACGCCGGCGAATATTTCGAAGTTCCCTGGCAATGAAGCCCTGATATTGCTTATCTCACTGATATAGTCCCCGTAGGAAAAATCAAAGCTGGCCTGGGGGTTTTCGTAATCAAGATCAATATGATCAGTGAAGCATATTCCGGACAAGCCTATATTTTTTCCCTTCCGTGCCATCGAAAGCATGGATGCGCTTGAATCAGTGGAATAGTGTGAATGGGTGTGAAAATCGTACATAATCATATCTCCTTATGGTGTATATAAAAATAATCACGTGACAAATAATACATACAAGACAATTCTATGATTTGTAAAGAATAAAGTCAACCGGGAGAGCTGGAAATATAAAGATTGTTGTGCATTCTTCCACTAGTGCAAAGAATTTTGCATATATATTTATTTTTATCCAAAATAGCCATATGTAAAATAAAAAAAGATATAGCTGCAGCAATTAATGCGCAAATAAATTTGCATTAATGCAAAAGTATTTGCGTTTAATCAACCTGTTATATTATTCTGAATTCTGCAATTATTGGAGTGTGACAAAGCAAGCCAGTAAAATCAAGGCGTTTGAATTTGGTTAAATCATTTTTATGCAGCTTCGTTTTGGCACGGAGCTTGCTAAATATAATAGCAAGTGACTCTAATTATGATTAGGAGGTTTAACTTAATGAGAAAAGAAAATGTAAAGGTAATTATCTGGGGCTTAGGCGCTATGGGCGGTGGAATCGCAGATATGCTTCTCAAAAAGAAAGGCGTGGAAATCGTTGGTGCCGTTGGGCGTGGAGCTAAAATCGGCAAGAGCATGTATGACTTCATAAAGACTGAAAGAGGCAGCAGACCGGATGTAAAAATCGGTGCCCTGGAAGATGTGGTAAAAGAAAATGCGGCTGATGTTGTTCTTATTTGTACAGATTCCTTTACTAGAAATGCATTTGACAAGATAAAATACTGTCTGGAAAGAAAGATAAATGTCATATCCAGTGCAGAGGAAATGGCATATCCGAAAGCTCAGGAGCCTGAACTTGCAAAGGAACTGGATAAGATTGCAAAGGCTAATGGTGTGACAGTACTTGGAACAGGTATAAACCCCGGACTTATGATGGATCTTCTTGTTGTAATTTTCACAGGTGCATGCGAGGAAGTGGAGCATATTACTGCCAGACGTGTAAACAGTCTGTCTCCTTTCGGACCTGCTGTTATGGAAGAGCAGGGCATAGGCATAACAGTCGATGAGTTCAAGAAGGGTGTTGAAACAGGAAAGCTTGCAGGGCATGTAGGTTTTGCGGAATCCATAGGAATGATATCGGATGCTATAGGCTGGAAGCTCAGCGATTTCAAACAGAGCATGGAACCAATAGTAACTGAGGTTGACAGAAAGTCGCCCTACGGCTTTGCAAAAGCAGGCGACGTAGCAGGCTGCGCAATGAAAGGCTATGGTTACGTTGACGGTGAGCTCAAGATAGAAATGGATCATCCGCAGCAGATCGAGCCGCAGCTTGCCGGTGTAGAAACAGGAGATTATGTAATAATAAAGGGTACACCAAACGTGAATATGGCCAACAAACCGGAAATACCCGGTGGAATAGGCACAATTGCAATGTGCGTGAATATGATTCCACATGTTATAAATGCAAGACCGGGCCTGAAGACTATGATAGATCTTCCGGTACCAAGAGCAATTATGGGCGACATGAGGGAAATGATAGAAGAATAGAAGCAGAAACCGAGGGACATAGGGTTTATGGGATTACATAAATATGTCCCTCATAAAATGTTGAAGCAATATTACCAGCATGATTCATAATAGGAAAAGGAGTCGAAAACAGGTGGAAAATGTAAAAGTAGCAATTTGGGGATTTGGAGCGATGGGAAGCGGTATGGCAAGAATGCTTCTCACAAAACAGGGAGTGGATATAGTCGGTGTATGCGACATGCATCCTGAGAGAGTAGACAGAAGCATTTATGAAGTATTGAATGTAGCAAGGGAAAACAGACAGGAAGTAATAATAAAAGGCAACATTGATGATGTAATATCTGAAGGAAGCTGTGACGTATGCCTTTGTGCGACTGATTCTTATACAGAAAGGGCATTTCCGAAGCTGAAGCATGTACTGGATAAGAAGATAAATGTAATATCAACGGCAGAGGAAATGGCATATCCACAGGCACAAAACCCTGCTCTTGCTGCTGAATTGGACAGGATAGCACGTGAAAACGGTGTGACTGTACTTGGAACGGGCATAAATCCAGGTCTTATTATGGATTTGCTGGTCGTATGCCTTACAGGCTGCATGACAGATGTAGAGCATATAGAGGCAAAAAGAGTAAACAGCCTTTCACCCTTCGGACCTGCGGTAATGGAAGAGCAAGGAGTCGGCATAACTGTTCCAGAGTTTGAGGAAGGCGTTAAGAACGGAACACTTGCAGGTCACGTCGGATTTGCTGAGTCTGTAAGGATGATAGGTGATGCAATAGGCTGGGAGGTAAACAAATTTGAACAGCAGATGAAGCCTATTGTTACAACAGTGGACAGGAAATCCCCTTATGGGTTTGCAGCCGCAGGCAATGTTGCGGGAGTGAACATGACCGGTCAGGGTTATGTAAATGATGAGGTAAAGATCGATATGATACATCCGCAGCAGATTGAGCCGGAGCTGGAGGGGACACATACAGGAGATTATATAACAATAAAGGGCACCCCGGAGGTGAATATGGTAATAAAGCCTGAGGTGCATGGCGGCCTGGGAACCATAGCAATGTGCGTAAATATGATCCCACAGGTCATTAATTCCGAACCCGGCTTAAAAAGCATGATAGACCTGCCGGTGCCAAGAGCGGTAATGGGTGATATGAGAAAGTTCATAAAGAGGAAATAAAGGAGTGTTGTAAAATGAGCTCGGCAAAAAAAGGAGACTGGGTGCAGATACACCAGATCGTCCTTAAACCTGAGGAGAGAGCTCCGCAGGTTCCGGAGGACACTAAGAAGGTGCCCCTGGAGCTTTGGGTAAAGGGTATAGCTCTCCGTGATGCAAAAATAGGCACAATAGTTGAAATCAAAACCACTACGGGAAGAAAGGTCAAAGGAGAGCTTATAGCAGTCAATCCAAGATATAAGCATGACTTTGGTGAATTTGTACCCGAGCTTCTGAAGGTGGATATGCAGCTTAAGGAAATCCTCTTTGGAGGTGATTCAAATGAGTAAAGATATGTCCTACGCAGCGGTGATGGGAAGAAAAAATGAGATAATGAAACGGGCAATAGGTATTGATTACAGTGTATTCGAATCAGGAGGCATTTCCTTTGATTATGAGAGAATGATGAGGGAAGCAGGGTATACCCTGGAAGAGATGCAGAAAATACAGGCAGAAACCGGTGTAGGCAATACTCCTATAATGGAGCTCAGGAATCTTACGGAGCTGGCAAGGAAAATAGCTCCGAAAGGAAAAGGTGCAAGGATATTCATAAAGGATGAAGCCGCAAATCCATCCGGAAGCTTTAAGGCAAGAAGAGCGGCTACAGCCATATATCATGCCAGGAAACATGGCTACAAAGGCGTAGTAACAGCTACCAGCGGCAACTATGGGGCTGCAGTGGCATCACAGGCTGCGAAAAGGGGCCTTAAGTGTATTGTGGTACAGGAATGCTATGACAGCAGGATGATAGGACAGCCGGAGATACTTGAAAAGCAGCGTGCCTGTGAGGCTTACGGGGCAGAGGTCGTTCAGCTTACAGTGGGACCGGAGCTTTTCTACACCTTCCTTACATTACTTGAGGATACAGGGTATTTCAATGCGTCACTATATACTCCTTTTGGAATTGCAGGAGTGGAGACTCTGGGCTATGAGCTTGCAATGCAGTTCAGGGAGAAGCTTGGCAAGGACCCGGATAAGGTAGTCATTACAAATGCCGGAGGCGGAAATGTTACCGGAACAGCAAGGGGACTTATAAAAGCAGGGGCAAAGGATGTTGAAGTGGTTGGAGCAAGTGTTGACCTTTCAGGACTTCACATGGCTTCAGACAAGGATTTTAACAGAAAATCCTTTACAACAGGACATACTGGCTTCGGTATACCATTTGCAACCTGGCCTGACAGGGCGGACGTTCCAAGAAACGCAGCAAGGCCTTTAAGATACCTGGACAGATATGTACTGGTAAAGCAGGGCGAGGTATTCTACATCACTGAAGCGTTATCAGTACTTGAGGGTCTGGAAAGAGGGCCTGCAGGGAACACATCCCTGACTGCAGCCTTCGCACTGGCACAGGAAATGGATAGAGATCAGGTGATAGTGGTACAGGAAACCGAATATACAGGTGCAGGGAAGCATCCTATGCCGCAGCTCAGCTTCGCAAAACAGAATGGCATTGAAATATTGTTCGGCAATCCTGACCGTGAAGAACCGGGCAAGAATATAATACTTCCGGCTCATCCGTCAGATATAAAGGTCAGAGACTTTGATATAGACAAAGCAAGAGTATCATATGTGAAGAACTGCATTAACAATAATAAGGCAACAGAAATTTCAAAAGAAGATTTTGACTTCATTGTAAAGGATGCAAAAGCTGATAACAAGCTTGTAGAAGATACACTCAGGGAATTGAACGTGAAAATTATATAATGGAGGGATAGGAATGAAACGTGCGGATGATTACGAGGTAAGGAGAAAGCACCTTGCTGGCCTTACTGACGAAGAGTTGAAAAAGAAATTCTGGGAGCTTGCAGAAAAGGTTGTTGAGCCAATGCTTGAGCTTGGTTACATGAATACAACACCTGCGATAGAAAGAAGCATCCTCCTGAGAATGGGCTTCTCAAGCCTGGAGGTAAAACCAATCGTCGAAGGCGTTATTAAGAAAGGGCTTATGGGCAAAGGCGCCGGAAACGTAGTATGGAGACTTTCCAAGAAGCTTGGTGTTTCCGTAAGGGAAGCAGGCCTTGGCCTTTCAGAGGGAAAATACTGGGACGAAGTCGACGCATTGTTTTAAAGGAGGGGAAGCATATGAAACTGGATCCAAATAAGAAGATAGATATTAAGGAACTCTTAAAGGACCTTGAAAGCTACAGACCAAGAAGAAGAGGCTGGCATTGGAGAGACGGAAGGAATGAGAAGAGAAATATAGGAGATTTTGAGTTTCATGAGACCTCCGAAAGCCTGAAGAACTCTGTTCCCCTGCCGGGAAGCCGTGGTTTCAATTATATCGATCCGCAGCCGGACTGTGTTGTAACTACAGAGATAGCTTCCGGAAGGTTTGAAGACGATATCAGAAGAATGAGAATGGCTGCCTGGCACGGAGCCGACCACATAATGGTCATAAGAACTGCAGGACAGTCACACATTGACTCACTTATTGAAGGTACAACACAGGGTATTGGTGGCATTGCCGTAACAAGGAAACAGTGCAGGGCAACAAGAAAAGCCCTTGATATGATAGAGGATGAAGTAGGCAGACCGATCAATTTCCATTCATATATTTCCGGTGTAGCAGGTCCTGACATAGCTGTAATGTTTGCAGAAGAAGGAGTCAACGGCGCCCATCAGGACCCGCAGTACAATGTATTGTACAGAAACGTAAACATGGTAAGAAGCTTTGCCGATGCATGCGAAGCAAAGAAGATAATGTCCTGGGCCGGAATACTGCAGATAGATGGAGCACACAATGCCAACGCAACCGCTATGAAAGCCTGGAAGGTACGTCCAGAGCTAATGGTTCAGCATGCAATAAACAGCATATTTTCAAGAAAGGTCGGCATGAAGCCGGAGAACATAGCACTTTCGACAGTGCCTCCAACAGCACCGCCTGCTCCGCGTATGAGGCTTGACCTGCCTTACGCAGTTGCTCTCCGCGACTTCTTCAGCGAATACAAGATGAGGGCGCAGCAGAACACAAAATATATGGAATCGGACATGAGGGAAGCAACGGTAACTCATACTCTGGACCTTATGATTTCAAGATTGACAAGCGCCGATATTCAATCAACCATAACGCCGGATGAAGGAAGAAATGTGCCGTGGCATTACAACAATATCGCGGCAATAAGCACAGCCAAACAGGCTTTGAACGGTATGGACGGACTCCGTGAAATGGTGAAGCTGGATAGAAGCGGACCTCTTGGCAAGGAAGTAAGAGAGCTCAAGGAAAGAGCAGTTCTCTTCATG
>Ga0196971_1000163_pt1 | contig 65041 bp, 64 predicted proteins | sample S1v_1013CmetaG_FD_148660 | JGI IMG/M metagenome (GOLD analysis project Ga0196971, IMG submission 148660) | Soil microbial communities from Anza Borrego desert, Southern California, United States - S1+v_10-13C | ecosystem: Environmental > Terrestrial > Soil > Desert | place: USA: California... | reverse complement strand
CGGTTTTTTCTTGAAGAAACTAAACATCGGAGCAGGGAAGGATGGCAGTCCGGGGCGCGCAAAGCATCGCCGCAGAAAGAAGATACAATCGGAGCCTCATTTCGCGCGCGGCCACCGGGTTGCGCCGCCGCAACGAATCAGTCCTCTATTTTATCAGAGCGGAGATTATGAAATTCCGGATCGCTTTATTGCTGTCGGTATGGGTGCTGGGCTTGCTCCCAACCGCACTGCGCGCCGAGTCGGCGCACGAATTCATGTTGAAGAACGGCATGAAAGTCATCGTCAAGGAAGACCATCGCGCACCGACGGTGGCGCACATGATCTGGTACAAGGCCGGGTCCATGGATGAGCACAACGGCGTGACCGGTGTGGCACATGCGCTCGAGCACATGATGTTCAAGGGCACCAAGACGCTCAAGCCGGGCGAATTCAGCCAGCGCGTCGCCGCCCTGGGCGGGCGCGAGAATGCGTTCACGAGCAAGGATTACACCGCCTACTTCCAGCAGATCGAGAAATCCAAGCTGGAAAAGGTAATGGCGCTGGAAGCGGACCGCATGGCCAACCTGGTGCTCAACAAGGACGAGTTTTCGCGCGAGATCCGGGTCGTGATGGAGGAACGCCGCTGGCGCACCGAAGACCAGCCGATCCCGCTGGTGTATGAAACGCTGAATGCGACCGCCTTCACCGCCCATCCTTACCATCACCCGGTCGCCGGCTGGATGAGCGACCTGGCGAGCATGACGGTGCAGGACGCGCAAGCCTGGTACGACCGCTGGTATGCGCCGAACAATGCGGTGATGGTGGTGACCGGTGACGTCGACGCCAAGCGGGTGCTGGCGCTGGCGGAAAAGCACTTCGGCAAGATCCCGCGCAAGGCGGTTCCGGTGACCAAGCCGCAGGAAGAGCCGCCGCAGCGCGGCGCGCGCCGCATCACCGTGAAGGCGCCGGCGGAAAACCCCTACGTGGTGCTCGCGTTCAAGGTGCCGCGGTTGCGCGACGTCGAGAAGGACGACGATTCGCATGCGCTGGATGTGCTGGCGGCAATCCTCGACGGCTACGACAATGCGCGCCTGAATGCAAAGCTGGTCCGTACCGAGCGGGTTGCCAATTCAGCGGGTGCCGGCTACTCGAACATCGCGCGCGGGCCGGTGCTGTTCCTGCTCGACGGCACGCCGACGGCCGGTACCACCACCGAGCAGCTCGAAAAGCTGCTGCGCGCCGAAGTCGAGCGCATCGCAAAGGAAGGCGTGTCCGATCAGGAGCTCAAGCGCGTGAAGACGCAGCTGATTGCCGGGCAGATCTACAAGCGCGATTCGATCTTCGGCCAGGCGATGGAAATCGGCACGATGGAGATGGCCGGCCTGTCGCACACCAAGATCGACCGCATCATCGACAAGCTGAAGGAAGTGACCGCCGAGCAGGTGCAGGCGGTCGCGCAGAAATATTTCGGCGACGATGCACTGACGGTGGCGACGCTGGTGCCGCTGCCGCTCTCCGAGAAGAAGACGCCTGCGCCGCCCAAGGGGCTGCGCCACTGATTGCGGGAAGGATCAACATGAAACGATTTCTGATGGTATGTGTGCTCGCCTTTGCGGGCATAGCGCCGGCCCAGGCCGCGCTCAAGATCCAGTCATGGACGCTGGCCAACGGCGCCAAGGTGCTGTTCGTCGAAAGCCGCTCGATTCCGATTCTCGACATCAGCGTCGAGTTCGATGCCGGCGCGCGCCGCGACCCGCAGGGAAAGGCCGGCACCGCATCCCTGACCAATGCCATGCTCGCGCGCGGCCTGCGCGAGGCGACCACCCCCTTCGCCGAGCCGGCAATGACGGAAGCGCAGATTTCGGATGCGTTTGCCGACGTAGCGGCGCAACGCGGCGGCGGCGCCGGCAGCGACCGCGCGGGCGCCAGCCTGCGTACGCTGTCGAGCCGGGCCGAACGCGACGCATCGGTCAGCCTGCTGGCGCGCATCCTCGCGCATCCGAGCTTTCCGGAAAACTTCCTTGCCCGCGACAAGGCGCGCGTGATCGCCGCAATCAAGGAAGACGAAACCAAGCCGGAGTCGATCGCGGGCAAGGCCTTCTGGCGGCTGGTCTACGGCCGCCATCCGTATGCGCAGCAGGAGACCGTGCCATCCGTCGAGGCCATCGGCCGCGACGACCTGGTCGCCTTCCATGCAAGGCACTATGTCGCCAACCGCGCGGTGATCTCGATGATCGGGGACATCACTCGCGCCGAGGCGGACGCGATCGCGCAGCAGCTGACCGCGCGCCTGCCGCAGGGCGAGCCGCTGCCGGCACTGCCGGCGGTGGAGCCGGCGCCGGCGGTCGAGGAACGCATTCCGCACCCGGCGTCGCAGGCGCACATCCTGACCGGCATGCCGGCGGTGGCGCGCGGCGACGCCGACTACTTTCCCCTGCTGGTCGGCAATTACACGCTGGGCGGCGGCGGCTTCGTGTCGCGCCTGACGCACGAGGTACGCGAAAAGCGCGGGCTGTCGTACAGCGTGTACAGCTTTTTCAGCCCGCTGGCGCAGCCCGGCCCGTTCCAGGCGGGCTTCCAGACGCAGAAGGAGCAGGCCGATGAGGCGCTCAAGGTGGTGCGCGACACGATCGCCGCGTTCCTGCGCGACGGCCCCACCGCGCAGGAGCTGAAGGCGGCAAAGGACAACCTGATCGGCGGTTTCGCGCTGCGCATCGATAACAACAGGAAGATCCTCGACAACATCGCGGCGATCGGTTTCTACAACCTGCCGCTCGACTATCTCGATACCTGGACCGCAAAGGTGGACCAGGTCACGGTGGCCGACATCAAGGCGGCATTCCAGCGCAAGCTGGGGCTGGAGAAGATGTCGACGGTCATCGTCGGTAACGGGAATTAAGGCCGTGCAAAGAAGAAGTCCCGGAAAAAACGCGCAGCCGCCCCGCTCCGGCGGGCCGGCGCGCCAGGTCCGCATCATCGGCGGCCAGTGGAAGCGCACACCCTTGCCGGTGCTGGATGCGGAAGGGCTGCGGCCAACCCCGGACCGGGTGCGCGAAACGGTGTTCAACTGGCTCAGCCATCTGCTCGACGGCGCGTGGGAACAGGTTGCCTGCCTCGACCTGTTCGCCGGCACCGGCGCGCTCGGCTTCGAGGCCGCGAGCCGGGGCGCGGCGCGCGTGGTGATGGTGGAAGACAACGCGGCGGCGGTGCGCCAGCTGGAGGCGAACAAGGCCAAGCTGAAGGCGGAACAGGTAGTCATCCGGCGCGGCGATGCGCTGGCTGCCGCTACGACCCTGGCCGCCGGCGAGGGCGGGGGATTCCGCGTGATCTTCCTCGACCCGCCTTACCATCGCGAATGGCTGGTGAAAATACTGCCGCTGTGCGAACGGCTGTTGGCCGATGGCGGCTTGGTATATGCTGAAGCTGAATCGGCGCTTGACGGCGATGCGCAACCGGAATGGATGCGCGGCTGGGAAGTGGTGCGTTCGGACAAGGCGGGCATGGTTTTCTACCACTTGCTTCGGCGCAATGCCGACGCCCCGATTTAGGGCATAATGCGCGTTCCGGAATTTTTCTCTTAGGGCAGGGAGCCGCGATGGTTACAGCTGTTTACCCAGGAACGTTCGATCCGCTCACACGCGGCCACGAGGATTTGGTGCGCCGTGCGTCCGGCCTGTTCGACAAGCTGGTGGTGGGCGTGGCCGACAGCAAGGCCAAGCGTCCCTTCTTTTCCCTGGACGAGCGCCTGTCGATCGCCAACGAGGTGCTCGGGCATTACCCGAATGTGCAGGTGGAAAGCTTTTCCGGCCTGCTCAAGGATTTCGTGCGCGCGCATGATGCGAGGGTGATCGTGCGCGGCCTGCGAGCGGTGTCCGACTTCGAATACGAGTTCCAGATGGCCGGCATGAACCGCTATCTGCTGCCGGATGTCGAAACCCTGTTCCTGACGCCGTCCGACCAGTACCAGTTCATTTCCGGCACCATCGTGCGCGAAATCGCAACCCTGGGCGGCGACGTTTCCAAATTTGTATTCCCGTCGGTCGAGCGCTGGCTGAAGGGAAAGCTTGCGGCAGGAAGCAAGTAAGTCATACAGTCAGAGAGAGCAGTCAGAGGCAGCCATGGCGTTGATGATTACGGACGAATGCATTAATTGCGACGTGTGCGAGCCGGAGTGCCCGAACGACGCGATTTCCATGGGGCCGGTGATTTACATGATCGATCCCGACAAGTGCACCGAATGCGTCGGCCACTACAACGAGCCGCAATGCCAGGAAGTCTGCCCGGTCGATTGCATTCCTTTCAATCCCGCAAGGCGCGAGAGCCGCGAAGAACTGCAGGCGAAATACGAGCGCCTGCAGGCCGAAAAGCAGGAAACCTGATCAGCGCGCGGCGGCGGCAACCACGCGGTTGCGGCCGCCGGCTTTCGCCTGGTAGAGCGCGACGTCGGCGCGCGCGACGAATTGCTGCGCCGCTTTTTCCAGTGTTTCGTCAGCCTGCGGCGGCGGCAGGGCAGCCACGCCGATCGATACCGTCACATCCAGTTGCTGGCCGCTCTGCAGCGATAGCGGATGTTCGGCCACGCTCTGCCGGATCCGTTCGGCGACGTTGCTCGCGTCCGCCGGTTCCGTCTCGGTCAGCAGCACCACGAATTCCTCCCCGCCGAAGCGGCCGAGCGCATCGCTCAGTCGCAGCTCCGCCTTGATTCGTCCCGCCACCGCGCGCAGCACCTCGTCGCCGGCCTGGTGGCCGATGCTGTCGTTGATCTGCTTGAAATGGTCGATGTCGATATACAGGCAGGACAGCGGCGTCTCCTGCCGGCGGCTGCGGACCACCTCTTCCAGCAGCCGGCGCTCGACATAGCGCCGGTTGTTCACGCCGGTCAGCGGATCGGTCAGCCCGATATGCTTGAGCCGCTCGTTGTTGATCACGTTCTCGAGGCAGATCGCGACAATGCACGCCATATGCTCGATGAAGTCGGTCGCCATGCCCGGCTTGAACCGGTTCGCATCCGCGCTGCCGAGGTTCAGGGCGCCGATCAGGCGGCCGTGCCGCGACAGCGGGACGACCGCGGCGCTGGCGGGCGGCGCGATCGGTTCCGGGAACATGAGGCCGAACAGCTGTTCGCTGTAGCCGCCCAATACCGGTCTGGAAAGCCTGTCGGCCAGTTCGCCGAACTCGGATTCTTCCTGCAGGAAGAACAGCTGCGGCAGGTCGCACAGGTTCATGTTCAGCTGCACGAGGATGCGACGGATGTCGTATTGCGCGTCCAGCATCGCCAGCGTCACGACATCGAGGCCGGCGGTGCGCGGAAAGGTGTGGAACAGGGTGTCGGTCAGCGCCTGGAAGCTGTCTGCGGCGATCAGCTGGAGGTCGAGCGTCTGGTGGCGCTGCAGGATTTCCTGGTTCTTCTGCGCGTTCGCGATCAGCTCTGCCAGCTGCGCGCGTAATTGCCGATTTTCCTTTGCCAGCTCTTGCGACATGGACGCTCCGGAGGGAAGTCAACAGCGCCGCATGGCTGGATGCCGAGGCCCCGCAAAAGAAACGAAAGAGAAACGGGACAAGCGCGTGGTCAAAATACTACCAGCGTGACGGCGCCGGCTGCAACCGGCGCGGCGCGTGCGGCAACGCTCAGAACGCCAGCGTCATCTCGACCTCTTGCCCGACGCGCAGGACCTGGCCCTCGCCTTCGAGCAGGATGGCATTCATCCCGAAGGTGATGCCGCCATCCACCCTGGGGTTGGCGCGGTAGCTCCTCAGGATGTCGAGCGGGTCGGGGCCGAACTCGCCGCGGCTCTGGTCGACCGACGGCATCGGGCAGCGCGCGCAGGGCTTCACAGGCTTGATCTTCGCGTCGCCGATGCGGAACGACTCGGCGACATCTTCGTCGAAGGCCTCGATGCCGCTGATGACGATGTTCGGGCGGAAGCGGTTCATCGGCAGCGCCGCCCGGCCCTGCGCCTCCAGCTTGCCGTTCAGGTCGGCCAGCGATGCCTCGGAAATGACCAGCATCGGGAAGCCGTCGGAAAACAGCGTGGGCGCATCGGCGCCGCCGGTCCACTTCGCGCTCGCCGCACGCCTGGCGTTTGCATGGAAGCGCACCAGCCGGCAGGGTGTCCCAAGGAAGCGGGAAAACCAGACGGCGGTGGTCTCGTCGCAGTCGTAGGCTTCCACGCTGTCGTCCCAGACGCGCACCGAAAGCGTCTTCTCCTCTTCCGGATCGGGCAGGCCGAGCGGGATTTCCAGCCGCAGCATGCCGGGCGCGCGCAATTCCAGCGTATCGGCCTTGATGCGCGGCGCCACCAGCGCGAGCTTCGGGAAGTCGCGCTGCGTCATGAACCCGCCCCGCTCGTCCACGACCATCCATTCGCGGTCGTAGATGTTCTCGACCATCAGGCCGGCAGGCGTCAGCGTGGCCTCGCGCAGCGCGATGCCGGCGCAGGACTTGATCGGATAGAGGTTCAGTTCGGTGAGTGTCGGCATGCTCGGGCGCGCTGGAGGCGTGGATCAGACGTTGAACAGGAAGTTGAGCACATCGCCGTCCTTGACGATGTATTCCTTGCCTTCGGCGCGCATCTTGCCCGCTTCCTTCGCGCCCTGTTCACCCTTGTAGGTGATGAAGTCGTCGTAGGAGATGGTCTGCGCGCGGATGAAGCCGCGTTCGAAGTCGGTATGGATCACGCCGGCGGCTTGCGGCGCAGTGGCGCCGATCGGCACCGTCCATGCGCGCACTTCCTTCACGCCGGCGGTGAAATAGGTCTGCAGGCCGAGCAGCTTGAAGCCGGCGCGGATCAGGCGGTTCAGGCCGGGTTCGTCCATGCCCATGTCAGCCAGGAACGCGCCCTTGTCTTCCTCTTCCAGGTCGGCGATTTCCGCCTCGATCGCGGCGCAGATCGCCACGATCGGCGCATTCTGCTCGGCCGCGTACGCAGTGAGCTGGTCGAGCAGCGGGTTGTTGGTGAAGCCGTTATCGGCGACGTTGGCGACATACATCGCCGGCTTGGCGGTGATCAGGCAAAGGGATTTGATCAAAGCCATTTCCTCGGCATCGAGTCCCATCGCGCGCACCGGCCTGGCTTCGTTCAGCTGCGGCACGATGCGCTCGAGCAGGCCGACCAGCTTGATCGCTTCCTTGTCGCCTGCCTTGGCCTTCTTGCTTTCGCGCTGGAGCGCCTTCTCGACGGTGCCGAGGTCGGCCAGCGCCAGTTCGGTCTGGATCACCGCGATGTCGTCGAGCGGGCTGACCTTGCCGGCGACGTGCACCACGTTCGGGTCCTCGAAGCAGCGCACCACGTTGACGATCGCGTCGGTCTCGCGGATGTGCGCGAGGAACTGGTTGCCCAGGCCTTCGCCCTTGGACGCGCCGGCGACCAGGCCGGCGATGTCGACGAATTCCACCACGGCGGGCACGATGCGCTCCGGCTTGACGATTTCCGACAGGGCCTTCAGGCGCTGGTCCGGCACTTCGACGATGCCGACATTGGGCTCGATGGTGCAGAAGGGATAGTTTTCCGCCGCGATGCCGGCTTTGGTCAGCGCGTTGAACAGGGTGGATTTGCCGACGTTAGGCAGGCCGACGATGCCGCATTTGAGACTCATGGTGTTTACTTCGGTAAATGTTTGAATTAACCCGCTATTTTACCGTAGCGGCGGGGTGGTTCAGAGCGGCTGTACCCTTGCCGGGTCCGGTTTGGCAATAAATTCCGCCAGGTCGTCGCGCAAACGTGCGCCTTCCCCCATGGCCAGCTTCCAGTTCAGGATACGGAAGTCATGGTTCAAGCCGTAATACAGGAAGTCGTTCCGGTCCGGCAGTTTACTGCGTGACAAGGTTTGCAGGAAGGCAGTTGTCGGCGACAACAGGACCACGTTGTCCAGCCAGCTGCTGTTGCGCCCGATATGGGCACGGCGCCAGGGCAGGGTCTTGTCCAGCCAGCCAGGCACGATCTGCGTGCCGAAATGCGGGTACAGCACCAGGCCGCCGTCCGGTTTGCCGGCCAGGCGGGAATAGGGAAGCGCCAGATGGTAGTCGATCAGGCCGCCATCCCAATAGGTGCCGTCCGGCGCACCGGCGAGCGCACGCACCGGCTCCATCGTGAAGGGCAGGGTGCCCGACGCGAGCAGCGCGTCGGCGAGGTTGGCGCCGGAAAGCGGCGCGAACTGCGTGTCGAAGGTATCGAACCTCGCCTTCAGCCAGAATGCCGGGTCGCGTTCGTCGCTGACCACCACCCGCGCCAGATGGTGGGCGAGCTGCGAGCGGGACAGCAGGTTGCCGAGCACGGCCAGGCCGAAGCCTGCGCTCACCGAGAGATTGCGGCGCGGCGCCTTCAGCAGCCGGCGTCCGCGCGACACCAGGATCTGCAGGCGATGGTGCGGGTGGCTGGCGATCTGGTCGGCATGCTCTCCGACGAAGTCGGCCAGCAGGGCGCGGCAGGCGGAGGAAATGTGCGCGGCGCTCGGGCGGCGCGGGTAGCGCTGGCCGCAGTAAAGGTCTCCGAGGCGTTCGAAGGCGGCCACCGGGTCGGGCTGGCACGCGGCAGCCATGCGCCAGGCGCCGATAGATGCGCCGATCAGGGTGCGTTCGCGCGGTGCGGACGGCAGCCAGGAGCCGAACAGCCACTGGTCCATTTTCTGGAAGATCAGGCCTTTCGGGCCGCCGGCTGCCGCGGGAATGACGGCGACGTCCTGCGCGCGCAGGCCGTGCTCGCGGATGTGCGCGAGTGCCTTCGGACCGGCGTGTATCGCGAGCGCCTTCATGTGCGCCGCGTTATTTCGCGCTCGAATGCAGCTTCATCATCGCCGCCTCGAACTTCCCTTCGCACAGCATCGGGATCACGTCCAGGCACTTGTCGAGCGCATCGTTGATCGCTGCCTGCTCTTCCTTGCGCGGACGGTGCAGCACATAGTCGACCACCGGTTGCTGCAGGTTTGCGGTGCGCGGATGGCCGATGCCGATGCGCATGCGCCAGTAGTCCTGTGTGCCGAGCGCGGCGGTGATGTCCTTCAAGCCGTTGTGTCCGCCGGAGGAGCCGCCTTTCTTGATTTTCGCGGCGCCCGGCGGCAGGTCGAGTTCGTCATGCACCACCAGGATGTCTTCCGCTGCGATCTTGTAGAAGCGCGCGAGCGCGCCGACCGACTGGCCGGAGCGGTTCATGTAGGTCTGCGGTTCGAGCAGCCAGACTTCCTGGCCGGCAATCGCTGTCTTCGCGGCCAGTGCGTTATAGCGCGACTCGCGCGCAAGGCGGCCGCCGGCCAGGTTGTCGACCAGCCAGAAGCCCGCATTGTGGCGGGTTTGTTCGTATTCAGGGCCCGGGTTGCCGAGGCCGACGATGAGGCGGATGGGCATGGGAGTGCATGTCCTGTTTCTGAGCCCGGGCAGGGTTCCCGGGAAAAGGCTTGATTATCCGGTAAGTTGCGCTTGCGCGTCCAACTCGCGGGCTTGAAAAACAAAAACCCCGTCGCTTGGACGGGGTTTTTGCTGAGGCAGTACGACTTGCTGGAAGATTACTTCTTCTCGGCGTCGCCCGCTGCTGCGTCGTCGGCGGACACCTGGCCGGCCGGCACGCTGGCGGTGGCGACGGTCGGGTTGTCGTTCGAAACCGCGGTCACGCCCTTCGGCAGCGCGATGTCGTTCAGGTGCACGGAAGCGCCGGCTTCAACCTTGGCCAGGTCGACTTCGATGAATTCCGGCAGGTCGCCCGGCAGGCAGTTGATGTCGACTTCGGTCATCACATGGCTGATGATCGCGCCGCCCAGCTTCACGGCCGGGGAGATTTCTGCGTTCACGAAGTGCAGCGGCACCTTGACGTGGATCTTCTGGTTCGCGTCGACGCGCTGGAAGTCGGCGTGCAGCACCAGTTGCTTGTACGCGTGGACCTGGAAGTCGCGCAGCAGGACCTTTTCCACTTTGCCTTCGATTTCCATGTCGAGGATCGACGAATGGAAGGCTTCCTTCTTCAGCGCGTGGTAAAGCGCGTTGTGGTCCAGGGCGATCGCGACCGGGGCAGCGGTGCCGCCGTAGATGATCGCCGGGGTTTGGCCGGCATTGCGCAGGCGGCGGCTCGCTCCGGACCCCTGCTCTGTGCGCGGGAATGCGATTACTTTCATTTTTAGCTCCAAAAATGCAAGACAGGCTTGCGGTATGTCCCCCGCGACCAGGGGACGGAAAACCTTCTTCCGCAAGGAAGAAGGGAAAACGGGAATCAGTCTGCGAACAGCGAGCTGACGGAGTCGCCCTTGGTGATGCGCTTGAAGGTCTCGGCCAGCAGGTCGGCAGCGGTCAGCTGGCGGATCTTTGCGCACTGCTTTGCGGCGGCAGACAGCGGAATGGTATCGGTGACTACCAGCTCATCCAGCGGCGAGGTGGTGATGCGCTCGATTGCGGGGCCGGACAGCACCGGATGCGTACAGTAGGCGACCACCTTCTTCGCGCCGCGCTCCTTGAGCACTTCGGCGGCCTTGGTCAGCGTGCCGGCGGTATCCACCATGTCGTCCATGATCACGCAGTTGCGGCCTTCGACTTCACCGATGATGTGCATGACTTCGGAAACGTTGGCTTTCGGACGGCGCTTGTCGATGATCGCCAGGTCGCAGTTCAGGCGCTTGGCCAGCGCGCGCGCGCGCACCACGCCGCCGACGTCCGGCGACACGACCAGCAGGTCGTCGTAGTTCTTCTTGATCAGGTCGGTCAGGAGGATCGGCGATGCGTAGATGTTATCGACGGGAATGTCGAAGAAGCCCTGGATCTGGTCCGCGTGCAGGTCCATGATCAGCACGCGTTCGACGCCGGCCTGCTGCAGCATGTTGGCGACGACTTTCGCTGAAATCGCCACGCGCGCGGAGCGCGGACGGCGGTCCTGGCGGGCGTAACCGAAATAGGGGATGGCGGCGGTGATGCGGCCGGCCGACGCGCGCTTCAGGGCATCGACCATCAACATGATTTCCATCAGGTTGTCATTGGTCGGCGCGCAGGTCGATTGCAGAACGAACACATCCTTGCCGCGCACGTTCTCGTTGATTTCCACCATGACCTCGCCGTCGGAGAATTTCGACACGACGGCCTTGCCCAGCGGAATACCGAGGTGCCTGACCACTCCTGCGGCCAGCTCCGGGTTTGCGTTGCCGGTAAAGACCATCAGGTTTTCAAGCGCCATGGGACACCTAAAGAAAGCGGGTTAAAAGGATGAAAAGCCGCCAAGGCATGACAAAGTGTCTCGCGTTGGCGGCTTTGGGTTTTTCTTGTATTTAATGGCAGGGGAACAAGGATTCGAACCTTGGAATGCCGGAATCAAAATCCGGTGCCTTAACCAGCTTGGCGATTCCCCTACACAACCGGTTGTCTGTCGTTGCAAATCTACGCAACGCCAAACGAATTCTTTACTACGCCTGCAACAGATGCGAGAGCGGGTGTCGCTCGATCGCCCTGGCTTTCCAGACTGTCCACTGCCGGAAGCCGGAGGCATGTGCCGCTTGCAGCACTTCATCTGCCTGGTGCTCCTGTGGGAATGCGCAAAACACACAGGCACCTGAACCGGTCATCCTTGCCTCCCCATGCTGAGACAGCCATTCGATGGCGTCCGCAACTGGTGGAAAAAGCCTGGCGGCCACGACTTGCAGGTCGTTTTTTCCGAAGCAAATCGATGCGCTGGAAAAGTCCGATATTCTGACGGGGTTTGTGCTTCTTGTCAAACCCGGATCGGAAAAAATTGCTGCGGTAGGCACAACAACCCCGGGCTCGATCACCACATACCAGCAAGCCGGGGTGTCGACCGGCTGCAATGCTTCCCCGACGCCTTCGGCAAACGCATTGCGGCCGAACAGGAAAAAGGGAACGTCGGCGCCGAGCTGCAGGCCGAGCGCCATCAGTTCGGCGCGGCCGAGGCCGGTGCCCCACAGATGGTTCAGCGCGAGCAGCGTGGTGGCTGCATCGGAGGAGCCGCCGCCCAGTCCGCCGCCCATCGGCAGGCGCTTCTCAAGCGCGATTTCCGCGCCGAGGCCGCTTGCCCGGTTGCCAGCCGCGGCCTTCAGCAGGCGCGCCGCGCGCACCACGAGATCGGAATCCTCCGGCACGCCAGGGATATCGGTGATGCGCCGGATCGCGCCGTCCTCGCGCACCTTGAAGTGCAGCAGGTCGCAGCGGTCCAGCAACTGGAACACGGTCTGCAGCAGGTGATAGCCGTCGGGGCGGCGTCCGGTGACATGCAAGAACAGGTTCAGCTTGGCCGGTGCGGGGCAATTGTTCAGTGTGGCTGCCATGAGTCGATGACGATGCGGATGGAGACGTCGCCGGCCTGCTCGGTCCTGCGTGCAAGGTCGACGCGCCTGGCGCGATTGTCTGCCGCCGCGCCATTTTCATCAAGCCAGTTTGCGTAACGGATGTGCCAGCCGTCCCGGGTGACCACTTCGGCGGCGGCGGGAGAGGCGACAAAGCGCCGGCCGGCGGCGTCAAGCGCGAAGCCTTGCAGCCATTCGCGCATGCCGGCGACCGGCAGCGGCCAGCCGAGCGTGCCGGCGGTCAGGCTGTCGACGTCGGGCGCGCTGCGCGCAGGCTGGCCGGCCTGGGTAAGGGTGGCGCCCTGCGGCGATACATCGATGACGGCGACCGTCTGGCCGAGCGGCGAGAGCAGGGTGACGGTGGTGCGCAGCGGCGTCTGGCGCCAGGCGAAGCTGCCGTGCAGGGCTTCTTCCTGGCGTTCGCCCTGGTAGCGTACCGACAGGCGGCCGCCGAGGTCTATCGAGTCATGGAAAGGACGCGCTGCCGTTGCCTGTGCCGGCTGTGCGACGGGCGGCGGCATGCCGGCACAGCCGGCCAGCGCGAGCGGGAGCGCGACAGCGATTGCCTTGATTGCCCGCATCCGGTCACAAGCTCACGTTCAGGCGGGCGAGCGTGCTCTTGAGCGTGTCGTTCTGCGGATCGCGGGTCTGGGCGTCGCGCCACAATTTCTGCGCGTCTTCCTTCTGGCCCTTGATCCAGAGTACCTCGCCGAGATGCGCGGCGATTTCCACGTCCGGACGCAGGTCATACGCGCGCCGCAGCAGTGACTCCGCCTCGCGCAGGTTGCCGAGCCGGAATTGCACCCAGCCCATGCTGTCCATGATGAAGGGATCGTCCGGCGCAAGCTTGAGCGCCTTGTCGATCAGCTGGAACGCCTCCTGCAGCCGGATATTGCGTTCCGCCAAAGAGTAGCCGAGCGCGTTGTACGCATGCTGGTTGTTGGGAGCCAGTTCGATGACCTTGCGCAGCGCGTTTTCCATCACGTCCCACTGGCCGGCCTTTTCCGCCGTCATCGCATAGTCGTACAGCAGGTCGGTGTTGTTCGGGAAGCGTGCCACGCCGGCCTTGAACACTTCGAGCGCTTCCGGCAAGCGGTTGGCATCGCGCAGCAACTGTCCTTCCGCGGCCACGATCTGCACCTGGTCGCTCTCGCCGCTGGCGTTGAGTTCATGCAGCAGCTTGCGCGCGCCGGCGAGGTCGCCGCGCTTGGCGATCACCTGCGCACGCTTGATCTGCGCGTTCAGGTAGGCTTCGCCCGGTTCGATCTGGGAAAGCCACTTGAGTACCGCTTCGTTGTCCTTGCGCTCCTCCGCAATCTGCGCCAGCAGCAGCAGCGCCTGCGACGGATCGCGTTCTTCGTCCGGCTTGGCCGCCAGCACGTCCAGGTAGGTGGTGAGGTAGCGTTCCGCCGCTTTCAGGTCGTTGGTTTGCACGCTCAGCACGCCGAGTGCGTACAGCGACGTCAGGTCCTGGGGCTGTTCCTTCAGCAGGGTTTCGAATTCGGTGCGGGCCCTGGCGAACTGCTTCTGCTCGACCAGCATGCGCGCATAGGCGATGCGCACATCCCTGGAAGCGGGATGGCGGCCGACGAAATCGCCAAGCAGCCTGAGGGCTTCCGCCTTGTCCGGCGTGACCTGCACCAGCGACAGGATGGCCAGTTCGGAATCCGGCTTGGCCTTCAGCGCGATCTGTGCTTCCTGGCGTGCGCGTTCGGTGTCGCCGCGCGCATAGGCGCCCTGAGACAGGGCCAGCCGTGCTTCCGGCAGGTCGAGATAGGGGGTGAGCAGGCGTTCGAGCATTGCGAAGGCCGCCGCCTTGTCCTTGGCGCGCGCCAGCAGGCGCTGCATCTGGAAAGCCAGCAGGCCGCGCGTCTGCGGACGCGCTTCCTTCAGGCGCTGTTCCAGGATGGGCTGCGCGTCGGCGAGGTTGTCGCTCAGGATCACGAAGCTCAGGTAATACTGTGTGGCTTCATCGGAATTCGGCGCCAGCGTGCGCCACAGGCGCACCGCGCTCACCGCTTCGTCGGCCTGCTTGGCGGTCAGGGCGATTTCTGCGGCGCGCCGGGCAAGCCGGGGATCCCGCGTCTGCTGCGCCAGGGACAGCGTGGTCACATACGCGGTCTGCCAGTCGCCGCGCTGGAATGCGAACTCCGCCGACAGCAGCTTGAACAGGACCTCCTCGTTCAACTCCACCGACGGCAGCGGATCTTCTGCCTTCGGTTCGCTCGCGGTCGTGCCGGTGCGGCGGGAGGCGGTTGATTTCTTCGTCACTGCCTCGTCCGTGCCGGCCGCTTCGGCCGGTGCCGCCGCGACAACCGGTGCCGCCGGCTGGCGTGCGCCTCCGGTGGCACATGCCGACAGGACGACCGGCAGCGTTACAATGAGAAGGATGTTTTTCAAGGGGTATTCCCAGCTAATCAGGCAGATTTTCATTGTACGCCCAACAGGAGCGGTATGCGCACGGGTAACGGGCGCCGCTCTGCGCCCGTTTGCCGGTGTCTGCCTCGCCAAATGCGAAAGGCCTTAGTGATATCACGTTTGCTACGCATCAAGTTTGTCTTTCTGCAAAAGATGTGTTTTTGCCATGCCTGAACTACCCGAAGTAGAAGTGACCCGCCGGGGCGTCGCGCCGCATCTCGAGGGCCGGATCGTCACCGATGTCAAGTTGCGCCATACCGGCCTGCGCTGGCCCTTTCCGCAGGGGCTTGCCGAGCGGCTGCGCGGCATGCGCGTGCATTCCGCCGGGCGGCGCGGCAAATACCTGCTGATCCGGTTCGACCATGGAACGCTCATCCTCCATCTGGGGATGTCCGGCCATCTGCGCGTGCTGCCTTCGGCCACGCCGGCGCAGAAACACGACCATTTCGATCTCGTTCTCGGTGACGAGCTGTTGCGGCTGACCGATCCGCGGCGCTTCGGCGCGGTGCTTTGGCATGCGGCCAGCGACGGCGACGTGGCCGGCCACATGCTGCTGCGCGGCCTGGGCGCCGAGCCGCTCGAGGCCGGCTTCACCGCGCAGCTGCTGTACCGCATGACGCGCAAGCGCAGCGCGCCGATCAAGCAGGTGTTGCTTGCGGGAGACATCGTCGTCGGCGTCGGGAATATCTATGCGTCGGAAAGCCTGTTCAAGGCGGGCATCAATCCGCGCACGCCGGCGCACAGGATCGGGCTTCAGCGCTACGAAAAGCTGGCGCAGGCGATCCGGGAAACGCTGGCTGCGGCGATAGAAAAGGGCGGCAGCACGCTGCGCGACTTCCTTGCCGCCGATGGCCAGCCCGGTTATTTCCAGCAGAGCTATTTTGTCTACGACCGGGCGGGCAGTCCTTGCCGGATCTGCGGCGCGGAAGTGCGGCAATTCAGGCAGGGCCAGCGCTCCACCTTCTACTGCGTAAATTGTCAAAAGTGAGCACCGGTGCTAGATTCGTAGCTGTCGTGCATTAACCTGGGGAAATCGTGAGCAATCTGGTACAGAAGTTCCAGGAGTACAGCGGATGGCGCAATGGCGTCCGGGACGCGCTCGAGCGCTACCGCGACTGCGTGGGCGCGGCCGACCTGGCGGACGCGGCTAGCGACCAGCACTTCCTGCGCCTTCGTTCGCGCCTGACCGACGACAAGCTGACGATCGCGTTCGTCGCTGAATTTTCCCGGGGCAAGTCGGAGCTGATCAACGCGATCTTCTTTGCCGACTACGGGCAGCGCATCCTGCCGTCGTCGGCCGGACGCACCACGATGTGCCCGACTGAACTGCTGTACGACGAGACCTTTCCGCCCTCGATCCGCCTGCTGCCGATCGAGACGCGCGCCGAATCCGCGTCGACCAGCGACTTCAAGGAACAGAACCAGGTCTGGACGGTGCTGCCGCTCGACATCGGCTCGGCCGAAGGCATGCTGGAAGCGTTCAAGCAGGTCAGCCTGACCAAGCGGGTGCCGGTGGAGGAAGCCAAGCGCTACGGCCTGTATCACGAGGACGACCCGGACGCCGCGTTGTCGGTCGGCCAGGACGGCCTGGTCGAGATCTCGCAGTGGCGGCACGCGATCGTCAACTTCCCGCATCCTTTGCTCAGGCAGGGCCTGGTCATCGTCGACACGCCGGGCCTGAACGCGATCGGCACCGAGCCGGAGCTGACGCTGAACCTGATCCCGAACGCGCACGCGGTGCTCTTCATCCTGGCTGCCGACACCGGCGTCACCAGGAGCGACATCGAAGTCTGGCGCGATCACATCGGCGGCGGTCCCGCGCGCCTGGTGGTGCTCAACAAGATCGACAGCATGTGGGACGAACTGCGCGGCGAGGCCGAGGTCGAGGAGCAGATTGCGCGCCAGGTGGCAAGCGTGGCGCAGACGCTCGGCGTGGCGCCGCAACAGGTGTTTCCGATCTCGGCGCAGAAGGGGCTGGTGGGCAAGGTCAACCGCGATGGCGAACTGCTGGCGAAGAGCCGCGTGCCGGCACTGGAAGCGGCATTGTCGGAAGAGCTTATCCCCTGCAAGCAGGAAATCGTCCGCAACCAGCTGCTTTCCGAAATCGACGAACTGACGGCCGCGAAGCAGGCGCTGCTGGCGGCGCGCAGCCGCAATGTGGTGGAACAGCTGGTCGAACTCAGGAGCCTGCGCGGCAAGAACCAGAACATCATCGAGCACATGATGAAGCGCGTCGACCTGGAAAAGCGGGAATTCGACAGCAGCCTGCTGAAACTGCAGGGCACGCGCGCCGTCTTCACCCGCCTGTCCACGGAAGTGTTCACCAGCCTCGGCATGGATGTGCTGAAGGAGGACATCCGCAAGACGCGCGACGCGATGGCGAGGAGCCGGTTCTCGTCCGGCTTGCGCGCGGCGGTCAAGGAATTCTTCGAGGCGGTGCGCAACAACCTCGTCCTGTCGTCCGGGAAAACCGAAGAAATCACCGAAATGATGACGGTGATGTACCGCCGGTTCTCCGCCGAGCACGGCCTCGCGCTGTCGTCGCCGATGCCGTTCTCGCTCGACAAGTACCTCAAGGACATCGAGCTGATCGAAGACGTGTATCACAAGCAGTTCGGCACCGCGGCGATCCTGACCACGCCCCAGGTGGTGCTGATGACGAAGTTTTTCGACTCCATCGCTTCGCGCGTGAAGCAGAGCTTCCTGCAAGCCAATCGCGACGTCGAGGCCTGGCTGAAGGTGGTGATGGCGCCGCTCGAAGCGCAGATCTGGGAGCATCGCTCGCAGCTGAAGAAACGCAAGCAGTCGATCGAGCGCATCCATCTTGCAACCGACACGCTCGAGGAAAAGGTGGAAGCTCTGGAGGCGATGCAGGCCGAGATCGAGGAGCGGAAGAAAACCCTGCTCACGCTGGAATCCGAACTCAAGAACGCAATCGCCGCCGGGCTCTCGCCGCTGAAAGCCGCAGCATAGATGAAGCGTGTCGTTACCGCGCTGGCCGGGCCGGACGGCGCCGGTCTTGCCGATCCCGGTTTTTCCGAAGCCGTCATCCGCTGGCAAAAGCAGCACGGCCGCCATGCGCTGCCCTGGCAGAACACCCGCGACGCCTACCGCATCTGGCTTTCCGAAATCATGCTGCAGCAAACCCAGGTCGCGGCCGTGATCCCGTATTACCTGCGCTTCCTCGACCGCTTTCCGGATGTCGCTTCGCTTGCCGCGGCGCCGTCCGAAGAGGTGATGGCGCACTGGAGCGGACTCGGCTATTACTCCCGCGCGCGCAACCTGCATCGCTGCGCGCAGCGGGTGGTGGCGGAACACGGCGGCGTATTCCCGGCCGATCCGGCGCTGCTGGCCGAGCTGCCCGGGATCGGCCGCTCCACCGCGGCGGCCATCACCGCCTTCGCTTACGGAACGCGCGCAGCAATTCTGGACGGCAACGTAAAGCGGGTGTTCGCCCGCGTGTTCGGCATCGGGGGATTTCCCGGGGCTAAACCGGTGGAAGACCGGATGTGGCAGCGCGCAGTCGCCTTGCTGCCGGCGCAGGATATCGAAGCGTATACGCAGGGACTGATGGATCTCGGCGCCACTGTCTGCACGCGCGGCACCCCTGCCTGCAAGGATTGCCCGCTCGCGCCAAGATGCGTCGCCCTGGCCACGTCGCGCGTGGATCATCTGCCTGAACGCAAGCCGCGCAAGGCCGTGCCGGAAAAGACGACCGCCATGCTGGTCATTACCCACGGCGACGATGTGCTGCTGGAACAGCGGCCGGACAGCGGGATCTGGGGAGGGCTGCTGTCGCTGCCCGAAGTCGCGGCCGACGGCGAGGCAGCTGCCGATCGCATCGCAGCAGCAGTCGCGCCGTTCGGCACGGCCGCGTCGGTGGAAAAGCTGCATCCATTCTCGCACGGCTTCACGCACTTCAAGCTGCACGTGTTGCCGTACCGCGTGCGTCTCGACAGACGGTTGGACCTCGCCGGACAGGCCGGGCACGTGTGGTACCGCAACGAGCTGCTGCGGGACGCGCCGCTGCCGGCGCCGGTCAAGAAACTGCTGCTTGCGGTTTTTGCCGGTAATGACCTGCTGAGCTAGGCATCAATCCATTCCACCCGGTTCCTGCCGAGCTGCTTTGCCTTGTACAGCGCGGTATCCGCACGTGCGATCAGGTCGGTAATCTTCTCGCCCGGCCGATATTGCGCGACGCCGATCGACAGCGAGATGTGTTTCTGCGCGAGGATCTTCTGGAAGTCGAGGAAATGCGCATACACGCGCAGACGCTCCGCATGCATCACCGCGCCTTTCACATCGGTATCAGGCAGGATCTGCATGAACTCGTCGCCGCCGTAGCGGCCGAGAATGTCGGTGTCGCGGATGCTGTCGCGCGCCACCCTGGAAAACTCCTTCAGGATGGTGTCGCCGACGAGGTGGCCGTTGTTGTCATTGATTTCCTTGAACTTGTCGATGTCGATCAGGCAGATTGAAAACGGCACCGAGTGGGTGTCGGCCTGCAGCTTGGCCTGCTGGAGCTCGGACTGCAGCTGGCGGCGGTTGTACAAGCCGGTTAATTCGTCGCGCACCGACTTTTCTTCGTAATGCTCGAGCTGGTAGCGCGTGGCGCGCAGCAGCTGGCGCAGGTTCTGGATCTGCTTGCCGACCAGGATCATCCCGGGCAGCGTCAGTGCCAGCACCGCCCATTGCGCGAGGTCGGCGCGGAAGCCGAAATCGAAGCCTTCGACCTGCGCGCGCGCGATGATGATGCCGAGGTAGGCAACCAGGCATCCCATCGCCAGCAGGATCAGCGACGCAGTTGACAGGCGGAATATCCCGAACGAGAACGCGATCAGGATGAACGGCACCAGTGCAACCTGTGTCGAGCGCTCGAGATAGGCCACGACCAGCATCACGAGCAGCGAGCTGATCAGTTGCGGCAGCATCAGGCTCGGTTCCTGGAACCGGGTGTTGAATCCGAAACGGAATACCGCGTAGAACAGCACGACCATCACGACCACGATCGCAGCCACGACGGAGAAGGTGGTGCCGGTGATGAAGCCCTGCCGATAGAAGACGTACAAGCTCACCGCATACAGCAGCGAAATCAGGCTGATCGGCGAGAGTTGGGGAATGCGCACGGGCTGCGTGTTCTTTCGGCGATTGAGTGACTCCGACCGCAGGGTCTCGCGTGCGTCGTCCAGTAGCATGTGATTAGCGCCCAATGGTGTGCCGGTGTAAGTTACTTGCGGTTGCGGGAGGGTGTTGCCGACATGGCAGTCGATTGCCATTTATCCTACGAATGCCCGGCTGCGATTTTGCGCGGTCACAAAGGGATGGCGGAAAGGATTTGCGCGAGCGCGGACCGCGCCGGCATTCTCGGAAATGTCACACCGGCGGGCGGTGCATCATTGTCTTTGTTGTAAGTTCAGACGATCTTGTGCTGCACCAGGTACTGGTGCACGATCGCCAGCCGGCTTTGCGCGTCTTCCAGTTCCAGCAGCTTCTGGCGGGCCTTGAGCGGGATCGGCAGGATCTCGCACCAGCGGTTGGCGACCCAGGCCGCACTGTCGAGCCGCAGCGGCTGGGAGAACGCGCTGACGAACGCATTGCCGAGTTCGGCACGGCCCCGGGCATTGGCATCGTCGATCACGATTTTCAGCGTGCGCGCGCATGTCACATGCACGTCGCTGACCGGGACGGCGGGGTCGGCGGCAATCGGCTCGATCCGCGCTTCCAGCCGCTGGTCCGGCAGCACGCGTTTTTCCCGGATGCGGAAGCGTTCGCCGCCCTGGGTGCGCAGCATCATCACGCCGAGTTCCTGCATGTCCCAGCCGGTGATATGCGCGAAGCAACCGACGTCTTCCGGGTCGGCCGCGGCGCCGACCTCCTGGCCGCTCCTGATCAGCACCACGCCGAACGGCGAGCCGGACTTCATGCATTGGCGCACCATGTCGATATAGCGCGCTTCGAATACCTTCAACGGCAGCACGCCATCCGGGAAGAGCACGGTCTTCAGCGGGAACAGCGGCAACCAGTCGTCGGCGGAACGCATGTCAGGACAGTTCGCGGTGGCGCACCAGCACCCGTTCCGACGCGCCGAAGTGGCGGGCCAGCTGTTCGACCATGTACACCGAACGGTGCTGACCGCCGGTGCAGCCGACGGCGACGGTGAGATAGCTGCGGTTGTCGTTCTTGAAAGCCGGCAGCCATTTTTCGACAAAGGTGCGGATATCGAACAGCAGTTCGGCCGCGTGCGCCTGGGCGTCGAGGAAGCGGATCACCGGCTCGTCGCGCCCGGTGAAGGGGCGCAGGCTGAGGTCGTAGTATGGATTCGGCAGCACTCGGACATCGAACACCAGGTCAGCATCCAGCGGCACGCCGAACTTGAACGCAAAGGATTCGAACAGCAGCGTCAGCGGCGTGCGCTCGGTCTCGACCAGGTCCTTGATCCAGGCGCGCAGCTTGTTGGCCGACAGGCCTGAGGTATCGATCACATGGCCGATGCCCTCGACCGCCGACAGCATTTCGCGTTCGCGCACGATGCATTCGGTCAGGGTCGGCTGCGCGCCCGACTGCTCGGGACGGAAACGGTGCGACAGGGGATGGCTGCGCCGGGTTTCGGAAAATCGGGCGATCAGGGATTCGGTCTTAGCGGTCAGGAACAGCACCTTGACGTCGTGTCCCTCATTCTTGAGCTGCCGGATGTCCGCCGGCAGGCCGGCCAGAGAATCCGCGCTGCGCGCATCCATTGCCACCGCCAGCGTGTCGGCGCCTTCTTCCAACCGGGTGGCGACCAGCTGGCGCAGCAGCTTCGGCGGCAGGTTGTCGACGCAGAAATATCCCGCGTCTTCGAGAGCGTTCAGGCCGACGGACTTGCCGGAGCCGGAGATGCCGGTGATGAGGATGATGCGCATAGACGGTAATCATACCGCAAGCGCGCCGTTGTCAGTGCGCGGTTAATCGTTCCCCATTGCCTTCTGCTGCCGCTCCATGAATTCCTTCAGCGTATCGATGCCGCGCAGCTGCAGGATAGTGTTGCGCACCGCCGCCTCCAGCAGCACCGCGAGGTTGCGGCCGGCTTCGACCGGAATGATGACCTTGCGGATCGGCAGGCCGAGCACTTCCTCGGTCTGCGAGTGCAGCGGCAGGCGCTCGTAGTTTTCTTCCAGCGTCTTGCGCCGCACCAGGTGGACGATGAGCTTCAGGCGCATCTTGCGGCGCACCGCGGTTTCGCCGAAGATGGTCTTGATGTCGAGCAGGCCGAGGCCGCGCACCTCCAGCAGGTTCTGCAGCAGCGGCGGGCAGCGGCCCTCGATCATGTTCGGCGCGATGCGCGCGAATTCGACCGCGTCGTCGGCCACCAGCCCGTGGTTGCGCGAGATCAGTTCCAGGCCGAGTTCGCTCTTGCCCAGGCCGGACTCGCCGGTGATCAGCACGCCGACGCCGAGCACGTCCATGAACACCCCATGCATCGTCACCCGCTGCGCCAGCTCCTTGGACAGGTAGACGCGCAGGTAGTCGATCACCTGCGCCGCCGGCAGCGGCGTGGAAAACAGCGGGATGTTGCGTTCGTCGCACACCTGCAGGATGTAGGGCGGGGTTTCCAGCCCCTGCGCGATGATGAAGGCCGGCGGCTCGCCGTTGACCAGTTCTTCGGTCTGGTAAGCGCGCGAGGCGGGGGAGAGCTTGTTGTAGTACTGGATTTCCTGGTGCCCGAACACCTGCAGGCGGCCCGGGTGGATCAGGTTCAGGTGGCCGACCTGGTCGGCGGCGGACGTCGCGTCGCCGGAGATGCGGCGCTCGCCGCCCGGGAATCCGGCGAACCATCCGAGCTGCAGCGCTTCGCGCGTGTCGTCATACAGCTGCTGGATGGTGAGATGGGTATGAGTGGGCATGTCACCGGCGATGAATTGGCATCAGCCAATTATGCATGCACGCTGGGCTGCCACGCAATGATGCGCGCGTGTACCGACGCGGCATCGGGGTCGGTCGCGAGCTGTTCACGGAACTTCTCGTCGGAGAACATTTCGGCCACTTCGGACAGGATTTCCAGGTGCTGTTGCGTGACGTGGTCGGGAATCAGCAGGAACACCAGCAGCTTGACCGGCTGGCCGTCGGGCGATTCGAACGGAATCGGTTCCTTCAGGCGCACGAATGCCGCCAGCGGCGACTTCAGCCCCTTGATCCGGCCGTGCGGGACGGCCACGCCATGACCGAGGCCGGTGGAGCCGAGACGTTCGCGCGCGAACAAATTGTCCGACACCGTCGAGCGCGCAATGCCGCAGTTGTTCTCGAAGATCAATCCGGCCTGCTCGAATGCGCGCTTCTTGCTCGATACCTCGAGGTCAAGAACCACGTTTTTTGCGGACAGGATTTTGGCAAGGTTGGTCATGTCACGAAGCGGCATGTTGCGCCGCACAAAATGATATTTCGAGTCGCATTATAGGCCTCTTTCCGGGATGCGCAATGACCTAGCTTATGGTGGTCTCGGGAAACTATATTGATGACAAGCAGGAAGCGATTGTTTGTTTCTCAATAATAGTCAGCGAAACATCACAAGTCCGGAGCATGCGGAGCCGGCGTGGGCCTATGATTCCAAAAGGAAAGAATAGTTTCCTTCGGAATCGTTCTATCCTAGCCCCGGCCGGGCCCGCTGTCACTGACGCGCGTTGCGCAGGTTGGACGGACGCTGGCCGGTGGTGAAATTGGTCCTCCAGGGGTTGATGTCCAGTCCGCCGCGGCGCGTGTAACGCGCGTACACCGACAGCTTCTGCGGGCGGCACTGGCGCATGATGTCCATGAAAATGCGTTCCACGCATTGCTCGTGGAATTCGTTGTGATTCCGGAAACCGATCAGGTATTGCAACAGCCCTTCCTGGTCGATCTGCGCACCTGCATACCGGATCTGCACGCTGCCCCAGTCGGGTTGCCCGGTCACCAGGCAGTTCGACTTCAGCAGGTGCGACACGAAGCTTTCCTCAACCATCGCTTCCTCGTGGTTCGCCTTGAGCAGGCCGGCATCCGGCGTGTATGCGGCCACCTCGATGTCGAGGCGGTCGAGCAGCAATCCTTCCAGTTCGCCCATTTCCAGCGTCGAAAACGCATCCGGCAGCGTCAGCTTGACCTGCACCGGTGCGCCGAAGCCGTTCGACAGGTCGGTGCGCAGCAGGTCGGCGACCGCTTCCGGCGACGCCAGACGCGTCTGGTTGAAGGAATTCAGGTAGAGCTTGAACGACTTCGACTCGATGATGTTGGGCGAGTCGGCCGGCACCGATACCGTTGCCACCGCAACCTGCGGTTTGCCGCGCAGATTCAGCCACGACAGCTCATAGGCATTCCAGATATCCATGCCGAAGAAGGGCAGGGTGCCGGCAATGCCGATTTCCTGGCGCTTCTGTTCACGTGCAATCGGAAACAGCAGCGAGGGATCGTATTCGGACTGGTAGGCAGTGGGTTTGCCGAGCGGCGAGGCTTCCGGCTGGTTGGTGGTGGTCATACGCGGAGGTGGGGGCAAAGCCAGGTATCGGGCATACAAGCGGGCGGCTGGTTATGTTCAGACAACGGCCGGCCCGCCCGGTTCGGCCGTTGTGATAATACCGGTTACAGGAACAGCTTGTACGCCGGGTTTTCGGTTTCATCCCAGTGACGATAGCCGAGGCAGGAAAGGAACTGGCGAAACCCTTTCATCTCTTTCTTCGGCACCTGCAGGCCGACCAGGATGCGGCCGACGTCGCCGCCCTGGTTGCGGTAGTGGAACAGGCTGATGTTCCAGTTCGGCGCCATGCTGTCGAGGAAGCGCATCAGCGCGCCCGGCCGTTCCGGGAATTCGAAGCGGTACAGCAATTCGTCGTGCGCCAGCGGGCTCTTGCCGCCGACCAGATGGCGGATGTGAAGCTTGGCCAGTTCGTCGTGGGTCAGGTCCAGCGTCTTGAAACCGTGTTTCTCGAAGTTCTTGCTGATCTTGTCGGATTCCTCGCGCTTCGAGATCTGGATGCCGACGAAAACATGGGCCGTCTTTTCGTCGCTGATGCGGTAGTTGAATTCGGTGACGTTGCGCGGGCCGACCAGCTGGCAGAAACGCTTGAAGCTGCCGCGCTCTTCCGGAATCGTGACCGCGAAGATCGCCTCCCGCGCCTCGCCGACTTCGGCCAGCTCGGCCACGAAGCGCAGCCGGTCGAAGTTCATGTTGGCGCCGCTGGTCACGGTGATCAGCGACTGGCCGCTGACCGGCTTCTTTTCCGCCTTCGCGCGTTCCACGTAAGCCTTGGCGCCGGCGACGGCGAGCGCGCCGGCCGGTTCCAGGATGCTGCGAGTATCCTGGAACACATCCTTGATCGCCGCGCAGACTTCGTCGGTGTCGACCAGGATCACTTCATCCACATACTGTTTCGCCAGGCGGAAGGTTTCCTCGCCCGCCAGCTTGACCGCGGTGCCGTCGGAGAACAGGCCGACGTCGGTCAGGGTCACGCGCCGGCCGGCCTTCAGGCTGCGCGCCATCGCATCGGAGTCGGTGGTCTGCACGCCGATCACCTTGATCTCCGGCCGCACCGCCTTGACGAAGGCGGCCACGCCCGAGATCAGGCCGCCGCCGCCGATCGCGCAAAAGATCGCATGGATCGGTTCCGAATGCTGGCGCAGGATTTCCATGCCGATGGTGCCCTGGCCGGCGATCACATAGGGATCGTCGAAGGGATGGACGAAGGTCAGCTTGAGCTTCTTTTCCAGCGTCAGCGCATGGTTGTACGCATCCGTATACGAATCGCCGAACAGCACCACCTCGCCGCCGCGCGCGCGCACCGCCTCCATCTTCACCGGCGGCGTGGTGGTCGGCATCACGATCACGGCGCGGCAGCCGAGGCGTGAGGCCGACAGCGCGACGCCCTGCGCATGGTTGCCGGCGGAAGCGCAGATGACACCGCGCTTCAGTTGCGCCGGCGACAAGTGCGCCATCTTGTTGTAGGCGCCGCGCAGCTTGAAGCTGAATACGCTCTGGATGTCTTCGCGCTTGAGGTAAATCCGGTTGTCGGTGCGCTGCGAGAGCGTCGGTGCGAATTCGAGCGGTGTTTCGACGGCCACGTCGTAGACGCGCGCCGTCAGGATTTTCTGTAGGTAGTCGGTAGTCATAGGCGAGTCGAGATCGGCATGCTTCCCCATTGCGCATGCAGCCCGCCATTATAATGGACGGCCCGGCCGAAACCTCCGCGCCGTGGCATAACAACATGCGCCCCTGCGCGCCCGACCCGATAATGTTCCGATAATGATCGAATCCTCTGTTCGCTGGCTGCTGTCCGTCCTGGCTGTTCCCGATGTCGGCTTGACGTCGGTATTCATCATCAGCATCGTGTCCGCCACGCTGCTGCCGCTCGGCTCGGAACCGGCGGTGTTCGCCGTGGTCAAGGCCAACGGCAACCTGTTCTGGCCGGCGATGCTGGTCGCCACCGCGGGCAACACGATCGGCGGCGCGATCGACTACTGGATGGGATACGGCGCCAAGCAGGCTTTCGCGCGCGAGCGGCAGACGCGCTGGTTCGGTTGGTTGCGGCGGTTCGGCGCGAAAACCATGCTGCTCGCCTGGCTGCCGGCTGTCGGCGATCCGCTGTGCACGCTCGGCGGCTGGCTGAAATTGCCATTCTGGCCATGCATTGCCTATATGGCGGTGGGCAAATTCCTGCGCTACCTGACGATGACCTCGCTGCTGTTGTACGTGCCCGACGGTTTCTGGCGCGCGCTCGCCAGCTGGGTCTGATTGTTGTAAAACCGTAACGTGTTGCATGCAGATAGCGACAGATAGAGCGGCGATTGCGCCGTTTGGCCGTATCGGCCGTAAGGCTGTTCCGCGTGGTGCATTGCAATAAGCTAAAATGGCCCTTTAAGGGTAAGTCCTGCCATCCTGATGAACGCCCCCGCACAAATCCAAGCCTTGCTTTCCGACGCGCCGAGCGATCTTGCGCCCACCCGCGTGCGCGAAATTCCGTATAACTACACCTCGTTTTCCGATCGCGAGATCGTGATCCGGCTGCTGGGCGAAGAGTCGTGGCGCATCCTGGACGAGCTGCGCAGCGAGCGCCAGACCGGCCGTTCCGCGCGCATGCTGTATGAAGTGCTTGGCGATATCTGGGTGGTCCGGCGCAATCCCTACCTGCAGGACGACATGCTCGACAATCCGAAGCGCCGCCAGGCGCTGGTCGATGCGCTCAACCACCGCCTCAACGAAGTGGAAAAGCGCCGGCTGGCGACTGGGCTGGCCGACGCCGGCGATCCGCAGGCACGCAGGCGCAGCGCCAACGTCGAGCTGCTGGTGCGCGCCGCGCGCCGCGCGGTGGCCGATTTTGCCGAGGAATTCCGCAACACCTGGGACCTGCGCAAGCGCGCGAAACGCGAGTTGAGCCGCTACACCGCGAAGGACAACATCAAGTTCGACGGCCTGTCGCGCGTGTCGCACGTTACCGACGCCACCGACTGGCGCGTCGAGTATCCGTTCGTGGTGCTCACGCCGGACAGCGAAGACGAGATGGCCGGCCTGGTGAAGTGCTGCATCGAGCTCGGGCTGACCATCATTCCGCGCGGCGGCGGCACTGGCTACACCGGCGGCGCCGTGCCGCTGACGCCGCTGTCGGCCGTCATCAATACCGAAAAGCTGGAGCAGCTGGGCGCGGTCGAGATGACCATGCTGCCCGGGGTGGACCGCCCGTACGCGACCATCTACACCGGCGCCGGGGTGGTGACCAAGCGGGTGTCCGATGCGGCCGACAAGGCCGGCTTCGTATTCGCGGTCGACCCGACCTCGGCCGAGGCCTCCTGCATCGGCGGCAACATCGCGATGAACGCCGGCGGCAAGAAAGCGGTGCTGTGGGGCACCGCGCTCGACAACCTGGCGAGCTGGCGCATGGTCGATCCGAACGGCGACTGGCTGGAAGTCACGCGCCTGGAGCACAACCTCGGCAAGATCCATGACGCGCCGGTGGCGAAGTTCAAGCTCGAGTGGACCCATCCCGCGGAGAAGGGCAAGACCGCCAAGCCGTTCAAGACCGAATACCTGGAAATCGAAGGCCGCCGCTTCCGCAAGGAAGGTCTGGGCAAGGACGTGACCGACAAGTTTCTGGCCGGCCTGCCGGGCGTGCAGAAGGAAGGCTGCGACGGCCTGATCACGTCGGCGCGCTGGATCCTGCACCGGATGCCGAAGTTTGCGCGCACCGTCTGCCTCGAATTCTTCGGCCAGGCGCGGGACGCGATCCCGTCCATCGTCGAAATCAAGGATTACCTCGAGGCCGAGGCGAAGAAGGGCGGCGCCATCCTCGCCGGCCTGGAGCACCTCGACGAGCGCTACCTGCGCGCGGTCGGTTACGCGACCAAGTCCAAGCGCGGCGTGCTGCCGAAGATGGCGCTGTTCGGCGACATCGTCGGCGACGACGAAGAGGCGGTCGCGCGCGCCGCGTCGGAAGTGATCCGCATGGCCAATACCCGCGTCGGCGAAGGTTTCGTCGCGGTCAGCCCTGAGGCGCGCAAGAAGTTCTGGCTCGACCGCGCGCGTACCGCCGCGATCGCCAAGCACACCAATGCGTTCAAGATCAACGAAGACGTGGTGATTCCGCTCGACCGCATGGGCGAGTACACCGACGGCATCGAGCGCATCAACATCGAACTGTCGATCAAGAACAAGCTGCAGCTGCTCGATGAGCTGCGCCGCTTTTTCTCGTCGGCCCATCTGCCGCTGGGCAAGAGCGAGGACGCGGACGAGAAGATTCCCGCCGAAGAGCTGCTGGGCGACCGCGTCGCGCAGGCCAGGCAACTGATCGACGATACCCATGCCCGCTGGTCCTACCTGCTGGCGAACCTGGACCAGCCGCTGCGCGCCGCGCACGACCGGCTCGGCCAGCTGCAGATCTCGCTGACCTGGATCGACGAGCGCCTCGCGCGGCAGCCGGAAGCACGCGTATTCAACGTGGTGCAGGACCGTACCATCCGGGTTTCCTGGAAGGCCGAGCTGCGCGCGCCGCTGCGCCAGATCTTCAACGGCGGCGCGTTCAAGCTGATCCTCGACGAGTGCAATGCGATCCACAAGCGCGTGCTGCGCGGGCGCGTGTTCGTCGCGCTGCATATGCACGCCGGCGACGGCAACGTGCACACCAATATTCCGGTCAACTCCGACCATTACGAGATGCTGCAGGATGCGCATGCGGCAGTGGCGCGCATCATGGCGCTGGCGCGCTCGCTGAATGGCGTGATCTCCGGCGAGCACGGCATCGGCATCACCAAGCTGGAGTTCCTGACCGAAGAGGAAATCCGCGACTTCCGCGACTACAAGCTGCGCGTCGACCCGCAAGGCCGCTTCAACAAGGGCAAGCTGTTGAACGACCCGGCCATGCCGGCCGACCTGCGAAACGCGTATACGCCATCCTTCGGCCTGATGGGGCATGAATCGCTGATCATGCAGCAGAGCGACATCGGCGCGATTTCCAACAGCGTCAAGGACTGCCTGCGCTGCGGCAAGTGCAAGCCGGTGTGCGCAACCCACGTGCCGCGCGCGAACCTGCTGTACTCGCCGCGCAACAAGATCCTCGCCACCTCGCTGCTGGTGGAAGCCTTCCTGTACGAGGAGCAGACCCGGCGCGGCGTGTCGATCAAGCACTGGGAAGAGTTCGAGGACGTGGCCGACCACTGCACGGTCTGCCACAAGTGCTCCAATCCCTGCCCTGTGGACATCGACTTCGGCGACGTGTCGATGAACATGCGCAACCTGCTGCGCAAGATGGACAAGAAGTCGTTCAAGCCCGGCACCGCCGCCGCGATGTTCTTCCTGAACGCGACCGACCCCGCCACCATCAACGCCACCCGGGCGGCGATGACCGGCATCGGCTACAAGGCGCAGCGCCTGGCGAACGACCTGCTGAAGAAATTCGCGAAAAAGCAGACCAAGGCGCCGCCGGCCACGCACGGCAAGCCGCCGGTGAAGGAGCAGGTGATCCACTTCATCAACAAGAAGATGCCGGGCAACCTGCCGAAAAAGACCTCGCGCGCGCTGCTCGACATCGAGGACGACAAGGTCGTGCCGATCATCCGCGATCCGAAAAAGACCACGGCCGATACCGAGGCGGTGTTCTATTTCCCGGGCTGCGGCTCGGAGCGCCTGTTCTCGCAGGTCGGCCTGGCGACCCAGGCGATGCTGTGGCATGTCGGCGTGCAGACCGTGCTGCCGCCCGGCTACCTGTGCTGCGGCTACCCGCAGCGCGGCAACGGCCAGTACGACAAGGCCGAGAAGATGATGACCGACAACCGGGTGCTGTTCCACCGTGTGGCCAACACGCTGAACTACCTCGACATCAAGACCGTCGTCGTCTCCTGCGGCACCTGCTACGACCAGCTGCAGTCGTATGAATTCGAGAAGATCTTCCCGGGCTGCCGCATCATCGACATCCATGAATACCTGCTCGAGAAAGGCGTGAAGCTGGAAGGCGTGGGCGGCGTGCGCTACATGTACCACGACCCCTGCCACACGCCGATGAAGCTGCAGGACCCGATGAAGACGGTGAATGCGCTGATCACCACGGCCGACGGCCAGAAGGTCGAGAAGAACGAGCGCTGCTGCGGCGAGTCCGGCACGCTGGGCGTCTCCCGTCCGGACATCTCGACCCAGGTCCGCTTCCGCAAGGAAGAGGAAATGAAGAAGGGCGCCGACAAGCTGCGCGCCGACGGTTTCGGCGGCGAGGTGAAGATCCTGACCTCCTGCCCGTCGTGCTTCCAGGGCCTGTCGCGCTACAACGAGGATTCGGGTACCACCGCCGACTACATCGTGGTGGAAATGGCGAAGCACCTGCTCGGCGAAAACTGGATGCCGGACTATGTCGCGCGCGCCAACAACGGCGGCATCGAACGCATACTGGTATAAGAGAACAGATGGCCAAGGAAACGCCCTGCGAACTGTGCCTGCATCCCGGCGGAGAAGTGATCTACCGGGATGACAACTACCGCATCGTGCTGGTGGAAGACGAGCGCTATCCGGGTTTTTGCCGCGTGATCTGGAATGCGCACGTGAAGGAAATGACCGACCTGGCCACCGCCGAGCGCGCGATCCTGATCGCCGCCGTCTGGCAGGTGGAGGAAGCGGTGCGCGAGGCGATGCAGCCGGACAAGATCAATGTCGCCAGCCTCGGTAACATGACGCCGCACGTGCACTGGCACGTGATCCCGCGCTACGAGAACGACGCGCACTTTCCCAACCCGATCTGGGGCGAGGTCAAGCGCACGCCATCCTCCGCCGACCTTGCGAAGCGGCAGGCGCTGGTGCCCCGGCTGCGCGAGACGCTGCTCGCGCGCTTCAACCAATCCCTGCTATAACGGCTGGTTCCTGCACAGGTTTCGATCATGGCTGACTCCGCCCAACACGTACCCACCGCGCTGACCGTCCACAAGCAGTCGCGCACGCTCGAAATCGCATTCGATTCCGGCGAGGTGTTTTCGCTGCCCTTCGAATTCCTGCGCGTGTATTCGCCATCGGCGGAAGTGCGCGGCCACGGCGCCGGGCAGGAGGTGCTGCAGACCGGCAAGCGCGATGTGTTGGTCACCGCGCTGGAACCGGTTGGCCGTTACGCGGTGCAGCCGCATTTCTCCGACAGCCACAACACCGGCATCTACACCTGGGATTACCTGTACTGGCTCGGTGCCAACCAGCAACAGCTGTGGGAAGACTACCTGAACCGGCTCGTAGCCGCGGGCTTCACCCGCGAAACCGGGCGCGACGCACCGATGCTGGTAGAGGGCCGCAGCTGCGGCGACCATTGACGAGGGGCAAGAAAAGCTGTCCCCGCGCTGCGTCCGCAGCGGAACACTTTCCGGCACCACCTGTCTGCACTTGTATAATGCGCGTTGGATTAACAAGGCTGTCGCCATGACGAATACAACGCATTTCGGTTATCAAACCGTTCCCGAAGAAGAAAAGGCGCAAAAAGTCGCCGAGGTCTTTCATTCCGTGGCGTCGAAGTACGACGTGATGAACGACCTGATGTCCGCCGGCATGCACCGGGTGTGGAAGACGTTCACCATTGCGCAGGCGGGCGTGCGCCCCGGTTTCAAGGTCCTCGATATCGCCGGCGGCACCGGCGACCTGGCCAAGGCGTTCGCCAGGCAGGCCGGGCCGAGCGGCGAGGTCTGGCTCACCGACATCAACGAATCGATGCTGCGCGTCGGGCGCGACCGGCTGTTGAACAAGGGCCTGGTCACCCCCACCTTGCTATGTGACGCGGAAAAACTGCCGTTCCCGAGCAATTACTTCGACCGGGTGACGGTGGCGTTCGGCCTGCGCAACATGACGCACAAGGACCAGGCGCTGGCCGAGATGCACCGGGTGCTGAAGCCGGGCGGCAAGCTGCTGGTGCTGGAATTTTCCAAGGTCTGGGAGCCGCTGCAGAAGCCGTACGACGTGTACTCGTTCTCCGTGCTGCCCTGGCTTGGCAAGCAGGTGGCAAACGATTCCGAGAGCTATCGCTACCTCGCCGAATCGATCCGCATGCATCCGGACCAGGAAACGCTGAAGAGCATGATGCAGCAGGCCGGCCTGGACCGGGTCGATTACTACAACCTGACGGCCGGCGTGGCCGCCCTGCATACCGGGATCAAACTGTAGGAGAAGACGTATGAAGAAGTTCCTGATCGCGCTGATGGTCGCATTCGCCGCGACCTCGATGGTGGTGTCCGAAGCCGAGGCCAAGCGCCTGGGCGGCGGCGGTTCGATTGGCCGCCAGTCGTCCGGCCTCAGCCGCCCGGCGCCGATGCAATCCCCGAACCAGGCGGCCAACCCGAGCCAGGCCAAGCCGGCGGCGCCGGCCGCCAATCCGCAAGCGGTGCCGCCCAAGCCGGCCAGCCCGTGGCGCAACATCCTTGGCGGCGCCTTGCTCGGCCTCGGTCTGGGCGCGCTGCTGTCGCATTTCGGCCTCGGCGGCGCGATGGCGAGCATGATCAGCAGCCTGCTGATGATCGGCCTGCTGGCGCTGGCGGTGATGTTCATCCTGCGCCTGGTGCGCGGCCGCAATGCCGGCCGCAACGGCAGCCGTGACATGCAGCCGGCTTATGCGGGCGGCAATCCGTCCTTCCGCACGCCGGAAATCGGCTCGCGCATCGAACCGCAGGCGCAGCCGGCCGCCTTCCAGGCCGAACCCGCCGCGGGCGGCACGGCCACCGCGCTGGAAGTGCCGGCGGATTTCGACGTGCCCGCCTTCCTGCGCCATGCGAAGACCTATTACATCCGGCTGCAGGCGGCGTGGGACCGCGCCGACATCAACGATATCCGCGAATTCACGACGCCTGAAATGTTCGCCGAGCTGCGCCTGCAGCTGCAGGAACGCGGCGCCTCGTCCAACCATACCGACGTCGTGTCGCTGGAGGCGGAGCTGGCCGGGTTCGAGCGCGGCGCCGGCGACTACCTGGCGAGCGTTAAATTCTCCGGCATGATCCGGGAGACGGAAAACGCGCCCGCGGAGCCCTTCGCCGAGGTGTGGAACCTCGCCAAACCGGTGTCGGGGCAGGGCGGCTGGGTGCTTGCCGGTGTTCAACAATTATCCTGATTTGCCCAGCGCAAACTGGTAAACTTGAGGCCGCCCGTGGATCCACGGGCGGTTTTGTTTTATGACCATGATTTCACCTGTCTCCGCCGCGATCAACCATCTGCTCGCCCGTGAACCCTGGGCGCGGGAAAAACTTGCCCGCCATGCCGGCAAGGTGGCCCTGTTCGATGCCGGCGTGCTGTCGATCCGGCTCAAGGCCGCCGCGGACGGCATGGTCGAGGCCGCCGGCCACGACGAGCCGCAGAATGTGACGATCCGCGTCAAGCTGTCGGACGTGCCGCTAATCCTGCAAAACCGCGAGCATGCGTTTTCCCATGTGCAGATCGAGGGCGACGCGGATTTTGCGAACACCGTTTCGCAGCTCGCCGAGACCTTGCGCTGGGAAGCGGAGGAAGACCTGGCCCGGCTGATCGGTGACGTCGCCGCGGTGCGGGTGGCGGGCGGCGCGCGCGCGGCGCTCGATGCCGCAAAATCCACCCAGCGCAAACTGGCGGAAAACCTCGCCGAATTCTTTCTCGAGGAGCAGCCGCTGCTGGTGCGGCCGCAGGCCGTCGCCGACTTTTCCAGCGAGGTCGCGCGCCTGCGCGACGACGTCGAGCGGCTTGCCAAACGCATCGAAAAACTGAAGGAAAGCCGCTAAATGTTCTTCAAAATCCTGCGGCTCTTCAAGATCACCCGGGTTGTCATCCGTTACGGCCTCGACAATATCGCCATTTCCAGCTTCGACCGGCCGCGCATCAGCCGGCTGTTCGACCTCCTGTTCTTCTGGCGCGACATTTCCGCGCCGCGCGGCGTGCGCCTGCGCCAGGCGCTGGAAGACCTCGGCCCGATCTTCGTGAAGTTCGGCCAGGTGCTGTCCACCCGGCGCGACCTGATGCCGCCCGACGTCGCCGACGAACTGGCCAAGCTGCAGGACCGCGTGCCGCCGTTCGACCCCGATCTGGCGATCGAGCAGATCGTCAAGTCGCTCGGCGCCCACCCGGAGCGCCTGTTCGCCGAATTCGAACGGGAGCCGGTGGCGTCGGCGTCGATCGCGCAGGTGCATTTCGCCAAGCTCAAGGACGGCACGGAAGTCGCGGTGAAGGTGCTGCGCCCGGGCATGAAGCGTTCGATCGAGGAAGACATCGCGCTCATGAAGATCGCCGCCGGCTGGGTGGAAAAGCTGTGGGCCGACGGCCGCCGCCTGAAGCCGCGCGAAGTGGTCGCGGAGTTCGACAAGTACCTGCATGACGAGCTCGACCTGATGCGCGAAGCCGCCAATGCCAGCCAGCTGCGCCGCAACTTCATGCAGTCCAACCTGCTGATCGTGCCGGAGATGTTCTGGGATTACTGCTCCACCTCGGTGATCGTGATGGAGCGCATGAAGGGCATCCCGATTTCCCGGATCGACCGCCTGATCGCGGCCGGCGTCGACCTGAAGAAGCTTTCCAGCGACGGTGTCGAGATCTTTTTCACCCAGGTCTTCCGCGACGGCTTCTTCCATGCAGACATGCACCCGGGGAACATCCTGGTGTCGATCGACCCGGCCACCTTCGGCCGCTACATCGCGCTCGATTTCGGCATCGTCGGCACGCTGACGGACTACGACAAGGACTACCTGTCGCAGAACTTCCTCGCGTTCTTCCGGCGCGACTACAAGCGCGTGGCCGAAGCGCACATCGAATCCGGCTGGGCGCCGAAGGAAACCCGGGTCGACGAGCTGGAGGCGGCGGTGCGCGCCTGTTGCGAGCCGATATTCGACCGCCCGCTGCGCGACATTTCCTTCGGCCAGGTGCTGCTGCGCCTGTTCCAGACTTCGCGCCGCTTCAATGTCGAAGTGCAGCCACAGCTCGTGCTGCTGCAGAAAACCCTGCTCAACATCGAAGGCCTGGGCCGCCAGCTCGACCCCGACCTCGACCTGTGGAAGACCGCCAAGCCCTATCTGGAACGCTGGATGCAGGAACAGGTGGGCTGGCGCGGCCTGGTCGCCCGCTTCAAGGAAGAGGCGACGCACTACAACAAGATCATTCCGGAAATTCCGCGCCTGCTGCACCAGGCCCTGGCCGTGCAGGCGGAACAGCCGCAGCGCAACGAGGAATTGCTGAAGCAACTAGTCATCGAGCAGCGGCGCACCAACAAGCTGCTCGGCTTCGTCGTGTACTTCGGCGGCGGCCTGGCGGGCGGCATCATCCTGACCCAGGCCCTGTTGCGCTGGTACCGTCTCATCCACTGGTGGTAAGCCATGTCCGCACCCAGCTTCGACACCCGCGATCCGACCCTGCCGGACTTCTGGACGGAGCGCTTCGAACGCGCGTTCACCCCTTGGGACCGGGGCGGCGTCCCGCAGCAGCTGCAAGCCTTTGCCGCGCAGTCCACACCCGGGACCGTGCTGATTCCCGGCTGCGGCACCGGCTATGAGGTCGCATGCCCGGCCGCCGCCGGCTGGGACGTGACCGCCATCGATTTTTCCGAGGCTGCAGTGGAGACGGCGCGTCAAGCGCTGGGGCCGCTGGCGCAACGCGTGGTGCAGGCGGATTTCTTTGAATTTGCGCCGCCGCGTCCGGTCGACGTCATTTACGAGCGCGCCTTCCTGTGCGCGCTGCCGCCGCGCATGCGGGACGCCGTCGCCGCCCGCTGGGCGGCGCTGCTGCCGCCGGGCGGCCTGCTGGCCGGGTTTTTCTTTTTCGGCGATGCGCCCAAAGGACCGCCGTTCGGAATTGCGCAGGCGGAACTCGACGCGCTGCTGCTGCCGCATTTCGAGCGGCTGGCGGACGAGCCGGTGCCCGATTCACTGCCGGTTTTCGCCGGCAAGGAGCGCTGGCAGGTGTGGCGCCGCCGCGCGGTCTGAAGGCATCAGGAAAGTATCGGTTTTTTCTCTTTCCCCAATCGTTCCGGCCGGCTTCTGCGGCTATAATCCCGAAAATTTGCCGAATGAGCAAGCACGCGCCAGCGTGAATCTGCCGGCATCTCCTCATCGTTGACTGGCCTGATATTTCGTGCGGAGCAAACGGATATGAATTACACCCTGATTTCCTTTGTCGTGCTGTATTTGCTGGGCACGCTCGCACTTGGGGTATGGGCGGGTACACGCATCAAGAACACCAGCGATTTTGCCGTCGCCGGACGCAGCCTGCCGCTGATCATGGTGGTGACGACGACCTTTGCGACCTGGTTCGGCGCTGAAACCGTCATGGGCATTCCGGCCAGGTTCGTGCAGGGCGGATTGAACGCGATCGTCGAAGACCCGTTCGGCGCCGGCACCTGCCTGATTCTGGTGGGCATGTTCTTCGCGGCCAAGCTCTACAAGCAGAATCTGCTGACCATCGGCGACTTCTATCGCAATCGTTACGGCAAGGGCATCGAAGTGTTCTGCTCCGTCGCCATCATCCTGAGCTACCTTGGCTGGGTCGCGGCGCAGATCACCGCGCTGGGCCTGGTGTTTACCGTGCTGACCGACGGGGCGATGTCGGAAACGGCCGGCATGATCGTCGGCACGCTTGCGGTGCTGATCTACGTGGTGATCGGCGGCTTCCTCGCCGTGGCATGGACGGACTTCATCCAGATGATCGTCCTGGTGGTCGGCCTGAGCATCATTGCCTTCTTCTCGGCCGACCTGGCCGGCGGTTCCGACAAGGTGTTCGCCTTGGCCGCGCAGTCCGACTTGTGGAGATTCTTCCCCGAGCCGACCTTCACGGAAATAGCGTTCTTCATTGGCGCCGCGCTCACCATGATGCTCGGCAGCATTCCGCAGCAGGACGTGTTCCAGCGCGTGATGTCGGCCAAAGATGCGCCGACCGCGCGCACCGGTGCGATCATCGGCGGCGCGAGCTATATCCTGTTCGCCTTCGTGCCGATGTTCATCGTGGCCAGCGCCGTCGTGGTCATGGGCGAGAGCGCGCTCGAAATCGCAAAGGACGACTACCAGCGCCTGCTGCCGACCTTCATCATGACGAAGATGCCGCTCATCATGCAGATCTTCTTCTTCGGTGCGCTGGTGTCCGCGATCAAGAGCACGTCGTCTGCCACGCTGCTGGCGCCGTCGACCAGCTTCGTCGAGAACATCCTGAAGAACCTGCGCCCGCACATGAGCGACCGCCAGCAACTGTTCGCGATGCGCTGCACGCTGGTCGTGTTCGCGGCGCTGGTTCTGTCCTATGCGATCGCAATGAAAGGCACCTCCATTTACGAGCTGGTGTCGACTGCCTATCAGGTGACCCTGGTCGGTGCTTTTGTGCCGCTTGTCATGGGTCTCTACTGGAAGCGTGCAACGACCCAGGGAGCGATCTTCTCGGTCGGCGCCGGCATTGGTACCTGGATCCTGTTCTTCCCGCAGATCACCACGCTGGGCGAGCAATTCCCGGGACAGCTCGCCGGGCTGCTCGCGGCGTTCGCCGGTATGTTCATCGGATCGCTCATGCCGCAAGTCTTCAAGAACCGCCACGAGCCGCACCATTCGGCACAAGGCGCGCACGGCTGATCCGGTTTTGTTGAAATCGTGCCAATAATGCGCGGCCGGCTCCCGAAGCAGGGAGCGGCCGTTTCCCTTTCTCCGCCGAGTCTTTCCTGCACTCACGCAAAACCCGTCTAAAAGCCTTTATAATTCAGGGTTTTGGATGATTTTTGCGAGGGTTCGCTATGCCTATTTACGCTTATCGCTGCGAAGAATGCGGCTTCGCCAAGGATGTGCTGCAAAAAGTGTCCGATGCGCCGCTGACGGATTGCCCATCCTGCAGCAAGAGCAGTTTCAAGAAGCAGCTGACCGCCGCCGGCTTCCAGCTCAAGGGAACCGGCTGGTATGCGACCGACTTCCGTAACAACGGCTCTTCCGCAGCGCCGGCGAGCGCCAAGAGCGCGGCCCCGGAAAGCGCCTGCCCGGCGGCGGAAGGCTGCGGCAGCGGCGGCTGCGCGGCGGCCAATGCGGGCAGCGCCAGTTCCGCCGCCTAAAGGGGCGCGCGGACGATCGAGAGCGGCGCGCCGCCGGCGTGCCCAAGCCAGAAGAACATCATGCGTAAATATTTTGTCACCGGCCTGCTGATCCTGGTCCCACTCGCGATTACGCTGTGGGTCCTGAACCTGATCATCAGTACCATGGACCAGTCGCTCCTGCTGCTGCCCGAGCGCTGGCGGCCGGCGGCCGTGCTCGGCTTCCACCTTCCCGGCATGGGCGCGATCCTGACGCTGCTGTTCGTGTTCTTCACCGGCCTTCTGACACGCAACTTCATCGGCAAGCAGATCGTCCACGCGTGGGAAAGGCTGCTGACCCGCATCCCGGTCGTCAATTCCATCTATTCGAGCGTCAAGCAGGTATCCGATACCCTGTTTTCGTCTTCCGGCAACGCCTTTCGCAAGGCGGTGCTGGTGCAGTACCCGCGCGAAGGCTCGTGGACCATTGCCTTCCTGACCGGCGTGCCCGGCGGCGACGTCAAGAACCATCTTCTCGGAGACTACATCAGCGTCTACGTGCCGACCACGCCGAACCCGACCTCCGGCTTCTTCCTGATGATGCCGCGCGCCGACACCATCGAACTCGACATGACCGTCGACGAAGCCTTGAAGTACATCGTGTCGATGGGCGTGGTGGCGCCGGAATACGTGGTTGCCGCCTCGAAGAACCTGAAGGCCGTTCCTCCGCCGATCTGACACGGCGCCTTTGACCAGGGCGCCGACCGGCAGCGATGCAGGCAACGGCGCCATTACGAAGAATCTGAAACCGGAAATTCAACATGTCTATGCGAACTCAATACTGCGGCCTCGTTACCGAGGCGCTTCTCGGCCAAACCGTTTCGCTGTGCGGCTGGGTGCATCGTCGCCGCGACCACGGCGGCGTGATCTTCATCGACCTGCGCGACCGCGAGGGCCTGGTGCAGGTGGTGTGCGACCCGGACCGCGCCGACGTGTTCAAGACCGCGGAGGCGGTGCGAAACGAATTCTGCGTGCGCATCAACGGCGTGGTGCGCAACCGTCCGGAAGGCACGACCAATGCCAACCTGAAGTCGGGCAAGATCGAAGTGCTCGCGCATGAGTTCGAAGTGCTCAATCCGTCGGTCACGCCGCCGTTCCAGCTGGACGACGACAACCTGTCGGAAACCACCCGCCTGACGCACCGCGTGCTCGACCTGCGCCGTCCGCAGATGCAGAACAACCTGCGCCTGCGCTACCGCGTGACGATGGAAGTGCGCAAGTTCCTCGACGCCAACGGCTTCATCGACATCGAGACGCCGATGCTCACCAAGTCCACGCCGGAAGGCGCGCGCGACTACCTGGTGCCGTCGCGCGTCAACGCCGGCAACTTCTTCGCGCTGCCGCAGTCGCCGCAGCTGTTCAAGCAGCTGCTGATGGTCGCCAACTTCGACCGTTACTACCAGATCACCAAGTGCTTCCGCGACGAAGACCTGCGCGCCGACCGCCAGCCGGAATTCACGCAGATCGACTGCGAAACCTCGTTCATGAACGAGCAGGAAATCCGTGATCTGTTCGAAGGCATGATCCGCGGCGTGTTCAAGAACGTGCTCGACATCGACCTGCCGAACCCGTTCCCGGTGATGCAGTATTCCGAAGCAATGGGCCTGTACGGTTCCGACAAGCCGGACATGCGCGTCAAGCTGCAGTTCACCGACCTGACCGACGTGATGAAGGATGTCGAGTTCAAGGTGTTCTCCGGCGCGGCGACGATGGAAGGCGGCCGCGTGGTCGGCCTGCGCGTGCCGGGCGGCGGCGCGATGCCGCGTTCCGAAATCGACGCCTACACCCAGTTCGTCGCGATCTACGGCGCCAAGGGCCTGGCCTACATCAAGGTCAACGAGAAGGCCAAGGGACGGGACGGCCTGCAGTCGCCGATCGTCAAGAATATCCACGATGCCGCGCTGGCCGCGATCATCGAAAAGACCGGCGCGCAGGACGGCGACCTGATCTTCTTCGGCGCCGACAAGGCCAAGGTGGTCAACGATGCGATCGGCGCGCTGCGCGTGAAGATCGGCCACAGCGATTTCGGCAAGAAGAACGGCCTGTTCGACGACACCTGGAAGCCGTTGTGGGTGGTCGACTTCCCGATGTTCGAATACGACGAGGAAGGCCAGCGCTACGTCGCCGCGCACCATCCGTTCACCTCGCCCAAGGACGGCCATGAAGACCTGCTGGAAACCGATCCGGGCAAGGCGCTGGCCAAGGCCTACGACATGGTGCTGAATGGGTGGGAGCTGGGCGGCGGCTCGGTGCGTATCCACCGCGCCGACGTGCAGAGCAAGGTATTCCGCGCACTGAAGATCGGCGCTGAAGAGGCGCAGGCCAAGTTCGGCTTCCTGCTGGACGCGCTGCAGTACGGCGCGCCGCCGCACGGCGGCCTGGCATTCGGCCTGGACCGCATCGTCACGATGATGACCGGCGCCGAGTCGATCCGCGACGTGATCGCGTTCCCGAAGACCCAGCGCGCGCAGTGCCTGCTGACCCAGGCGCCGTCCGAAGTCGACGAGAAGCAGCTGCGCGAGCTGCATATCCGCCTGCGCAACGTCGAGCCGGCGGTCAAGGCTTGATGGACCGGGCAGACGGGTAAGGAAGGGCGCGAGGATTCGCGCCCTTTTTCATTGGCGCTGTGCTCTGGGTTATCATCGACTCATGTCCCGACCCTACAAGATCCCCGAATCCGTGCTGGTGGTGATCCATACCGCCGATCTCGAGGTGCTGCTGATCGAGCGCGCCGACAAGCCCGGCTACTGGCAGTCTGTGACCGGATCGAAGGACAGCCCCGAAGAGCCGCTGGCGCAGACCGCGGTGCGCGAGGTGTTCGAGGAAACCGGCATCGTGGTCGCGGACGCGCATGCGCAGCCGAACCGCGTCCCTGCACGCAATCTGCAGGACTGGCACCTGTCCAATGTCTACGAAATCTACCCGGTCTGGCGCCACCGCTACGCGCCGGGCGTGACGAAAAATACCGAGCATGTGTTCGGCCTGCTGGTGCCGCGCACCATACCGGTGACGCTGGCGCCGCGCGAACATGTCGCCCATGTCTGGATGCCTTATCGCGAAGCCGCCGACAAGTGTTTTTCGCCATCGAACGCGGAAGCGATCCTGCAACTTCCCAAATATCTCGGCCTATGCTGAAACTTATCCAGCGGCAAGCTTCTCAGAAGCTGTGTTCCCATCACCGGCAGACGACTTCCGCACCATTGCCAAGCGTCTAGAATAATTTCATGAAACTACGCATCGCGACCTATAACATCCACAAAGGCGTCAGTTCCCTGCGCAGCATGCCGCGCATCCACGCATTGAAACAGGCACTCGCATCGATGGAGGCCGATATCCTGTTCCTCCAGGAAGTGCAGGGCAGGCATGACAAGTACGCCACACGCCATGCGTCCCTGTGGCCGGAGCAGGCGCAGCACCAGTTCCTGGCAGGCGAATCGCACCAGGCGGTGTACGGCATGAATGCGATCTACGACCACGGCCACCATGGCAATGCGCTGCTGAGCCGGTTCCCGGTGGTTTCGGCCAGCAACCGCGACGTGTCGGACCATGCGTTCGAGTCGCGCGGCATCCTGCATTGCGTGGTGCAGACGCCGGCCGGCGACGTGCACTGCTATGTGGTCCACCTCGGCCTGTTTGCACGCAGCCGCCGGCGGCAGACGGAGGCGCTGATCGAAGCGGTGACGACCTCCTCGCCGCCCGACGCGCCGGTGATCATCGCCGGCGACTTCAACGACTGGACCAACCAGCTGAGCGACTCGCTGCGCGCCGAACTCGGCGTGACCGAGGTCTTCGACGAGAACCTGCCGTCGCGCGGCTTCGGCGCCTACCTGCGCACCCTGGCCGGGCGGGGACCCAAGCTCAAGCCGGCGCGCACCTTTCCGGCGGCGCTGCCCTGGCTGCGGCTGGACCGCATCTACGTGCGCGGCTTCGAGGTTGAAACCGCCCAGGTGCTGCACGGGCCGCTCTGGGCCAGGCTGTCCGACCATGCGCCGATCGTCGCGTCGCTCTCGATGAATGCGATGGCGCTGGCGGAGGCCATGTAAAATTGACCGATTTCTGTCCGTCGGAGTGCGTCCCCGTTCATGAGCCCGGTAAACTTTACCGCCCACAATAACGTCACCCTCCTGCATTCCGGCGCGGAGTTCTTTCCGGCGCTGATTGCCGCCATCGACGCGGCCCGCTTCGAACTCTATCTCGAAACCTACATCTTCACCCTCGACATCACCGGCCGCCAGGTCAAGGACGCGCTGATCCGCGCCGCTGCGCGCGGGGTGACGGTGAACGTGATCACCGACTGGCTTGGCAGCGGCCACCGGCAATCGGTGCTGCTCAACCAGGCGCTGCGCGAAGGCCGGGTCAACCACCGGGTTTTCAACGCGTGGTTCCGGCGCGGCGTGGCGCGCACGCACCGGAAAATCTGCGTGGTGGACAGGCAGGTCGCCTTCCTCGGCGGGCTCAACATCAACCACGACCATATTTCCGACGACGGCTTCAACACGCCCCTGCCCGCGCCGCGCTGGGACCTTGCGGTGCAGATCACCGGCCCGCTGGTGGCGATCATCCAACGCGACATGCAGACGCAGTGGATGCTGCTGTCCGGCCTGAACCTGCGCTACCGCTGGGAGATGTTCCGGGAGCGCCGCCGCACCGGGTTGGCGCCGCCGGCCGGATCGGCGGAGGCCGCGCTGGTGGTGCGCGACAACCTGCGCAGCCGGCGCACCATCCAGAAGACCTACCTGAAGGCGCTGGGCGGCGCGCGCCGCAGCGCCATGCTCGCCAACCCGTATTTCGCGCCCGGACGCAAGCTGCGCGACGGCCTGGCGTCGGCGGCCGCGCGCGGCGTCGAGGTCACCCTGCTGATCGGCGTCGGCCAGTTCCGCATCCAGGACGCCGTCGCGCATTCGTTTTATCCGAAGCTGCTTCGCAGCGGCGTGCGCGTGGTCGAGTACCGCAAGACCCAGCTGCACGGGAAGGTCGCGGTGATCGACGATGAATGGTCGACGGTCGGTTCGAGCAACTGGGACGGCCTGAGCCTGTTCGTGAACCACGAGGCGAACGTGGTCATCAAGGATGCGGCGTTCGCGCGCAAGCTGCGCGAAAAGATCGAAGAGGCGGTGGCCGACGGCGTGACCGTGCGCATGGAAGACTACGTGAACATTCCCTGGTGGGAGCGCGCCTGGTATGGCGCGGCCTACTTCCTGTACAAGGCGATCCTGCGCGTCATCACGCTCGGCAGGTACACCGAGTAGCCGGCGCAGGACACCGGCCATCGCTCCCCGGCTTACCGCGTTGAGCGTTGCCACAGCCGGGCAAGCGAACGCGCGCCGGCGCGGATGTCGGACGGCGCGAGCGCGCTGAACCCCATCACGAAGCCGTTGCGCTGCTTCGCGCCGAGATACAGCCGCGACAGCGGCGGCAGATCGATCCCCGCTGCCGCCGCCTCGTCCGCGATCCGGGTGTCTGCGGTGCGCTGGTCCGCCAGCAGGCACGCCGCCTGCATGCCGCCCTGCGACGCTTGCGGCAGCAGGCGGTCGCCGAGGTGGCGCTGCAGCTCTTCCATGAGAATGTCGCGCCTGGCCCGGTAGAGCTCGCGCATGCGCCGCACATGCGCCATGAAATGGCCATCCTGCATGAAGTCGGCCAGTGCCGCCTGCATCAGCGCCGGCGCATGACCGTCGACTTGCGTGCGCGCGGTGACGAAGGCGGCGACCATCGGCTTCGGCACCACCAGGTAGGCCAGGCGCAGGCCGGGATAGAGCACCTTCGAAAAGGTGCCGACGTAGAGCACGCGCTGTTGCCGGTCCAGCCCCTGTATCGCCGATACCGGCCGGCTGTCATAGTGGAATTCGCTGTCGTAGTCGTCTTCCACGATCCATGCGCCGTTGTCGCGGGCCCAGGCCAGCAGCTGCAGGCGGCGCGCCAGGCTGAGCGTCATTCCCAGCGGATACTGGTGCGAAGGCGTGACATAGGCGAGCTTCGCCTGCGGCGCCAGGCGCAGGCCTTGTTCCACGCAAAAGCCGTCGGCATCCACCGGCACCGGAACGAGTGTTGCGCCGGCGGCGGCGAACGCGGTCTGCGCGCCGCGGTAGCCGGGTTCCTCCAGCCATACCGGATCGCCGGCATCCAGCATCATCATCGCAATCAGGCCCAGCGCCTGCTGGGAAGAGCCCAGCACGATGACCTGGCTTGCGTCGCAATGGACGCCGCGCGACAGCGCGAGGTATTGCGCGATCGCTTCGCGCAGGGACGGCAGGCCCTGCGGGTCGCTGTACATCATCCACGATGCGGGATCGCGGCGCGCCTGCCGCGCCAGCAGCCGCTGCCAGGTCTGCGCCGGGAAGGCATCGAGCGCCGGCATGCCGGCGGAGAATGCGCGGATCGCGCGCGCATCAATGCAGGCGCCGGCCAGTGCAACTGCGCGGCCGCGCTCGGAAAACCGGGGCGAGGGCGCGGATGGCGGCGGCAGGCGCGCCGCGCTGCCGTCTCCGGTACGCGCGACCGGCGCACTGCCTACGTAGCTGCCGCTGCCGACGCCGCGCCGCACATAGCCTTCGTCTTCCAGCTGGGCATAGGCAGCCTCGGCGGTGCTGCGCGAAACCGCCAGGTCGGCCGCCAGCGTGCGCGTGGACGGCAGACGCTCGCCCTCGCGCAGCGTGCCGTCGAGAATCGCTGCCCGGATCGCGCGATAGACCCGGGTCGCGAGCGTTCCGGGCAGCGCGCTGCCCTGTTCGAGCAGGGGCAGCAGGACGCCGGCGACCGCGCGGCCGGCGCTCCTGGCAAATGGTCTGTTCGGCATGCCGGAAATGGTCTGCTGTGGGAAACCATTCAACGATACCATTGTTCATCCCGACCGGATCGCGGGGCAACAAGGAAAGGGCAGCGGCATGCAGGCGCAACTTCAGCACTATCTCGACAAGCTGGCTTACGAAACCGATTCCTCGGACCTCAACGCCGCGCTCGCCGCAGGCGAAAACATCATCGTGATCGACGCGCGCGCGCCGCAGGCGTACGCGGCGGAGCACATCCCGGGCGCGATCAACCTGCCGCACCGGACGATGAGCGAGGAAACCACGCAGCGCCTCGACGGCGACGCACTGGTCGTGACCTATTGCGACGGAATCGGCTGCAACGCGTCGACCAAGGGGGCGCTGAACATGACGCGGCTGGGCTTCCGGGTCAAGGAACTGATGGGCGGACTGGACTGGTGGAAACGCGACGGTTATCCGACCGCGGGTGAAAACGGAAGCCAGGGAAGCAGCGAAACACTCTGCGGCTGCTGACCCCTTGGCCCGGTCCCGCGCGGTGCTATGCTTACACCCTGGGCATGGCGATTCGGGACGACGGAGGACAGTTGGACGTGAGTGAGGACATCAAGGTGCGCGCGGCACAGGCCGGCGACATTGCGGCGATGCAGGCTTTCCTGTTCGAGCATGGCGCGAACCAGTGGAATTTCCTGCCCGAGCCGGAGGTCGCCGCGCATCTCGGCGCGATTGCGGACGGCAGGACGCAGGCGGTACTGGCCGAGCAGGGCGGGCAGTTGCTGGGTTTCGTGACCTTCCTCGGCGCACGCTCCATGGTGCGCTACCAGTCGCGCGAGCATCTCGGCTATCCGCACGGCTATGTCTGTGAAGCGGTCGTGCACCGCGAGCACAGCGGCAAGGGGCTGGGATCGCGCTTGCTCGACGCGGCCGTCGAACAATTGCGGGCGCGCGGCTTCCGCGAGGTCTATATCGAGCGCCACGAGGAAAACCTGGCGTCGGCCGGCATGATGCGCAAGGCCGGCTTCGTCGAGGTGGAAAGCTTCGCCGATCCGGCGCGCCGCTTCTCCGGCTCGCGCCGCACCACGGTATGCCGGATCGTCTTCGATTCCGCATCCCCACGCGCATAGCGCGGCCTCGCTCGAGGCGCCATCCGGCGCTTATGCGCCAATGCGCAGCGATGCAAGCGCTTCCGCCTTCACCCAGTCGCAGAATGCCTTGACCGCCGGCCGCGCCTCCGCTTCCGCAGTGCGCAGCAGGTGGAAGCGGTAAGGCCCGAGCACGCGCTGCGGCAGCAGGCGCACCAGCCTGCCGCTGCGCAAGTCTTCCTCGATGAAGGCTTCCGCGGCGATCGCTACGCCCTGGCCGCTGGCTGCCGCCTCCAGCGTGAGGTAGGTATGCGAAAAGCTGGGGCGGGCGGCGCCGCTGTAGCTGACGCCGAACGCGTGCAGCCAGCGTGACCAGTTGATTTCCTCCGGGATGCGCATTTCCACTTCGTCATGCAGCAGCGGATAGCGCAGCAGGTCGGCCGGCGCGCGCAGGTCCGGCGCTGCCGCCTTGAAGGCGGGGCTGCATACCGCCGAGAACCATTCCTCCAGCAGCACGTCAGCCTGCAGGCCGGGATAGGGGCCCGGCCCAAGGCGGATCGCCACATCGATGCCCTCGCGCGCGAAGTCGGCCGGATGCAGCGACGCCAGCACGCGCATGTCGATCTCCGGATGCAGTTCGCGCAGCCTTCCCAGGCGCGGCATCAGCCAGCGTGCCACCAGGGACGGCACCGACGTCACCGTCACCACGCGTTCGTCCGAGCGCCGCCTGACCGCTTCCGACGCGTCCGCCAGGCCCTCCAGCAGCGGGCGCAGCGCCTGCGCATACTGGCGCCCGGCCGGGGTGAGCGTGACGCCGCGCGGCAGCCGCTGGAACAGGCTCACGCCGAGCCAGGTCTCGAGCTGCTTCACATGATGCGCAACCGCGCCGGCGGAGACATGCAGCTCCTGCGCGGCGTTCTGGAAGCCGCCGTGGCGGGCGGCCGCCTCGAATGCCCGGACGGCGGGGAGCGGGGGCAGGCGGTAGTTCATGCAGCCTCAATATTTTTGGGTCAATACAGCAAGAATATTGATTTGTTACGCGACAAACAAGGTCATACACTGCATCAAACGCTTTTAACCCTCAATCTTTTTTGCTCAATCCGATGAAACCGCTGTCGCGCCCGCTCGCCGTCGCCCTGGTCTTGTTATCCGCTGTCGGTTTCGGCAGTCTGGCGCTGTTTGCAAAGATCGCCTATGCGTCCGGCATCACGCCGACGATGCTGCTCGCGCTGCGCTTCGCGCTGGCGGTCGCGCTGCTGGCGCCGGTGGTCTGGATCCGGCGCCTTCCGCTGCCGCGCGGCAAAGCGCTGGCCGGTTTCGCGCTGATGGGGGCGTTGTATACCGCGCAGTCGCAGTGCTACTTCACGGCGCTGATACATGCGAGCAGCGGGCTGGTCGGCCTGTTGCTGTACCTCTATCCGGTGCTGGTAACGCTGCTTGCGGTGGCGCTGGGCTGGGAAAAGCTCGACCGCCGCACCGTGCTCCTGCTGGCGCTGGCGCTTGCCGGGATGGCGATCATGCTGGGCGGCGACCTGCAGGGCTCGCCGCTGGGAATCACGCTCGGTCTGCTGGCGGCGGGCGTCTATGCGGTGTATATCGTGCTCGGCGGCCGTCTCACGCTTGGCACCGATCCGCTTGCCGCGACCCTGGTCGTGCTGACCACGGCGGGCATCGGCAACGGTGCGCTCGCGCTCGCCGGCGGTTCCAGCCTGCCGGGTGACGCTGTGACCTGGATGGCGATCCTTGCGATCGCGCTGTTCTCCACGGTGATGGCGATTGCGTGTTTCCTCGTCGGCATCAAGTATGTCGGCCCGTCCCAGGCGTCCATCATCTCGACCCTGGAACCGGTGGTCACGCTGTGCCTCGGCATTGCCCTGCTCGGGGAGTCGGTCAGCGGCGGCCAGCTGGCGGGCGGCGCGATGGTGCTGGCGGCGGTCGTGCTGCTGGCACGGCGGCCGCGCACGCCCGCGGCGGAAGGGGCGGCGCAGGCGGCATAGCAGGCCGGGGATGCCGCATTCCGACAGCAAGCGCATGCTGCGGCTATACTGAAACGATCTTTCCCGTTTCCGTACCCGCCATGCACTTTGCGCCAGAACTCCTGGACCAGCTGCGCCAAGCGCGACACATCGCGGTATTCACCGGCGCCGGCGTGTCCGCCGAAAGCGGCATCCCGACTTTCCGGGACGCGCAGACCGGCTTGTGGGCGCGCTTCCGTGCGGAAGACCTGGCGACGCCGGAAGCCTTCCGGCGCGATCCGGTGACCGTCTGGAACTGGTATGCGTGGCGGCGTGAACTGATGCGCAATGCCCGGCCCAATCCCGCCCACGACGCGCTCGCCCGGCTCGAGCGCCTTGTTCCGCGCGTCACCGTGATCACCCAGAACGTCGACGGCTTGCACGCGCGCGCCGGCAGCAGCGACGTCATCGAATTACACGGCAATATCTGGCATAACCTCTGCTCGGCCTGCGGCAAGTGCGTCATGGACGAACAGCTGTCGAACGACACGCCGCCGCTCTGCCCGGATTGCGGCGGACGCATCCGCCCCGGCGTCGTCTGGTTCGGCGAGGCGCTGCCGGTCGCCGCGTGGACGCGCGCGTCGGAAGTGCTGGAGACGGCCGACCTCTTCTTTTGCATCGGCACCTCCAGCCTGGTGGAGCCGGCGGCCAGCCTGCCGCGCTACGCGCGCGCATGCGGCCGTCCTGTGATTCAGATCAATCCGGAAGCGACCAGCCATGATGAGATTGCGCAGTATGTGTTGCGCGGAAAAGCGGGCGAGGTCCTTCCCATGCTGGTCGCGGCGGCCTGGCCGCAGTCCGTCTGACAGCACCGCACAGCTTGTTCTGTTCCCAAAGCAAGGGGGTTCTTCCATGCAAAACGATGAGCACGCCATTCGCACGCTGGTCAATGACTGGCAGGTTGCCGCTGCGGAAGGAAACCTGCAGCGCCTTTCCGAAATGATGGCGGAAGATGTGGTGTTCCTGACGCCCGGGCAGGCGCCGCTGCGCGGCCGGGAAGCCTTCATGGAGGCTTTCCAGGAAGGCTTGAAACATTACCGCATCGAGTCGCAGGGCGAGATCAAGGAGTTGCATGTGACCGACGACCTCGCGTACTGCTGGACCCACCTGACCGTCACTGTCACGCCGCATCACGAAGGCCGTCCGATGCGCCGCTCCGGCAATACGCTGAGCATCCTGAAGAAGCGGCCGGACACCGGCTGGGTGATCGTGCGGGACGCCAACATGCTGACCGCGGAGCCGGTCTACCAGCCTGCCTGACCCATCCATCCGGAACTTTAGATCCCTGCTGTTTTCACTCCATGACCGGTCCGCCGCGCGGGCTGGCTTTGATCTGTCTACGCAGGAGGAAGCCATGGATGTGCAAGAACAGGAATTCAGTGAACTGAAACAAGTCGCGGAACTGGTGCAGGAAATCAAGTTCGCGATGCTGACCACGGAAGAGCCGGACGGCACATTGCGCAGCCGTCCGATGGCGACGCTGCAGATGGATGCGGCCGGAAACCTCTGGTTCTTCACCGCCTTGTCGTCGGCCAAGGTCGAAGAAGCGCGGCAGCACCGGCAGGTCAATCTTGCCTATGCGCGCACCGACAAGCAGGACTACCTCTCCGTTTCCGGCACCGGCGAATTCGTGCGCGACAAGGAAAAGATGCGTGAATTGTGGACGCCGTGGGTCAAGCCCTGGTTTCCGAAAGGGCTGGACGACCCCGATCTTGTACTGCTGAAAGTATCCATCACCGAGGCGGAATACTGGACGGCGCCGGGCAACGCGGCGGTGCGCATGTACGGCCTGGCCAAGGGCATCTTGACCGGCAATACCGATGCGCTCGGCGATCACCGCAAGGTGGTGATGTGAGGCCGCTGCTGTAAGGCTTACGCCGGCCTTGTAAAAACTTCGTCGATACGAAGGCGGCGCAGGCTTATCGATGGCTGCGGCGGCCCCGGCATGGAAGTTGCGGCATGCGCGGATCTTGTCCAGCGATGCGTGTGCATGCCGCGCCTGCGTCGATTCCACGAAAGGAGTATCGCAATGTCCCTGAATCTCTTCAGCTCGAAAGGCTGCCCCCTCGAACAGCAACGCTTTACCTGGCGCGACATGGTGGGCAAACCGATCAGCAAGCTCGACGACGATGCGTTTACGCGTGTGCGCGTGATCCTGATGAACGGCATCGAGCTCGATGCGCTGCGCTTCCAGCATATCGCCGCGCGCATGCAGCGCGAACTGCGCCTGCCGCTGGCGAGGATCCGCCGTACCGAGCAGCACCAGGCGACGATGATCAACTGGCTGCTCGGGCCCGACCATTCGCCACTGGAAACCACGATTGCCTATGAGCAGGTCGCGATCGAAGTGACGGCCGCGGTCGCGCAGCGCGAGCCGGACCCGTATTTCGCGCAGGCCTACCGCTTCGGCCTGCTGGAGGATTTCGATCACCTGTACCGCTACTCCGCGCTGCTCGACCGGCTGGAGGGCAAGGATGCGAACAACATTCTGCAAAACTATACGGACATCCTGCCAGGCCGGCCGACCGTGGTCGAACACCGCTCGCCGGAAGACGACCTGCGCGAGCCCTATGACCGCGCCGCCGCGCCGCTGACCAAGCTGCATGCGATCACCATCACCGCCGGCGAATTCCAGACGCACGATTACTACATGAACATCGGCCCGCTGTTCGCCGACCCGGTCGCGCGCCAGCTGTACGCGGAGATCGCATCGATCGAGGAGCAGCACGTCACGCAGTACGGCTCAATGATCAACCCGGAAGAACCGCTGCTGGAGCAGTGGCTGCTGCATGAAGCGGCTGAAGTCTACAACTACTACAGCTGCGTGCAGCAGGAAACGAATCCGCGCATCAAGGCGATCTGGGAACGCTTCCTCGACTACGAGCTGGGGCATTTCCATCATGTCGCCGAACTGTTCAAGCAATTCGAGAAGCGCGACCCGGCCGAGCTGTTCCCGACCGACCTGCCGGAACCGATCCAGTTTGCCAGCCAGCGCGATTTCGTGCGCCAGGTGCTGGCGCAGGAAGTCGACCTGCGCGCCAGGGGCACGCAGTTCGTAGACAAGTCGCAGGAAAGCCAGGCGTCGATCGACTATCGCACGCATATCAATTCCGACGGCTCGCCGAGCGAAACGGTGGCCGCGGGCTATATCTGGACGCCGGGCACCGAGCTCAACCGCAAGGTCGCGGTCGCGGTCTGACGCAACCACACTGGACATGAAGGAGCAACCATGAAAGAACAGACACCGATGGGCATGAACCGCACCGGCATGCAGATGTCGCCGCTGGATGCGAACGCGATGCAGGCTGCGCCGGCCTCAATGACGCCGGCCACGCCGGGCGACGACTCCGCGCTGGCGCAGATGCGCGGCAGTTACATATCCGAATCCGACCCGATCGGCTCGGTGCCGCTGCCAGGCACGGTCAAGGGCGCGATGACGACCGGGGTGGCGCTGCTGACCGGCGACCAGCCGCAGCTGCTCCTGGACAAGCTGGGCGAGCGCCTGGCGTTCGAGCGCACCGGCACCCGCTTGTACGACGCGCTGATCACCAAGTTCGAGACCATGCAGGACACCTCGACCAGCATGACGCTGGCCGACCTGCGGAAGATCCGGCAGGACGAAGCGCGTCACTTCGCGATCGTGGCCGAGGCGATCCAGTCGCTCGGCGGCGATCCGACCTCGCAGACGCCATGTGCCGACCTGGTCGGCGTGGAATCGATGGGCCTGATGCAGGTCGTCACCGACCCGCGCACCACGGTCGCGCAATCGCTGCATGCGATCCTGGTTGCCGAGATGACCGACAACGTCGGCTGGGAACTGCTGATCGCGCTGGCGGAAGACCAGAACCAGAGCGCGCTGATCACCGATTTCAGCGTGGCGCTGGACGAGGAGCGCATGCACCTGCAGCAGGTGCAGAGCTGGTTCCAGGAAGCGACCCTGGGTGAGTCGATCTCGAACGGCGCGATGGTGGACGATATCGCGGACGCGAATCCGTCGCAACTCCACTGAATCATCCCGCACCTGCCTGAGGGCGGAATCCGGCAGCGCCGTTCCGCCCGCAGCCGGCGCCGGCGTTCCCGTGTGTCGTAAACCCGGCGCCGGCATTACGCCGCGCGCGCGCCGGCAAGATAAGCGACCAGCTGCCGCGCCTGCGCCGACAACCCGTCCAGGCTGCGCACGCACAGCCGCAGCTCGCGCGTCGCCCATGCGTCATCCAAATGCGCCAGCGCCAGCGGCAGCGATTCGCGGTGGCGCAGCGCGACCGCTTCCGGCACCACCGCCAGCCCGACCTCCTGCGCGACAAGTTGCGCGATCGCGAAAAAACCGGGGGCGCGCACGCGCATCGTGAGCGGCTTGCCGAGCAGCGTCGCCATCTCTTCCACGAAACGCTGCATCGCGCGTTCCCGGGGCATGCCGACAAACGGATAGCCGAGCGCATCGCGCAACAGGCAATGCCCGCGCGCGGCCAGCGGATGCTCGCGCGGCAGCAGCAGCACGAGCCGGTCGTGGCGGAACGGCAACGAGACCACATCCGGCAACGCGAGGTTACCGTCGAGTACGCCGATGTCGATCTCTTCGCTCTGCACCGCCTGCAGGATGTCCTGGCTGGAACGCTCCTCCACCTGCAGGTCGACTTCCGGATAATCGGCGAGGAAGGGGCCGAGCGCCGGCGGCAGGTAAGTGCTGTTGGCGACGGTATTGGCCGCAAGGCGAACCGTCACGCGCCGGCGCCCGGCAAGGCCGTCGAGCGCCTCGCTCAGCTGCCGCGCCTCGGCCACGACCCGGCGCGCATGGTCGAGCGCGATGCGCCCGGCCGGCGTCGGCGACATGCCGTCCGCATGACGCTGGAACAGGCTCATCCCGAGCCGCTGCTCGAGCAGGCGCAGGCGGTTGCTCGCTGCCGACAGCGCCAGCGGAAATTCCGCCGCCGCCCGGCTCAGGCTGCCTGCCTCGGCAATTGCCAGCAGCAGGCGCAGGTCGGTCAGGTCGAAGTGCAAGGTTTCGTCTCCCGCGAAGGGTGGGTACAGAAAATACGCATTTTAGTCGCTCTGGCTGCGCGGCAGAATAAGGCATGATCGATGCGAGGGAGCACGCTGTGACCGCCTATTTATCCCGCCATTTCGGCCGCTGGCTCGACGACGGCCGCCTGTTCGCGGTGCTGGCCGCCGCCGGCTTTTCGCTGAAGGCGGTGTTCGTCAAGCTTGCCTATGCCGCCGCCCCGGTCGACGCGCTCACGCTGCTGGCCATGCGCATGGGGTTCGCGCTGCCCCTGTTTCTGTGGCTGCTGCGCGCGGCCGGCGGTGCGCCCGCCCCGCGCATGAATGCCGCCGACCTGGTGCGCGTATGGATGCTGGGCTGCGTCGGTTATTACCTGTCGAGCCTGTTCGATTTCCACGGCCTTTCCTACATCAGCGCCGGGCTGGAGCGCATGATTCTTTACCTCTATCCGACGCTGGTGCTCCTGCTGCAGGCGTGGCAGGCGAAGCAGGCGCCGGGCCGCGGCACCTGGCGGGCGATGGGAATCTGCTATGCCGGGCTGGCGATCGCGTTCGCCCATGACCTGCGGCAGGCGGGGCAGGGCGCCGACGTCGCGACCGGCGCTGCCTGGGTATTTGCGAGCGCCGTCACCTATGCGCTGTACTACCACGGCACCGGCAGCATGGTCGCGCGCATTGGCTCGACCCGGCTGGCGGGGCTGGCCGGAAGTGCATCCTCGGTGCTGGTGCTGGCGCACTTCGCGCTGTCCGGGCAGGTGCAGGCGCTGCCGGCGCTGCCGCTGGCGGTCTGGGGCCATGCCTTCCTGATGGCGGTGCTGTCGACGGTATTGCCGGTGTGGTGGCTGTCGCTGGCGATCCGCCGCATGGGCAGCGGCCCGGCCGCCGCGTTCGGCACGCTCGGGCCGGTGCTGACGGTGCTTGCCGCATGGCTGCTGCTGGGCGAATCCCTGTCGCTGTTACAGGCCGCCGGCCTGGCACTGGTCATGTTCGGCGTGATGCGGCTCAAGCCGAAAGAGGCGCCGGCACAGCCCGCAGCCACCGTGCCGGCGGCGCGCGCGTGAGGACGACACGATGGCCGACACGCTGCTCGTCGCGCTGACCTTCGTTCTTGCCGGCTTCGTCAAGGGCGTGATCGGGCTCGGGCTGCCGACCGTGGCCGTCGGCCTGCTCGGCTTGCTGATGACGCCGGCGCAGGCAGCCGCGCTGCTGGTCCTGCCTTCGTTCGTGACCAACGTCTGGCAGCTGGCTGCCGGCCCCGCCTTCCTGCACCTCGCGCGCCGCCTGCGCGTCCTGCTGCTGTGCGTGTGTATCGGAACCGGGCTCGGCGCGCTGCTGCCCGCGGACGGGATGAATGGTCATGCCGTAACAATGCTCGGTATCGCATTGGTCGTGTATGCGGCGGTCGGGCTGCGGGCCCGCCGCTTTGTGCTGTCGCCGCCGGCACAGCGCTGGTGCGCGCCGCTCGCCGGTCTGCTGACCGGCATGGTGACGGCGGTGACCGGCGTATTCGTGATTCCGGCGGTGCCCTACCTGCAGGCGCTCGAGCTGGACAAGGATGAGCTGGTGCAGGCGCTCGGCCTGTCCTTCACCGTGTCGACCGTCGCCCTGGCCGGCCTGCTGCTTTACCGCGGCGGCTTGCAACTGTCCGTCGCCGGTCCGTCCCTGCTGGCTTTGGGATGCGCAATCGCGGGCATGATCGCCGGACAGTGGCTGCGTGGCCGGGTAGCCGCCGACACCTTCCGCACCTGGTTTTTCCGCGGCCTGCTGCTGCTCGGCCTGCATCTTGCGACACGCCAGCTGCTGGGCGCCTGACCCGGCGCGCACCGCACAGCTTGCGAATCGGACAAGTTTTGTCGCTTTCTTCCTTGCTTCACGCGAAAAAGACCGGGATTTATTGCGTCGCAGGGTAGAAAAAGCACGGTCAGACTATAAAATACCCCTGTTGCATCCATGTACAGATAATCCGTGTCCGACTCCGTTCGCATCGACAAGTGGCTATGGGCCGCGCGCTTCTTCAAGACCCGCTCAATGGCGACCGAGGCGGTGGATGGCGGCAAGGTACGCGTCAACGGTGAACGCATCAAGCCCGCCCGTGGCGTGAAACCGGGCGACACGCTGGACATCGACAATGGCTCCACCGAATGGGAGGTGGTGGTGCAGGCATTGGCGGACAAGCGCGGCTCGGCCGCGGTGGCGCAGACACTCTATACAGAAACCGAACGAAGCATCGCGGAGCGGCAGAAGAAGGCAGAACAACGAAAACTCTTCCGCGAGCCAGGTGAGGCAATCAAGGGGCGACCGACCAAGCGCGACAGACGGCTGCTGGACAAGCTGTAAGAGGGAAAACCCTGCGCAGCGATCCTCGCCGGAAGGCGCGGCAGTCTCACGTTTTTACCGCCAGGCACAACTAGAATCGGCCCTCTAAGTTCCCGTTTGACATTTATACTGCGGTGGATAATAGTACGAGCGTTCGCTTCAGTTCGACCGCGCTTTTTTTGATTTTTTGATAGGGCAACTGCCGTGGCTACCAACATGACTGACTCGACACCCAAATTGATGCGTAAAGGCGAACTCACCCGTGCCGCGATTCTCGACGTGGCGCTCGACATTGCCGCCCGTAACGGGCTGGAAGGGCTCACCATCGGTCTGCTCGCGGACAAGATGAATATGAGCAAGTCGGGGGTGTTCGCGCATTTCGGCTCGCGCGAAGATTTGCAGATCGAAGTCGTCAAGCTGTACCACCATCACTTCGAGCAGGAAGTGTTCTATCCGAGCATGAAAGAGCCGCGCGGCCTGCCCCGCCTGCAAGCGATGTTCGCGCGCTGGGTAAAGCGGGTATCTGTCGAAATCGCGTCCGGGTGCATCTACATCAGCGGCGCGGTCGAGTACGACGATCGGCCCGGCGCGATCCGCGAGGAGCTCGCCGGCATGGTGCGTGCATGGAAGAACGCGCTGCGCCGCTGCGCGGTGCAGACGATCGAGATGGGCCATCTTTCCGACACCACCGATCCGGACCAGCTCGTATTCGAAATGTACGGGTTGATCCTCGCCCTGCACCATGACGCACGATTCCTGAAGTTGCCCGGCAGCGTGAACCGCGCCGAAGTCGGGTTCGAACGCCTGATCAAGAGTTACCAGAGCGCGCAGCCGGAGGAAAAGCCGGTGGCGAAACAGAATCCCAAAACCGCTGTAAAGAAAACAGCCTAATTGTTCTAGTCTTCAGGAGATAAAAAATGGGTCAATACGTCGCCCCCTTGCGTGACATGCAGTTCGTGCTCCACGAATTGCTGAAAGTCGAAGACGAGTTCAAGCAGTTGCCTGCGCATGCAGAGATTGACAAGGATATTGTCAACCAGGTGCTTGATGAAGGCGGCAAATTCGCCTCCGAGGTACTGTTCCCGCTGAACCATCCGGGCGACCGCGAAGGCTGCGAGCTGGACAAGGAAACCCATATCGTCAAGACGCCGGCCGGATTCAAGGAAGCGTACAAGCAGTACGTCGAAGCCGGCTGGCCTTCATTGTCCTGCGACCCGGAATTCGGCGGCCAGGGCCTGCCCCTCGTGGTCAACAACTGCTTTTACGAAATGCTGAACTCGGCGAACCAGGCCTGGACCATGTACCCCGGCTTGTCGCATGGCGCCTACGAGTGCATCCACGAGCACGGCACGCCGGAGCAGAAGAGCCTGTACCTGCCGAAGCTGGTGTCCGGCCAATGGACCGGCACCATGTGCCTGACCGAACCGCACTGCGGCACCGACCTCGGCCTGCTGCGCACCAAGGCCGAGCCGCAGGCCGACGGCAGCTACAAGATCACCGGCGGCAAGATCTTCATCTCGGCCGGCGAACATGAAATGTCCGACAACATCGTGCACCTGGTGCTGGCACGCCTGCCGGACGCGCCGGCGGGCACCAAGGGCATTTCGCTGTTCATCGTGCCGAAGTTCATCCCGAACGCCGACGGCAGCCTCGGACAGCGCAACACGATCTTCTGCGGCGCGATCGAAGAGAAGATGGGCATCCACGGCAACTCCACCTGCCAGATGAACCTGGACGGCGCCACCGGCTGGCTGATCGGCGAGCCGAACAAGGGCCTGAACGCGATGTTCGTGATGATGAACGCCGCCCGCCTCGGCGTCGGCATGCAGTCCCTCGGCCTGACCGAAGTCGCCTACCAGAACGCGCTGGTCTACGCGAAGGACCGTCTGCAGATGCGCAGCCTGTCCGGCCCGAAGGCGCCGGAAAAGCCGGCCGACCCGATCATCGTGCACCCCGACGTGCGCCGCATGCTGCTGACCGCGAAGGCCTATGCCGAAGCCGGCCGCGCATTCAGCTCCTATGTCGCGCTGCAGATCGACCGCGAGCTGAACCACCCGGACGAGCAGGTGCGCAAGGATGCGGCAGATGAAGTCGCGCTGCTGACCCCGATCATCAAGGCCTTCCTGACCGACAACGGCTGGATCGCCACTTCCGAATGCATGCAGGTGTACGGCGGCCACGGCTTCATCTCCGAATGGGGGATGGAGCAGTACGTGCGCGACGCGCGCATCAACATGATCTACGAAGGCACCAACACCATCCAGTCGCTCGACCTGCTGGGCCGCAAGATCCTGATGGACAACGGCGCCAAGCTGCGCAAGTTCGGCGACAAGGTGAAGGCATTCGTGGAAGAAAACGGCACCGATGAAAAGATGTCCGAATTCATTACGCCGCTGGGCGACATCGGCGACAAGGTCGGCAAGCTGACCATGGAAATCGGCATGAAGGCCTTCCAGAACCAGGATGAGGTCGGCGCCGCCGCCGTTCCTTACCTGCGCGTGGTCGGCCACATGGTATTCGCCTATTTCTTCGCGCAGATGGCAAAAATTGCGCTGGAAAAGGAAGGCTCCGGCGACAACTTCTACAAGGCCAAGCTGGCGACGGCACGCTTCTATTTCGCGCGCCTGCTGCCGGAAACCGCGATGCTGATCCGTCAGGCGCGCTCCGGTGCAAGCAACCTGATGGCGCTCGAAGCAGACCTGTTCTAGAACTGAAATATCCCCTGCAGGGTGCGTTCCGCGCATCCTGCAGCGGCAACATGTCCTCAACGGTGCGCCAAGCGCACCCTACGTCCAAAGGATTGACCCATGTCCAATTTCATCGTGAAGAAAGTCGCCGTCCTCGGCGCCGGCGTGATGGGCGCGCAGATCGCCGCCCACTGCGTCAATGCAAAGGTACCCGTCGTGCTGTTCGACCTGCCGGCCAAGGAAGGCCCGAAGAACGGCATCGTGCTGCGCGCCATCGAGAACCTGAAGAAGCTCAATCCCGCTCCTCTGGGCAACAAGGAAGACGCCGCGCTGATCCAGGTCGCCAACTATGAAGACAACCTCGACCTGCTCAAGGGCTGCGACCTGATCATCGAAGCGATCGCCGAGCGCATGGACTGGAAGCACGACCTGTACAAGAAGGTTGCGCCGCACATCGCGCCGAATGCGATCTTCGCCTCCAACACCTCCGGCCTGTCGATCACCAAGCTGTCCGAAGGCTTCGACGCCGAACTGAAGGCGCGCTTCTGCGGCGTGCACTTCTTCAACCCGCCGCGCTACATGCACCTGGTCGAGCTGATCCCGACCGTCTCCACCCGTCCGGAAATCCTCGACCAGCTCGAAGGCTTCCTGACCACCACCCTCGGCAAGGGCGTGGTGCGAGCGAAAGACACGCCGAACTTCATCGCCAACCGCGTCGGCATCTTCAACATGATGGCGACCATGTATGAAGCGCAGAAATTCAACCTGCCGGTCGACGTCGTCGACGACCTGACCGGCACCAAGCTCGGCCGCGCCAAGTCGGCGACCTTCCGCACCGCGGACGTGGTCGGCCTGGACACGATGGGCCATGTGATGAAGACCATGCAGGACAACCTGCAGTCCGATCCGTTCTACCCGGTCTACAAGACGCCCGAACTGCTGGAAAAGCTGATCTCGGCGGGGGCGCTCGGACAGAAGACCGGCGCCGGTTTCTTCAAGAAGGTCGGCAAGGAGATCCTGCGCTTCGACGGCGAAAAGAACGACTACGTGCCGTCCACCGGCAAGGCGGACGAGCTGGTGGTGCGCATCCTGAAGGAAAAGGATCCGGCCAAGCGGATGAAGGCGCTGCGCGAATCGTCGCATCCGCAGGCGCAGTTCCTGTGGTCTATCTTCCGTGACGGCTTCCACTACATCGCGGTGCACCTCGAATCGATCGCCGATTGCGCGCGCGACGTCGACTTCGCGCTGCGCTGGGGCTTCGGCCAGAAGAACGGCCCGTTCGAAGGCTGGCAGGCCGCCGGCTGGCAGCAGGTCGCGCAGTGGGTCAAGGAAGACATCGACGCGGGCAAGGCACTGTGCGATGCGCCGCTGCCGCAGTGGGTATTCGACGGCCGCAACGGCGTTCATACGCCGGAAGGCTCCTGGTCGCCCGCGAAGAAGACCTACGTGCCGCGCTCCGACCTGCCGGTCTACCAGCGCCAGGCATTCCGCGCGTCGCTGGCGGGCGAAAGCACCGTCGACGGCACCAACGGCGGCACCACCGTGTTCGAGGACGATTCGGTGCGCATCTGGCACCAGAACGACGACGTGCTGATCCTGTCGCTGAAGACCAAGATGCACGTGATCGGCCCGGGCGTGATCGCCGGCCTGGCGAAAGCGATCGACGAAGCCGAGAAGAACTACAAGGGCCTGGTGCTGTGGAATACCGACGCGGCCGAAGGCGGCGCGTTCTCCGCCGGCGCCGACCTGCAGGCGATGATGCCGGTCTTCATGTCCGGCGGCGCCACCGCGATCGGGCCGGAGGTTGCGAAGCTGCAGAACGCATTGATGAACATGAAGTACGCGAACGTCCCGGTGGTGGCCGCAGTGGCCGGCCTGGCGCTGGGCGGCGGCTGCGAGCTGATGCTGCACGCGGCAAAGCGGGTCGCGTCCATCGAATCCTATATCGGCCTGGTGGAAGTGGGCGTGGGCCTGGTGCCGGCCGGCGGCGGCCTGAAGGAAGCCGCGCTGCGCGCCGCCAACGATGCGAAGGGCAACGACATCCTGCAGTTCCTGAAGGTCTACTTCACCAACGCGGCCACCGCGAACGTGTCGAAGTCCGCGCTGGAAGCGCAGCAGATGGGTTACCTGAAGCCGACCGACACCATCGTGTTCAACCCCCACGAGCTGCTGCACGTGGCCAAGGTCGAAGCGCGCGCGATGTTCGACGCCGGCTACCGCGCGCCGGCGCAGAAGCTGGTGCCGGTGACCGGCCGCTACGGCATGTCCACCATCAAGGCGCAGCTGGTCAACATGCGCGACGGCGGCTTCATCTCGGCGCACGACTTCAAGCTCGGTTCCATGATCGCCGAGATCGTCTGCGGCGGCGACATCGAGCCGGGCAGCCTGGTCAGCGAGCAGTGGCTGCTTGACCTCGAGCGCAAGGCCTTCGTGGAATTGCTGAACAATCCGAAGACGCAGGAACGCATCATGGGCATGATGACGACCGGCAAACCCGTCCGCAACTAACCGGATCTGGAGCACAGAAAATGACGAAACAACTTCAAGACGCATACATTGTCGCCGCCACCCGCACGCCGATCGGCAAGGCTCCCCGCGGCATGTTCAAGAATGTCCGTCCGGACGACCTGCTGGTGCGCGCGATCCAGAACGCGGTGGCGCAGGTGCCGAACCTCGACCCGAAGCTGATCGAGGACGCGATCATCGGCTGCTCCTTCCCGGAAGCCGAGCAGGGCATGAACATGGCGCGTAACGCGGTGCTGCTGGCCGGCCTGCCGAACACCGTCGGCGGCGTCACCATCAACCGCTACTGCGCATCCGGCATCACCGCGGTCGCGATGGCGGCCGACCGCATCCGCGTCGGCCAGGCCGACGTGATGATCGCCGGCGGCGCCGAATCGATGTCGATGGTGCCGATGATGGGCCATCATCCGTCGATCAACGCCAACGTGTTCAAGGACGAGAACGTGGGCCTGGCCTATGGCATGGGCCTGACCGCGGAGAAGGTCGCGCAGCAGTGGAAGGTTTCCCGCGAAGAACAGGATGCGTTCTCGCTGGAGTCGCACCGCCGCGCGCTCGCCGCGCAGGAAGCCGGCGAGTTCAACGACGAAATGACCGCGGTCGAGGTCATCGAGCGGTTCCCGAACCTGGCGACCGGCGAGATCGACGTCAAGACGCGCACCGTGAACATGGATGAAGGCGCGCGCCGCGACACCAGCATGGAAGGCCTGGCGAAGCTGAAGCCGGTGTTCGCCGCCAAGGGCTCGGTCACCGCGGGCAACAGCTCGCAGACCTCGGACGGCGCCGGCGCGCTGATCATCGTCAGCGAAAAGATCCTGAAGCAGTTCAACCTGACCCCGCTGGCGCGTTTCGTGTCCTTCTCGGTGCGCGGCGTGCCGCCGGAAATCATGGGCATCGGTCCGAAAGAAGCGATTCCCGCGGCCTGCCGCGCCGCCGGTATCACCCAGGATCAGATCGACTGGTTCGAACTGAACGAAGCGTTTGCCGCGCAATCGCTGGCGGTGGTGAAGGACCTCGGCCTCGACCCGGCCAAGGTCAACCCGATGGGCGGCGCGATTGCCCTCGGCCATCCGCTGGGCGCGACCGGCGCGATCCGTTCCGCGACCGTAATCCACGCGCTGCGCCGCAAGAACCTGAAGTACGGCATGGTCACCATGTGCGTCGGCGCCGGCATGGGCGCGGCAGGTATCTTCGAACGCGTGTAAGGCCGTCGTGCGCTAGTCCAGGAAAGCCGTGCAGCCACAAGCTGTGCGGCTTTTTCTTATCGGGCGGGACACCGTTCGAGCGCATCACGGGGCAAGTCCCTTGCCGCAGGGCAGGGCGACATCAGGATTTTTCTGGAGACAGCATGGATATTCTCAGCACCAAGGAAAAGGGCATTCTCACCCTCGAGTTCAACCGCCCGGAAAAGAAGAACGCGATCACATCGGCAATGTATCAGGCGATGGCCGACGCGCTGCGCGACGCGGAAGGCGATACCGCGGTACGCGCGGTCGTCATCCAGGGCAAGCCGGAAGTATTCACGGCGGGCAACGACCTGGAGGATTTCATGAAGAATTCCTCGACCGAGGTCGGCGACCGGCCGGTCTGGCAATTCATGCGCGCGCTCTCCGGCTGCACCAAGCCGGTGGTCGCGGCGGTGGCCGGCAACGCGGTCGGCATCGGCACCACGATGCTGATGCATTGCGACCTGGTCTACGCGGCCGACAATGCGAAGTTCGCGATGCCGTTCACGCAGCTTGGCCTGTGCCCGGAGTTCGCGTCGAGCATGCTGTTCCAGCAGATCGTCGGCTATCCGCGCGCAGCGGAGAAGTTGCTGCTGGGCGAGGCGTTCGGCGCCGAGGAAGCGTACGACATGGGGCTGGTGAGCAAGGTGGTGCCGGTCGCCGAGCTGTCCGACCTCTCGCACGGCCAGGCGGCCAAGCTGGCGGCGCTGCCAGCGTCGTCGCTGCGCGTGACCAAGCGGCTGATGAAGGCGGCGCAGGCGGAAGCGCTTGCTGCGCGCATGCAGGAAGAAAACAAGCATTTCGGTGAAATGCTGATGTCGAAGGAGGCGAAGGAAGCGTTTACCGCGTTCTTCGAAAAGCGCCGCCCGGATTTCACCAAGTTCGCCTAAGCGAAGGCGGCGGAAGGACCGCGTCCTTCCGCCGTCGGGGACTGCCCTTAATGCGGACGGGCGCCGGTCTGCGGGCCGCCCGGCTGCGAAATCGACGAAAGCGCTTCGCCGGCAGTGTCCGTATCGCCGGACTGGGTGATGTCGCCGAGCGACAGGATGCCGATCAGACGCTTGTCCTTGCTCAGCACCGGCAGGCGACGGATCTGCAGGTCGCCCATGTTGTGCGCGACATCGTCGATGTCGTCGTCTTCGAAACAATACTTCACGTCCTGGCTCATGACGTCGCGGATCTTGCAGTCGGTCTTGCCCTGCGCCAGCGCGCGGATCACGATGTCGCGGTCCGTCACCATGCCGACCAGGCGGTCGTTCTCTCCCACCGGCAGCACGCCGCAGTCGCCGTCGGCCATCATCTGCGCCGCTTCCATAATGCTCTGGTCCGGGTTGGCGAGTCGGACGTCGCGTGTCATTGCATCGGCTACTAGCATGATGTGCCTCCTTTTAAGAAGTTGAATGAATTTCCCCGTGCACGGGGACGCCTTCGGAATTCCTTTTGGAGGAAGCAAAGTTGTTGAAGTTCCTGCATGACGGCGGCACGGATCGTGCATTGCTGCTATGTCGGCGAAGGCAGAAAGGAGGCCAGCCATGCCCGCAGGAGCCAGCCCGAAACGCGAACAGGAGTACCGCGAACTTGAACACCGTTTCAAGCGGGAACGCCGCTATCCCGGCCGCGAGGAAGAGGTGGCCGCGCGCGTGGTCAACAAGCAGCGCCGCCAGTTTGGCGAGACGCGTGCGGCGAAGCAACAGGCCAAGGAAGGCCGGTCGCCGGACCGCGGCCTGCCTTTGCAGGATTACGAACGGCTTACCATTGCGCAGATCACCGCGCAGCTGGCTTCGCTGTCACCGGCGCAACTGAAGCAGATCCGCGTCCATGAAAGCCGTCACAAGAACCGCAAGGGCCTGATCGCAAGGCTGGACCGCCTGCTGGACCGGCCTTGAAGGCAGCCAGGATCACTTGCGCGAGGGCGGCGTTTTCTTGCGCTTTTCGATCAGCGCCTTCCACCAGCGCTGCTTCGGCGGCGGCGCGCCCGCCGCCTGCCGCTGCGGCACGCCCGGTGCATCGTGCAGCACAGCCTCGGGGGGCAGGGTTCCGGCGTCGGGGTGCGTGTCCAGCTGCTTGTCATACTCGAGGAACAAAACCTTGCTCTCCAGTACCTTGATCACGTTTTCCTTGTCGGCAATCCGCGCGCGCAGTTCGTTCGTGACCTGGTCCTTCACCTTGCGCAGTTCCGCTTCCAGCGCCAGCGCGCGTTCCAGCGAGCGGTTGCGTTCTTCCAGCAGCGCGATCTTTACCTTCGCCCGGGTCTGTTCGTCGCCGGCTTCCTCTTCCTCGGCGACATGGATGCTGCCATAGGCGCGCAGCAGTTCGGAAGTGTCGATCTGCGTCTCGCCTTCCGGCGTCACTGTCTTGCTGAGGCGGCCCCGCTCGATATCCCGGTATATGGTCGAGCGGTTCCTCCGGACAAGCTTTGCTGCCTCGGTAATGGAGACAAGGGCCATATGAAGAAAGAAAATGTCGAGGGAACGCCTCGGGCACGCACAGGCGCCCGATCCGATGTACTTGACATTCTCTTTGCGAAAAAATTCTGTGGCGGTACCGTCAATCTGTAACGGGCGCAAAGAAATTGCACCGATTCACCCGGCCCGCTCACCCTTGTGCGTTTTGCGCGGCTTCGCGGATTGCTAGCAAAGTGGCATTGGGTGTGATCAGATCGGCATCGTAGCGCAGCTCGATCAGCGCGGGCAGGCCGGTCGCAGCGATATGCGCCTGCGCATGCTGCAATGCTGTCGGAAAGGCATCAGTCACTTCCACGACCTCGCCGAACGCGCCATAAGCGCGGGCCAGTGCGGCGAAGTCGGGATTGCGCAATTGCGTTCCCGACACCCGCGCCGGGTAGGTCCGCTCCTGGTGCATGCGTATCGTGCCGTACGCGCCGTTGTTGAAGACGATAAACAGCACGCCGGCGCCATATTGCATCGCCGTCGCCAGCTCCTGGCCATTCATCATGAAGTCGCCGTCGCCGGCGACGTTGAGTACCGTGCGTTGCGGCGCCGTGATTTTTGCCGCGACCGCGGCGGGCACGCCGTAGCCCATCGCGCCGGACGTCGGCGCCAGCTGCGTGCGGAATCCGGCGTAATGCCAGAAGCGATGCGCCCAGGTGGCGAAGTTGCCGGCGCCGTTGGTCACGATGGTGTCGGCGGGGAGAGCCCGCTTCAGTTCCTGCACGACTTGCCACAGGTTGAGTTTCGCCGTGCCGTTCCGGAAGACCGGCGGTTCCGCCTGCCAGTCGGCAAGCTCGGCCCGCGCCTGCGCCACGCTGGCTTTCCACGGCGCC
>Ga0196971_1000162_pt1 | contig 65381 bp, 95 predicted proteins | sample S1v_1013CmetaG_FD_148660 | JGI IMG/M metagenome (GOLD analysis project Ga0196971, IMG submission 148660) | Soil microbial communities from Anza Borrego desert, Southern California, United States - S1+v_10-13C | ecosystem: Environmental > Terrestrial > Soil > Desert | place: USA: California... | reverse complement strand
TGACGCTTCGTTGCCGGTGCCCACGACCGTGGGGTACGGCTCTTCGACTGAGCGGTGACGCGGCTCTTGGCCGTCGCGCTCGCCGTAGCGGGGCACGAGGTAGGGCGACAAGCCCATGTCATCGCGGATCATGGCCGGAAGGTGCGCGAACGGGACTACGGTCGGTGTCACCAAAGCATGCTCGCCGCGGTTCGCCGTCGTCTGCGTCCGCAGCGGCTCATCGATCGAGTTCACGCGCAGGTCGCCCGCGTGCGTGACCGGCACGATGAACGGCTTGGCGTTGTCGATGACGAAGCGCTGCACGCCGCGCGCGATGCGGGCCATAGTGGCGTCCGCCAGCGGGCGGTTCACGCGAATGCCAGTGCGCGCGTAATACTCTTTCGCTTCTTCGCGCGTCATGAAGATCGACGGGCAGGGCAGCGACCAATCGATGATCTCGGCGGCCGTGCGCCAGGGCTTCTTCTTGCCGGCGATCACGTCGGCCGAATCGGGCGCGCCGTGCGTCGGCGCCGGCCAGACGATCTTCTTCTTGTCGCGGCGGGCGATCAGGAAGAAGCGCTTACGCACCGTCGGCGCGCCATAGTCGCAGGCGCGAAGCTCGCGGTGTTCGACCTTGTAGCCGAGCTTGCGCAGCTGGCCGATCCAGGACTTGAACGTCTCGCCCTTCCGCTCTGGGCAGGGCAGGCCGTCTTTCAACGGCCCCCAGGTGACGAACTCCTCGACGTTTTCGAGGATGATCACGCGCGGCTTGGCGCGCTTGGCCCAATTGACGACAACCCAGGCGAGGTCGCGGATTTCGCGCTTCACCGGTTTGCCGCCCTTGGCTTTGGAGAAGTGCTTGCAGTCGGGCGAAAACCACGCGAGCCCGACCGGCTTGCCTTCGATGGCGTCTAAGGGATCGACCTGCCAGATGTTCTTGGAGATGTGCTTCGTCGCCGGGTGGTTGACCTCATGCATGGCGAGCGCATCGGCGTCGTGATTGATCGCAATGTCGGGCTCGCGGCCAAGCGCGCGCTTGATGCCCTCGCTTGCGCCGCCGCCGCCGGCGAAGTTGTCAACGATCAGCTCGCGCCCGTCATAGGCCGAGAATTCCTGGAAGACATCGAGGGTGTCGAAAGGGGTCATGCGCGGAAAAGGTCCTGTTGGCGTTTGTCTCGATGGGCGAGGGCGCGCTCCAGTGCGTCGCCGCCGCAGTGACGGCACGATCCGCCGGAGCAGGCCGCGCAATAGTCCTGATGCTCGGCGCCCCGGAACGATACTTCGCAGCACCGGCAGGTGCGGCTCTCCAGGCGGCGCTCCGAAAGCGCGTATGCCTCCTCAGGCGTCACTGCGTTTGCACCGTGCGCTGGATTTCAACCTCGGCGCGGCAGCCTTCGATCATCGACCGGCACATGGTTTCCATCTTGGCGCGGATGATTTCGGGCGGCTGGGCTTCATCGCGCGCAGCCCAGAACGCTTCTAAGATCGCGCTCAGCATGCCCATCAGCATGTCAACGTGATTTCCCGGCGCGAGCGAGAAGAGGAGGCCCTGCATGGTGCGCGTGGCGTAATGATCGCCGGCGGCAAACGCTGCGTCTGCTTCGAGCTTTTCGCCGCCTTGGCCCCAGACATCGGTGAACTTGGCTTCCACCTGGAAGCGCGCCTCGGCTTCAGTGAAGCCGGCGGCTTGCTGCGTCATGACGATGCCGCCGAGAATGGCGCCGATCGGGTCTTTACTGCCGCGCTCTACATCGGCTTCGATCAGCGCCACCACGGCGCGGCCGACCGCAGCGCGATCGATCAGCGCATCGTCTGCGTCTGGCCCGGCTTCAGCGCGCATCGCCTTGCGCAGCGTGTGCAGCAATATCTTGGCTTTGTTGTCGACTTCGGCCCGCTTCATTGTGGTGTCATCCCTTTGGCGTTGACGAAATCGACGGTCGGGGCGAGCCGCGCCACGCAAGCAAGCAGCGTTGAAGCGACTGCCTCGGGCGGATCGTTCTGATGGTGCGCGATGGTGAGGATGACGCCGACCATCGCGCTGATCCGATCAGCACTCGGCACGCGCTCAGTCGAAGCCGACAGAATGCACATGAGCGCCACGCCCAATGCTGCTTCCTCGGCCGCTTCCGGAGAGGGCGCATCGGCGCTGTTTTGCTTGCGCGTGGCGGCGAGCAGCTTCTTAGCCCGCTCCATGCACTCGCTCGAGTCGGGGCTCATGCGTTGCGTCCCTTCTTTTTCGTGAGGTAGCGCTCGACCAGCGAGCGCAGATGGCTTTCATCGGTGTGTGCGGCTTGCACGCCCAAGGTGGGATCGAGAATTTGCGCAGCTTCGCTCGCTTTGAGGCCGAGAATGTCCATCATCGGCGGATCGGAGCCGTCTTCGACCACGAGGAAGAGCGCCGTCACCGGATCCTTCTGGCCCTCACGGTCGAGCCGGCCGATGACCTGGTGATGCACGCCCGGCGACCAATCGAGTTCACCGAAGACGACGGTCGAGCAGCGTTGCTGCAAACCGTCGAGACCTGCGCCGGAGCGCAGGCTCATGATCAGAATGTCGGTGTCGCCTTCGAGGAAGCGAAGCGCCTCGCTGTTCTTGCGCGCTGCGCTCTCCGAGCCCGTATACATGGCCGGTTTGAGGTCTTCTAATTCCTTGGTCCAGATGTCGTAGACTTCGCGGTGCCAGCCGGTGAGCAGCACCGGCGTTCCGCCTTCAACCAAGATGCGCACGAAGGCGGCGACGCTCTTGGCTTTCGCGACGCCGGTTTGTTGGCGCACGCGCATGTCCAGCTCGCGCACCGCTTGGCCGCGCTCGGTGAACGATCCTGTGGTGGCTTGCGTCGCGAGCTTGCGCGCCAGCTCATCGATCGCGCGCACCGCGGCTTCGTCATAGTCGATGGTTTTGACGATGCGGTTGACCGGCGGCATTTCCTGACCGACGTCCTTTTTGGTCCGCCGCAGGAAACAGAATTGGTCGCGCAGATAAGCGCCCAGCGCTTCGCCGTCGTTGATGTGACGCCCGGTGCACCACTCGCGCATGAAGTCTTCGCGCGGCCCCAACACCTGCTCATTGAGGAACATCATGATGTTGAAGATTTCAGAGCCGTAATTGTAGATCGGCGTGGCGCTGAGGCCGAGCTTGTATTTGGCGAGGCGCGCCAGGCGCAGCGCCGCTAGGCCCTTTTGCACGCGCTGGCTTTCGGTGCCGATGCCCGAGCGCAGGTCCTGGACTTCATCGAAGGCCACGAGCTTTGGCTTGATCAGTTCGAACTGATCGGCCCAGCCGACGATCTGTGAGTAGCGGAAGATGTAAACATCGGCGCGCGGCAGGGTGTAGGGCTGGGTGCCGCGGATGCAGTAGGGCCAGAGCGTGGTGAATTTCGCCATCACCTGCGCCCATTGCTTTTGCAGGTGCGTGGAGCAGACGATGATCGCCGGCAGCGCATCGTCCATCAGGCATGCGCCGGCCGTCGCGTAGGTCTTTCCGAGCCCGACCTCATCGCAGAGCGCCAGACCATGTGAGCGGCGCAGCACTTCGATGGCTTGGGCTTGGTAGTTCCGTATCTCGAAATTGGGGCGCAGGCCCGCATAGCCGGGCGACTGATATTCCGGCTGCAGAATCCGGTTCATCTCGGCTTGCATGTTGTCGAAGGCGAAGCGCCCGTTCTGGAGCCGGGCGAGATCGTCTTCGCTGATGCGCATCGGATAGCGCTGTGTGAACCATTCGAGGTTCATCGCGTTGTCGAGGCTGTCCGGAAACACGAACGGCGCAGGCGAGGCCTTCGGGATGTGCCGGAATAGAGCCTTCAGCTGGATCACGACGTGAGGTTCGACCTCAGCCATGATCCATTCGCCGCCGTGCGGCGTGTAGGAGAGGGCGCCGTAGGTGCGTCGCATCAGCGGCGCGCCTCCTCACTGGCCCGGCGATGCACGCGGTCGAGGTCCTGGAAGAAATAGGCTGCGTTCACGTCCAGGACTTGCGTCATCCGGTAGAGCCGGGACGCGGCGATGCGGTTTGTGCCCTTCTCGTACTTTTGCACCTGCTGGAAGGTCACGCTCAGCAAGTCGGCGAAGCGCTCTTGGGAGATGCGCAATTCGAGGCGGCGCTTGCGCACGCGCGCGCCGACCTTGCGATCGATGCGGGTGGCGACGCGGCTCATGGCGCCACCGCCGCGTCTTTCGCCGGCGCCGGGCCGAGGACCGGCTTGGCAACATCGAGCGGCGCCACGTCTATCGCGGTCACGGTGACGGGAATTTGTTTGCCGTTTCGCTCGACCAGTACGCGGGCGCCGACTTCGAGCCGGTCGCCTTCGTTCACGTAGGTGTAGCCGCGCTTGCTCTCGCCGAACGCGCATTGAACGTACTGCATCAGATCCATCCCAATCCTAGGCTCACGGTGAAAGCGGGCTTGCCCTCGATCTTGTCGGGCAGACACATGGTCTTGTTGGTGGCGAGGATGATCGCCTCGACCGCCGGCTTTTCGGCGTAGCGCACGAGCTGGCGGTAGATGCTGAAGGCCGAGCCATCGAGCTTCACTTCGATGACGATACCGTTGATCCAGATATCGACGCGCTCCTTCGAAGAGAGGCGCACCTCGCGCTGGAAGGCGTCGGCGACGGCCGGCAGCTCTCGCTTTAGGTGTTCGAACAATTCAGCTTGCGTGCGCGTCTCGCTCGAGAGGTTGCATCGCGCACGCTTCAACACATCGACGATTTCCAGCGCCGACACTTGGCCGACGCGCCGGGGTAGAGGATAGGCGCGGTCGCTCATGGCGCGCCTCGAAACGCGCGCGACGCCACCACGACAATCAGCACGATGCTGGTGAGCAGGAGCATGTTCATCTTCGCCCATTCGAGCAGCGGCGTGCGCGAAAGCAGCAGCTCCGGATTATCGCCCGCCCAGAAGGTGGCCCGGCGCAGCATCTCGACGAAGCAGATGCCGGCGGCGAGCAGCATGAAGATTTCCAGGTTGCTCATGCCGGTACATGCTCCACACAGCGCAGCCGCAGCCGGTAGCGGTCATGCGCATCGCGTTGAACCATTGCGCGGTCGCCGCGCACCGATCCGCAGCCACATTCCACCTTCACCATGATGGCGGCGTAGAATTCGGAGACGCGCAGGAGAGAGGCCCAAGGCTTCATGCCGCCATCGCTCCCTTCTCGAATTGGGCGCGCTCCAGACCGCGTTCGGAAAGCCAGTAGCGGATGCTTCCCGACCGGTAGGTCTTGTCTTCCTGCAGCGAGCGCACCAGGCCAAAGCTGCGCAGACGCGTCAGCGGCCCGCGCCCCTGAGGCATGTCGAGTTCGCCCATGGTGGCGCTCGCGCCTTCGGACACCGCGCCCTTATCGAGCATCAGGATCAATATGCTGATCTGCTCATCGGTGAGGCGGACGTTTCTCACGACGATGCGCCCGCGCGCAGATGCTCGCCGAGCCGCTCGAAGTGGCGTTCGATGCGCGCCAAGCTATCGGCGGTTTTGTCGAACGAGCCGCGCTGGGCGAGATGCACATCCTTCAGCGTTCGGGCGACGATCTGAAGTTCGAGCGCCTCTTCGAGCGCGACGGCCGCTTCGCTTTCATCGAATGCCATGATCACACCCGCAGTGGCATGAGGATGCAGAACTCGCCGTCGGCGGTCGCTTCCGTGGTGAAGAGGCAGGGGCTGGACACATCGCCAGCGCGAAGCGTGAGGCGCTCGCCGCGCAGCTGCTGCAGCGCGGTGCGGAGATAGCCGCCATTGAAGCCCACCGGATCGCCGTCCAGGAGATCGCCTTCAACCGGTCCCACATCGACCTTCGCGGCGCCGACATCGGGATTGCTGGCTGAGATCAGCAAGCGCCCGCCGACGGCCTGCAGGCGAACAGAAGCGCTGCGCTCAGGTCCGAACGGGATCGCCTGCTCGACTGCGCTGAGCAGGGCCATCCGATCGATGCTGGTGGTGCGCGGCTGCGTGAGCGTCGGGCGCACCACTTTGTCCCATTCGGGAAACTTGCCGTCGATCAGTTTGGAGCGCACGGCAATTCCAGGACCTGTGAAGCAGATGCGGTCGGGCTCGGCGCCGTGAACCGAAACATCAAAGGCGCCGAGCCCGCGCAGCAGCCGGCGAACGGTTTCAATCGTCTTGCGAGGAATGATGATGCGATGCGCTGCGATTTCTTCGGGCAGCGCGGCGGGCAGGGCATAGAGCCGATGACCGTCCGTCGCCACCGCGGCCGGCGCGCCCATGTCGCCGCTGATGGCGATGCCGTTCAGGTAATAGCGCGTCTCTTCGGTGGAGATGTAATGGCTCAGCCGGTCGAAGGCCTCGATCAGTTCGCCATTGGATTCGCCCTTGAGGAAGTGCGCGCCCTCGACGTGAAACTCCGGGAAGTCGGCGACATCGCGATAAGCAAGGGTGAGCGTCCCGCCCATCCACTCGACCAGGACGCGGCCTTCGTCGGCGACGACGCGCAAGGTGATGAGGGCCTCGACATGCAGCCGGCGCGCCAAGGCGAGCAGGGCGTGCGGCTGGAAGCACGCCTTGAAGGATTTGCCAACGCACCGGTGGAGATCGAAGCGCGTGCGGATTTCGATATCGAGATCGGTGCCGATGAAGGTGACATAGCCAGCGCCCGCTTCGACGCGCACATCGCCCAGGATCGGGATGGTGTTTCGCCGCTCGATAACCGATGCGACCTGCGTCAACGCATGAGCGAGGTCGCCGGCGGCGATTACGAGCGCGCCGTCTTCGAGGGACGCATCCGGCAGCCCGCCGACACGCACGATCGGCGCGTCGAAAACCATTCGCCCATAGGCGGCGACGACATCAGCGGACCGCATATCCCCCCCCCCCCAGGCGTGTTCGGCGAGCGCTTCAAGCAGCTCGTCAGCGCTGGCCGATGCGAGCGGGATAATGTCGTCTTCGTCCAAGCACCCGCTGTGATCGGCGTGGCGATCGATGAATTGTAAGACCGCGCCGTCGCCAATGCGGTCGCCCATCTCATCCACTAAGGTCGTCGTCTTGATATCGGCCAGCACCTTGGGCGCATGGCCGCGGTCAACCAGCTCTCTGACAAGATCGTAGCTATCGACGCCGTCGAATTGCGACTTCGTCTGTGCGGCGTTGCTCATTGCGTTTTTCCTTCGCTGATGCGCGCCGATTCCGGCGGGCGTCCGCTGAGCGTGAGATCGGAGCGGATGAAGTAGGGGGTGCAGCGCCAAGCGGGCGTGAACTCGCCCGGAATGACCTCGACCTTCACCTCGTAGCCCAGCGCGCGCCACTTGGTGCGGATGCGCTCGGCTTGGCGCTCAGCGAGGGCCTTGTTGCCGAGGTAATTGACTTCGGGCTTGGTGGTGGAGCGGCGCGCCATCACACGCCTCCCGCCATGGCGGCGCCAAGCTTTTGCGCGCGCTGGCGCTCATGCTCGGAGCGCAAGCTGTCGCGCTGCGCCTTGGTGCACTTCTTCAGCGCATCCATCGTGCACATGGCGAGCCACGCATCGAACTCAGGCGCGGTGTGACAGCGCGACAGATGCTGCAGCATCGAAGTGTAGAACTTGGCGTCGCCTTCTTCGCGCGCCTCCCCCTCAGAGGGGGGAGGTGGGGAGGGAGCGGCGCTGGCTTCAGCGTGCGGCCCCAGGCCCTCGATAAACGCGCTCACGTCGGCGTCGGCGCGGGTGAGGCTCTGCCATGGCGTCGCCATCGGAACGTCGGTGGCGAGCGCCACAAGGCGCTTGGAGAGCATGATCTGGGCGGCGTGGGTGACGATGACATCGCGCTTGGAGCCATCGATCTCATCGGCGCGGGCGATCATCGCTTCGACCGTACCGAACTTGCCGAGCAATTCGCTCGCCCAGACCGCGCCGATGCCGGGTGCGCCCGGCACGTTGTCGGCGGTGTCGCCGATCAGCGCTTGCGCATCGATCGCGCGCTCGGGGCCGACGCCCAATTTATCGATCACCGCTTGGCGGTCGATGAAGCGCTCGGCCTTGGGATCGTAGAGCGCGATGCGCTCGCTGACGAGCTGCATCAAGTCTTTATCAGCAGACACGACGGTGACATGAGCGCCGTCACTCGCCGCCGCGCGGGCATAGGTGGCGAGGATATCGTCAGCCTCGAAGCCTGCCGTCTCCACCACAGCAAGGCCCATGGCGCGGGCGGCGTCGCGAAAGAGCGGCATCTGGCGCGAAAGATCATCTGGCGTCGGCGGACGGTTGGCCTTGTAATCGGCAAAGAGCGCATGCCGGAACGTCCGCTTGCCGGCATCGAACACGACGGCGACGCGCTCGGGCGCATCGCTCAAGAGTTTCGAGAGCATGCCGACGAAGCCCAGCACGGCGCCGACCGGCTGGCCGTCGCTTTCGCGCACCAGCGCCGGGCAGGCGTGATAGGCGCGATAGATGAGGCCCGACGCGTCGATCAGCATCAGGCGCTCGCGGGCGGCAGACGACGGCGCGGGCAACGCGGCGGTGGGGCCATCGCGTTTCGGACTGGCGGTCGAACCCACGCCGTCGCCGTCTGTGTCGCGTTCCTTCGGCGCAAGCGCCAGGATCGCGAGCGTGTTGTAACGCTGCGCATAGGTCATCAGCTCGCCGGTCTGGCGAGGCGGCAAAAAGCCTTTGCAGATGGGAAACTCGCACACCTCGGACTTGCCGCTCTTGGCGTGCGTGATGCGCGTTTCCATCACGTACATGCCGGCGCCCGCGACATCGCGCATGCGCCCGTGATGACTCAAGATGAGGCCGTGCGCGTTGATAACGGAGCGCGCCTGCGCATAGACGTTCGGCAGCGTGGCGTAATCATAGGCCTGCTGGTTTGGCCCGCCTTCGTTGCGCGCGTCCTTGACGATTTCTTTCGCGTCGCGCTGCGCCGCAAGCAGGGCGAGCGCCAGCGTCTTGTGTTCGAGCGCCACGGCCGGCGGCTGGGCTGCTAAGCCAGCCGCCGGCTTCTCCGCTGGGGAGGAGGTTGCCGACTGTTCTGCACGCGCAGCCGGCGCCGCGCTCTCAACCACGACGGCCGTGTGATCGATGCCGTCCGCCGCGGGCGCAGTGTGTTGAAGGTCGTGCGCCATCACCGCACCGCCTTGACTTCGACGAGCTTGCAGCCGGCCGGCACGGCGCCTGTCGCCTTGTGCGCAGCTTTCACCGCCTTCTCGATAGCTTCCTTGACCGCCTTGTTCTCAGCGACGGTGGCGAACGCCGCCGCATAATCGATGACCTCGACCGTTTGCGAGGTGCGCACGCTGACCGAGCGGCCCACGTTACTGGCGATCTTCGTGCGCTCAGGGATGGCGGCGGCGGCGAAGCTGGCTTGTTGCGCGTTGTTGCGTGCGGCGAATACTTCTTCCTGCGCCTCGAACGCGGCGAATGGGTCGTGGCCGGCTGCGGCTTTGGCTTCAACGGCCTCCGCTTCACGCTCTGCGCGCTCGACCGCCGCGCGCGCTTCCTTCTCGGCGACTTCCCGCTTAGCGTCTTCGGCCAGAATCCACGCATCGAACTTCGACTTCGCACTCTTGAGCGCATCGGCGAGTTTGGCGATGACGTTGCGGTGCGCGGCGTCGATGCGCTGGCACTCATCCCAATATGGCTTCTTCTCTTCGTCCTTTCGGCTGATCGCCGTTTTGCGAAGCTCGCACTCGCGTCCGACCAGGTCCGCGAATCGCTTCTGGTTGGCGGCGATGGCCTCTTCGTCTAAGTCGCCATTCGCCTTAACCGCAAGCTTCGCCAGCGCAGCGCAGTCGTCCTCGAACTTTTTCAGTTCATCGCGAAACATTTGCCCCGCGTCGCGGAAGTCGTTGTTGCCGCCTGCGGCGTGGCCTTCGTGGATACTCATCACGCACTCTCCATCGTTCGTGCGGATGGTATAGGGGCCCCTAGACCGCGATGCAAGCTAAAAGTGTTAAGGAGCGAAACGAAAATCATGTGCGCCCCTTCCACTTGATCTGACCCGACGACAGCCCGCGCGAGCCCTGGAAGCCGCGCGAGGGGATCGGGCGCTTCTTGGCCCTGGCCTGGTCCGATTGCGGGCCGGTGAGGCGCGCCTGCCGGCGCCACTTGGCGCGCGTCGGCTGATCGACCTCGGCGTTTTGCTTGGCGTTGCATTGCCAACGCTGGGTGAAGACGTTGGCGCGGAAGTGCGGCCCGCCGTTCGTCATCGCCGGGAAGTGGCCGAGCGTGGCGTAGTCTGGATGGTCGGTGTCAACGTCGGTGCGCGCACGCTGGGCGCACGCGCAGGGCTTGCCGGGATATTCCATGCACCAGAGATCATCGCGCGCGAAAATATCGTCGGGCTCGATCTCTTCGAACTCGACACCGTGACGCTTCGCGCGGGCGATGTAGCCGCGGGCTCGGGCGGATAGGCCTTTGATCACGCGGCTTCCGCTTCGTCGGCGTCGTCGGGCTGCCCGCCGGCGTTGGGGAAGGGGAGTGCGGCCCGCAGGATGCGGCCGCCGAATGCGTCGTCGTCAAGCACGTCGTCATCATCGTGCAGCGGCAGGCCGGTCAGCGTGCAGAACTCGATGGGCTCATCGTCGCCGAGTCGCCACGAATGATCGTCCCGTAGCGCCTCTTGAAATGCGTCGTCCCAGGCTTCCAGGCGCTGTGAGAATGCCAGCGCGACAGGGCCTTCCTCAGCGTCGATGACGTTAAGTTCGTCGTCGCGCGCGCCAATGGCCTTCGCCAGCTCCTCGCGGATCGCGAGTATCCGCGCCGTGTGCGTCTTCAGCGTCGCACGACGGCGCACCTGGAAGGGTTCGATGGCGGCATCGCGCTCGCGCTCGATGGCGCGGCGTGGGTTGAATTGCTCCAGCAGCTGCCGGCGCTCCTCCAGATGCGGCACCTTCGAGAGGTCGAGCGAGTTCGTCGCGGTCATGCGCGTGTCCTTGGCTGGTGTGGATCGTTCTGGCGTGGGGCGAGGGTTTTCACCTTCACCATCGCGCCGTCCTTGCCGGGACGGCCGCCAAGCGCACCGCCGGTGGCGGCGGCGAGGTTGAAGCAATTGTCGCCGGGCTCAGCGCCGCAGAGGCCGCACTTGCGCCTCTTCCACTCGGGCGTGCCCGGTGGAAACTTGCGCGGCTCGTCGTCGGCCTTGGCGGATTTCGCGGGCCGCTTAGCCATCGATCGGCGCCGGATGCGGAAACTCGCCGCTATCGGCGCGGGGATCGGGCTCAGGCTTTTCCGTCTGCGCCGCAGGCGCGATGGCCACAGGCTCGACAACGCGTCCGGCGGCTTGGCTCAGCGCATCGTGCGAGGCATCGACGGCGAACCGAAGTTCAGTCTGATCGGCCGTGAACTGGCCGCGCAGAATTTTAATCTCGTCAACGCTCGGCGCGACTTTGTGCGCAGCGGTGGCGACGCGGGCGAGGTTGACGCGGAGGGTGTCGGCCGCGGCGGCTTCGATGATCGCCAGCCTGGCGTTGATGTCGCCGCGCTCGGCCAGATCGAGCTGGTGGCGAAGCCGCCGCTGGGCTTGGTCGTAAGCCCTGTCATTGAGCGGAGGCGAGGCCGGCTGGCCAACATCGATCGCGCGCTCTTCGCGCCTTGCAGCTTGCATTTTCCGCCCCCTGATCCATCAGTCTCAGGGAAAGGACGGTAGCACTATTCGTGCTTAATGCCAGCACGAAACGTGCTATCCACAGATATCTAAGCAGGCGTTATCCACTGCGGCCTGCGGACGGTCATCTCGATCAGGGCGGCGCACTCGATCTCGACATTGCGGATCGTGGGTTCGCCCACGGGGCTGATCAGGGTCCAGGTTTTGGGCGTGTCGCCGCGGGCGATCTCGCGGACATACTCGGCGCCGTCGAGCAGGCGCACGAAGCAGAGTTCGCCCAGGAAAGCGGCAGGGTCTTCAACGAAAGCCCAGAAGACGAGGGCGGTCCCATCCTTGTGGGGAGGAAATGATGCGCCCCGAACGATGAGGCAACGGGCGCCTTCAGGTGTTCCGGGCGGCGCGGCAATGTATTCAAGCGCGTCGAGAGGCGCTTGTTCTACCAACTGCCGGGCGCGAACTATCCCCATGACCGGGAGCCTTAGCGGCTGTGCTACCGCAAGTGGAGAAAATTTGTCAGCAGCGTAAGTAGTTCCAAAGACATCCTCCAAACGGGCTAGCTCTTCGCGGGAGACATCGCTCTTGCCTTTTTCCCATTTGGAAATGGTCGTTTGCGCTACGCCAACCTGCTCCCCCAGCCACTTCTGAGTGTTCTCTGGCGGTCGGCGTTTCTGCCGTTGCGCCGCGATCCAATCCCCGACCTTCATGGAGTCGCGCTTATCGCGCGGAGTCGGTTGGGGGCTAACGACGTTTCATGCTTTGACGTAGCACGAAGCATGCTACGGTGGCCTAATGAACGCGTCACTACCGCCCCCGCCGTCAACCCATCGGGACCTTCTAACCCGTTGGGAAACCTACGCCGAATTGTCCCGCCAGCTCGCGCGGTTCGACCTCACGATCACCGGCATGGGCGTCTCCCGCTGGGCGCAGAACGATTCGATCCCCAGTGAGTATTGGGACCCAGTCGCCACGCTTGCGGATGAAGCCGGGATCATAGGGTTCACCGCGTGCCTGAAAATGCTCGCGTCGCATTCTTACGAAAGCGAGCGCGCCAAGCGGGCGAGTGCTGCCTCAGATGCTGAGGCGAGCGTCTGATGGCCAAGCGGGGGGCGAAAAAAGGATTGAAGGGCGGGGCGCTGGAGAGCGCCATTGAGGCGCACGCTGATGCGCCGTCGCCCGTCGCAAAAATCCAGACGGTGCTTGCGCGTGCGCAAGAAGCCTTCGCGGGGCCGGGCAGAATGCTCGCGCTGGAGCGTGAGCTTATCGATGCGGCGGTGCTGCATCTGTGGGACGTGGGCAGCGCGTGGGGCAAGTGGCCGGCCTGGACAGATGACGCCTTCGCTTCGCTGACCGAGCGCGGCGGCTTCTTCATCGATGATGAGGGCGAGACGACACTCGCGACGCTCGGCATGGAGATGATCGTGGCGCACGCGGGGCGCGCGATCGATGCGCCGCCGCCGTCGAAGTGTGCTTGTTCAATCTGCCAGAACGTGACGGACGGGCGCATCACCGCCGTAGTTGAGTTTCTGCCGATCCCAACGATTGCCGAGATGATGAGCGGCGACTACCGACGCTTCCTCGAAAGCAAGATCAAGCTCGCGCCGTTTGAAGGCATCGAGCCCCTCGCGGAGATCAACCCCGCGCTCGCGCCGCACGCGCGTGCGATCGTGCGTTGGGCGCTGAAGGGTGGGCGGCGCGCAGTGTTCGCGTCATTCGGCTTGCACAAGACCGCGACGCAAATCGAGATCATGCGCCAGATCGCGAACTATGAGCCGGGCTCGCCGCTCATCGTTTTGCCGCTGGGCGTGCGCCAAGAGTTCACGAGCGAAGCGAGCGAGCGCTTCACCGGCGATTACGCGGTGCGGCTTGTCTTCATCCGCACGGATGCTGAGTTTCATGACGACGCCGAGGCGCGCCAGCGGCATGCCGACCTTGGCGTTCCGACGATTTACCTCTCGAACTATGAGAGCGTTCGTGAAGGCAAACTTGATCCGCGCCTGTTCATCGCCGCCTCGCTCGACGAAGCTGCGGTGCTGCGCAGTTTCGGCTCGAAGACCTACCAAGAATTTCTCCCGCTCTTCGAGGGCGTGCGCTTTCGCTTCGTCGCCACCGCGACGCCCTCGCCGAACCGCCTGAAAGAACTGATCCACTACGCGGGCTTCCTTGGCGTGATGGACACCGGCCATGCCTTGACGCGCTTCTTCCAGCGCAACAGCGAGAAGGCCAACGACCTCACGCTCTATCCGCACAAGGAAGAGGAGTTCTGGATTTGGGTGCAGTCCTGGTCGGTGTGGCTGCAAAAGCCGTCCGACCTCGGCTTCTCCGATGAAGGCTTCAATCTGCCGCCGCTCGACGTGCGCTGGCACGAAGTGCCGACCGATCACAAGCAAGCCGGCGAAGAAAAGGACGGGCAGAAGCTGCTGTTCCGGGATGCGGCGCTGGGCGTCCAAGCCGCGGCCGCAGAGAAGCGGGACTCACTGCCATCGCGCGTGGCGAAGATGCTCGAGCTGCGCGCCGAACAGGCCGCCGATCATGTCGTTTTGTGGCATGATCTCGAAGCTGAGCGCGAGGCGATTGAAGCGGCGCTGGGCGATGGCGTGGTCACCATCCACGGATCCATGGACCTTGACGAACGCGAGCGGCGCGTGATCGCGTTCGCGAAAGGCGAGATCGCCACCTTCGCGACCAAGCCAATTCTTTCTGGCGCGGGCTGCAACTTCCAGCGCCACTGCGCCTGGGAAATCTTCGTCGGCGTCGGCTTCAAGTTTCACGACTTCATCCAGGCCATCCACCGGGTGCAGCGGTTCGGCCAGAAGCGGCCCTGCAGAATCGACATCATCTACTCGGAGGCCGAACGCCTCATCGTCGCCGACTTAAAGCGCAAGTGGCAACTGCATGACGAGATGCAGACCCGCATGGCCGAACTGATCCGCCGCTTTGGTTTGGATCATGAGGTGATGGTGGGCCAGCTCACCCGCACCATGGGCGTCGAGCGCCGCGAGGCGAGGGGTGAGCGCTACTGGATCGCTAACAACGATTGCGTCGCCGAGGCGCGCGCGATGGACGACAACAGCGTCGATCTCATCGTCTCCTCGATCCCGTTCAGCTCGCAGTATGAGTATTGCGAGGCTTACGAAGATTTCGGCCACGTTGACACCAACGAAGAATTCTTCGGCCAAATGAGCTTTCTGACACGCGAGCTGTTGCGCGTGTTGAAGCCCGGCCGGCGCTGCGAAATCCACGTCAAGGACCGCATCGTGTTCGGCGCTGTCGCCGGCACGGGCGCGCCGACGGTCTATCCCTTCCATGCCGACACGATCCGCCACTTCCAGGCGGCGGGCTTCGATTACATGGGCATGGTCACGGTTGTGACCGACGTCGTGCGCGAGAACAACCAGACCTATCGCCTCGGCTGGACGGAGAACGCCAAGGACGCCACCAAGATGGGCTCGGGCATGCCCGAATACATCCTGCATTTCAGGAAGCCCCAGAGCGACCGCTCGAAGGGCTACGCCGATGACCCGGTGGCGAAGCCGAAGAAGGAGTCGGCCGACGGCGCGTGGATCAACCCCGACGGCTATTCGCGCGCGCGCTGGCAGATCGACGCGCACGCCTTTTGGCGCTCCAGCGGCAACCGCCTGATCAGTGTCGAAGAGTTGGCGCGCCTCGGGCCCGACAAGTTGGCCAAGGCCTTCACGTCGTGGAGCCTCACCGAGGTCTATGATTACGACGCGCACGTGCACATCGGCGAAGAGCTGGAAAAGCGCGGCGCGTTGCCGGCCACCTTCATGTCGATCGCGCCCGGCTCGCACCATCCGGAAGTGTGGCACGACATCAACCGGATGCTGACGCTCAATAGCGAGCAGAGCCGGCGGCGTGTCGAGATGCACGTCTGCCCGCTCCAGCTCGATATCGTCGAGCGGCTGATCACGATGTATTCGCAAGCCGGTGAGCTAGTGTTCGATCCGTTCGCCGGTCTCGGCACCGTGCCCTATGTCGCAGTGAAGAAAGGCAGGCGCGGCGCGGGGTCTGAGCTTAACCCGCAAAGCTTCCGCGACGCTTGCTATTATCTTGGCTCTGCCGAGCGTGAGGCGATGACGCCGACCTTGTTCGGCTTGCTGGGCGCCGAAAGTGAAGCGGACGCTGAAAGCTCCAGCGAGGGCGAGGCGGCATGACGGCGCCTTCTCTTGTCGCCCGCTATGGCCGCGCCGTCCTGACTGCGCTCCGCGCCGGCAAGGAGCCGCTTGGCTATGGCGCGCTCGGCCGCGCCACTGGGCTGGATCACACCACGCTTCGCGTCGTGCTGACGGAGCTTGCGATCGATGGAAAGGCGCGGCGGGTGCCGAACAGAGCGCGCGCCGTTCAGGCTAAGACGCCGCGGTTTTTGTGGGAGGCTGCATGAGCGCCGACAAAGACGTCGGCCGCAACGCATTGGATCGCCTCGCGGCGGCGTTGGACGCCGCAGATGGCGATGACGCCGTGATCCTGATCGACGCCTTTCAGGAGCTGGCTGAGCGCGCTGAATCCTTCCTCGCGCGCGGCGGGCCTGATGCGTCGACACGGGAGGTGCGCAGATGACGTTGATGGTCCCCGTGGGGGCGCTGGCGATGCTGATGCTCGGCGCGTTCGGGGCTTGGCGTCGGCGTCGGCATCTACTTTTCCGAGTGGGCCAAGGGAGGCTTCCAGTGAAGCCGCCGCGCTGGACTGCGAGCCGCAAACTCGCCGCGGTGGAGTTGGCCGCTCGCCTCGGGCTCGATGTGGCGGCCAAGCAATTGGAGGTCCCAGTCGCCGAGCTGGCCGCCTGGCGCGTCGCTGTCCAGGAGCATGGCCGCGGCGGCGTGAGGGTGAAGACAATCCAGCGCACGCAGAAGCGGAACGTCATCAAGCATCGCCGCCGCCGTGAGGGAAGGGCGGTGGCATGACCACGCTGCAGATCGCCGAACGCATCGAAGCGGCGCAGCGCGCCGATGCATTGCGCGCGACCATCGAGGCGGCGGTGTCTCCCGTCGTCATCTGTTTGCTGATCGCGCTGGTGTTGGCGGCGATGCATCGCGACTGGAGCCATTGGCAGTGAGCAACATTTCGGAATTATTGCCGGGCGAGGGCACGCTCGATCGCGCTAAGGAGGCCCTGCGGCGCTGCGCCTTGCTGATCGGCTTCCACGCCGATCTCGACCCGCTCATTCTCTACGACGCGCGCGGCGCGACAGAGGAAACCTATTGGCGGCACGTGTGGATTTTCTGCACGCGCATCGCGCTCGATATCTCAGAAGCTGACATTGCCCGCGCGATGACTGCGGTGATGATGGATCTGGGTTTGCGTGTCGAACCGGGCAGCGAGCCGCAGCCGGTCAAGGCCAAGCGAGAGACGCCGGACAGTTTCAAGAAGCGCATGAGCGCCTGGAAATTGCGCAACAGCGCCATCCATCACGACACCATCGCCAACGCCTGCCACCACATCCAGGACCTTTGCGACGCCTCGCCAGACGCGAGCGCGGAGATCGAATGGCTCTGCGAACAGGTGGTGGAACATTTCGTGCGCAATCGCGCGATGCGCCAGCGTCTCGATGCGGCGCGCGCCAAGCTGAAGGAGGAGCGCAAGCGCACACGCGCACGTGTCTGAAAAAACGAAGGGCGCCGGGGGAAGCCGGCGCCCAAAGAAACTCTAACCTTTAACGAGACGATCTATGCACGATTTGTTCGCTGCTGACAAGATGTTGAGGGGCTGTGCATGACCGGCGCAGCCAAACCGAAACAACCGTTCCAGTGGTGGTGCTGGGATGATTACGAAAACGATCCGGCGCTGAAACTCTGCTCCTTCGCGGCGCAGGGGGTGTGGATGCGCATGCTGCGCATCTGCTGGCATAGCCCGCGCCGGGGCTACTTCCTGCTCGACAACGGCACGTCGCCGTCCATGGCGGATCTAGCGTCGCTGTGGGGCAAGCCGGTCGAGACGTTGCCGCCCATGCTCGCCGAGTTGGAGGCGCGTGGCGTCCTCTCGCGCGATGGCGAGCTGATTTACTGCCGCCGCATGGTCCGTGAGCAGGCCAAGAAGGCCAAGGAGAAGGCCGAGGGGGAGGCGACGCCGACGGAGCGCGAACTCGTTGACTACGCCGTCAAGCAGTCATTGGAAATCGCGCACAAGGAGGAAGACCGCAAGGCCAAGCAGCGTGCCCGCACCAATCGATCGCGGGCTAAGAAGCGCGCCGAGCGGACGCTCGATCAGATGCGCGCGTTCGAACACATGGCCGCGGCGAACGCGCGCAATGAGGGCCGAGGTGTCACGCCGGAGAGCGTGACAGGCAACGTTACACCCCCCGTGACTGTCACGTTACAGGGGGCCGATGTAACGTTACACAATGCGAGCGATAACAACGGTGTCACGCCGGTATCGCCCTATCTATCTTCTATCTTCCATCTTCCAGAGAAGAATCCAATCAACCAGCAGCGCCCGGCGCACTCGCCCGCCACCCTATCGGGCGGCGAGCGCGCCGAACGCGAGGAAGAGCCGGTGGGTCCGCTGGCGATGCAAGCCCGCATCGCATCGAGGCTGACCAGACCGCCGGTGCTGATCCAGTCGCCAAGCGAAAGCGATGAGGCGTTCGCCGCCCGATGCGCCGCGGCGGCGAAGGCGGTGGCGGCATGAAGACCCGGCAAGCCTGCGGCGCGACGATGGCGATGGTCATCGACATTGCCGGCGGCGAGGTGCGCGGCAAAGTCACGTGCCTCGAATGCGGTCTGCACGAACACATCGTGCGCGTGACGTTTTCCGAAGTGCAGGAGCGCATCGGTTCGGCTGGGTACGATCTGCTGCGCGAGCGCGCGCAAGGCCTCTGCAAGCAGGAGAGGACTTGGGATGCGGTGTAACGAACCCATCGGTCGCACCGGACGCTTCGTCGCCGACGTGCGCGCGGCGCGCGGTGACGGCTACGTGCGCTCGTGGTTGTCTTCGATCACGTGCCAGTTCGAGGATTGCGTCGTCTGGACGTCGGACAGCGGCGTCGCGCATATCAATCGCGATTGCGCCGATGCGATCACGGCGCACGGCGTCGTCATCCGCGCCGATGATGCGAGCCGCGCTCATTACATCGCCGGCACTGATGCGATGCTTACGGCGCGGCGTGAGATCGAAGCGAAAAAGGCGGCGCGGAAAATTGCGCGGCGTGAGAAACGCGCGAGGAAATCGGCATAATGGAAACGCTCTCTTCACCGATGCAGCGCATCGCTCGTGTCCATGGCACAAGCTCAACGCAAATCGACACGCGCGCCGGCGGCGCGGCCCGCGCGCCAAGACCCGAACCTTCGCCGCACGATCTGGCCGCGGCGCAACCAGCCGGGGCTCGCTCTCGCGACCTTCCGCGATGCGATGGCGACTGCGCATCGCGATATCCGAACGCCGACGGCGCCGCCGAAACCGGACGGCCTGGTCGGGGTGATCAAAGCGGCGCTGCGCTTTTGCGCCGCCGTCGGTTTGCCCGAGCTTTGGGAGCGGCCGAAGAATCCGGACGCGAAGATCACGACCAAGGCGCCGACGCTGCTCGAACTGGAGCAAAGCGAGCGCGGCCTTGTGATTCGGCTCATTCATCGCGTCGCGCACTCCAAGCACAGGCTCGAGGAAGCCGCCGAGGCGATGAGCGATTTGCTCTCTGCGATCGGCCGGGACGTGCGTTTCCGCGAGATCGGTCACGCGCCCAACTTGGGCGGGTGGCAGGCCACTCTTCGGATTGCGCCAGCCTTGGGAAGAACCGCGGCGATTTCCATGGTGAGATGAGCGCTCCGACACTCATTGATAAACCTGGACGCCGGGATGCCGCCGTCATCGAACTTGGGGCCGCCGCGGTTCTTTCCTTCGCACAGCACGCGGGGGCGGCCTGGTGAAGAAGAAACGCACGAACGGGCGCAAGCCCTATGATCCGGTCGAGGCCGAGCGCGCGCGCGAGCTGCGCGCACAGCAGGCTAAGAACGACGCCGCCGCGCGAGAGATCAACCCCGCGCGCTGGGGTGAAGATCGCGCCAGCAAGGACCGGCTCGAAGCGCTGGAGCGCCACGGCGCTGAAGTGCGCACCGATTCTGCAGGTCGCATCACCTACGCTCAGAAGCTCGACGTCTGGGAGCAGATGTTCAAGCGCAACAACCTGACCCAAGCGCAGCACGCCGCGGTGCGCGAACTCCAAGCCGACATGATCCGGGCCGCTGGGTTCGGCATGGGCGAGGGCGACGAATATGTCGTGGTCGATCGCCAAGGCGACGCTGCCGGCGCGGTCGACTACATGCTCGAAGCGCGCTCTCGCGTGGAAGACGCGCTTCAGCTCGTCGGCCCGCCGTCAAGCCGCATCCTGTCGGCGCTGCTCGATCCTGAAGCGCCGGCCGAAGACTGGCGCGCCATCGTCACGCGCGTGAGCGGCGAGACGAACGCCATGTCGCAGGGCACGGTGCTGCGCCAGGCGGCGCAGGCGCTGGCCGACGTGCAAGGCGAGATCGATCGCCGCGAGAAGGCGCGCTTCAACCTGCGCAAGGATCGGCTCGACGCGGCGGGGAACGAACACATGCGCGCGAGCGCGGCGTGATTATGATCGACGGCCGCCGCAGTCGCAGCCAAGCATCGATCGCCAAAGCGCGGGCGACGATCGCAGCAAAGGAACCCTGGGCGCCGATCAATCCCTGGGCGCCGAAAAAGTATGGCACTCGAAAGACGCCCGCGAGGCGGGTGCCTCTCCCCGCCGAGGTGATGCAACTGCTTCGCGCCGCCGACGGGCCCATGACGACAACTGCGGTGGCCGACGCGCTCGAAGATGTTAGCGTAGCGACCGTGCGGGCCGTTCTCAACGAATTGGTGGAGCAGGGCCGCGTGCGCGTCATGCGGCGCGGCAATGGACAGGTGTGGAGCGCGGTGTGAGCGCTTAAATCCGCGCGCCCTGTGAGCAAGCCAACGTCCCCCTCCATGGGCGACACGTTTCAGATCATCCTCGCGTGTGTGGGCGTAGCCGGCGCGCTGGGCAACATCGTTCTAGGTCTGATGCTGGCGCGCATGGGCCGAACTGAAAAGCAAACCGACAAGACCGCCGACAAGCAAACCGACACCGACCGCCTGGTGGCGGCGCTGAACGCACTCACGATCGAGCGCGGCGGCAGAGCCGAGAAGGTCGAGGATCGCACGCACGGGCAAGCAGAGGCGATGGCGGCGGTGTTGGCGCGGCTGACGGCCGTCGAGCGCATGAGCCACGATTGCGACGAACTCAAAGCCGAAGTCGCGGTGCTGAAGGATTGGAAGGATCGCAACGGCTCGCGCTGGGATCAGGCCATCACCGACATCGCGGCAATGAAGCGGGACATCAAGACGCTGTTCGATCAAATGCCAGACCTGGTGGCCGCGAAGCTGATCGAACGGTTGGGGATCAAGACGCGGTCGGGCGCGCACGCCGGCGCCTGAACGCGCTACAGTTTCAGCAGCAACTCATCCGAGATATAGGCATCGTCCAGTCGATCGGCCGCAGCGTCGCGCAAAGGGACGAGGGTGAAGCCATCCGCATCGGCGGCTAACGACATCTGGTGCTTCTGATAGACGTATCGCAGCTCGGCGATGAACGCGGCAGTCTTCGGGTGGTTGTTCGTCACTTCACCTTCTCCAGCTTCCGCGGCGGCTTCAGGTCGAGCGGCGCGCGCAAGCCTTTTACGATGGCGTCGAGCGAGACGCCAGCTGGGCGCAGGCCTTCAAAGCGCTCATTGGCGATCGGTGCATTGCGGCGCTTGTCGATCAGCATGACGGATCCTCCTAGATCGCGTAGGCGAAGCGGGTGTCGGCGAGAGCGGGCGACCACAGAATCGCGCGCACGTCGGCGGGTGAGCGGGCGGTGCGCTCGAACTTGCGGCCGCGCACGTCTTGCGCCTTCACCAGCACCCCGCCGGTGACGGGCGTCACGCTGGTGATGTAGAGCCGCGAGGGCAGGGCCTCGCCGATGTGCAGCTCGAGTTCGCGGACGATGGCGTGGATCATTGGAGCCTCGCTGACTTCAACTCTTCAAGGGCGGCGGCGGTGCCCGCTGGCCGATAGACCGGCGTTCCCATCGCGCTGGTGTAGGCGACTTCAACGATCTTCTTGCGCAGCGCGACCCGGAACGCAGCGGCCGTCGCGGCGCGGCCGTAGAAGTGCGTGATGATCACCGGCGCGATGGTGTGGCAGCCTTCAGCGGCGGCGCGTTCGATCTCGGCGAGGGCGGCGGCGGTCTTTTCAGAGAGGGCCATCGATCAGTCCTCCCGCTTGCAGAAGACGAAATCGGCGCAGAACTTCACCCATTCGCCGCGCAGCATGACCGCCTTCTTCGAGGTCTTGCTGTCGGTCATGCCGTCGAACTCGCTGCCGGCGAAGAACGCGCACACCGAGTTCACCGCGCCATGATCGGGGCCGCCAACCCAGCGCACGTCGATCGAGGCGCCCATCGAATAGACCGACGTTCGCACCGAAAACTTCTGCTTGGGAAAGTGTTGCTTCAGCGCGGCGCGGATTTCCTTCGCCGTCTCGGCTGCGCTGAGGTAGCGCGGGGAAGCTTTGGCGTTCTCGTTTACGGCTTGGGCTTGCATCGGTGTCGCTCCTTCGATGCATCTGGTATAGGGGCCCCTAGACGACGTGTCAAACGGAAAAGATAGGGGCCCCTAAATTAGTGTGAATGTCGCGCGCGCGAGACGATCAGCGCTTGCGCTTCTTGCCGTACTTCAGCTTGCCGTCTTCGATCAGCTGGTAGATCACGCCGGCGCGGGTCTCTGCGCCCATTGGCGCCATCAGGGCGTCGATATCATCGATCGCTTCCGGCCTCAGGCGCACCTTGTTGTTGGCGCGCGCAGGGTCGGTCTGCTCCTGCTTTTGCCAGGCCCGCTTGATCGCGTCTTCACTCCTCGCCATGGAGTCGGGACTAGTGGGGCCCCTAGCTTCCGTCAACTGATGTTGTCCGCCCGGAACGGCGTTGCCCCCAGCCGGAGCCGGGGGCGCTGCTTCGTCGGCCATAGGCTCAGTCCTCGTGCGGCAGCATGATGGTGATGACCGGCTCGCCATTGTCGCCGGGGCCGCAATGGATCAGCGCCTCGACTTCGACGGGGCGGCGGCTAGCGCCTTCACGGGGTACGCGTGTGAAGGTGAAGCTGCGGCGGTCGGCTTGATTGTTCGTGGGCTTCCGGGCCGCCATAGCGCCCATGTAGAGAACGTCCCAGAGCCGGCCGTCTTCGTCTTGGGGCCATGTCTTGCGGAGCGTGTCTGCATCCGACCAGGCCACGAAATCTTCCCAGGCGGCGCTGGTGAGCGCGACTGGAAACTTCCAGATGCCATTGGCTTTCGCCGAGACATCGACCAGCACGCCGTCCTCGATCGCTTGGGCGCGGGTGTAGACGCTGACGATATCATCGGCGGTGAAGAGGGGTTCGTCGGTCATGGTCATTGCGATCTCCGTTTCGATGCATCCTGTATAGGGGCCCCTAGACGCAGTGTCAACGGGGGATCGGCATGGGGGAAGTCCCCCACTTGCGCCCCCGTGCGGGGAGGGGTGGCGCGGAACTGGGGAGGGGAAGTGACGTCGGCGCAGCCGACCCGCGATTTTTTTGCAGGGCGCGCCGGATCGTTACCCCTGCTGTGAAGGGTATCGATCCGGCGTCGATACGGTGCGCACACCGATGCGCTGCGCGCCGTGAACTCGGCTGCACGCCTTGCCCTGCAAGGATCGTTTCGCGATTTCCTCTGTGCGTGACTCACTTGGCGCATCAGCGCCCGCCAGTGTCGCCGCTCCGATTGGTTAGCGGAGACGTTTACTCCGTTTAAACGAACCTCGTGCACAAACGCCAATGTAGACGAACTGTGAGCAGGCCGACGGGGCCGCCGGTTCTTCCCCTCAGACAATTGCACATGCGGGGCTAGCTCAGCCTGGTAGAGCGTCAGCGTGTTTCCATCCGCGCTGAAGGTCGTCGGTTCAAATCCTACTCCCCGCTCCAAAGTTCGACAGTTGTGCGCCCGGCGTGTGAACGGCCTTCACGCCGGCCATGGAGCGGCAAGCCTGCCGTAGCCGTCGATCAAGACCGCATCGCAAACCCGCAACACCCCCGCCGGTCCAAGCGATGCGCGGCCCGTCACCCCAGATGACGGGCCACCTCTTCAGTTCGGCGAGGCGGCGGCCTCTATCCGTTGCAGCGAGAGCAGGGCGGCTTCCGGCCGCGCGCCTGGCTCTCCGCCCGGTGCAACCGAGATACGCTGCCGCGTCGCCGATCAAGTTTCACCGCCGCTGCGCCCGTAGATCGGCCTGCCGTCGCGCGCCAGACGCCAACCACGCGCGTCACCTCGCGCCTAGGCGTCGCAAGCGCGGCGGCGGTGAAAACCCTATCAGACGGCGGCGCGCTTTGCGCTGAACTTGCCTGCCCTGGCCATTGTGGAGCGCTCCCCGGCGCGCCGCCGTCTGGTGCTGGAGTTACTTATGATCAAGGACCGCGCGATCGATCACGTCGGCAATCAGCGCATCGAGCTACTCGACGGCACGCGCATCCATGTTCGTCTCGCTGAGTGCCGGGTGGTGGTGCTGATGCCGAAAGGCGAGCCGCCGCCGACGGTCTACGCGCCGCTTCGCCGCGTCGCTTGATCGTGCCCGACTTCGATATTCCGGGTTGGCTAGGTAGGCGGCGCGTCACGCTCGCGGACCTCACCTCACGCCGACTCCCGTCAGGTGGATTATCCCATGGGCGCAGCGCGCAAGGCGAAGGCGCAGGCCAGCGCGCTGAAGCGCCGACCGATGCCGCCCGAAGACCTCGATCCGAACGGGGAGTTTAGGCCCGCGCCCGACCTGCAGACCTGGGTGTTCGACACCTTCATCACGCCCGGCGCGCCGCTCTGGAACGGGGATCACGCGCACCTGGAGCGTGCGCAGATCGGCTTCCTCTGGACCACCGCCGACAATAGCCGGCACATGCGCCGCATCGTCGGCCAGTGTGAACGCGGCAAGCCGATGGCCATGGGCAAATGGGCAAAGGCTCGAGCCGAGTGGCAGTTGCGCCAGTGGTTTGGTTCTGAACCGGATTTCGTCATCACGCTCGACGCTTCCTATTGCGCCGACGCCAGCGACATCGACTTCTGCGCCCTGGTTGAGCATGAGCTTTATCACGCCGCAGTCGAGAGGGACGAATACGGCCATCCCGTCTTCACCCAGGAGGGGGAGTATAAGTTCGCCATCAAGGGCCATGATGTCGAAGAACACGTCGGGGTGGTGAAGCGATACGGGTCAACCTCGGAGGCGATGCGCGAAATGGTGTCGGCAATCCTTGCCGGTCCTGAGATCGCTCCAGTCCGCATCGCTCAAGCCTGTGGCACTTGTCATCTGAAAGCAGTGTGACGAGATGGCCAAGCCCGACCATAAACTTACCGACGAGATGCGCGCGTTCATCGTGACGCGCCTCGCCTGGCGTGACAGCCCGACCTCCATCGCCAACCAGGTCAAAGAAGAATTCGCCATCACCATCACCCGCCAGACGGTTGAGGGTTACGACCCGGTGAAGATGGCCCGGCGTGGCAAGTCGCTCGCTGAGAAGTGGATCACGCTCTACGAAAGCACGCGCGCCGCTATCGAGAATGGCGTTGCCGAGATCGGCATGAGCGACAGGCTGGTGCGCCTCGCGCGCATGGAGCGCATCTTCCACCTCTTCATGGAGCGGGGAAACCTGGTCGAGGCGCGCAACACCATCATCGAAGCCGAGAAGATGCAAAACGACTTCTACGCCAAACGCGGCGTGGGCTTGGGCGCCTTCTTCGGCGAAGGTGAAGGCGAGGGTGCTGGCGAAGATCATCACGGCGGCTTCGACGTGGAGTTCGTGCGCGCGAAGGATGGCGCCCCGGTGAACTGATATGCGCCTAAGGCCAGCGCGCAAGCGGCGCATCGATGAAGATGTAACGCCAGTTCAGGCCCCCGCGCCGTATCGCGGCCGCTATGCGCTAACCCAGCCCGACGGCCGCCGGCGACGTGGCGGCGATCCGCGCGATGCTGGCGAGGCGCGCCGGCGGGTGCGCATCCCGGAAGAGTTCGGCTTCCTGTTCGAGCCGCTCGGCAAGTACGCGCACCGCTACGCCTATGGCGGCCGCGGTTCGGCGAAGTCGCATTCCTTCGCGATGGCGCTGGTGCTGCTGGGACGCGGCCGGCGCTTGCGCATCCTGTGCCTGCGCGAAATTCAGGACTCGATCGAAGACAGCGTCAAAACGCTGCTCGAAGACAAGATCAAAGAGCTGGGGCTCTCCTGGTTCTACAAATCGACCAAGACGTCGATCATCGGCCTCAACGGCACGCGCTTCTCCTTCAAGGGGATGTGGTCGCGGCCTGACAGTTTGAAGGGCGCCGAGGGCGTCGATATCGTCTGGGTTGAAGAGGCGTCCAGCGTCTCGAAGGTCTCGATCCAGAAGCTGGTCCCGACGATCCGCAAGCCCGGTTCGGAAATCTGGTGGACCTGGAACCCGGAGAACGAAGACGATCCGGTCGATGTGATGTTCCGCTCGCCAGCGGGACCGCCGCCGCGATCGATCGGCAAGAACATCAATTGGGACGCCAATCCCTTCTTCCCGGACAAGCTCCGCGAGGAAATGGAGGATGCGCGCCGGCGCGACCCCGACCTCTACGCGCACGTCTGGCTCGGCGAATATAAGCGCAACTCCGAAGCGCGCGTCTTCCGTAACTGGCGTGAAGAAGAGTTCGAAACGCCGGACAATGTCGAGCGCTTCTACTTCGGCGGCGACTTCGGTTTCGCCATCGATCCTGCGGTGCTTATCCGCTGCTGGATCGATTGGAAGAAGCGCACGCTCTACATCGATCGCGAAGCGCACAAGGTTGGCGTCGAGATCGATTACCTGCCTGCGTTCTTCGCGGGCGATGACACGCACGTCCCGCCACGCTGGGAGAACGGCAAGTTCGGCGATGAAAGCCGCCCGCGCTTTCCCGGCATCCCAGGCGCGCTGCAGTGGCCGATCACGGCCGACAGCTCGAGGCCAGACACCATCGCTTATCTGGTGCGCCGCGGCTTTCGCGTTGTGCCCTCGAAGAAGGGGCCGGACAGCGTCGCCGAAGGCATCGAGTTCCTCAAGAACTTCGACATCGTGGTGCACTCCAAGCACTGCCCGGCGACCATCAACGAGCTGATCCGCTACAGCTGGAAGACGGACAAGAAAACCGGCGAGGTGCTGCCGGTTCTGCTCGACAAAGACAACCACGTCATCGACGCGCTCCGCTACGCCATCGAGGCGCTGCGCCACGCGATGAAGGGCCAGGGTCTCTTCGACCTCATGCGTGAGCAGGCGGACGCTAAGGCCAAAGCCGAGGCGGAAGCGGCGGGTAAGCCCACGGATCCGGCAGTCGCTGTCGGGTCAGCAGAATGGTTCGAAGCATTGCGGGCGGCCAACGCCGCATGAAGCGGGGAGGTCGCGCATGAGTGAGCGGGCTTCCAAAGGCGGCGGCGTCGCAACATCGCTGTCGGCGGCCGTCGGCTCGCTCGAGTATCAGCAGGCGGGCGGACCTGTCGCCAGTGGCGGCACGGGCTTTATGTCGCCCGGTGAGCCGGTCGCGCCGACCCACCCGCAAGCGCCGCGCGCGATCGATTTCCCGGTTGGGACCAACCTCAATTACACGCCGCGCGCGGGCGAGCCGTTCGGCTTTTCGGCGCTGAAAGCGTTCGGCAACACCGAGCTGGTGCGGCTCTGCATCGAAACGCGCAAGGATCAGATCGAACGTCTCGACTGGCGTATCAAGACGCGCGAGGGGCGCAAGAAGCGTGCGCGCCATGACGCCGATGTGCGGGCGGCCGAGAAGTTCTTCCGCAAGCCCGATGGCGTCACGCCGTTTGCGACCTGGCTGCGCGCGGCGCTCGAAGATTTGCTGGTCCTGGATGCGCCAGCGATCGAGAAGCGGCGCAACTATGGCGGTGGTCTGATCGGCCTCGACGTTTTGCCGGGCGACACTTTCAAGCTCTTGGTCGATCAGACCGGGCGCACGCCATTGCCGCCGGCGCCCGCCTATCAGCAGGTGATCAAGGGCAATGTGTGGGCGAATATGTCCACGCTGGATTTGATCTATGCACCGCGCAACAAGCGCGCCGGCAAGGTCTATGGCTTCTCGCCAGTCGAGCAGATCATCGTCACCGTCAACGTCGCGATCCAGCGGCAGATGGCACAGCTTGCCTACTTCACCGAGGGCAACCTGCCGCAAGGCATGGCGACGGTGCCGGAAGGCTGGGACGCCAAACAGATCGGCGAGTTTCAGACCTGGTTCAACGCACTTCTGTCGGGCAATGCAGCCGAGCGCGCCAAGCTCATCTGGGGTCCGCACGGGGCGAAGTTCGAACCGTTCAAAGCGGCGCCAATCAAAGACGAGTTCGATGAATGGCTGGCGCGCATCGTCTGCTTTGCCTTCTCGCTTTCACCGACGCCGTTCATCCGCCAGCTCAACCGCTCGACCGCTGAGACCTCCGATAACGCTGCGCTTGAAGAGGGGCGCGAGCCGCTGATGCTCTGGTGGAAGCGCATCGCTGATGAGGTGATCGCAGACGAGCTGGGCTTTGCCGATCTCGAATGGTCGTGGATCACGCCCGAAGAAATCGACCCGGTCAAGAAGTCGGAAGCCAACGAGCGCTACGTGAAGACGGGCATCCTCCGGGTCAACGAAGTGCGCGACGAACTGGGTCAAGAGCCCGTTCCGGGCGGCGACAAAAACTACGTTTACACCGCCAAAGGCCCGGTCGAGCTGGGCGCAAAGCCTGAGCCGAAAGAGGGCGATGGCGGCGAAGGCGAACCCACCGAACCTGCTGACGAAGAGGTCGATGCATGAGCGCTCATGTCGCCAACGCCGCGCCCAAGCAGGTCGTGCGCACCTTCATCGGCGAGATCGCCCGGCGCGACGCCAAGCGTCAAATGGTGTGGGGCTATCTCGCCACCACCAACCGCGCCACCGACGGCTTCGTTCTCTCGCAGCCGGCGATCGAGGAGGCGTTCGGCGTCTGGTGGAAGTGGGGCAACATTCGCGAGATGCACCAGCCGCAGGCGGTTGGCGTCGCGATGGAAGATCAGCGGATCGACGAAAAGGGCGCTTATGCCGGCGTTCATGTCGTCGATCCGGTCGCCTGGTTGAAGGTCGATAAGGGCGTCTACAAGGCGTTCTCGGTTCGCTTCATCATCCTCGAAGTTGATCCCTTCGACAAAACCCTGGTTACCAAATTCCGCGTCATCGAAGCGTCGCTGGTGGACATCCCGGCCGATGATGAATGCGTGTTCGACGAGATCGAGCGCGCTGGCGGCGCAATCGACGTGTGGCGTTTCGCCAGTTCAGAGGAGCCCGACATGAGCAAGCCCGCCACGCAGCCGACGGCCGCGACCGCCACGCAAGTATCTGCGCCCGCTGCGCCTGCCGAAGCGGTGGCCGCTGGCGGCGAAAAACCGGAAGGCGCGGGCGACGATGGCAAAGGCGATGACCCGCCTGTGGAAGCCGATCCGGCGGCGCCGGTGACCGAACCAGCCGCTGATCCGCCGGCTGACCCCGCGCCGGCCGCGGCGAGCGCGGAGGCCGATCCTCTCTCCGAAGCGGCGCGCGCGGCGCATGCAAGCGCCATGGCTGCTGTCGAGCGCCTGGAGCAGTCGCGCTTGCCGGAAGGCGAGAGCCTGGTGCGCGTCGCCGGCCTGCCGGAGCAGCACGTCTGCCGCTCGCTCTGGACCGTGCGCGAGCTGTCGCACGTGCTGCAACAACTCGCCTGGATCATCAACGACACCGCCTGGGAAGCCGCCATCGAAGGCGAAGACAGCGCCGTGCCGGAGAAGCTGCGCGCCGGTCTGAAACTGATCGGCGAGGGCTTCAAGCAGCTCTCGGCCCAAGAGGTCGAGCAGCTCTTGGCGAGCGCCGGCGTCTCGCGTGCGGCCGACGTGGCCATCGCGCATCTCTCCATCGCCGCTGAGGGCGAGGCGCTTACCGACGCCGACAAGGCCAGCATGCAGCGTGTCTTGGATCAATTCTCAAAGCGCGGCTTCGAACTGCTTCTGCCCGCGCCCGCCGCGCCGCCGGAAACGCCGGAAGACGTGAAGCGCGTTATGGCCGACAACGAACGCCTCACCGGCGAAGTGAAGACGCTGAGCGACGGCTTCGCCGAAGTGACGCGCCGCCTGGAAGCGGTGCTGGCCTCGCCAGCGCCCGCTAAGGGCGCAGCATCGGCGCACGTGCAGCCGGTCGAGAAGGGGCCTGATTCTGCAGGCGCGCCCTCAACGCCCGCGCATTCGGCTGAAGACGTGCAGCGCGCTTTCGATGCGCTGCCGCCGGCAGAGCGCGCCGTGATCCTCATGCGTGCAGCGCACCAGGCCCCGCGCGCCACCATCCCACGCCCCGCCGCTTAAAGCGGGCCAACCGATACCGGTGAAAGCCGGTGCTTCCAGCCGTCTCCACGGGGAGCGGCTTCTCTCCACGCGCCCCAAACTGAGGAGGCTCAATTGAGTAAGGAACTGCACGAAATGCTGCGTTCGGCGTTCACCGGCGGCGGTGACGTCGGCAAGCAGAACGAAGACATCGCCCGCTGGATGATGGCCAAGGTCGGCTACAACCCGACTGAGATCGAACGCGCCATTACCACCGGCACCGGCCTTGTCGCCTACGATCTGCAAGCGCCGGCCAAGCAGCTCTATCCGAGCTACACCCCGTTCCGTAACCGCATCACCCGCACGCCGGGCGGCATCGGCACGGCGACGAACTGGAAGCAAATCCGCAAGCTCACTGGCTCTGGCTTCAACGCCATGGGCTGGGTGCCGGAAGGCCAGCGCGCCGGTCAAATGAGCTTCACCGTCGATAACAAGGCGGCGAGCTACAAATCGATCGGCGAAGAAATCGGCGCGACCTTCGAGGCCATCAACGCCGCGCAAGGCTTTGAAGACCTGCAAGCGCGCAACGCCGTGCGCTTGTTGCAAAAGGTCTTCTACAAAGAGGAAATGGCGATCCTCGGCGGCAACGAAGACCTCGCTCTGGGCACGCCGACGACACCAACCACGTCCGCCTCGGGCGCTGGCGCGACGCTTCCGGCCGCGACCTACACGCCCATCGTCGTGGCGCTCTCGTTCGAGGGCTACCAGAACTATCTGGCCTCGGGCGCGATCACTGAAAGCCAGACCGTGAACGGCGCCGACGGGCGCACGTTCTCGATCAATGGCGGCTCGTCCAACAAGTCGGCGGCGGGCTCGCAAGCCGTGACCTTGGGCCAGACGCTCTTCATGCAGACGACGCCGATCCAGGGCGCGTTCGCCTATGCTTGGTTCGTCGGCACGGCGGGCGCCGAAAAGCTCGAGCGTGTCACCACGGTGGCGCACACCGCCTTCTCCGCGCCGCTCGTCGGCACGGGCCAGGCGGCCTCGACCATCACCGGCGACAAATCGACCAACACGCTCGCCTTCAATGGCTTGATGACGCACGCGCTGAAAGCTGGCTCGGGCGCCATCATCAAGACGCTCGCCAACGGTACGCCCGGCACCGGCACGAAGCTCACCGCTTCTGGCCAAGCCGGCGTCATCGAGATCGATGACATCTTGCAGCAGCTCTGGGATGACAATCAGGTCTCGGCCCGCGCCATCTGGTGCAACAGCCAAGAGCAGCGCGCCATTACTGCGGCGGTGCTGAGCGGGGGTTCGAACCCGGCGCTCAACATCAATCGCGGCGACAAGGCGCACAAGATCGTCGCGAATGGCGTTGCGGTCGCTTACTACAACCCGTTCAAGATCGCGGAAGCGGGCGATCAGGTCATCCCGATCAACATCCACCCGAACCTGCCGCCGGGCACGATCTACATCGAGCCGGATGAGCTGCCGATCCAGTATCAATCTCCCGACGTTCCGCACGTCGCCGAGATGCTGATGCGCCAGGATTATTACCAGATCGACTGGCCGGTCACGACGCGTGAGCGCATGCGCGGCATCTACGCCGAGGGCACGCTCGCGGTCTATGCACCGTTCACCATGGCGATGATCACGAACATCGCGAAGTAATCGCGCCAGCTCGCAGAACGCGAGCAAGAGGAGGCGCGCGCGGACCTTGTGTCACCCGCGCGCGCCTCCTTCTTCACCGCTTCTCCTTCCAGGGGAGGGGCGATGTAGAAGGAGGCGTCCATGTCCAAGCCGAAAGTCAAAGCCGAGGTGTTCACCGCCGACAAGGCGCGTGAATATCTCACTGCCGTTGCAGGTGTCGCCGCTGATGCGGTCGCGGGTCTCGACGATGCGACCGCGATCGAAGCGGCCGAAAAGCACAGCTCGGACGCGGGCGATGCCGTAAAGAGCGAGCCGACGCCGGCCGGTCTGGTGCGCATGAAGCACGACGATCCAAAGGCCAGCGCCAGCTTCAACGGCGAGGCGCTGACGCCCGGCAAGGACGGCGCGATTCTCGCCCCCGCAGCCGCCCTCGTGCATCTGCAAGGCTGCGGCTTCAAGGTCGCCTAAGCCATGGCCGACGCAGCCGTTGATCTCACCACGCTGGCCGCCGCCAAGGCTTACTTGGCGGGCGCAGGCGTGACGCTGCCCGCTTCCGCCACCGATGCGGTGCTGGAAGCGCTGATCACGGCTGTGTCGGCAGAGCTGCAATCACATCTCTGCCGGCGCATCCCGTCGCAGGATTATGAGGCGCGCCTCTCCGGCAAAGGCGAGCCGATCATCCACCTGCCGAACACGCCGCTCACCGCCATCGCCTCGCTGAAAATCAGCGGCGTTGATGTGCCGGAAGCGCAGACGGGCCGTGACCATGGCTACGTCTTGGCGCGCGAGTGCATTTATTTGCGCGGCTACTTCGCCGAGCGCGGCGTGCAGAACATCGAGATCGCCTACACGGGCGGGCATGCGATCATCCCGCTCGACCTGGTGCGCGCTGTGCATGAGGCGCTGCGCTCCATCTTCGCCGATTATGGCCGCGCCGAGCCGGGCGCTGTGCGTTTGAAAGCCGGCGATCACGAGATCGACTTCGGCGGCATCAGCGCGCTTGCGAGCGGGTGCGTGACGCCGGCCATCACTTCGATGCTGAAGCCGCATCGCCGCGTCGTTCCATGCTGAAGCTCTCCCGCCCGCGCGTGCGCGATCTCTGCGACATGGCCTATGCGCTGGGCGTGGGCCGCGGCGGCTGGGAGCGGGCATGGGCCACCCATGTCGAAGCCTTCGCGCGCGGTCCCGATGGCGCGCACCTGGAGTGGCTCTAATGCTGCGCAACGTTCACTTCCGCCGCCTCACGGGCGGCATTCTCTGTGCTGGCGTCAATGGCGCGCCGCGTCAGTCGGTGATCTCATCCAGCCAGCGTGAGCGCGTCAGCTGCGCTGAGTGCCTCTTTCGCCTTGACGGCGGCGGCGACAAAGCCGGTGTCTCCGCAGATCCATCAGAGGAACGCTCGCCTGCCGCAGCGATGTCGATGTGAGCTTCCTCTATCCGTTCACGATCTCGGTGCGTCGGCCCGCTGCAAGCGCAGCTGTTGGCGACCGCGGCTATGGCGGGGCCAAGGCGGCGACCGAAACCATCGTTCTCGAAGGGCCGATCCCGGCCGGCATCCAGCCAGCGGCGAAGGGCAGGAGCCCGACAGAGCTGCCCGGCGAGCCGAAACTCAACACCTGGATGGTGCTGGTCCCGCACACGGCCGGCATCGGCCAAGACGTCGTCAAGCGCGCCGACATCATCATCGACAATAACGGCCGCCGCTTGCAGGTCGAAGCGCCGATCTGGACCTCACGCGGGTTCCAGGCGCGCTGCCTATTGCTGGAGCCGTGACATGGCCGACATGAGCGATGTCGCGAGCGCGCTCAAAGCCATCATCGTCGGCGCCATCTATCCAAACGGCACCGCACAGCCTTCAGCGATGCTGCAGGGCGCGACGCCGTTGGCGAGCGCCGTCATGCGCGGCTGGCCGCAGAAGGAAGAACTGCACCAGGACCTGAAAGCCGGGCGCGTCGTCGTCTCGATCTGGAAGCGCCCGGGCGAACGCAACACAACCCGCTCCGGCCGCGAGTGGCAGGAGCTGACGGCCGCAACGCGCACCATCGAAGCGACCCTCGATGCAGAAGCCGGCTCGATCACGCTCACGGGTACGGTCTCGACGCCGCAGAACGTCGCCGCCATCGTCAACGGCAAAGTCTACGTGCACCCGGTGCAGCCGAGCGACACGCTGGCAATTATCGCCGCAGGGCTTGCGGCGCAGATCAGCGAAGACCTGCCGGCATCGAGCGCGGGCGCCGTTCTCACCATCGAAGGGGTGGCCAGCATCGAAGCGCGTGTCGGCGGGGCCGGCACGCTGATCCGCGAGCTGTCGCGCCAAGAGGGGCAGTGGCAGGTCATCGTCTGGGCTTCGACCCCTGATGCGCGCGATGCCGCCGGCGGCTTCATCGACGGCGTTCTGAAAGGCAAGGGCCAGCCCAACGGGCTCGACCGCATCATGCTCGCCGACGGCTATGCTGCGCACCTGCGCAACGTCGGCGGGATCGAGGATGACGACGCCCAGGCGCACGGGGTTTACCGGCGCGACATCATCGTCAGCATCGAGTACGCGACCACAGAAACGACAACGGCCGCCGCCGAAATCATCTTTGCCGGCGCCAGCGTCAGCGTGGGCGAAGAAGCGCCAACGCAGGTGGAGATCGAAGACGCCGACGCCGATGCGCTCTTCGCCGCCATGGACGTGGCCCCGAGCGATGTGCGCAAGGCCCGCATCAAGGTGCTGATCGCCGCGCTGAAAGCGGCCGGCGTCTGGTCGAAACTCGACCTGCTCTACATGCTCGCGGCGCACGATGCGCAAGCCGCGCGGCTCAACTGGATCAACCCGGCGACGTTCACCGCGACCGAGATCGATGGGCCGGTCTTCACAACCGACCGGGGCTACGCCACCGACGGCGCAGCATCCGTCTTGTCTTTCGGCTGGCGGCCGATCGATGGGGTGAAACTGCAGCGCAACAGCGCCTCAATCGGCGGCTGGTGCGTCGCGAACGGATCGTGGATCAACGCGCCGCTCTCGCTTTCCGGCAGTGCAGTGGGCTTTTCGATCAACCCGCGGCACGCCGAGCAGGGCATGCCCTCGGTTCGCGTGAACCAGGTGGCCCAGCGCTATGGCGCCCCGCCCATCGCCGATGCGCGCGGCTTTGTATCGGCCTCACGCACGGGCCAGCTCGAGCTGATGATCTATCGCAACGGCGTGCTGATCGGCGCGCCAAGCGAGGGTTCGGACGGCTTGAAAGAAGGCACGCTCTCGCTGGGTGTCTCCGACACGACCTTCGCAGCGGCGCAATTCGCTCTCGTGTTCGCGGGTGCTGCGCTGACGACACAGCAGCACGCCGACGCACACACCGCCTTCCGCGCCTTCCTCTACGCCTTGGGCGCGATCTGAAAAGGAGCAAACCATGGCCCGCCATCTCATCGTCACTCAGCCGTTCGGCGCATACGCCAAGGGCGACCGCATCGAAGAGACCGCCGCCGTCGAAGCCGCCGAGCGTGAGAACGCCGCCAATGTGGTGGCGGTCGCAATCCCGGATACGCCGAAGAAGAGCGGCAAAGACGACGCCAAGACCTAACCCGAACCAGCCTGAAATTCCGCGCCGCGCCAACGCGGTCGAAGTGAAGCCCAAAGGAGCTTGACCCCATGACCATCTACGCCGCCGGCGCGCTCAATCTCACCGCGCTCATCGTCCCCGATCTTCACGTCGTCATCCAGCCGCCGAACGTGACGCAGCTCAATGGCGTGCCCTCCAACGTGCTGGGCATCGTCGGTTCGGCCTCCTGGGGCCCGAAGAATTCGCCGGCGCCCATCTCGACGATGGAAGACGCCGCGGCGCTGTTCGGCCCGATCAATGCGCGCAAGTATGACATGCTGACGGCGATGGCCGCGGCTGTCCTGCAAGGCGCGAACAACATTCTGGGCGTGCGCGTCACTGACGGCACCGATGTGGCCGCATCGATCGCGGTCCAGACCAATTGCATCACCTTCACCTCGAAATACACCGGCTCGCGCGCCAACGGCGATCAAGTGCGCATCGAGCCGGGCGCACAGACGGGCACGTTCAAAGCGACCGTGCTGCGCTCGGGCCGGATGCCGGAAGTGTTCGACAATATCGGCCTTGGCGTATCGGGCGCGGCGCTTTGGGCCGCTATCGCCAACGCGATCAATCTGGGTCAAGTGGGCGCGCGGGGGCCGTCTGAGCTGATCGTGGCGACGGCCGGCGTCGGCGTTACTGCGCCGGCGACGGCGACCTACACGCTCGCGAACGGCGCCGATGGCGCAACCGGCGTCGATAAGGACGATCTGGTAGGGGCCGACACTGCCGGCGGCCGCACGGGCATGTATGCGCTGCGCAGCGCGGGCGCGTCGATCGCGCTTCTGGCCGATCTCGACGACAGCACGACCTGGGCGGCGCAGACGGCGTTCGGCGTCGCCGAAGGCATCTACATGATCGCTGTCGCGCCTGCGGGCGTAGCCATCGCCAACGGCACGACGGGCGTGGTGGACCTCAAGGCCACGGCTGGCATCGACAGCTATGCGATCAAGATTCTGCACGGCGACTGGTGCTACTTCCAGGACACCGTGAACGGCCAGACGCGCCTGATCAGCCCGCAAGGCTTTGTCGCCGGCGCTCTGGCGAACTCGAGCCCGGAAGTGTCGAGCCTCAACAAGCCGCTCTACGGCATCGTCGGCACACAGAAGACGTTCGCTAACCAGGTCTATAGCGCCGCCGAACTGCAGCAGCTTGGCGTCGCCGGCATCGATGTCATCACCAATCCCGTGCCCGGCGGGCGCTATTTCGCGGCGCGCTTTGGGCGCAACGCCGCTTCGCGCCACGACATCCACAACGACACTTACACGCGGATGACGAACTACATCGCCGCCACCCTCGACGCAGGGCTCGGGCGCTTTGTCGGCCGCAATCAATCGCAGCAGCCGGGCGACGATACCCGCCGCGAGGCCAAGGTGTCGCTCGATGCGCTGTTCGAGGGCATGCAGTTCGCCAACATGATCGACGACTTCCAGAACAGGATCGACGATCCGCAAAAGGCAGGCACGAACAATCCGGTGCATCGCGTGGCGCAGGGCATCATGCAGGCCGATTGCAAGGTGACCTATCTCTCGGTGGTCGAGCATTTCGTGGCCAACGTGCAGGGCGGGCAGGGCGTGCGCATCGACCGCCTGACGACGCAGCTCGCGGCCTAATACCCGAACGGGTATCGCCGCCAAGCCATACCCGCTCGGTCATATCTCGCAGTTTGATCGATCGATCATCATCTTCAGGAGAACGCAATGAGCGTCAACGGTTACACCGTCGGCCGCGATATCGTGGTGGACCTTATCGGCCCGAACGGCCCGCTGCGCTTCAAGGTCAAAACCGGCTTCGAGGCGAAGCCGGAATTCCAGTCCTCGAAGGTCAACCGCATGGACGGCGTCGTCGATGGGCTCGAGGTCCCGGCGGGCTGGAACCTCTCCTGGGATTATGAGCGTCAAGGTCCGGAGATCGATGATTATTTCGCCGAGCGGGAAGCCGCGTTCTATCGCGGCGAAAACCTCCAACCGCTGTCGGTGACGGAGACGATCACCGAACCCGACGGCAAGGTCTCGCAGTATCGCTATGTCAACGCGATGCTGAAGTACGACAGCGCGGGCGCCAAGGAAGGCCTCACCACGGTGAAGCAGAAGACGACCGCCTTCGCCTCGCGCCGCATCAAAGTCAGCTAAGGAGCGCCCAAGTGGCCAGAAAACCAACAGCCGCCGCGGCGGCTAAAGTCATCGTGCACGACACCGAGACGACGGAGGATGCGCCGCGAGCGGCTGAGGGCGTGGCGACCGCATCGGTGGCGTCCGCGCAGCCGGCGCAGAATTCGTCAGCCGATGTGCTGCGGCTCTTTCTCGAAGGCGACAAGGAGGTGCGCCTGCCGCCCGATTCGCGCGGCCGCGTCATCACGCTCGGCAAGCCTGGCGTGTTGGCGCAGTTTCGTCTGACGAAGATGCTTGGCCCGCTCGCGGCCAACCATACCTACATGCAGATGATCTTGCCGCTGCTCTACATCAAGAGCATCGACGACGGCGACGGGGAAGGGGCGCATCCTATCGGTTTTCCGCAAACCGACCGCGAAGTCGAAGCGCTGATCCAGCGTCTCGACGAAGAAGGCGTCGGCAATGTCTGTCTTGCCGTCACCAAGCACTTCAACGGCGTGGTGCCGGATCCATTGACGGGCCAGCCGCGCATCCTCACCGCCGATGAGGTCCTGGAGGCGCAGAAACTCGAAATAAAAAAATAGCCTGCCACAGCGCCATTCAGGAGGTGCTGTGGCTGGTGTTCAACAACATCCCGTTGGAGACCGCCATCCAGATGAATGAGGAGACGCGCGCGGCGTTCTCCATCGTCTTCTCCGGCTTTCACGGCAGTAAATTCAACTGGGACAGCTTCACGTTTGAGGAGCAAAAGTGATGCTGATGCACGGCGTTCGCCAACTCGATCTCGGACAAGCGGCGGGTCACTTCGCGGGCGCGGCGGTGCGCTTCTATGCGCGCGCACAAGCGGGCCTTCATGCCGCGTCGCGCGTGATTGAAGCCAACGCCAAGGCGAAAATGGGCGATTACCAGCCGTCCGTCGGCGGCTATGCCGGCTGGGTCGAGCTTGCCGATAGCACTAAGGCCCAACGTGTCGGTGCAGGGTACACCGAAAACGATCCGTTGGTGCGTTCCGGAGAGCTGCGTAAGTCGATCAATCACGAAGTCTGGGGCCTTGAGGCGGCCATCGGTTCGGAAGACCCGGTCATGGCGTATCAGGAATTGGGCACGCGTGACGGACACATTCCGCCGCGCCCGGTGCTTGGTCCCGCCGCTTTCGAGAGCCGCGATGCGGTGCAGCGGATTCTCGGCAATGTCGCCATGTCGGGCGTCCTGGACGTCGATCTCGGCCGGCGCGACGGTCGAGCAATCGGCCGGCCGGGCGATGATGTGGATATCCAATCCTGGTGACGGTTTGCCTTGACGGCCGCGCGGCGCTGGCTTTGGCTGGCGCCGGGTCGGAGTGAAGGGCATGGCGACAGCTCGAGATCGCGCGCGTGAGCGCGCAAGGGCGTTCCCGATGATCGCGACCATCGCAATCCTGGCGGCGCTGGCGCTCGCAGCCTTCCTATGGCTGGCGCTGCGGCCGTCAGCGGCGGCGGTCGCCGAAGGCGATGAGCTGGTGCTTGGCGTCGGCGCGCGGTTCTGCAGCTCAGAGGCGCTCTTTGAGCAATCGATCGATGCGGCGTTGGCCGCCCCGGATGCGCCGCTCATCACTGGCTGCTGGCGGGCAGGTGCGCCGCTGCGGGCGACCGTCTTAGGCGTCGGCGCGCGCCCGAGCCTCGTGCGCGTGCGGCTTGAAGGCGTTGGCGAAGGCTGGGTGCAGCGCGATGCGCTAAGGCGCCCCAAACAGGGCTGAGAGAAACACGAACGCCAGCACGCCGACGACACCGAACGCGGCGGCGGCAACGCCCATGCTGTAGAGGATCGCGATCACGGCGAAGATGCGGGCAGGGAGGTTGAGGCGCACGCGCGGAAGCCGGTCTTGCCTGTGCGGTTCTTGCCGCGTTTCCAGAACGACGCCGTTTTCGTCGATCACGTGCACGACACGCGGCTTTTCTGGCCGCGGTCCCTCTGGGCGCGACGCCTCGTGCGGCGGCCAGGCTTGACCATGGAGGTCTTCGAAGTCGCGGGCGTAGGATCGGGCGCGGCGGGCCATCGACGGCCACGCTAGGGCGCTCTGGCGGCCCGGCAACCAATTCCGTCAGCGCCCAGTCCGCGCCAGCGGCGCGGCTCGCACTCTTTGGCCCATGTTCGAGGCCTATCACGTCGCGGTCCGCCTTCGTCTGCTCGACCATGTGTCGGGCGGCTTGGTGCATTTGTCGCACCAGTTCGCGCGCACGCACGGCCACGCCGCGGCGCTGCAGCGACAGCTCAACCAAATCCGGTTGACCGCGATGTCGGGCTTTGCCGTGGGCGCCGTCGGCCTCTTTGGGCTGATGACCTTGCGCGGGCCGTACGAAGCGGCGCGCAATTTCAACACTGAAGTCGCGCGCTTCAATGCGCTCGGGCTCGGCGACCATGCCCGCGAGGAAGCGCTCCACTTCACCGCGGCGATGGATGAAATCGGCACCTCGCTGACGGAGAAGATGGCGCTCTTCCGCGACGCCGCGACCGTCTTCCGCGGCGACATGCACCATGCCGAGATGGTGACGCCGACGCTGGCGCGCATGCGCTTTGCGATGGAGACGCTCTACGGCGGCGAGCATGGCGGCCACGCTCAGAATGAGCGTCAGTTCATGGACCTCTTGCGCGTGATGGAATTGCGCGGCGGTCTCGTCTCGGAAGAGGCGGCCCGCGAGCAGATGAACTACGCCTTCCAGGCGATCACGACCTCTGGCAACCGGGTCAATCCGCAAGCGCTGTTGGCGTTCATGCAGACGGCCGGCACCACGGGCCGCTCGCTTTCGAACGAAGCGCTCTTCTTCGCCTTTGAGCCGATCATCCAGGAGATGGGCGGCCCGCGCGCGGGTACGGCTTGGCAGACGCTGGCGCGGCGTTTGTCGCTCGGTCAGTTCGTGGGCTCCGGCGGCAAGCTCGCGGGCGAAGAAATGCTGCGCCTGGGCTTGCTCGATCGCTCTGGCGTCGAGTTTGACCATCGCGGGGGCTTTCGCCGCTATCGGCCGGGCGCAAGCCCGCTGATGGGCCAAGACCTTCTCATCAGCGATCCCTATCGCTGGTACAACGAAGTGCTTGCGCCAGCTTATGCGCGCGCCGGCATCGACACCGAAGCCGAGTTCTTCCGCACCAACTCGCTGATCGGCGGCCGCACCGGTTCGCGTCTGCTCGACATCTTCCGCGTGCAGAACGGCGTGATCAATCGCGGCATCACGATGGCGCGCGGCGCGATGAACATCGACCAAGCCTATTACGCTGCAATGGATACCGAGCGCGGGCTTGAGATCGGCACCTCGAAGAAGTGGCACGACCTGATGGTCCGGTTGGGTCAAGCCGTGCTGCCGATGGCGGTCGCCGGCATGCAGGCTCTAGTGCCGATGCTCGAAAGCATGGAGCAGTGGGTTACGCGCAATCCGGGTAAGGTGCGCGTGCTGGTGACTGCATTTGTCGCGTTGTCGGGTTCGATGTTGTTCGGTGGCGTTGTGCTTTTGCTTTCGGCGGCGTTCCGGGGCCTGGGGTTGGCATTGAGTTTGCTGTTTGGCCGTGGCGCTCTGCTTGCGGGTATTCGGATGCTGTCGATGGGGCTCATCCCAGCGCTGACGGCCCTCGCAGGCGTGCTTGGCTGGCCGGCGCTGTTGATCGGTGGGCTTGTGATTGCGCTCGGATTGCTGGGCAAGTGGTTTTACGACAATGTCGAGCCGTTCCGAAACGCTGTCGATGGAATAATCGGGCATCTCTCTCGGATGCTCGACTGGCTTACGGAGAAGGCGCGGCCGCTGCTAGAGCGGCTCACTGGTAGCGATGGTCGTCCGGCCATCGTGGCGCCGCACAGTGTCACGGCCATGCTCGCGCGTTGGTGGGAAACCGGCAATCCCGCCCTCAATCCGTCGGGCCAGCCATCAGTTCGTGACGCCTGGGCCACCGCGCGCTTTCAAGCTCCAGAGGATTATGAAGCGACGCGCAGGTGGTGGGAGTTTCGCCGTCAGAGTGATGCAGCAAACGAGGCGCTCACGCGAGGCTTCAACGCAAACGGAAGTTGGTATGGCGATCGCGGCGCGGACGCCACGCCGCCTTGGGTCAATCGAGAGGGTCCGTCGCCTTACGTTCGGCTGCGGCCATCTAATGAGAACACGCCCAGCGGCGATGTCTATCTCGACGGCCGCATCGTCGGTTCGGTGGTCGCCGACCGCATGAACAGCGATATGCGCTCTGCAGCCGTCGCCGCCGCACGGCCGGATCAGAATCGCGCCGCGCCGCCCGCTGCGATGCCCTACGCCCCGCGCTAAGGAGGCTTCCCGATGAAGCCCGATTTCGTCGTCACGCTGGGCGAGTTCGCCTTCGAGCGCTTTGAAGTGCCGGCGGAAATGCCGTTCGGCGGCAATCAGATGCTGAACACGCATCTATTGCCGGGCGGCGGCAAGGTTATCGACGTGATGGGCGCGGTCGAGCGCGACAAATCCTGGTCGGGGCTCTTCCAAGGCGCGAACGCCTATGCCCGCGCGCTCCAGCTCGACACCATGCGCGTCGCAGGTTTGCCGCTGAAGCTTAAGTGGCACGAACAATCCTATACGGTCGTGATCGAAACGCTCGAACTGGACTTCCAGCGCTTCTACATGATCCCGTACCGGATCACCTGCTTGGTGGTGCAGAATAACGGTCGGCCCAAAAGCGCCGAACCGGTCGATGCCGACCGCGCCATTAAAGGCGATGTCGCCGACGCTTCCGACCGCGCCGGCCGGATCAATCTGGACAGCGTAACCGGGGCTATCCGTTCCATCGCCGACACCGTGCGCGATGTGCAGAACTTCGTCACTTCGACAACCGAGGAAATCCAGCGCGTGATCGCCCCGGTGCTTGAAGCGCGCGATACGGTTCAAAGCATCATCCGCAACATCGAGAATATTGGCGAGGATCCTGTTGGCGCGATCATGTCGGGGGCGCTTGGGCGCATCGCCGACACCGCTGACGGCTTTGCCAATCAACTCACCAGCATGGGCCAGCTTGGCGAGCTTTATGCGCTCGATAGCACGCTCTCGCGCATCACCACGAACCTGCGATCGATCGGCGCCAGCGGCGAGGTCATCGTCCAGGCGGGCGGCGACCTCTACCAGCTCGCGGCCGACCGCTATGGCGACGCCGCGGCTTGGGTCGATATCGCCCGCGCCAATGGCGAAACCGATCCGATGATCAGCGGCGTCAAAGAGCTGATACTGCCGCCTGCCGCGAGCGGCGCCGATGGTGTGCTGACGGCCGCGCCTGGTCCCGGCGGATGAACGTCCGCCATCCGCGCGGCGCGGTCCTGCTGGACGGCGTCTCAGCGCCCTATACCGAGTTCGAAGTCGAGAACAACGCCTTCGCCGAAGCGGACAAGGCGCGCATCCTGCTGCCGGTTTCGCAACTGCCGGCAGATCGGGGCCTGGATTGGCTCGCTGGCCAGCCGAGCTTCGATGTCGAGGTCCGGGCAGGGCTCACCGATGGGGGCAAGTTCACCGCTGCGCAGCTGCCGTCGATCTTCTTCGGCAAGATTGACCGCTTCGAGTACGACCTCAACGGCCAAGCCATCATCCTCAACGCGCGCGATCTCACCGCAAGCCTGATCGATAGCCGCACCAGCGAGCGCTACACCAATTCAACCGCATCGCGCGTTGTGACCGAGCTTGCCGCCAAGCATGGGCTGACGCCCGTCGTCACAGAGACGCGGACCCGGATCGGGTCCTATTATCAAATCGATCAGGTGCGCCAGCAAAGCCGGCGCAGCGAGTGGGACTTGCTGACCTGGCTCGCGCGCGAAGAAGATTTTGTCGTCTATGTGCGCGGCCGCGAGCTGGTGTTCGGCCCGCGCCCGAGCGCAGAGCAAGAGCCCTATCTGGTCGAATGGCGCGCGCCGAAGGCGATAGGCGGGCCGCCCAGCGCTGATCAGACGCGCGTCAAATTGGAAAAGGCCCTCAACCTCGCGCGTGACATTCGCGTGACCGTGCGCTCCTGGAACCATCGCCAAGGCGTGCGCCATGTAAAGCGGGCCGGGCCAGGGGGCGATTCTGATCCGCAGTATGAGTATTCAATCCCCGGCCTCACCGCCGATCAGGCGCAAGCGCGCGCTGAGCAGATTTACACCGAGCTGACGCAGCACGCGATGCGGCTCCGGTTCGATGGACCGGCGGGCGATGATCTTTCGCTTGCCGATGTCATCCAGGTGCGCGGCGCGGGTCCGTTCGATCAGGTGTTCTATCCTGAAGCGATCCGCCGGTGGCTCAATGCGCGCGAAGGCTATTGCTGGAGCGTCGAAGCCAAAAACCAGAGCCGGGGTAAGTCATGAGCGTCGCCGGCTTGCAAGATCACATGCGCCGCCAAGCGATGCTGGCGCGGGGCGCTTACACAGATCCATGCCTTGGCGTCATCACCTCGCTCGACAGCGCCAATTACTGCGCCAAGGTGCGCATCGAGCCCGACGGCGTCGAGACAGGCTGGCTTCCTATCGCTTCGGTGTGGGTCGGGGCAGGCTGGGGGCTCTTTGCGCCGATCCCGGTGGGCACACAGGTTGAGGTGATCTTCTCGGAGTCAAATCCGGAGATCGGCATCATCACCGGGGCGATCTTCGACGATGCGCACCGCCCGCTCGATTGTCCCGAAGGCGAGTTCTGGCTGGTGCATCAGAGCGGCACTTGCCTGCGGCTGGAGAATTCGGGCCGCTTCTATGGCAAGGCCGTCGCCGGCTTTGAGCTTGAAGGCGACGTCAACATCACCGGCAATCTCACGGTGACGAAGGACGTCACCGACAACACGCCCGGCAACGGTGTCACCGTGAAGGCGCTCCGCGACACCTACAACGCCCACAAGCATGGCGGTGTCGATACGGGCTCGGGCCAGACACAGACGACGGACCAGCCAGCGGAGTAGGCCATGAGCGACGTTGCCGACATCGGGCACTGGTACGGCAGCGACCTCATCGTGTCGAACACCGGCGATCTGATGCGCGTCGAGCGCGCCGTCCGCTCACGCCAGCGTGTGCTTCGCCGCCTGATGACGGCGGATGGCGATTATCTGGCGCACCCTGCTTATGGCGCAGGCCTGCCCAGCGAAGTCGGCAAGAACCTCGAAGCGCCCCGCGTGCGCGGCCTCATCGCCGGCGAAATGCTAAAGGAGCGATCTGTTCGCGAGACGCCGCCGCCGCGCATCCAGGTGACGCCGATCGCGAACGGCGTGCGCGCCAACATCGAGTACGAAACCGCGCCGGGCGTGCGGGCCGTTCTCGCTTTCGATGTGAGTGAGTAATGGCGCTGATCCCGAAGACCTACACACAGCTCGTGCGTGAGCAGGCGACGGCCGTGCAGGGCTCGGCCTCTGGCCTGGTAGATTTCAGCATCGGCTCTATCCTGCGGGCGCTGGCCGAAGCCGTCGCCCAAGTGGCGCTCTGGCTGCAGGGGCTCATCCTCAATCTTCTGGCCGCCACCCGCGCTTCGACCTCGCGCGGCGCCGATCTCGACAGCTGGATGGCCGATTATGGCCTGTCGCGCGAAGCGGCGATGCCGGCGCTCGGCGATGTGACGTTCTCGCGTTTCAGCGGCAGCGGCGAAGCTTCGATCCCGCTCAACGTCCGGGTCGAGACCGCCGACGGCTCGGAGAGCTATCTGGTGGCGCTCGATACGGGCAATTCCTCATGGGTCGCCGCGCGCCAAGCCTATGTGATGGGCGCCGGCGTCACCAGCGTGACGGTGCCGGTCGAAGCTGAAACGCCAGGCGCTTCAGGAAACGCCGCGGCGGGGGCGGTCACCATCATCGCTTCGGCGGTCCCGGGCGTTGACCAGGTGACGAATGCGGCGAGCTTCTTTTCCGGCGCCGATCCTGAAACCGATATCGCCTTCCGCGCCCGCTTCCAGCTCTTCATCGCCTCGCTCTCGCTCGCGGTCAAACCTGCGGTGGCCTACGCCATCGCCTCGCTCGAGCAGAACCTGACGCACGTCCTGGTCGAGAACGAAACCTATGACGGCGAAGCGCGCCGGGGCCATTTCTACGTCATCGTCAACGACGGCACGGGAAGCCCCACGTCGGAGACGTTGAGCCTCGTCATGGCGGCGATCGATCGCGTGCGTCCCGTCGGCATCACTTTCGGCGTGTTCGCGCCCAACATCGTCGATGTGAATGTGGGCCTCTCTATCCATCTTTCGGACACGACCGACGCCGCCGCCGTAATGGCGGCGGTTTCGCTGGCGGTTGAGCAATATATCGATGCGCTCAGCATGGGCGGGGCGGTGCGCCTCACCCGCATCGCACAAGTGGCTTACGGCGCTTCCGATCTCATCACCAACGTGACCGGCGTGACGCTGAATAGCCAGACCGCCGATGTGGTCGCGAGCGCCAAGCAGCTGCCGCGGGCAGGCCTCATCACGGTGACTGTCGTATGATCGGCGATGCATCCGATATCGTGGCGCGCCTGAAGCGGCTGTTGCCCCGCTGGTTTGGCCAAGATCACGGGCCGACGCCCGTCCTAGACGGCTTGCTGCAAGGGCCGGCTGTAGCGCTCGCCTGGGTGCATGAGCTTTACGCCTACGCCAGACTGCAAACCCGCATCGCCACCGCGACAGGCGGCTGGCTTGATCTCATCGCGCTCGACTTTTTCGGCGGCGATCTGAAGCGGGCGCAAGGCCAGAGTGACGCATCGTTTCGCATCGCCATCATCGCCCATCTTTTCAAGCCGATGGCCACGCGGGCGGCGCTCTCGATGCGGGTTACGCTGTTGACCGGCGCGCCGCCGCGCATTTTCGAGCCGCAACGGGCGGCCGACACCGGCGCTTACGATGTCGGCGGGTGCGGCTATGACGTGGCCGGCGGTTATGGCTGTCACGGCATGACGGCGCAGCTCTTCGTCGAAGTGCTGCGCCCGCGCCCGGCCGGCGTGCCCGATGTCTCCGGCTACAATCATCCTTACGGCGCGTTCGACACCGCATCGCCGCTAGAATGGAGCGCCGATCTCGATCCCGTCAGCGTCGTCGATGCGCAAATCTACGCCGCCATCGATCGCGTGCGGCCGGTTGGCGTCACGGTGTGGACCCGCATCGTCTCGCGCTTCGATGAATTCACCATCGTCGGCGGCGGTTCGCTCTTCTCCGACGGCTCCGGCTATTCCGACGGCGCACAACACTACCAGCCGACCGCGCTGGCCTAACGAGGTTACCGATGAGCGCTATTCGTGCATTGGCCAATCAGGCGTGGCGTGATTATTGGATCGACGGCGAAGCGTCGAGCGGCGTCCATGACGTCGATAAGTCACAAGTGCGCGCGCTCTTTGCGCTGCTGGAAACGCTGACGAACCTCACCGTGATCTCGGCCAGCGTCGATGCCCAGCCGAACGATCCTGAGGTTGGCGACGCCTACATCATGACCGGCGCGGCCGCGGGCGCAGCCTGGGGCAGCTACACCGCGGGCAACGTCGCGGTTTATCTCGCCAGCGGCTGGCTCCAGGTGACGCCCAAGCCCGGCATGATGGCGTTCATCCAAGACGTCCAAGTGCACCGCTATCGCGAGGGCGCAAGCTGGGTCGATGTCGTCGGCGGCTCCGGTGAAAGCGCCATCATCGTGCGGGCTGCGACGACGGCCAATATCACACTTTCTGGTGAGCAAACCATCGACGGCGTAGCCTTGAGCGAAGGCGAGCTGGTGCTGGTCAAAGACCAGTCGAGCGCCGCGGCTAACGGGGTCTATGCCGTTTCGGCAGGCGCGTGGGAGCGCACCGCTTCGTTCAATGCGTGGGCGGAAATCCCTGGCGCGATCATCACCGTGCAGCAAGGCGCTACGCACGCCGATAGCGCCTGGCAATCGAGCGCCGACGCTGGCGGCGAGCTTGATGTCACCGCAATCCCGTTCGTGCAGGTGTCGTCTGGCTCAATCAATTCGGTGCGCTGGGGCTATCTTGCCGCAGCGACGGCGTATGGCGGCCCGCTAATGGCGGCGGCGGACCTCGCCGACCTGGTGGCCAAGCTGGGCGGCGCCGGCGATGTGCGCACGGCGCTCAGCCTCTACAGCCAAGCGGAAGTGGATGCGCTCATTGCCGGCGTCGAAAGCGGCGGCGGCGAAGAGGCTGTGGCCGATCACGTTGGCGAGGCGGACCCGCACGGCCAGTACAAGCTGGAAAGCGAGATCAGCGCCAACGGCGCGACGCTGATCAACCACACCTTCGCGCAGATGCGGGCCGATCTCGACCTTGAAATCGGAACCGACGTCCAGGCCTACAGCGCCAATCTGACCGCCTTCGCCGGCGTCAGTCCGGGCGCCAACGTGCTGTCGCTGTTGGGCGCGGCGAACTACGCCGCCATGCGTGGCTTGCTCGACCTCGAAGTCGGCGTCGATTTTTATTCCATCGGGGCGGTCGATTCGGCGCTGGCTGGAAAGCAGGCGGCCTCAGCCAATCTGACGACCTGGGCGACGATCGCGCCAAGCGCGAACGTGCAGGCGCTGAACGGCGCTGCCAACTACGCCGCCATTCGCGCGCTGCTCGACCTGGAGCCGGGTACTGACTTTTATGCCGTCTCGGCAGCCGATGCGCTGCTGGCGGGCAAGCAGGCGGCGTCGGCGAACTTGACGACGTGGGCGGGCATAGCGCCGTCGGCGAATGTGCAGAGCTTCGCCGCGGCCGGCGACTATGCGGCCATGCGCACGCTGCTTGGCCTTGTCATCGGGGCCAACGTTCAGGCGTTCAGCGCGAACCTTTCGACGTTCGCCGGCATCGCGCCGCACGCCAACGCTCAGACGCTGCTTGGCCACACGTTCGCGCAGATGCGCGCGGACTTGGACCTCGAAGCCGGGACTGACTTTTATTCCATGACCGGCGCCGATGCGCAGTTCTTGGCGAAGTCAGGCGGCACGCTGACGGGCCCCGTCACGCTCCACGCTGACCCTTCGAGCGCGCTGCATGCGGCGACCAAGCAATACGTCGATAACCTTGCCGCCGGCTTCGATGTGAAGCCCAGCGTGAGGGCGGCAACGACCGCCAACATCTCGCTTTCGGGCGCGCAGACGATCGATGGCGTTTCGATCATCGCCGGCGATCGGGTGCTGGTGAAAAACCAATCTGCAGCCGCCGAAAACGGCATCTATGTCGCCGCTTCTGGATCCTGGGCGCGCGCGGCTGATATGGACGCCTGGTCCGAAACGCCGGGCGCGAATGTCTGGGTGGAAGAAGGCACGGCCAACGGCGACCGCGCTTTCGTGTGCACGGCCAATGCAGGCGGCACGCTGGGCACGACCGCGATCAGCTGGACGCAGTTCGGCGGCACCGGCGCCTATCAGGCCAAATCTTCGGTGCTTGACGCCTACGCGGCATTGTCGAGCCCGTCGGCGAACGTGCAGACGATTCTGCAGGCGGCCGATTATGCCGCTATCCGCACCGCGCTTGGGCTCGTGATCGGGACCAACGTCCAAGCCTACAGCGCCAACCTCGCGACCTTCGCGGCCATCGCCCCGGCGGCCAACGTGCAATCGTTGTTGAGTGCGGCGAACTATGCGGCCATGCGGGCGCTGCTCGACCTTGAGGCGGGCACGGACTTTTACTCCATCACCGCCGCCGATGCGCAGTTTCAGGCCAAGAGCTACGCCGTAGACAATCCAGGCACGACCGCGCTTTCATCGGCCGTTGCCGTTGCACGGACGGATGCGACCCGCTGGGCGCAGCGCATCGCCATCGCCGGCAAGGATTTCGGCCTGGTGGTCGATGGCTCGACCAGCCAATCGGCGAGGCTCCAAGAATTGATGGAGCGGCTCGACGAGCGTGGCGGCGGCATCCTGCAATTGCCGCCAACGGGGGCCAGCGCGATCGCGATCAATACCGGCCTCGACAACATCTACGACAACGTTCTGGTGCAGGGCGCCGGCAGAGGCGAAAACCACGACGTCGGCGTGCCCAAATGGGGCACAGCCCTTTTGTGCACGGCCGCGATCACGGCGCTGAAGCACCGTTCGCCAAGCGGCAACGCCACGACGCGCCGCAAGCAGGGCGGCGGGTTCGAGAATTTCTCGGTGCTGTCCGGCAATCTGATGACCCGTGCGCTGCAGGTCACCAGCCGGCTTTTCGGCACCTACAAAATTTACATCCAAAATTGCGAGGGCGCTGAGGCGGTCCTGTTCGATAGTCTCGTCAGTGGCACTGATCTCGGCGAGGCGGGCGACAATCAATCGTTCTATCTCGACGTCGTCATGCGTCTTCTGGACACGGCGGCGGCGCTGGCGTGTCGCGGCGTCGTCTTCGCCGGCGCATCGAACGCCAACACGTCGATCAACCGGCGCGGCATCCACATCAATGGCTCGCACGGCTCGGCCGACCTCGTCTACTTCCAGAACGCCGACAACCTCTTCGTCGATACCATCCGCTCGGCCTCTGTCAGCACCGGCAAGCCGTTCCGCGTCGCGGGCTCCAAGCTCGAGGTCGGCAAGTACACCGAAGGCCTGGTGATTGGCTTCTTGACCGCCACCAATGCGGGCTACGTCGAAGGTACGGGCGACACCGACGTCACCACGGCCGCCCGCATCCGCATCGATCAGCTCGACGACTCCAACGGCACGCCGCGCCCAACGGGCGGCACGGGCGCGCAGATCATGGTCATGGATTCGTGGGGCCGCGGCGTCGGCTGGTGTTTGGAGAAACTGGGCGTCGGCGAAACTATGGGCAACGCGGCGCTGGCGCGAGCCGCGGCTGAGGCCGTTAGCGGTTCGCTCTACGTTTACAACACATCCGAGCAGCACCAATACATCAGCGATGGCACCAACATCTGGTGCTTGCGGATCGCCAGCGGCAACCTGACGCCATCGCGCCTGGCCGGCAGCGGCAAGCTTTCGCTCCCGGCCGTGACCGAGCTTCTGGTTGGCGGCGCGCAGGTCTCGCTAGGCGCGAACGATAGCGCCGGGACCGGCTTCAAGGCTCTTCGCGTCCCGAACTAATTCCGCTCCGGAGACGCGCTCGCCTTCATAGACCGGAAGGTGTCGGGCTTCGATGAAGGTGAGCGTGCGCTCCAGATCGCCGAGCGAGAACGGAACGCGCCTTAAATCGAAGCGCCACCATTGCGAAGCGAGCAGACGTGCAATCGTTGCGTCATCGAACCGCATTTTCATCACGCGGGCAGGATTGCCCGCGACGACGGCGTAAGGCGGGACATCGCGTGTCACGACCGCGTGGGCGCCAACGACGCAGCCGGTGTGCAGCGTGACGCCGCCCTTGATGTAGGCGCGCTCGCCGACAAAGACATCGTTCTCGATGACGATGCGCTCTTGCGGCGGGATCGGCGCAGGCGCTGGCCCATGCCCGAAATAGCCGGCGTGATAGGTCATGCCGTGCGTAGTTATGCGGTCCAGCGGATGCTCGAAGGTGGCGAAGTGCACGCCCCAAGCGATCGAGCAATATCGTCCGACGCGCGCGACGCTTTCGTCGATTGAACCGTGCGCGGTTGAAAACGCGCCGATGCGCACATCGCCGCTGATCGCGGTCTCGCGCCGCCGTATCGCGATGGGAAGCTCTATCTCCGCGCGGTGGTCGATCAGCAGTTGATGTGTGTCCTCAGACAAGAACACGCCGCGGGCGGCAAGTAACGCGCGGTCCAGCATTTTTCCTCAGGAGCCTCCATTCATGGGCAAGCGAGCCGATCTCACTCTCGGGCAACTCACGCTCGCCAGCGTCTATCTCTCTCCAGCTGTGGTCAGCGATACGCGCGACCGCAGCTATTACGTGCTTGAGTATTTCGACACCAAAGGCGGGACGAAAATTCCGGTGGCCCCGGAGATGTCAACCATCGAGTTCAAGGGCGGCGCCTCTGAATCGATGGATCAAGCGCGCGGCCGCTGCAAAGCCGGCGTCGTCTTCGACCGCAATCTGCCGCCTCGTCAGCAGGCCTATGCCGACATCGAAGCCAAAGTCGCAGCGGGTGAAATGTTCTGGTTGTCGAACCTCCGGGACGATCAAGAAGACCTGGGCTGAACTTTAAGCCGCGCCAGCGGCCCAGCACCACCAAAACCGTCAGTGAACATCGGAGAGCTACGTGGATCGCATTATCGTACTGCCGGGGCAAATCCCGCTCGTCTCCGACATTCTCGATACCAACAAGGCCGCCATGGTCGGTGTCGGCAAGTTGTTGCAGGCGGTTTTCGGCTCCTCGACGCTGCTCCATGGTTTTGCCTGCACGCCGACCTCGCCGGCCTCGCTCGAAGTCAATGTCGCCGCGGGGCAAGTCTTCTCGCTCCAGAACATCGACGCGACCCCTTACGGCTCGCTGGCCGCCGACGTGCTGCACCAGATCGTCAAGCAAGGCCTCATCCTCGACGCCACCGAACTGGAGTGCCCGGCGCCGGGCACGGTCGGGCATTCGATCAATTACCTGGTGCAGATCGCGTTCACCGAGACCGACACCGATCCAACGGTGCGAACCTATTACAACGCCGCCAACCCTTCCGAGCCTTGGATGGGTCCGAACAACAATTCGGTGCCGGACGCGACGCGCCGCAAAGCGCAAGCTTTGGTGCAAGTCAAAGCAGGCGTTGCGGCCACGACCGGATCGCAGACGACGCCGGCGCCGGATGCGGGCTTCATCGGCGCGTGGGTGGTGACGGTCGATCAAGGCCAGACGCAGATCAATTCGGGCGACATCGCGCTCTATGCGGGCGCGCCCTTCATCACCGAAACGCTGCAAGACAAGATCGGCCAAAGCTCAGGCGACGCCCGCTACGTGCCCAAGGCCGGCGGCACGATGACCGGGCCGCTCACGCTGCCGGGCAATCCCGCCAACCCGCTCGAAGCTGCGCCCAAGCAATACGTCGATAGTCTCGCGGCCGGCATTCAGATCAAGGAACAGGTCGCCGTCGCGACCACGGCGAACGTTGCGCTGACCGGTGAACAGACGATCGATGGCGTCCTCACCAGCGCCTCGCGCATCCTGGTGAAGAACCAAACCGCGCCAGCTGAGAACGGCGTCTGGGTGACGGCCGCCGGCGCATGGGCGCGCGCGGGCGACATGGATGCGTGGGCAGAGTTTCCGGGCGCGATGGTGCTGGTTGCCGGCGGCGATACCCAAAGCGGCTCATCCTGGCTCTGCTCTTCGGCGCCGGGCGGCACGCTAAACACGACCGCAGTCACCTTCGAGGCCTTCGCCAATGCCGGCTCCTATCAGGTCGCCAGCGCCTTGCTCGGCGCCATCAGCGCGCTTTCGACCGCCGGCATCATCGTGCGCGCCGGGCCTGGCGCGGCTCTGGTGCGATCGATCGTCGCCGGCGCAGGCATCGCCGTCACCAACGGCAACGGTGTCGATGGCGATCCCAGCATCGCTGTCGATAAAGCGAGCGCCGCCCAATTCCGGGCGGGCACGGCCAGCAAGATGCTCGACCCAAAGGCTGTGTTCGATGCCGCCGCGAGCGTGGACCTCGCGTCCAGCGGCGCCATCGTCGTCGATATGGCGGCGGGCTTCAACTTCAAGGCGACGCTGAACGGCAGCGCCACGTTCAACGCGCCAGCCAACGTCCGCGACGGCCAATCGGGCAAGATCGAAATTCGACAAGACGCCATCGGCGGCAAGACCGCGACTTGGCATACCAATTGGGAGTTCGCCGGCGGCGTCGTGCCGACACTCTCGGTGGGCGCCAACGCCAAGGACGTGATCACCTTCATCGGTCTCTCTGACGGCAAAGTGCTGGCCGCGATGAACAAGGATGTTCGCCGATGATCCCTGGCCTTGCAGTGTTCGTGACCGCTGCGGCGTCCGGCGCCAGCGTTGCGCTGTTCGATCACACGGACGATGAAACGGCCATTGTCGGCAACGATGCGGGCACGTTCTATCAGCTCATGGGCACGGGCTACATCAACGTCTCGTCGGGCGGAGGTCTCGGCACTTCGATCCTCGGCCAATGGCTGCTCTCCGGATCCGTCAGCGATTACGAAGCGCGCATGACCGTCCTTTCGGGCGCCTTCACCGATGGGCCCGTCGGTTCGTGGGGCGATCCGGCGCATATGTGGCGCGTTGACCGCAGCGCGCTCGGCATCTCGCGCGCCCGCGGGCGGCTCGAGCTGCGCCGGGTGAGTGACGCCGCTGTCGTTGCAGCTGCTATCGTCGATCTCACGTCGCGTGTGATCAGCGGGGCGTAAAGCGCTCCTATCCGCGCCGCATCCCGGGAAGCGACCATCGCTTTCATGGATCAAGCTCAATCGCTGGGCGGCGTCTCGCCTAAACCTGCCGAACGCGCGGTCGAGCGCTGGTTTCACTTCATGGTGTGGCCCGGTTTCGGCTGGGCTGGCCTTGCCGCCGCGCTGACGATGCCCTGGCCCCTAGCCAGCATCGTCATCTATCTCACGCTTTACGCGGCTTTCGCTTATGCGATGCCGGGTTCGTTCGCCGGCTTTTGGCGAGAGCTGCGTAAACTTGCGCCGGAAAAGTCGGCTGAGATCGCGGCCAAGGCCCTCGACGTTTTTCTCTCGCTCCGGCGCCACGCACTGCCGGTCTGGGCCCGTGTTGTCGCCGCCATCGCCGAAGCGTGGCTGGAAACGCGCACCCGCGTGGAAACCGCCAACCGCAATGCCGCAACGCGTGCGACCATGGCGAAGGGTCAAGAGCCGCAGCGTATGGCGCGGATGGGCTTGGCGTCTGTCGAGCCTGAGATCGAGGAAGAGCCGCGCGCGCCGGTGCGGGTGGCGCGGCGCACCAGGGTCAATTGGGGCAAGTTCTTGGGCGCACTGCTGAACTGGAAGTTCTGGGCTTTCCTCGCGGTCGCGTTGGTGCTGCTCAGCTTGGCGAGCTGCTTTGACCGCCTCCCTTTTCTGGACCCGCCTTCCGGCCGCGAGGTGGCGGCCGAGGCCCGTCGTGATCAAGCCGAAGCGCGGGAACGCACCTCGGCTGCAGAATCGGATCAGCGCGGCGCAAGCGTCGTGCGCGTCGACGCGCGCGCCACTGAACTCGCAGACATCGAACAAGCAACGGAGAACGCGCGTGCAAGTCTTCAATCGGCGGCTGATCTCGACGCTCGCATCGGCGTGCATGCTAGCTTCGCTCAGCGCATGCGCGACCAGGCTGCCGCAAGTCGAGCCGCCGCCGTGTCAGACTATCGTTCCAGCCTCGGTCCTTGAAGGCGACGACCGCCCGCCCCAGCTCGATTATGCGTCGAGCTTCAGCGCCCGGCCAACCGACGATGCGGACGCCCCGGCGTGGCGCCGCTATGCCGAGAGCCTTGAAGGCACGTTGCTCGATCGCGACGCTGAATGGGAAGGCGCAATGACCCGCGCTGGCACCCGCTTCAATTCAGCGCTTGGTCATGTCGGCGACACCAATCGCTGCTCACGGGAGGCGCGCCGCTGATGCGCGCTTTCCTGACCTGGCTGGCCGAATTCTTCGCCCAATTGTTCGCGCGGCCGTCGGCCAAACCGGCGCCGCGTCATCGATCGCCGGCGCCCAAGCCGGCCGTCCCGGCCCCGACGCCACAGCCGCAGCCGGCCGACTTCCTCGCGAGCTTGCGGGCGCAAAACCGCGCCCCGCTCACCAACGCAGATTACGAAGCGGTCGCCGCGCGCCTCGGCTGTCGTTGGCAAGCGCTGGCGGCTGTCGCCCAAGTCGAGTCGGGCAGGTTGGGCGCTTTTGCCGACGACGGCCGTCCGATCATCCTTTTTGAGCGCCATCTCTTTTCGAAGAAGACCGGCCGCCGGTTCGACGCTTCGCACCCGCATATCTCGAATCGCCAGTCCGGCGGCTATCCCGGCTCACAGGCGGCGCGCTGGGCGCAGCTCGCTGAAGCCTTCGCGCTTGCGCCGGAACAGGCGCTGGAGAGCGCAAGCTATGGCCGCTTCCAAGTGTTGGGCCAGAACTATCCGAACCTCAACATGGGGAACGCTCGCGACTACGTTGCCAAGCTCGCGCGCTCGGAGCGTGATCAGTTGGAGGCGTTCGAAGGCTTCATCCGCGCCAACGATCTCGCCGACGAACTTCAGCGGCTGGATTGGGCAGGCTTTGCGCGCCGCTACAATGGCGTGAACTATGCGCAGAACCGCTACGATGAGAAAATGGCCGCCGCTTATGCACGGCTGACGGCCGCCGTCTAATCCGCGCCGCGACCGCGCGCGTGAGTGTCGCTGCTTGCATCCGGTCCAGGAGCATCAGCGATGAAGAAAACCACCAAGACCAAGCAGCGCGTCAGAAGCGCGAAAACGCCGGCCAAGAAGACGGCCGGCACTACCGCGGCGCAAAAGCTCGCCGCGGCCAAGAAGCTCCGCGCTGAGATCAAGCGCCTGGCGCAACAGGCGACGGCGCTCGAGCTGGCGGCTTCGCTGCAGAAGCTCGACGACAAGGCCAAGAAAATTCGCCGGCGTCCGAACGCCGCGCGCAAAACCGCGAGCCGGCCGGAACGGCGCTCCCCTGCGCAGAGGGCCTCGCGGACAGCCAAGCGCTAGGGCGGTTACCGCCTCGCGCGCGGGCGCGCGCACGTTTCGTCAATTCGCGTTTACGAAGTGTGAAGCGATGCCCGCCAGCATGGGGCTATCATGACCACCATTACCGCTCCCAAGTCCGGCGTCGATCATCCCTGGAAAGACGATTATCGGCCGATCCACATCGCCGCTGTCGCCTACATGGTGCTGATCGGCTGGTTCTCGTGTCTCGCCTGGATTGAGGCCGATGAGCCGTTCCGGGCGGCGATGTGCGCCGGCGCCCAAGTGCTGGCCGTCGCGTGCGCCATTCTCGCGCGCCGGGCCTTCACCGCCGACATGCTGATCTCTGGCTTGGTCGCTCTCGTGTTCGCGGGCGGCTGCGCTTTCTGGGCAGGTCTCGGCGTCAAGCACGCGTGGGAGGTCAACGGCAACGAGGTCAACATCGCCATGGTGATCTTCCTCGCCGCTCTGGAGCCGGGGCTTTTCCTGTTGGCCGAACACATCGAGGAAAAGCGCACCGAGCAGCGCAACGCCAAGGCGCTGGCGGACGCTGAAACCAAAGCCGAGCTGGACCGCATCCGGGCGAAGGCTGACGCCGAACAGCGCGCCCGCGACGCGCAAGACGAAGGCAAAGTGACCGACATCGCCGATCATCGTCATGGGCCGGGCCGCGTCCTGGAAAAGGTTGTCACTGGCGCCGCCGTCATCGTCACGGGACAGGGGGCCGTCGTCCCTGACGCCGTCGCGCGTCCCGGCTATGAGGAACCGGCGCTACGTCCCGCCGCGACGACGCAGGACCTCACTTTGGCCGTTGTGTATCGTTTCGGCGACGCCATGGCCGCGCGGGGTGAAATCGTGACGTATCGCCCGTTGGCGCAATCCATTAGCGAGGCGACGGGCATCGAGCAGCCGAAGGTCAAGGCCAAGATCGAGCGCCTGATGGCCGCCGCGGGCGTCAAGCTCGCTGACCGCTATCCCAAGCCGGCAAAGCCACTGGCCGCCTGAAACGCGCCCTCCATGGCAGCATCCTTGGCCCCGCCGTCCGAAAGGGTGGCGGGGCTGCTTTTCGTCCGCGCGCGGCTTGACCTTGGAACGTAACAAGAACAGATGAGCTGCGCATGGCCCGTTGGACGCCCCCGGTTCCAGGACGCTTTGGCGCCGTCCCGACAGAATATGGGCTCTTGTTCAGCTGCACTTTGTGCGGGCGGCATGTGGCGGTGTCGCGGGACAATGCTTTGGCCGCCTGGGGTGTGCAGGGCCGGGTAGCCGAGACGTTGGCCCGGCTCCGGTGTCGCTATTGCCGGCGTCGCGGCGTGCTGAAAGTGGAGCTGGCCCCGCTCAAAGCGCGTCTCGGGACGCGGCCGCCCTTGGAGAAATTGCTGGCGCAGATCAGGGCGCTAAAGCCGGGCGGGACGGTGAAATAGGCGGGGCCGTGAAACCGGAATGTTTCACGTGGCGACTCACCTCAGGCCACCAGCCGAACCGTCGCACTGTAGCGCCCGGTGTAGGCTCCCGCACCCAACCCTACAGTGCTTGGGATTGCACTCGAGATCAGCGGAAGGCCCCCGGCGGAAACGCCGGGGGTTTTTTCGTTTGCCAGCGCCAGCAGTGTCGCGAGCTGGCCGTAGATGACGAGGGACCAGCCGTCGGGCGCACCGGCGTCTGGAGCGGCTTCTATGCGCTCCAGGAGCCCTCTGACGGCCTGCCTGATCTCCGGGGCGGCGTCGGCGCTTAGGGCCGTCTCCAGCGTCGCCACGACGGCCTTGTAGGCATCGGCGGCGTTGGGGTGCAGCTCGACGATCGATGCCGGGGGAATGGCCGCCAGCTCGGCTTCAAACGCGGTGACCTGCGCTTCGGCTTCGGCGAGCTTGGTCCGGAGCGTCGGCGAGGGGGTGTCGATCAGCTGGTCGGCGATTCGGCTGGCGCGGCGGCGGGCTTCTTCGATGCCGCGTGTCGCTTCGTGGCGGCGGGCGTTCTCTTCTCCGCGCATCGCTTTGCGCTGTTCCTGGTAGCCGCGCACGCCGGCGGCGATGGCGTCGGGGCTGAGCAGATTGCGCTTCAGCCCCTCGATCACGCGCCGTTCGGCGACGGCCGCGGGCAGGCGCTGGCGCACGTCGCATGAGCCGGTTCCGGCGATGGCGTTGGAGCAGGCCATGCGGTCACGGTTGATGATGGTGAAGGCGCCGCCGCACGCGGCGCAGCGCAGGATCCCGGAGAGCAGGCGTTGAGGCCGCTTGCGCCGGTTCTGGAGCGGGGTCGAGCCCAGGCCCCGGCGCATCGCCATCGCCGCTTCGAACGTGTCGTCATCGAGAATGCGCAGTTCGGGCTTTTCGACGATGAGCCATTCGGCGGGCGGGTTCAAAAAGCTCGAGCGGCGGCCGGTTTCGGGGTTCTTCTGGTAGCGGCGCCGGTTGAAGACGATGCGCCCGCGATAGAGTTCGTTGCAGAGGATGCCATCGCCGATGCGCGCATCGCCTGCGATGGTGTTGACCTTCCAGGCGCGCCCGCGCGGTCCAGCGACGCCTTCAGCGTTGAGCGAGCGCGCGATGGCGTAGGGGGAACGGCCGGCGAGATAACTGGCGTAGATGCGCCGCACGATGCCGGCTTCCGCTTCATCGATCGTGCGTTCGCCTGGACGGCCGTCGATGGCGCGATATCCGAACGAGAGGCCGCCGGCGATGCGGCCTTCGCGGGCGACGCCCATCATGCCGCGGCGTGTCTTCTGGGCGAGATTTTTCAGGAACGCTTCGGCCATGATGCCTTGCAGACCTGCGACCATGCCCGACACCTCGCCATCGGAGATGGTGTAGAGCTTCACGTTGTTGGCGTCGCAGGCGCGGCGAATGAGATGGAGGTCCGCTTGATCGCGCGAGAGGCGGTCGATCGCTTCAGCTATGATGATGGAGATGCGCCGCGCGCGCACGAGGTCGAGCAGGGCCAAGAGCTGTGGCCGCGTCGCCATCGATGCGCCGGAGATCGCAGCATCGGCGAAGTTCATCGTCGGCGCTGGCAGTCCGCGCTGCGCCGCAAACGTCATGCACGCCGCGATCTGATCATCGATCGAGCGCTCGGACTGAAGGTCCGATGAATAGCGGGCGTAGATGGCGGCGATCATGGTCGCACGTTGAACCAAGCTTTGAGCGCACGCGCGGACGTGGTGGCTAGAGTGACGCAGCTCGATGTGCCGAGGGCCTTATCCTCTGCGGTGATGACAAGGACCTCGTTGTGCGCGCTGATCTTGAACTGTTGCGAACCGTCGAGACTTTCCCAATGAAACACTTCTTCCGTTGCAGTGACCCGTCCGTTCATTTGCCCGACTCCCGCGCCGCTTGTTGGCCGAGCAAGCGCGCAAGCCGTAGCAGGCTGTCAAGCGCGGGCTCGGCCTGTGAGCAACGACGCAGCGTGCTAGGCTCTGAGCGCACTGGCGTTTTCGCCGGCGAGGGGGCGGCGCGATCTGTCACGTGCGGACGATGATCCCGCCTTGCGCGAGGGCTTCTTCGACGCTGTCCGGAACGGGCGGGGCGATGGTGTGTTCGCCGTTGCGCCAGGCGCGATAGCGGCGCACCAGCTCGGCGACGTCGCCGCTCGGATTGGTGAGCCCGAGCGATGCGTAGATTTTTAGCGCCAGATCGATGTGCGTGTCTTCCGGAAGCTTCGCGCCCTTGGCTTGATTGCACTTCTCGCAGGCGAGGAGTTTGAGGCTTGCGCTGATGGTGGCGCCGCGCGTCAGCAGCTTCTTTGCCTTCACGCGCGGGATCACATGCTCCCAGGTCCAGCCGCGGTGATCTGAGCCCTTGCCGAGCTGCAACTCATGCAGTGCGCCGTCGAGGGCGCGGCACGCTTCGGTGATGCGCAGATAGCAGCGGCCATCTTGCGCGCTCCACAGACGCCCGGCGAAGGAGCGGGGGCGCGTCACGCGGCTGCTTTCTGCGCGGTGAATTTGAGAAGGTCTGGCACAAGCTTCTCGCGCAGCGGTGTCGCCGCGTCTGGGCGGCCCTGCCATTGGCGAGGCACGCCATCGAAGTAGGTGGCGCGACTTTCGCCGATGCGCTCTACGCGCAGCCAATGCGCGCCATCGCGCACCTCGATGATCGGGCGCACGCCGAAAAGCTGAAGGTCGGTGTGCCGGTTTGCACATTCCGAACGTGTCCATTTCCCGTAGCGGCTAAGCCGCTTCCACGCGCTCGCGTACATCCATTCGCACACGCCTTCATGCGTGCGCGTGATCGCGACCATACGAGGCTCGGGGCAATCGCAATCATCGATGATCACGAGGCGATAAATCATGTCGGGATGCGCCCTTCAAAGCAGGCGGCAAGGATCGCATCGGTGGCGACGTCGATGTCGCGAGGCTCGGGCAGGCCGTCGTCGGCGACGATCTCCAGCACGCGCGCAATCTCATCGCGATCGATCACGGGCGGCTCCAGCACGAGGTCGAGCCTGTCGCCGATCCTGCAGCCTTCCTTCGAGTGCGGGCCGTCGGGGTGAGTAGGGATGCCCGCTTCGTCGAGGCGACGGTGCACGAAGTCTTTGAAGGCCTGACGCTCCGCAACGCGGCGCTGAAGTTCTTCAATCGCGCGCACCAGGCGGGGCCGGTACGTGCGATAGACCTGGATCAAGTACATCAGCATCACGCTGCTGACGCTCACCGCGCCGCCGAGGTCTTCGCGGCAGCGGTCGTGCAATCGATCGAGCGCGGATCGTTCGATGGTGACATGGATCGACTTCGAGCCGTCGGGGTGCGTGACGATTTCTTCGCGAGCGCCGCGCAGAATGTCGGCGATCTCTTCGTCGGTCACCCGCGGGCAGCCGCCCGGCTCACCTCGCCCGATCGTGTGCTTGCTGTTGGACTGGCCGCACTTCGAGCACCTCTTGTAGAGATCGTCGGTTCGCTGGCTCATGTCGGTCGGCTCCATTCAATCAGCGGCGTGTCATAGGCCAGCATCAGCGTGTGGCGCGGCTGACCGTCTTGGCATGTGCCAAAGCAGAGAAGGGGCTTGCCGACGCGATCAGCTATGGCGGCGACGGCGCGCCAGCGCGGGCGCAGCTGCACCGGCAGCTTGGCGAGCGGACCCCATGCCGCAACCACAACGTCAGCATCGCGCATGATCTGTTCGAGGTGCGCGTCGTTCTCCGGCCCGATGGGATCGGCGGCGTAGCGCAGGATGTGAACATCGGTGGCGCGGAAGGCGAACTTGTTGCCCTTGATGATGCGGCGCCAGCCGAGACGGGCGGCAAAGCCCATGTCTTTGCGGATGGTGGCGTCGTCGATCTTCGCGTCAGCGGTTGATGGATTGACGCCAAGGATGGCCGCGACGATGCCGGCGGTCGCCGTCGCCCGCTCCAGGCGATAGCGGAATAGCTCGCACGGCGAGAGAATCGCAGAGCGGTCGAGTATGAGATCGCTCACGGCTGCACTTCCCTGCGCAACGGTTCAATCTGCTGCCGCCACAGCTCGCAGGTCTCGATGAGATCGCCGTCGATGTAGAGGTCGCAAACGAGATCGGCTTCGACGTCGGCGTAGCGAAGCGCCGCGATGGAGAAGGCCTCGCGCGCCGTTTCAGCCGTCGGGAACGGAAGGTTCGCCACGGTGACGAACTCGTTTTCGTCTTCATCGTGAAGCGCGATGTGCAGGCCAGTCGGGCAGGGGCGATAGCGCGTGGCCTTCGCGTTTTTGCGCGTGGCCCAGCCATCATCGATGCGGCGGTCAACGGTGCGCATTTAGGCGCGCTCCTTCGTCGAGAGCGTGGGTGGCGTGAAGCCTTCGTCGTCGTTGCGACGGAACGGGTGAACCTGAAACTCGATCGGCCCGAAGATCGGGTCTTGCACTGTCACTTTCGCTCGATCGCCCGCAGGCGTCTTTCGATATGGCAAGCGCATTTCCTCGCGGCCCGCCCTACAGACGATGTGATCGTCATCGACCGCCGTTACAAAGACCCAATGAAATTTGTAGGGCGCGTTCAGGCTGGCGCCGTTCAGCATCCCCATATCGCCTTCAGCGAACGTCTTCACGTACTTGCCGACGATCATTCGGCGGCTCCTGCCTTCTGGAGGTCCGCTTCAATCTGTGCAGCGCGTGCCTTGCTGATTGCGATTTCGGAGCATCCGCTACGCACGACCTTCCGCGCCGCGCGCACCATGTTGATGTAGCCCATCGTGTTTTGCGCCGACGGGAGAAGGTGAAATTCGTTGAAGCAAATCTCGACCTCGCCTTCGTGTTGAGCGGCAGGGTGGCGGTGTGGTGCAGGCGATCCGCAGCGCGGGCATTTGTCGGGCATCAAACGCGCTCCGTCGGCACGTACGCCTTGCGCGCGTGCATCGGCGCTGAGGGATCGACCTTGCCCGCGAGGATATCCATCGCGCGCTTCTTGATCCGCTCCAGGCCGCTCATGCTCCAGCGGTTGAGGATCGCGGTGTTGATCGCACGCCAGTCGGGTTTATCAGCGCCTTGCGCCTCGCTTTTGATCGCGAGCGCGTAGGCCATCGCCACGTCGCGCTGCGTGATCGCCGGATGCTTGATTTCATCGCAGATGGTGGCGGTGCAGGCGATCATGTTGATTTGGTAGACGTCAGCCATCGGCGCGCTCCTTCGTCGAACAGCCATCGTCCCGGGCGATAAAATCATCCGCCTCCATGCAAAACAGTGTGGTCGGCCCGGCGTTGCGCACCATGCGGAGCAGGATCAACGCTTCGCGCAATGCTGCCGAACTCGAGCCTTCAGCGCCCGCCTGATACGCTTCGATCATTCGCCGGAGCGTATGACCGCTTTCAGGGTAGCCGACGTTGAACAATCGTCGTGCACCATCCCAGACCGCGCCGTCGTGGATTTGCAGCCGATGCGCGGCGCAAATGTCGGCGTGTTCGTTCGCCAATGCTTGGGCGCTGCTCACCTAGCCCTCCGCCTTCTGGAAGCGCAGCGGCTCCGCGGCACAACGCCAACGCGACACGCCGTCTCGATGCTGCCAACGCGCTTCGAGAAGCGCGCCGCGCCACGTGTTGCGGATGCGTCTGTCGCCGGTGTCGCGCCAGCCATCGAGGCGATATGAGTCCATCTCTGTTGGCATCGTCAGAGGGCTCCCTCTGTTTTTGGGGCGTCTGCATCGACCAGCCGCACGCGCGCCGTTCTGCAAGCCACGATCTGAGTGAACCGCGCGCCAGACATTTTCCGCGCAACTGTCGCGGAATATCCGCAAGCGAAAGTCACGCGCCCGACGAATTGCCCGCGCTTGAGCGTGAGCGAGTTCGGCGGGACGATGCTCTGGTTGTGACAGATCGGGCAGGCGAGGGCGTCGCCTTCGAGAGGGCGGGCGGCGTTCATGCGGCTATCGCAGCTTTAAGCCACGCCTTCTGCTTGCCGATTGCGAGATTGGCGAGCGGGGTTTCGACGGTGCAGCCGCAGCGACGGAGCGGCTGTTCGATCAGCTCGCGATAGAGGACGTCGGCGAGGATGGTGACGTGCGTCTGCTTGTCCGCCAATTCTCGCGAGGCGAGGGCGTCCAGCACGTTCGCGGTCCAGAGGTTCTTTTCGCGCACGGTGAGGTCGCGCATCGTGACATCGTAGGGCTCGACCACGCGCTTAGGATCGACCAGGCCATGCTTGGCCGAGAGGATGAACCAGCGCGCGCCGATCTGTTCAGCGTAAGCCTTCGACTTGGCGAAGAGATCGGACGCGGCGTAGAGCTGCTCAGCGGGCGCCGCGCGGAAGCCTTTGGTGGCAGAGCAAGAGATGAGGGCGATGCGCTTCATGCTGCATCCTCGGTGGGGTTCGTCTTCTTGATCAGCGCCGCGATCTCGGGCGGCACAGGCGGGAGCAGTCGCCATGCGAGCGGGTTGTCCGCCCACTCGACATCTTCACCAAGCCATTCGCCGCTCGGCTCGCCATCCAGCTCCGGCACTTGCCAGTGATCGACGCCTTGCAAAAATCCGACGCACACCCGCACGTACGCGACATGCTCGGTGCGGTCATCGTCGCCGACGTTGGCGTTGAGATTGCACCACACCTTCGGCATCAGAACTTCGAGTTCTTCATCGCGCGGCGCTGCCGAAAGGTCGGTGTTCCACCGCGGCTCTAGCCCGCGCTCGGCGTAGGCCAGGATAGCCAGCTCGCGCTCATACTTCGCGGCGAACGCTTGCGCGCCCATGCGTATTTCGGCGTTGTCTGAAGCGATCATCTCGAGGTGGCGCGCGAGGCTCCGTTCGAGCCGCGGTCGATCCTTTGCGATCCAGTCGCGGAGTTGTTCGGGAGTCATGCTGCTTTCCTTTGCTCGGCATAGTCCAGCGCCGCGCAACGCACCGCCGACGCCAGCGAGCCTTGCGAGGCTCGCGCTTTGTCGATTTCGGCCATCAGCTTCGGAATGGAGAGGCTTCGCGCCTCTGCCATCGCTTCGATCACGTTCCAGAAGCGCGGCTCGATCGCGACGCTGGTGCGATGGCCGTTGATGCGCATGGAGCGCTTCTCCAGGCAGCCGGCGGTCATGATGGCTCCAACTCCTCTGAAGCGGGCGATGGCTTCGTCTTCTTGGGCTTTTTGGGCTTTTTGGGCTTCTCGGCGTGCGGAAATTCCACGCCGAGCGTTGCGGCGAGTTGCTCGCACATGGAATGCCAGGAGCCGTCTCGATCAGCTTTCAGCGCGGCTTGCACGGCTTCGTATTGAGCCACGGTCAGTTCGCCATGGAGGCCGGCATAATTGGCGGCCGCGTAGATCATGCCCGCTTGCGCGGGCCGCAATCTCACCAGTTGGCGGAGCTGCTCTTGACATAGCTCGCTCAGGCGATCGACCTCGTCTTCCGATTCTTCGAGGGTTGCGGCGTTGAGTGTGAGCGCGTTGCGCGCTTCCTCGACATGCTCACGCGTCGGTTGCCAGTTCGGATCGGCAAGAAGCGAAGTCAGCCGGTCAGCGGTTGGGCTGCTCATGCTGCGATCCTTTCAGTAAGCGCGAGGTCCGGACAGTTCGCGCGCACCAGCGCGTCGGCCATGTTGGGCGAGACGGAGTTTCCGGCGCAGGAGCCTTGCTTCGTGGCGGTGATGGGCGAGCCGTCGGGCTTGCGGTCGATGGTGTAGTCGTCATCGAAGCCTTGCGCGCGGAAGCGCTCGCGCGGCGTCAACATCCGCATGCCGATATCGACGATCTGGTATGGCTCGCCGTGCACCATAACGAGGCCAAAGCGCGCCTTCGTCGTCTCGGTATCGACCGGCTCGCTCAGCTCTTGGCCGACGGCCGTGGAGTAATACTTGATCAGGAAGGCGCGGACCTCGGCCAAGTGATTGCCGGCTGACGTGATGGTCGGCGCCGGGGCTTCAATGTCGGCGCCGCCGCGATCTTCGCCGCGCAGGTTGACCAGATGCGCCGCGACCACGCCTTGCTGACTGCCTTTGCTGGTGATGGTCGAAACCGGGCGGTCGGCTGGATGGCCTTCCTCGCCAAGATTGTGTTGCGCCAGGTAAGTCGCGACCACGGCGAGGGGAGACGCGCCCCCATGGCGCCCGTTGGGTGAGCTGTGCGACGTGACGGTCGCGAGCGGCTCATCCATCTCATGGCCGGTGGCGCCGAGGTTCATCTTCATGATGTGCGCGACCGCGACGGCATGATCTGGCGATTGCGTCACCGAGCCGATGGGCTCTTCAACCGTGTGTTCGCCCTTGCCGCGCTTGCGGCCTTTGCTGTCACGCTCACCGTGCGCGGTGCGGACCAGGATCGGCGCGACTAATGACGCTTCGTTGCCGGTGCCCACGACCGTGGGGTACGGCTCTTCGACTGAGCGGTGACGCGGCTCTTGGCCGTCGCGCTCGCCGTAGCGGGGCACGAGGTAGGGCGACAAGCCCATGTCATCGCGG